>VYLF01000320.1_pt1 | contig 54534 bp, 52 predicted proteins | sample 5114371 | NCBI WGS metagenome assembly VYLF01 (sample SAMN12291773, study PRJNA351875) | freshwater metagenome | isolation source: freshwater lake | place: USA: Michigan, Kent Lake | collected 2013-08-15 | reverse complement strand
TAGAATTAAAGTCGTGCTTCGCAGTTAATATCCTGGTCGGATTTCATCCCCCGCAAAGGTTGATGTCTTGTCGAAAAATTTAGCGGGGGCATTCATCCGACATTTTAGGTAAGTCCCTAAAGATAGTCTCAAGTTTCTCACAACAGAAGGACTGCCCGATCGGCTATACCCAAAACCGATCGATTTAGCGTTTGCGTTTGAGTAATTTAGAAATGTGTCGATTGTACCGCAACCAACGCCAGATTTTAATAACTAATTCCTCCACCCATAAAATAATCGCATCTAATCCCTCTAAAATCCGTTCTAAGGGGTGTTTAACGTAGCCGACGGGGGTTGATTCGGTTTCTAACCATTCTTCGTTAATTGGTTGAATTATCTCCCTAGCGTAGCGGGGATCTAATTGGGTTGCGGGGGGGGATTCTCCCGGAGTAATTTCAGCGGCGGCCGGGGGGATTTTTTGTAAAGATTTATTTTGTTTTTCTTGACTAAAAGCTTTTTTTGTGCTACGAGGCTCGGCTGGTGTGCCTGGGGACTGGGGAAGGGGATAAGCGGGGTTAAGGCGGGGTTTTTCGGAGTCTTGGGGAGAAATAGCCAAGATATCGGCGGATTCTAGCCATGTTTGCTCGCTGACGGCGGAAAATGTCAGGGATTGGCGAGAGGAAAAGAAGTGATCGATCGCCGCTTGGATGAGTTTGCCGATCGTGAAGGGATCCGCTTGAGTTTGTTTTTCTAGCCAATCCTGGAGACGTTGCTTGAAGCTGATCAGCAGAGAATTAGGAAGACTTAAGGGATATTTTGCCGATAAAGCGGGTGAATCAGCACTATATTCTAAATTATTCTTCTCTTTTGCCCAGAAATGCTCGATCGCAGCATAAATTAACCAATAAAGTCGCCAGAGATAGGAGGAATTTTTCTCGAGAGTCGGGGACTGGTTAACGAGATCGGAAGGGGGGTTAGAGGTGTGGCTAACACTGCTGGGGATTGCGGGGGAGACAGCGAGAAATTTAGCCTCGAAAATTGCTAATTTTTCGTCAATAACTTCTAAAATCGCTTGAGAATTGAAATTAGGCAGTGGTAAGGAGGGTGGTATCGGGGTTTTGACGAGATGGGATTCCTGGAAGAGATTTATGGCGATCGCTATTTGTCCCTGTTGTTCCCAGCGTAGTAGGTTCCAAAACCAACGTATCGGAGGCAAGACAGGATTTTTATCGGTAAAATTCGGTAATAAAGGTGGATATTGAGGATTTAATCGCTTAATTTTCTGTTTTTCGAGGGCGTAGTTAGCCAGTGCCGTTCTAATTTGTTTTTCTATTTGTCTTTGGGTTTGATTATCGGTGATTTTGACGGTCTGGTGATCGTTAGTGACGAAAACTAAAGCTTGATCCTCTAGATCGGCTGCTATGCCAATAAATGGCGTTTCTTGGTCAGATAAGCTCTGTAGAAATTCTTCGATCGCATCCGTCCCCTCTTTTCCGGGGGGTGATAATTGTTTCTGGAGACTGTTCCCCAATTGATTAGCCGTCATCCGCAGCGATTGTACCAGCAAATAGACGGGATAGAGGGCTATTTGCAGGGCAATAGCGATCGCATTTTGACCGCGACGGGAGACGCGGCCGAGGTTATCTTTCAGACGGATCAAGCGACGGTTGATCAGGTTGAACAGTCGGCTTTTATAGGGATCGGCAGCCATGGATTTTGGGCGATAACATCTTCAATTAGACTATCCTATTGTGCAAGGACGGGATTAAAAAAATTTTGGCCAAAACCCTTGACTCCCGGAAAGATTATTGTTATATTTAAAAAGGTCTGAAATCCAAGCCCCCATCGTCTAGTGGCCTAGGACACCTCCCTTTCACGGAGGCGACAGGGATTCGAATTCCCTTGGGGGTATGAAAAGAAGGTCAGAAGTGTCAAGCTTCTGACTTTTCGGTTTTTTTCTCCCGTTGATGGCTTTTCGGTAAGCTGACGGTGAAGATTGTTCCTCGATCGATCTGACTCTCGACGCTAATTTGTCCATGATGACTGAGGGTAATCGCTAAAGCGATCGCTAATCCTAATCCTGTTCCCCCGGAAGTGGCAGAATTTTGTCGTGCGGGATCGAGACGATAAAAGCGATCGAAAATATGGGACAAAGCAGCCTCGGGAATACCGATTCCGTTATCTTTGACGCGTACCAGTAACACCGATTGTCGATCGCGTTTACTTTTTTCCAACTCCACTGCCACATTTTTAGGCTCAGATTCGGGGAAAAAAGCGTGTTTTAGGGCATTAGAAATTAAATTTGTGAATAAACGGGCTAATTGATCCCAATCTCCCTGCATAGTAAACATTTCATCGCTGTAGGAAAAATCCTCTTGGTCCGGTTCCACAATCGACAAAGAGAGGGAAATTCCCTGCTTATCGGCGATTAAACGCTGTTCTTCCACCACTTCCATCAATAGAGCATCCAAAGGTACAGCTTGCTCGATCGGTTGGACGATGCCACTATCAGAACGGGCTAAAAAGAGCAGATCATTGACTAAATTGCCCAATCTTTCCGTTAAACGCTCGATCACTTGCAAGCGTTGATGGCCAGTTTGGGGATAGGCGATCGCCATTTGCACGTTAGTTTGGATAGTGGCGATCGGATTGCGTAATTCATGGGAAGCATCGGCGGTAAATTGTTTTAAACTCTGATAGGACTCTTTTACCGGTTGAATGGCTAAACCGGACAAAAACCAACCAATCCAGGCAACACTAGCAATCATCAGGCAAATTCCGGCGATTAAATCCCATAATAGCTGTCTAATCGGTTTTGTCACCTCAAACCAAGGATGACTTACCCGCAGATATCCCAAAACATAATGACCGATTTCCACCCTTTCGGTTACTTGTCGCAGCAGACGATTATCGGATAAGCGAATAGTTTCCCCTTGACGGTGGGGATGGAGGGGAACATCTAAGGATTCGGCCAGAGTTGACCAAAGTAGATTACCTTGGGGATCAAACCATTCCAAATCTATATGATCGTCCTCGACGGATTTACCCTGACTGGGAAAACTTGCGAGGGGATCGACGCGATAACGTCCTTGATCCGGGGGAATCGATTCGATCACGAGGGAACGATTTACCACCTCAATGATGTGTTTGAGGGTATCATCAATGCGATCCACTAGGGTATGGCGCACATAAAAATACATTCCCGTAGCGAGAAAAAGTAGTAGTATGGCAGTGACAACAGTGTACCATAAGGCTAAACGGCGGCGAGTGGCTTGGAACACCGATAATCTATGGATTGGCTAGAGATTTTTAGAGCAATGTATCCTATTTTACAGCTTATTTGATCGATTTAATAATCGAGAATAAATTATTTTTAGCTATAGGGAAAAACTGACGGTTGCCAAGAATAGCTAGACTTGAACGCTCATAGTCCTGAAAAATTGCCCCTAACAAAAGTATTTTTAGATACATTCTTCCCAATAATTGTTTGAGTAGAACTACAAAAGCAGTCAAAGTGAATTATATTTAACCCTATGGTGACAGGGCTGACAGGAACGGCTAAAAATATTTTTGAGCTTATGTGAATTAATCACAACTATAAATGATGAATTTAAATTACTGGTTAATGAAATCGGAACCCGATGTCTATAGTATCGAGGATTTAAAAAAAGATGGTCAAACTATTTGGGAGGGGGTGCGAAATTATCAGGCCCGCAATTTTCTCCGTCAGATGAAACGGGGAGATTTGTCCTTTTTTTATCATTCTAATACCACCCCGCCGGGGATTGTCGGCTTGATGCGAGTGGTGCAAACTGATATGATCGATCCCACACAATTCGATACCGATAGTCCCTACTATGATTCTAAATCCTCCCCAGATTCCCCGCGCTGGTGGACGGTTAAAGTTGAGTTCGATCGCCTTTTTCCCCAACTGCTGCCCCTGGGAATTTTAAAACAAAATTTTACTGCCGATGAATTATTATTAGTAAGGACAGGAAATCGTCTGTCAGTGATGCCTGTCAATCAAGCGATCGCAACAAAAATTCTCGCTTTAGTCGCTCATCAAGGAGTATAAACTGTGAACCAGAAAGATGCTATTAATTTACTTTCCCTGATTGGGGGATTATTGGCCACTATTGTCATTTTAGCGGCCTTTAATGCCTATGTGATTATCACCCCCGGACAAGCGGGGGTTTTAAGTGTTTTAGGAAAGGCTAAGGACGGGGTTTTATTGGAGGGATTGCACTTTAAACCTCCCTTTGTTTCTAGTGTCGATATCTACGATGTTACGGTGCAAAAATTTGAAGTTCCCGCCCAAAGTTCCACTAAAGATTTACAGGATTTATCCGCTAGTTTTGCGATTAATTTTCGTCTCGATCCGACGCAAGTGGTGTCAATTAGAAGAACCCAAGGCACCCTACAAAATATTGTTGCTAAAATTATCGCCCCTCAAACCCAAGAATCCTTTAAAATTGCCGCCGCTAAAAGAACAGTAGAGGAGGCAATTACTCGACGCAGTGAGTTAAAAGAAGACTTTGATAATGCCCTATCGACTCGGTTAGAAAAGTATGGTATTCTAGTCTTAGATACCAGTGTGGTAGATTTGAATTTTTCTCCAGAATTTGCTCGGGCCGTCGAAGATAAACAAATCGCGGAACAACGCGCCCAAAGAGCCGTTTATATCACCCAAGAAGCGGAACAACAGGCCCAAGCAGAAGTTAATCGCGCTAAAGGGAAAGCTGAGGCACAAAGACTATTAGCAGAAACTTTAAAAGAACAGGGGGGAGGATTAGTTTTACAGAAAGAAGCGATCGAAGCTTGGCGCGAAGGTGGGGCGCAAATGCCTCGGGTTTTAGTCATGGATGGATCGGGAAAAAATAGCGTACCATTTTTATTTAATTATAGTGATTCTTTTCCAGAAAATACCCCCTAAATTCGGGTCTATTTAGCCGAATTGTTTTCTCAAGATACAGCCTTTCCCATCAAGAGGAGGATTTCAGGAAGAATTAAAAGACTCATTGTGCAAACAAGTCATTAAATAGGCGGGTTCATCGAATTGGAAGTTTAGGAACAAGCACAGAGTCATCGCTAATGGTAATTGCCGTAGCTCCTGTCAGTTCCGTTTCCAGAGTAAGTAAAACATCTAGAAGCCTTTGAGCAACCACATCAGGTCTGGCAGAAGATAACCGTAATTTGACAATCCCGTTGCCTAAAGGCTCGGAAAAACAAATCTCGTAAGCTGCCGAGACTTTTATCGAAAATTAAATGAAGCCAGATAAGTACAAACAGCCTTGTATTGAGAACAGGATAGTCATTTTTGGGGAGTCTTTTTAAGATTGTCTTGACAATTCCCGCAAAATAGTTTAAGCTAAACGGCGCTTAACCTGCATGATCCAATAGCTATAACCCTTTTGGAGTCTATATCGGTGATCCGAAGTAAAAGCCGTTTAGCTTAGCATCATGATAATGATAATAATAATAATTATCATTTAAATGTGACTAAAATATCATAATTTTAGTCGCTTTTTTGCTTGATGAAGCTATCATTGAACACTTCTGGTTAGACGGCTACCAATTCTGATAAAAAACCAAAATCAACAATCCGCAACCCACGCAGTAACTTCATCATTAAATTGGTGCGTTACGCTTTCGCGCTTCGCACCCTACGAGAATTGATAATTAGGGTTTGCTGAAAAAGTTTGTTGGTGGGGTCAGGAGTCAGGAGTCTCAATGCCAGGTTTTTGAGGGTCCCAATCCGATTTTCGCAGCATGAACATCGGATTTTAACAGGTCAAAAGCCTTATTTTAAAAGGGTTTTACCATTATTCAGCAAGCCCTAATTAAAGTTAATTATCTCGATGGAACTCAAGCCAATTTTCGTTTTGTTCAAGACAATTCAGCTAATGGAGTTATCCTTAGTCACTTACCAAGAAATGATCAGGAATTAATGGCATTTTTTCAAGGAAAATTACCACCACAAGTGAAATCTTTTAGCTTTTCTGTCAGTAATCCTCTGCTATTCTCCCCAGAAATAAAAGTAACGCCTTTTTGGGAAGTTGACACTGGTTCATGATCTTTCTTGAACCTTAAGAAGCGGTTAATATCTCTGGCAAATGGAGAATAGGGAACTCGAATCCCTGACCTCTGCGGTGCGATCGCAGCGCTCTACCAACTGAGCTAATTCCCCATATATAGGCCATAATAGCATTTTTGAGCAGAAAATCCTAGGAACTGGCAAGGGATCGAGGGGCAAAAAATCAGGCGGTCTGCCCCTGGAAAACCTTAAAATGGAAAAAGTAATCTTGAGGATGATAACTAATGGCGATACTACGCTTAGAGAATGGGACAACCTATACCCAGTTAGCCGATATTAGTCTGGAATTGGCTAAATTAAATGTTACTTTAAACTATTGGCCGATCGAAAACGAAGCCACTCGTCAGCTACTTAAACAAGCTTCTCTCACTGACGAAGAAAAAGAAATAGTTTTAACCAGCTTAGACGGTTATTTTGAGCAACTTAAACAAGAAGCGGGTTATCAAGCTAGAGATTTAATCGTTTTACACCCTGAAATTCCCAATCTCGACACTTTACTGGCAAAGTTCGAGCGCTGTCACACCCACGCCGACGATGAGGTGCGTTATATCATTGATGGGGAGGGGGTTTTTGGCTTTGTCTTTGCCGATGGTTCTCAGGGGGAATTAACTATTCAACCTCAAGAATATATCAATGTTCCCGCCCATAGCGAACACTGGTTTCACCTCACTGCCAGTAAACGAGTTAAAGCAGTACGTTACTTCACCAGTACCGCCGGATGGGTTCCCGAATATACGGAAACTGTCATTCGTTTTCCTAGTTTAACAGCCGTGTAGCCTTTGCTTTTAGGCGATCGCTTTCCCAATAAGACAGACGAGTTTTGCAGGGATGGCAACGCCGGCAGCAACAATCTGTTAAGCGGCAAATTTGTCCTGTTGAAAAATCTCCCGTCTAGTGCCTAGCTTGACGGGAGATTGTCTCAATTCGGGGGATTGGCGTGATAGATTTAGTCTAAGCCGAATTGATTGCCCCGTTTGTACTGTAAATAGGCGGCAACGAACAAACCCGCTAGGGTAATGGGAATTAAGCCTAGGGTAATGCCTAGCACTAAAGGTTCAATCACGTCTGTACTCCTTGGATTAGCAATTTTCCACCCGTATTTTATCGTAGCAGCGGTTGCCCTGGAAAGATAGGGCGATCGCACATACTTATTAAATAGGGTTTGCTGAACAAGTTTTTCGTGGGGTAGTGGGGTAGTGGGGTGGTCACTGCGTGCGCGTTGCGGGGGGTAGTGGGGAATTTAGCTGAAATTTCCCTAAATCCCTATCTCCCTATCTCCCTATCTCCCTGACTTGAAAGAGGGTGTAGGGTGTGGGGTGTGGGGTGTAGGGAAGGAAACCTCTTTCATCTCTGGTGGTGAAAATTTTTTCATCGAGACTGACTCTTATCTCCCGACTCCCCAAAAGGAAAACTTGCTATCTCACCATTAAGATAACTGCTCTACTCTAGGAGCGACCGAGAAAAAATTTTCTCAATGTGCCTTTACCCCAATAGCGATCAATTTCTTGCCAGAGATTGTGGAGACAAAAAACCACTGCTAGACAGAGAGTAACCGCAAGGATTTGAGAGAAACTTTCCCTTTGCCAAAATTTGGCGATTGCCTCCGAAATTACCCGCGTTCCCCGATAAGCTTCCAGAAAACCCTCGATCGAGCCGAGAATCAGTGCTGCTAGGGTATAAACAAAGGTTCGATACAGAACACTAACGTAACGGGGTCGATTTTCTAACCATTCTAGCTTCATGGCTGCGTCGAGAATGGCCACGGTTTTTGCGGCAATGATCGCCCCTAAGATCGCTTTACCCAAAACGTAGGTAGTAATCGAATACTCTTCCAGAAATAATTTCATGATCAGAAGAATATAACCGAAAGCCAAGAAAAAAAACAGGGCAAGAGAACCGATTTTTTTCAATTCCTTTTTAATTGCTTCCATTGATTTTTTTTGATATTTTCTGCCAAGATAGCGGTTGCGCTGCCGGATAGTCCTATAACTATAAGCTATAGTTAATTGTTTATTGCAGCTATTCTCTCATCTCCACCAGCAAGTTTGATCGCCGATAACTGAACTGATGCTTGAAACTAATTACGGCTTGATTGTCGATAAAATGAGGATTACCGAGGGGATCGATGGCACTGAAAGCGTAAAAATAACGGCGTGCTAGGGGCGGAAAATCGCTAAAATCGAAGATTGTGTCACCTTTGGCCACATCTGCCCAAAAATTTCGTAATTTCGGGGCTAATTCCTCCGCTAGACTCACGGGAAGATTGAGGGGATGGCAGGTTAACAAACGCATCATAAAAGGATAAGAGCGATCGCCTAACCATTGCCGAGAAATGGCGGGTAAATTCTCCCATCCGGGTATATTTTGCAGATGAAAGGATTCTATGGCTAATTCTCCCGTGTTTTCGCAATATTCTAGCACCCGGTAGGGATGGGGATAACTGACGAGGGAACCGGTGGTAATTTCATAGATACCTCTAGTAAAAGCCAGATCTTGCACGTGGAGATGACCAGTAATCAACAATTTTACGCCGTTTTCCTGTAGTATATCGAGCAGTTCTACCGCATTAGCCAACATATAGCGTTTACCTAATTCATGATTGCTTTGTCCGGGTAAATGCTCGATAACGTTATGATGGATCATCACCATCACTAGATCGTTTTTTAGCGCGGGTAAAATCTGTTTTAACCAATGCAATTGTTCTGCATCTAAACTGCCAATTTGTTTACCTTGATCATCGAATTGATTAGAATTAAGACCGATTAATTGCACTCCGGGTAAAATTTCTTTTTGGTAGTATATTTGTTCGGGATTGCTGTAACCAAATTGTTGATAATAAAAGGGAAAATCTGCTAAACCGATCTGGTTTTCCGTCGCGGTTAAACTCAAAACATCATGATTACCCGGCACCACATAGACGGGGAAGGGTAAAGTGGCTAAACAATCGGCTAACCAACGATGATTTTCTGGTTCACCATCTTGGGTTAAATCGCCAGCAATCAGCAGAAAATCGAGGTTAAGGGTGATGAGATGGTCTAAAACAATTTTTAAAGCGGGAATACTCACTTCCACCAGATGAAAGCGATTAGAATGGTTCAAAATGGTTGTGGGTAAAGCGATATGAGGATCGCTGAGAATGGCGAAACGGAAATTCATCGCATGCAATTGGGCTAAATATAGGTAAACTAGATCGATCGAGGAGAAATAGAGGAGAAAATATCTTTGGCTAAAGTTCGCGTTCGTCAGCACGTCAATCCCTTAAGTCATAAATATCGCCATCCGATCGCTCCCCCCGATTGGAATCAAGTTTATCAGGATATGACGCAACCTCTCCATCTTGACATTGGTTGTGCGCGGGGTAAATTTTTGTTACAAATGGCCCAAGTAGCTCCAGAAATTAATTTTTTGGGGATTGAAATTCGTCAACCTTTGGTAATTGAAGCGAATCAGGAACGGGAAAGGTTAGGATTAAGTAATCTCGCTTTTGTTTTTGGCAATATGAATGTTGCCCCAGAAATTTTACTGCAATCTTTGCCCGCAGATAAGTTATTTTGGGTGTCGATTCAATTTCCCGATCCTTGGTTTAAACAGCGTCACAGTAAGCGTCGGGTTGTGCAGCCAGAATTAGTAATAGCTTTGGCTAAGTATATGGTAGCTGGGGGCTGGGTTTTTTTACAGTCGGATGTGGAATCGATCGCCCTGGAAATGACCGAGAGATTTCAAGCACATCCCCATTTTGTTCGGCAACATCAAACCCCCTGGTTAGAGGAAAATATTTTCCCCGTACCGACGGAGAGGGAAAAGTCCACTTATAATAAGGGTCAACCGGTTTATCGCTCGCTTTTTCGAGTTCGGTAGCTTCAGTTAAAATATCTTGGCACTGTCTCAAATCATGGTTAGAAATCTCGACTCACCCCTAATACTTGAGGATAATAATCGCCCCCCTGTCTCTCAATTGCTAGAATTTCTCTTAACCAAAGAAAAAAACACTAAAAAAACTAAAGAAAATCTTACTTTTGAGGCTTTAGTCGGTACTTGGCGATTATACTTTATCACGGGAACTCAAAAAGCTAAAAAGAGAGCGGGAATTGTTTTGGGTAAGGGTCGCTATCTACCGTCCTGGTTAAAAATTACCATCTCTTACCAAAGAAATGAGAGTTTAGAACCGGGAGAATTTATCTCTGGAAGCGTCAGCAATCAGATAGTTTTAGGGGCAGTAAAACTATCCGTAAGCGGTCCGGTTAAGTTTTTTCCTAAAACCCGTCTTCTTGCCTTTGATTTTACCCGGCTCAACCTAACCCTATTTAATCGCTCTCTCTATTCAGGTTTTATTAGAAATGGCCAGGTAAGTGAAGCGAATTTTTATCAGGAAAGTATCAAAAAACAGGCATTTTTTGCCTATTTTTTGATCACAGAAACAATGATGGCAGCCCGGGGACGAGGGGGAGGATTAGCCCTTTGGGTAAAAGAGGTAAGTGGGACAAAACTAGCTGAAAAATAAGTTATTAGAGGAGAAATAGATGGGATATTCTATCGAGGTAGATGGGACAAATTTTGACAGTGAAGTGATCGAGAAATCTTATCTAAATACAGTGATTTTAGACTTTTATGCCCTGTGGTGTGGACCCTGTAAATTGGTAAAACCGATGCTAGAAAAACTAGCAAGTGAATATAATTTTATCCTGGCCAAAATAGATATAGATAAAAATCCCGAATTAGCCGAACAATACGATGTGGAAGGAGTTCCCGATGTGCGAATTGTCAGCAAGGGAGAAGTGTTACCCTGTTTTGTCGGTGCTTTGCCAGAAGAACAAATTAGAGACTTATTTTCCCGTCTCGATTTACAATCGGAATTAGAAACAGGATTAGCAGAAATCCAAGAAGCGATCGCCCTCGATAATTTGACCGCAGCTAAACAATTATTTGATCGTCTTTTTCCCAAATATCCCAACGAACCGCAATTAATTATTATGGCGGTAAAATTTCTCATGCGTCTAGAAAAATGGTCTGACGCTTACCGATTAATCACTGCTATTAAAGAGGAAAATACCCCGATTAAAGGCTGGAAAACTCTCCTAGAATTTCAACAGTTAAAACCGGAAAATAATCCACTCGATCCAATATTTTTTACTGGGATTAATTTCGCATTAAAAGAAGATTATTCCGCCGCTTTAGATAAACTGATCAGCGTGGTGGGAAAAAGTAGAAAATATCGTCAGGATGGTGCAAGAAAGGCCATGTTAGCCATATTTCAGATTTTAGGAGTTAGTCATCCCCTCACCCAAGAATACCAAGCAAAGTTAACATTTCTGCTCTACTAGCTAGAGGAAAGAAAAGAGAGCTTTTTTAGTTATCAGTAAACAGTAATCATTGAAAAGAAAACGGTAACGGGTGCAGCTCATATCTGTGACTTTCTCTCACTTATGGCGAACTGTTGATCGGAGAGAAAAAATCATCATCTGTTTGCGGGAGATTCCCGATAAGAACCGCCGCACAGACGGGGTTTACCCCCTCTACCAATACAAATGAACTAGGCTCTCCCCCTAACACCAAAGACATAGGTAGGGTTTTCATGATTTCTAAAAAAGTTAAGGAATATGGTATTGACATCCTCACCGCCGGGGCCGGACGGTGATAATTGATCAGATTTTGTGATCATTTATCGGCTAGTATAGTAATTCATTCTATAGGGTGTTGACAAAATAGCTAGAAAGTGGTAAGCAACATCGGGCAGTTTCTGGTCGTGCCAAGTGCGATTTGTCTAGGGAGAGGGTAAAGAGCGAAGGAAAACCGTGAGTATGGCGGTAATAATCGCGACGGTTACGGGGATAATCAGCGATTTCGCCCCTTTTAAATCGGATATATCCTTAACTAGCCCCGATTGTTCGTTTTCTAGCCTTTCTAACCGCTTATCCATTCCCTCGACTTTCTCGATTAATTTTGCCTGTCCTACCTCTAGTTTTGTCAGGCGATCATCGATTCGATCGATCTTTCCCTCGATCCGCGTCAGGATGGCTTCTAGGGAATAGGTGACGGTTTCTCCCGATTGACTCATAAACTAAATTCCTTGTTGCGGGGGATACTTCGCATTCTATCACTCCCGAAAGATGGCAGAATTACCAATCCAGAGGCAACGGCAACGATTATCAGCCTACAATATTACTAGGCGATCGAATAATCTCCGAAATTCAGATGAGTCAATTAAGATCTATTTCTGGGAAAAAGTTCGCCAAAATTTGAGAACGTCATTGAGAATTCAAGGTAGCCATTACATTTACTGTATTACTCGTTAAGACTGTCTATGAACCATCGTCAACAATTAATTCAAGAACTCGAACAAGTACCTGATGATCTAATAGAAACCGTATTAGATTTTTTACATCGAGTTCAGGCAACAGGCAACAGTCATCCTCTAGCCAATTTTTCAGGCATTTTAAGCGATTCAGAGGCACAAGAACTGCAACAAGCCATTAAAACAGAATGTCGTCAGTTGGTAAGGATTGCATCACCTACAAAAACAGCCTACAATATTTAGACTAAATCCAGTTATTGAAGACTGATTATTTACACAACCCCGTAGAAATGTTAGATTTTAGGAGTGGTAATAATTATCTATCCATCCCTCCCATTGATCGATCTAGGAGATAAGCAATGAAAATGAAAGTTATCGTTCACGAGGCGGAGGAAGGTGGCTTCTGGGGGGAAGTCCCGGCGCTCCCCGGCTGTGCCACCCAAGCAGAAACTTTCGAGGAACTACTAGAGAATTTACACGAGGCGATCGAAGGTTGTCTATCCATAGATGTGGAATCCTTGCCGACCGATCCGAAAACTCGGATTCTAGAGATAGCGATATGAAATCGATTTCTGGGAAAAAGTTCGCCAAAATTTTAGAGCGTCACGGATGGGAATTATTGAGAATTCAAGGTAGCCATCACATTTACTGTCAGCCGGATAATCCCACCCGTATCTCTGTGCCGATTCACGGAAATCAGGATTTAAAAATCGGATTACTCAAGCATTTTTTGAAACAAGCGGGACTTTCTGAAGAAGATATGTGATCAATGCGATCGTTGTAATTCCGTCACTCCCGAAAGATCGCAGAATTACCAATAACGATTATCAGCCTACAATATTACTAGGCGATCGAATATTCCCGGAAATTCAGATGAGTCAATCCCCCGTCACTATCACCTATTCCCTAGAAACTGTTCTAACAAGAATCGAAGGCAAGTTAGACTCTTTACAGAAAGATGTCACCGATCTAAAAGTAGATATGGCCGAGGTTAAAACCGAACTCAAAAGTATTGATAGGCGATTGGAAAAAGTAGAGGGAACACAGGACGCTTTAATTAAGGATGTATCGGACCTTAAGGGAGCAAAATCGTTGATTATTCCCGTGGTAGTGGCAGTATTAACCAGTATTCTGACTCTGCTGGTGCGATCGATCCCGAATCCTTAAAAGCTTCCCCGTTTGTATAGTAAATTCGTAGGTCGGGTTGAGGCAACGAAACCCGACATAAATCCTCGGTTGTTGGGTTTCACTCCGTTCAATCCAACCTACGGCAACTTACCCCTCGTTCCGACGACCTTTAACCCCCAGTAAACCCAATCCGAACAGGGACAAGGCCGCGATCGCACCAGGTTCGGGAGTGCTGGCCACCGGGCCGGCTATCTCGGTTGCGTTGATCTCGAAACTGTTTAAAACGACAGAGTTAGTGAAACTTGCGCCACCGTTAGTACTAAATCGGACTCCCGATAACGTGGCGATGCCCGTCGGGATTATGGACGGATCAGAGCCGCGCCAGCTGAACGCTCCAAAGGTAGTGGTAACGTATAACCAGTATTTAGTACCGGCGGTAAACGTGAGGGGGCCAGTGGGAGTGAAGGTGTAGTTAAAGGTTCCCAATCCTTGAGGGGTGGGATTGGTGAAACTGGCGAGGACGGTACTGCCCGGATCGCTACCCCCGACATCATTGCGGATCTGGACGAGGGGATTGTCTCCGGTTTCGTAGTCCCTGAGTTGCAGGATGGCGTTGTCGAGGCTGTAATTGTTACCCGCGGGCAGGGTAAAGGCGAGCGCTTTTACAACACTAACAGCACTGAAAACAGTACTAGCATCATCATTCGTTTGTGGGAGATTCCCGATCAGAACCGCCGCGCGGACAGGGTTTACCCCCCCCCCGTTAGTACAAATAAACTACTAATGCCCGCCAACACCAAAGACCTAGATAAGGTTTTCATGATTTCTAAAAAAGTTCAGAAAGATTGCCTTAACTATATAGCAGCCGTCTCTTCTGTTCAATCATTGATTAGATTTTGTCATCATTTACCGTCTGGTATGATATTTAACTTTATAGGGTGTTGACAAAACGGCTAGAAAGTGGTAGGCAACATCGGGCAGTTTCTGGTCGTGCCAAGTGCGATTCCTTTAGGGAGAGGGTAATAGATCCTCGGTGGTTGGGTTTCACTCCGTATTAACCCGAAGTGATGTTTTTTTATCAAAAAAACTCGATCGCTTAATTGCGATCGAGTCAAGAAAAAACAGACTAATTAGGGCTTGCTGAATAAAGGTGAAATCTTCATCGGCCCGCGTCCTGTAGGGGCGAAGCATTCGGATAAAAAATCTACGGTTTCACCGATAGGTTATTGCCCGAATGCTTCGCCCGTACTTTTTCAGCAAACCCTAATTATTAATAGTCGAAGTCACCACCGCCGGCGGGAGGAGCGGATTTTTCTTTTTCCGGTTTATCCACCACAATACACTCGGTAGTTAAAACCATACCGGCGATAGAAGCGGCATTTTGTAGGGCAGAACGAGTCACTTTAGCGGGGTCAACGATACCCGCCTCAAACATATCGGAGAACTCACCGGTAGCGGCATTATAACCCACATTAAAGGGCTTCTCTTTCACCCGTTCGGCAATAACTGCACCGTTTTGGCCGGCATTTTCAGCGATCCGTTTTAAGGGGGCAGCAATGGCGCGAGAAACGATTAAAGCACCGGTTAATTCTTCATGCTGGAGGGTTTCTTTAGCCCAGGTTTCCAATTGGGGAGCCAGGTGAGCTAAAGTAGTACCACCCCCGGGGACGATACCTTCTTCTACGGCTGCTTTAGTGGCGTTAATTGCGTCTTCTAGGCGCAATTTGCGGTCTTTCATTTCCGTTTCCGTAGCGGCACCGACTTTAATCACTGCCACACCGCCAGCTAATTTAGCCAGACGTTCTTGCAGTTTTTCTTTATCGTAGGAAGAATCAGTTTCCTCGATTTGACGGCGAATTTGCTCACAACGGGTTTTCACTGCCACGTCGTTGCCTTCGGCGACGATGGTGGTGGTATCTTTGTTCATAGTGATACGGCGGGCCGTACCTAAGCTGTCAATTTTGGTGGTTTCCAGTTTTAAACCCGCATCTTCGCTAATGACTTGACCACCGGTTAAGACGGCGATATCTTCTAACATCGCTTTTCTGCGATCGCCAAATCCAGGGGCTTTCACCGCAGTAACGTTAAGAACACCGCGCAGACGGTTAACCACTAGGGTTGCCAAAGCTTCTTTTTCGATGTCTTCGGCGATAATTACTAGGGGTTTGCCTTGACGGGCAACTTGTTCGAGAATGGGAACCAAATCCTGTACTAAACCGATTTTTTTGTCGGTAATCAGAATAGCGGGATCCTCAAAAACGCATTCCATGCGCTCGGTGTCGGTGACAAAGTAGGGAGAGATATAACCTTTGTCAAAACGCATCCCTTCGGTGATTTCTAGTTCGGTGGTCATCGATTTCCCTTCTTCTAGGGAAATTACGCCTTCTTTGCCGACTTTATCCATGGCCGAGGCGATCATTTGACCGACTTCATCATCGTTACCGGCAGAGATAGCGCCCACTTGTGCGATCGCTTTGGAATCTTCTACGGGTTTCGCGTGTTTGGCGATTTGACTGACGAGGAAATCGGCAGCTTTATCGATCCCTTTTTTCAGAGAAATCGGGTTAGCACCGGCGGCGACGTTGCGTAAACCTTCTTTAACGATAGCGTGAGCGAGAACGGTGGCGGTAGTAGTACCATCACCCGCTACATCGTTGGTTTTTGAGGCGGCTTGGCGAATTAAAGCCACACCAGTGTTCTCGATATGGTCTTCCAGTTCGATTTCTTTAGCGATGGTGATGCCATCATTGACGATTTGGGGCGCGCCAAATTTCTTTTCGAGGACGACGTTACGACCTTTGGGGCCAAGGGTGACGGCTACCGCTTCGGCCAGAAGATCCATGCCTTTTTCTAAGGCGCGACGAGCATCTTCGTTGTAGATAATAGATTTAGCCATAATGTATCGTTATTCGTGCAAAATAGGGGTTTTCAAGGGTAGATGCTTAGGAAACGGCGGCGAGAATGTCTTTTTCGGAGAGGAGAACGAATTCTTCGCCACCAAGTTTGATATCGGTTCCGGCATATTTGGAGTAGAGAACTTTGTCACCCACACCCACTTCTACGGGGGTACGGCTACCGTCATCGTTGCGTTTGCCGGGGCCGACGGCCACGACTTCCCCGATTTGGGGTTTTTCTTTAGCGGCATCGGGAAGGAAAATACCACCGGCGGTTTTTTCTTCGCTGGGACTAACTTTGACGAAAACTCGATCGCCTAGGGGTTTAACAGTAGTTACGTTGATGCTGACTGCAGCCATGGAATATCCTCCGTTTCTCTTGTATTTGGGTAAGTGTCTTTTCCAGATTAGCACTCTTACCTTCCGAGTGCTAATTTACCGAAATACGAGGCCCCCTGACAACTGCTCGATCGGTACGGGTTTCCGAACTATGGTGTTAAGCTAGGGTTTGCTGAATAAGTTTGTTGGTGGGGTTAGGAGTCGGTCGTCAGGATTCAGGAGTCAGGAGTCGGTCGTCAGGAGAATTAAGAATGAGCATTAATCAATTAAATGCTCTATTTAGCGATTTTAGGCAATTTTATGCTTATTTTTCTCATTTTTGCCCTTTCAAAAATTAATTAGGGTTTGCTGAATAAATGGCGTCTTCATCGGCCCGCGTCCTGTAGGGGCGAAGCATTCGGGCAATAACCTATCGGTGAAACCGGAGATTTTCTATCCGAATGCTTCGCCCGTACTTTTTGCCGCAAACCCTACTTATGCAAGAACTCTAGTGTAAGCTGTTGTGCAAAAACAAAGGAGTTGAGCGGAAACACTCAACTCCTTTGTTTTTTATGCTTGATTCTATCTATAAAGTGTTATTGTGACTGCCAAAAACTTGCGCTTTTAGTGCATCAATTTCGGCTAATAACTCGCGACGATTTTCATCTTTGAGCAGATAGCGCCAGACAAACCAACCAGTGTAAACGATCCCAACTAATTGTAGGATAGGAGCAAGGAGGGGAATATCATCGATCGCATCTAAAACCGCTAGGGTAACTTTCACGGTGACAAAACTGGCTAAAATTGCCCCCAGAACGATTAAAGGTTTTTTGTATCCAGAGAAGAAACTACCGATATAATCGGGGACGTTAGCCAGATAGGACATCACCGAATCCCAAACTGGTTCTACATATTCAGACCAAATCTGTTCGGTGCTGCTGCTGCTGGGTTTGCTCAGAGACCCGGGTAAATCCGTTCTAATCGGATTTTGGGTCTCGGTCGGTTGCATTGATTCCATATTAACTGATCCTCATCATTAAGGTTAGACAGTGCGCGAATACGACCAACGGGGGTCAATTTTAACAGACTGAATAGACTAACTCGCTGTTGCCCATATTATCGGATAATTGCGATACTAGGCGGAAAGTTGCTCAACAACTATTAAGAATCAAGGATTTAGCTTCTCAATTTTATCGTCAGTCTGACCGCAATTCTCTATTCTAACAGCAGGTAGCGATCGGAGTTGAGGAATCAGGGGGTGTCAGTTATCAGTGAACAGTAATCAGTTATCAGTGGGGAGATAGAGAGAAAAAAGCCGGTGGGTTACGGTGAATACTCAATTTTTAGTCAGAGTATAACTTATTTTCGCCTAACCCACCCTACAGATGATTACCTATGTGCTGATCTGGTGGGTTACGGCGAATACTCAATTTTTAGTCAGAGTATAACTTATTTTCGCCTAACCCACCCTACAGATGATTACCTATTCCTGGATAAGTTGCATGGGTGCGGTGCGAGGATCGATGATTTTCTGCCCTAAACCCGAAAATTTGACCGCTAGATTCATTTTTTTACCCGCACCGAGGATATGGGTCACTTCTCCTTCTCCAAAAGTAGAGTGTAACACTCGATCGCCTACGCCCCATTTTCTTTGATCAGAGGCGGTTGTTTGAATGGGAACCACTTTTGGGGTCTTTTTCGGTTTCAGGTTGCTTGTGAGCAATTCTGGGGGCAATTCCTGCAAAAATTGGGAAGCTACCTTCATCTCTTTATTCCCCCAGACATATCTTTCTTTTGCGTAGGTTAAAAATAATTGTTCCTTGGCCCGAGTCACTCCCACATAACACAAACGGCGTTCTTCCTCAAGAGCAATGGGATCGTTTAAACTACGATTATGGGGAAAAATGCCCTGTTCTAAACCGACTAAAAAGACGATAGGAAACTCTAAACCTTTGGCGGAATGAAGGGTCATTAAGGAGACTTTTTCTTGACCTTCCTGAAGATTATCTAAATCCGAGGCTAAACTAGCACTAGCGAGAAATTCCTGGAGATTGGTTTCTTCGTTTTCTTCTTGGAATTGTACCACGGCGCTATACAATTCTTGAATATTCTCGATGCGGGTATCAGCTTCCTCGGTTCCCTGCTGTTTTAACTCATCGATATATCCCGAATCTTCCATGATTTGATCTAGGATTTCACTAGCGGATAAATCGGTGATTTTTTCTTGCAGGTTTTGGATAATTTTAGCTAACTTATTGATGCTTTTAGTCGCACGACCGGCGAGAGTATTAACGGAAGTTTCATCGCTGATAATTTCCCATAAAGGTACTCCTAATTCTTGGGCAGCTTTGAGCAAATTATCGATTGTGGTTTTACCGATACCGCGCCGGGGAGTGTTAATAATTCTCAGTAAACTAACGGTATCGGCAGGATTGGCAATCACTCGTAAATAAGCGATCGCATCTTTAATCTCCTGTCGATCATAAAATTTAAATCCCCCGACAATATTATAGGGGATATTATTGCGAATTAAGCCATCTTCAAAGGGGCGAGATTGGGCATTAATTCGGTAGAGAATGGCAAAACTACCCCAATTTAATTCGGGGTTTTCTTGGGTAAATTCTCGAATTTTATCGATAACAAAAGCTGCTTCTTCCTGTTCATCTCTGGCTTTAAAAACATAAATACTCTCGCCTCCTTCTCTGGTGGGAACAAGGACTTTATCGATTCTTTGACTATTCTTTTCAATTAACTTATTTGCCGCTTGCAGAATATTCTCCCGTGAACGATAGTTTTCCTGTAGTTTCACCATCGTGCGAGTATCATCATCGGGTAAACCATCGCCAAAGTCCGCTTGAAAATTGAGCAGAATAGTAAAATCTGCCATCCGAAAACTATAGATAGATTGGTCGGCATCACCCACCACAAAAATCGATCGATCCGTCCAATTCCACTCACTTTTTTTCGTTTCACCATTGGTGGACAAAAGCCGAATTAACTCGTACTGAATCCGGTTAGTGTCTTGGTATTCATCGACTAAAATATGTTTAAATTGCGTATGCCAATAACCGAGAATAGACTCATTTTGCTGAAAAAGACGGACTGGAACCAGTATCAAATCATCAAAATCTAGGGCATTATTTTGGGACAATTGCATCTGATAAGCCTGATAAACCTCAGAAATGACCTTTCCTCGAAAATGAGGGTTTTCTCTGGCGTAATCTGCGGGGGTTAAACCTAAATTTTTAGCATTACTAATCGCATAACGTAGATTGCGGGCATCAAATTTTTTATCGTCTAAATTCATTTGTTTAGTGACGATATTTTTCACCAAACTCTGGGCATCAGACTCGTCCATAATCGAAAAATTCCTTTGCCAACTATGACCATATTCATCCTGATATTTATTAATGTCATAGCGCAAAATCCGACCGCAAAGACTGTGAAAAGTCCCGATCCAGAGTTTTTTAGTATAATGCCGATAAACTTGAGAAAAGAGTTTTTTCTGTTCGTATTCTTCTAAAAGTTCTAATCTTTGACCGTATTTTTCCTGTGCTTTCTGTTGAGCAAAAGTTTTTTCAATTCTAGTTTTCATTTCCCGGGCCGCCTTATTGGTAAAAGTGACCGCGAGAATATTTTCCGGATCGACCCCGTGATGACGGATCAAATGGGCGATACGATAGGTTAAAGCGCTAGTTTTTCCCGATCCTGCTCCAGCAACCACCAACAGGGGGCCGCAAAAATGCTCAACAGCAAGGCGCTGGGAAGGATTGAGTTGTTCTAAATAATCGGCTGTGACTGTCATAATCTTTCCATATAGCTCTGCGACCTCTATTAATCAGGCTACATCATCGAGGCGGCTATCGGGCATTAGTCAACCCCTTCAAGAGATAAAAATTTTTTGGGCTAGTTTGTTTCAAATCGCTCAAGATTCTAAGTTGTCATCTACAATGGAATTAGCGGAGACGAAAGTTTCCGTTCACTCCTCACACCACACTCCGTCCGGACAATGTTCGGGCGGTTTCTTATTGAAAATACTCGATCTCTACAAATTCCCTGTTACACTGTATGATCAAAGATTTCTTGGAATCTTTTTGCGTTCAAATGTACTACCATGTGAGGGACATCACTTGTCTAAACGTTATTTGTTCACCTCCGAATCGGTTACAGAGGGACATCCCGATAAAATTTGTGACCAGATTTCTGATACTATTCTCGATGCTCTGTTATCCCAAGATGACCACAGTCGTGTAGCGGCTGAAGTGGTTGTCAATACAGGGTTAGTCTTGATTACTGGTGAAATCACCTCGAAAGCACAGGTTCATTTCGTCGATTTAGTTCGCAAGAAAATCGCTGAAATCGGCTATATCAACGCAGATAACGGCTTTTCCTCGAATAGTTGCACCGTTTTAGTCGCTTTAGACGAACAATCTCCCGATATTTCCCAGGGTGTCACGGCTGCTCAGGAAAATCGCGAACTTCTCAGCAATGATGAACTCGATAAAATTGGTGCGGGAGACCAGGGTATTGTCTTCGGTTTCGCTTGCAATGAAACCCCCGAATTTATGCCCTTACCGATTAGTTTAGCCCACCGCATCGCTCGCCGTTTAGCGGCAGTCAGAAAAACGGGTGAACTGTCCTATCTGCGTCCCGACGGTAAAACGCAAGTATCGGTCATTTATGAAGATGGTCGTCCCGTGGGTATCGATACTATCCTTGTTTCTACCCAACACGATGCTACTATCGGCGATATCACCGATAATGATCTCGTCCAACAAAAGATTAAAAGTGATCTCTGGGAAGCGGTAGTACAACCGGTCTTCAGCGATTTAGAGATTAAACCCGATGCCAATACCCGTTATCTGGTTAATCCCACCGGAAAATTCGTCATTGGTGGACCCCAAGGCGACGCGGGATTAACGGGACGGAAAATTATCGTCGATACCTACGGTGGCTATTCTCGTCACGGTGGCGGCGCTTTCTCCGGTAAGGATCCTACCAAAGTCGATCGCTCCGCGGCCTATGCTTGCCGTTATGTGGCCAAAAATATCGTCGCTGCTGGTTTGGCCGATAAGTGCGAGATTCAAGTGGGTTATGCGATTGGGGTAGCTCGTCCGGTGAGTCTCTTCGTGGAAACCTTTGGCACTGGCAAAGTCGCTGATGATGTGATTCTGGACTTAATCAATAAATACTTTGAACTCCGTCCGGCCGGTATTATCCAAACCTTTAACCTGCGCGGTTTACCCAGTGAAAGAGGCGAGCGTTTTTACCAAGATGTGGCCGCTTATGGTCATTTTGGTCGCAATGATCTCGATTTACCCTGGGAACAAACCGATAAAGCCGCTATCCTCAAAGAAGCTTTGACTTCTGCGGTAGTATAGGGTTAAAAATTAACTGCAATTTTTGATTCAGGAATAGAGTTTCAGGCTCTATTCCTTTTTTATACTAAATCCGTCGAGTATAGGCTACTTATGAGGAGAGGCAATAGGCAATAGGAGCAATAAATAATTAGTCTTTAATAACCGGATTTAGGACTATCAGTCAATCGAATCTGTCTTTCTGTTTGTGTTCTTTGTGCCTTTGTGTTTATCCTTAACTCTTATGGTATAACCGGACAACAAAAGGTTTGGTTTTAAACTTTAGCCTCCCTATTCTCTGGGTCTTCTTGTCGCTAAAAAAAGCTCACCTGTTATACTAAATCCGTTGAGTATAGGCTACATATCAGGAGAGGCACTCATGGAAAAGGCAATAGGCAATAGGGTGAATAAATAATCATTCTTTAATAACAGGATTTAGTGTTATTTGTTGATGAGTGAAGATGAATATAGCGTTTCTCATCAAGAGGAAGTGTAACCTGATTGGGTAAGGAAAACTTCCCATCTCACCAATAAGATAACTGCTATATAGTTAAAATTGACAACTTAGGTTAAGATGATGCTAGGTTTCACCAGTTAAAGACCTATGGATAACAAAATTCTCGACGTTCACCATCTCACCGTTGAATTTTCTAATCAGAAAAGAACAACAGTCGCCGTTAATAACATTAGTTTTAGCTTGCAGAAAGGTCAAGTTCTCGGTTGTGTGGGGGAGTCGGGTTCAGGAAAATCTGTCACCTCCCTCGCACTCATGGGACTGGTTCCCTCTCCGGGAAAAATTACTGGGGGAGAAATTTGCTTTCGTCCGGCAAAAGGTCAGTCAATGCAAGCAGTAGATTTATTATCTATTCCCCCGGAAGAATTGCGTTATTATCGCGGGGGAGAAATGGCGATGATTTTCCAAGAACCAATGAGTTCTCTTAATCCAGTTTATAACATCGAGTTTCAACTCACCGAAGCAATTTTACTGCATCAAAAAGTCACCACTGAACAGGCAAAAAATCAAGCAATATCTCTACTGCAAGAAGTGCGTTTATTACCCAGTGATGAACAGTTGGAGGAGCAGTATATAGAAACTTTTCCCTTAGAAAATAAGGGTCATGTCAGAGAAAAAATTAGAACTTATATTCAGGAACAAAAAGAGGCAATTCTCAAGCGTTATCCTCACGAATTATCGGGGGGACAATTACAAAGGGTAATGATTGCCATGGCGATTTCTTGTAATCCTACCCTATTAATTGCCGATGAACCAACCACCGCTTTAGATGTGACTGTCCAAGCAGAAATATTAAGATTATTAAGAGATTTGTGTAAAAGCGATCGAGAAATGTCAATGGTTTTTATCTCCCACGATTTAGGAGTTATTAACGAAATTGCCGATCAAATTGTCGTGATGTATCAAGGAGAAATTGTCGAACAAGGACCGAAAGAAGAAGTATTAAATTCTCCCCAACATCCCTACACAAAAGGTTTACTTGCCTGTCGTCCTCGCTTAAACTCTCGTCCAGAAAAATTGCCCACTGTCAGCGATTTTTTACGAGTGGAAAAAGACTCTCAAGGTAAGATTATTGAATTACAGGAAATTACTCCACCAGCAGTTAAATTTATTACTCTCCAGGAGGAAGAAAGCAGAATTGAAGGTTTACAAGATCACGAGAATATTTTATCGGTAGAAAATTTATCGGTTAGATTTCCAGTTAAGGGAGTTTTCGGGCAAGTAAAGACCTTTTTTAATGCCGTAGATCAGGTCAGTTTTGCCGTTAAACAGGGGGAAACCCTGGGTTTAGTCGGTGAGTCGGGCTGCGGAAAATCTACCTTAGCAAGGACAATTCTGCGCTTAATTCCTGCCACTTCTGGAGATATCTATTTCCGAGGAGAAAATCTCGCTAAATTAAACCCCAGCGATCCAAAATTAAGACTACTGCGACGGGAATTACAGATAGTTTTTCAGAATCCCTACAATTCCCTGAATCCCCGTTTATCCATCGGTAAAGCAATTTTAGAACCGATGGTTATTCATCATACCGGCGGCAATTCCCAAAAGCGACGGCAACGAGTAGAATATTTATTAGAACGAGTTAAACTTGATCCTAATTGGTTTGATCGCTATCCCCATCAATTATCAGGAGGACAACGACAAAGGGTGTGTATTGCTCGCGCTTTAGCCTTAAATCCTCAGTTTATTATCTGTGATGAATCTGTCTCTGCTTTAGATGTTTCCGTGCAAGCGGGAGTCTTAAATTTACTCAAAGAATTACAGCAGGAATTTAATCTCACTTATATCTTTATTTCCCACGATTTAAGTGTCGTCAGATTTATGAGCGATCGGATTATGGTGATGAATAAAGGTAAAATTGAGGAAATGGGTACAGCTAACCAAATTATTAACTCTCCCCAAAGTGATTACACCCGTAAACTTATCGCTTCCATTCCCCAATTTACCGAAAGTCTTGCTAGTTAAGTAGCTGGTTATAATTGAATTAAAAATGGATTTTAGCTTCGATCCCCCCTTAGTCCCCCCTTAATAAGGGGGGTGCCGATCCCCCCTGCCCCCCTTGATAAGGGGGGTGTCTGACAACTTTTAACACCTACCTAGTTAAAATTAGCCATCAAACCTAAAGGATTAGCTGCCTCTAATTGTGCCGATAAACCTAACAAAGTGATTTCATCAGCAGGTTTACCAACTAACTGAATTGCCACGGGTAAACCCTGACTATCCACTCCCGTGGGTAAAGCAATCGCGGGTAAACCACTCGCATTAGCAATCGGAGAAGGGGCAATCCAACTAATCATCTTATTAACCGCTTCTTCCGGTGGTAAATTTTCCCACTCAGCAATTCCGGGGGGTTGATGTAGAAAAATTGGCAAAAGTAAGACATCAAAATTATCAAACATCGCCACAATTTGCCGCGAAATAACGTGCATCTGCCGCACCGCTTGCAGGTATTCCCCCGCACTGCCAGAATTGTCCAATAACCATTGGTTAAGGGGACTTAATAACTCCTTGGGAATTCCCGTCGCCGCCGTCCCCGCTTGCCAAATACGGCGAAAAGGAGCGATTAAAGCCTGTAAATCGGGAGAATACTCCGTTAAATGATGCCCCATGTTCTCTAAATTTTTAGCCGTCTCGATCACAGCATTTTTATAGACGGCAGCCGCTTCGCCGAAGGGGGATATGGAAGTAGAAAAAGCGATTCTTAGGGGTTTTACGCCTCTCTGAGTGGCTTCTAGGAAAGAAAAGGGCGGATCGGGTAGCCAGTAGGGATCGCCTGTCGTATAGCCCGAAATCACGGTAAGCAGCGCCGCCCCATCTGCCACCGTCTTAGAAAGAGTGCCGTTAGTGGCGATACCGCTTTGAAATTCCCCCACTGGGGCATAGGAAACGCGCCCACGACTGGGTTTTATCCCCACCAAACCGCAACAACCCGCCGGAGTACGAATGGAACCGCCACCGTCGGAACCCTGGGCAATCGGGCAGAAACCCGCCGCTACCGCCGCCGCCGCACCGCCACTGGAACCTCCTGCGGTATAATCGCGGTTGAAGGGGTTACGAGTCGGCAAAAAACCCGGATTTTCGGTGTAGGGAAAGGAACCTAGCTGGGAAGTGGCAGTTTTGCCCAGAAGGATAAAACCCGCCATTTTCATTCTGGTGACGATTCCTTCGTCGTATTGGGCAATATTTCCCTGTAAAGCGGCGACTCCGTAACTAACCGGCATTCCGGCGACGGCATTTAAGTCTTTAATGGCGGTGGGAACTCCAAAAAAAGGCGGTAATTCGGCAGTAGCGGTGATTTGACTTAATTGTTCCGTTTGGGCGCTCGCGGTTGCTAGGGCGCTTTCCCTGGCGACATGGACAAAACTACCAATTTGACAGTCAAATTTCTCAATTCTGTCGAGGTATAAATGGGTTAATTCTAGGGGGGAGATTTGTTTAGTGCGAATCAGTTGGGCTAATTCTAGGGCGGATTTTTGCAATAATTCATCACTCATGAGCGATCGAGTTAAAATAGGTAAGTGAAAATAATTATATTCGTTAGTGGCAAGATGGTTTTAAAAGAAAAAGAAAAAGAAAAAAAAAGTACATTTCCGTCAAAATTTCCCTATCCCCTATCCCCCCTTGTCTTGGAAAATTATGACCCCACAGTTAATTGAAATTCTCTCGGCTGACGAAATTCGTCGCACTATTACCCGTTTGGCTTCGGAAGTTATCGAAAAAAGTGGCGATTTAAATAACTTGATTTTGATCGGTATCTACACGCGAGGAGTGCCTTTAGCTAATTTAATTGCTAATCAAATTGAGAGCTTAGAAGGGGTAAAAGTTCCCGTGGGAGCGATCGATATTACCTTCTATCGCGACGATCTCGATCGCATTAAAACCCGCACTCCTGCTAAAACCAAAATGCCCCTAGATGTCACGGGAAAAACCGTGATTTTAGTCGATGATGTTATCTATAAAGGTCGCACAATCCGCGCCGCTTTCAATGCTATTATTGAGTATGGCAGACCGCAAAAAATCCGCTTATTAGTCCTCGTTGATCGTGGTCATCGGGAATTACCAATTCACCCAGATTTTACGGGCAAAAAACTACCCACCGCAGCCGAGGAACAGGTAAAAGTTTATCTACAAGAGATTGACGGCAAAGATGGGGTGGAATTAATCAAATAAACAGAGGATTGGTAACTAATCCCCGGAGGAAAATAAACAGAATTGCATCGATAATTAGGTAGGTGTTAAAAATTATCAGACACCCCCCTTATCAATGGTAGGGTTGATTCATGAATCAACCCTACCTTATCAAGGGGGGCAGGGGGGATCGAACCTAAAATCCATTTTTAATTTAATTATAACCAGCTACTTAATAGCCACAAAAATATCACTTCTTGAGGTTTTTTCCTGTTTAAAACACCGAACAAATTTAACCACCGAATCACCAAAGTCTGCTGAAGCTTTTACCCTCTATATATTTGCTAAATAAAAAAATCATCTATTTTTAGGGCAAGGTAAAAGCAGCAATTACGGGATAATGATCGGAAGGAATAAGATTCAACCAACGGGAAGGATCGACTTTTGCCCAATCTAACTGTAAACGGTTATCATAATAAATTGTATCGATGGCTAAATAAGGGGTATCGGTGTAATTATTAAAGCTCATTTGTTCGGCTAATTCCAAATCGGCTAAAGCATCCTTTAATCTAATTTCTGACTGGAGAGGTTGAGTTAAAATCTGACGGGGTAATCGTTGAGAATTAACATTAAAATCCCCCGTTAAAAATAGGTAATCTTCTGTTAAATCTAGTTGACAAAAATGCTCTTGTATGCACTTAGCCCCTAAGTTCTTAGCTTGGTCGCTATAGTAATCGAGATGGGTATTATAAAACTGCAAAGTTTGCCCCTCAAGAGTGCCAAATTTAGCCCCCGTTACCATGCGGGGATAAGGATTACCCCAAGCTTCAGTGATACTGCCAATAATATCGGGAGTTTCTGATAGCCAAAATTCGTATATTTCCAAACATTGTAACCGACTTGGTTGATATAAAATCGCACAATGTTCATCTAATCCTGTCCCCCTGCGATCGCTGCCTAAACTTTGGTATTTTGGCAATAAACGGTGTAGATCCAATAGTTGATTAGCGCGAGCTTCCTGAGTACCAATTATATCAGGAGAATAGTGAGCAATTAAAGCCGCTACTGCTTCCCTTCTTACTCGCCAATTACGCTCATCGGGATCGGGTTTATCGTAGCGAATATTAAAGGACATTGCTGTTAGTTTCATAGGAAAATGGAGAATGAGGAAGGGAATCGGGAGTGGGAAGTGGGGAAGTGGGGAAGTGGGGAAGCTGTCTCATCACCCTATCACCCCAAAACCCTCCGCAACGCGCACGCAGTGACCACCCTATCTCCTGAAGACTGACTCCTGACTCCTGAATACTGACTCCTAATAATTAATTATCAGGATTTTTTGGCAATCGTCCAGAAGGGAAAAGTTTGACTGGGATTGATGATAACTCCCGTGATGCCATTGCGAGCAAAAGCGTATTCCTTGGTTTGCCAAAGGGGAATATAGGGAACTTCATCAGCGAGAATTTCTTGAATTTTGCCAAAAATTTGCTTTCTTTTGGCTGGGTTACTTTCCCGACGGGATTGAGCGATTAATTGATTCATTTCTTGACTGTAAAAAAATGAGCCTTGACTTTGCGATCCTCCTTCTTCGCAGCCAGTTTCTGGGGAACCTTTAGCACAATCTAAAAAGGGATAAATATAGTTATCTGCATCCAAAAAATCGGGATACCAATTAGATAGGGCAGTGGTATAAAGTCCCTGGCCAATATTACGAAAAAATGCCGCTCCTAGGATACTATTGGGTTCAAATTGAATCCTATTATCTAAATCCCGTTTTGATAGGGCTTTCAGCACTGCCGCCACAGTGCTGGAAGTGATCGATCCCGAGGAGTGCCAAACTTCTACAATTGCCGGGTTTTCTTGACTATAACCAGCGGCTTTTAGTAATTGTTTAGCTTGCTCTATATTATGGTTGCCATAGCGCTCTTTAAACACCGGTTGTGACTCAGAAAAAGTAGTAGGAATGAGACTAAAAAGAGGGATGCCTTGACCTTGTAAAATGCGATCATTAAGTAAATCTCGATCAACTAGAGAAGCAATTGCTTGTCGCACTAAAATATTATTGGTGGGTTCACTTTTGAGATTCACGCTCATAAAGTTAATTGCAGCCCCAGAAGATTCGATGGCTTGCCATTTTCCCTGCGCCGCTTCTCTGCGTAATTTTCTCACTTGAGGAGCGAGTAAAGATTGATAGGCAATATCCACCGCACCCGTCTGAAAACCGTTGAATAAATTGGCAGGATTAGAGAGATAAATTTGAACATTAACTCCCTTATTTTTGGCCGGTTCTCCCCAATAGCGATCGAAGGCTTCTAAACTAAAAGAATCGCTGGTAACTGCTTTTAATCGATAATGTCCCGTGCCGATAAATTCTTCAGGTTTAAATTTACCCTCGCCAATTTGATAAAATTTGGGTGAAACTGCACAGGCTCCGGGGTAAGCTAAAAGAGCGGGAAAGGCGGCAAAAGGTCTGGTTAGTTTAATAGTAATTTCGTCTTCTTTGGTAGCAGTGATTTTATCAATTGTATCCCGGAGAAGAAAGGAAGGTTCACCACCATTTTTGATAAATCTTTCTAGGGAAAACTTCATCGCCTCTGCGTTAAAAACCGTGCCATCATGAAAAATAACTCCTCGACGTACTGGGATAGTATAGGTCAAACCATCGGGGCTAATTTGCGGTAATTCCGTGGCCAGGAGAGGCTTTAAATTAGTGGTTCCTTCCGCGTAGGTGTAGAGAGTTTCACCGAGATTATAAATAATAAAAAGTCCTGCTAACTCATAACTATCGGCCGGATCGATCGAGCGTGGTTTTAGGGTTGTCCCGATCATCAGGCGATCGCTATACCCTTGTGGTAAATTGAAATTAGTGGACTGACAGCCGACGGTCAGAAGAAAACAGAGGCAAAATAAACTTAAATAGCGGTAAAGTTGGCTTAAAGGTCTCATCGATGGCGATTAACGGCAGCTAGGTATCAATCAATCCTATCATTTCTTAATAGAACTCTTGCCAGTTAATTATATGTTATAATGACGAGTTAACTAATTTTCCCCAAAAAAATAGTTATTTAGTACAAATGAACCAAATAAAAACTTGAAGTTTAACTTTTAACTCAAAACTCTTTAGATATGCTTGAATTTGGTTATCAAAACCTCTTTATTTAAGCAGCACAAACTATCTCAATTTTTATAATTGAGAATAAATTCCCGTTGACTTGATTAATGTTTGGCAACTTTTAAGAAGCAGCTATAGCTATCCCTAACTCATAATTATAAATAGCCGCCAACAAGTTAACTCTTAAACTATATCTTCGACTTTATATGTTCAATGATAATCCTTTCTTTGGCTAAAGCCTTGTTATACTCCTTTTCTAAGTCTGTTAATTTTCTATTTTTCGGTTTCTTTTTCGGTGTATAACTATTACTATGGTATTGAGATATTCCCTGATAACCACTGTCTTCTATGCTGGTAGTTAAAGGATGAAAACGAACTCGACTTTTTTTAAATAAACTAAAATCATGACCTCTGCCTTTGACCTGAAAGATACAGATAATTCCCGCCGTATTTTGATTAGCTACTAATTGGGATTTTAAAGTTTTTCCGTCTTATTTACAATCCGACCTATAGTTGATTCTGATAGTTGACCGCTTGTACCAATGTGAAAATATGTTCTATATTCTCGCCAATATTCTAACGTTACTAAAACTTGTTCTTCTATAGATAGTTTAGGTTTCGGTCTCCTTTTAGATGGTGAATTAGGGTGTGCTGAATAAATCTAAAAACCTTATACAACAAGGTTTTTAGACTTTTTTTCCCTCAAAAAGTGCCGATCATTGGAGTGATCGGGGGGAAAATTCAGGTACTTTTTTCCTGAAAATTAGGTAATTGACCACCTGAAAATGAGTAAAACCCCACACCCCACACCCTGCCACCAGGAAAAACTTTTTCAGCAGACCCGAATTAGAGTCGGCTTCAACACTTTTTACTGATTCTACCATCTTTCTATATGTTTGTTTATACACACCGAAACGGCGTTTGAACTGTTCATCTGATAAGTTTTGATCATCCATATTTTTGCTAATAAACATAGCAAAAGTATAGATGATTTCCTGACCTAAGATCACATTTTATTCTTTTTTCGACTTCCATATAAAAATCGAGAAAAAAGCAAAAACCTCCATTATACCATAAAAAAATTATGCAAGAGGTCTAATAAGTCTAATCTAAAAATGCGGGTTTTTCTTTAAGCTCTAGCACGAAAAATTTGATTAGCAGTGAGGTTTAACTCTGGAAAAACCCCTGAAATAAGACGTTGCTCCTGTTTAAATAAATTACCTTGATATTCTCCATCGATTAATTGATAGATAGAAATGGTGGGTTCTTTGGGGCTGCCGATATATCGGGCCGAACCTTTGGCTAAATAATCGATAATCCAATATTCGGCAATTCCTAATTGTTCGTAGTCGTCGAATTTTTTCAGATAATCATCTCGCCAATTGGAACTGACAATTTCAATAATTAATTTAGCCGATGTTGCCAGAGAAATTGAGGAAGCGGTTTCCCAATAGGGATCATTAACTAGATTTTCTCTGTCTAAGACAATAATATCGGGTAGATAACCTGTATGGGGGCGAAGGGGTTTTACTGCCGCAGTATTGGGGATAAAATAAGGCAATTGCTGCCGATTTATCTCTAAGAATAGGGTTCCAGAAACAAATCCGCCAATTTCTTCGTGTTTTCCGATCGGTCGCATCATGACCAATAATTTTCCTGCGATTAATTCGTATTGTTGTCCATCATCGGGATATTGATTGATATAGTCATCAAAAGTCAACAATTGGGGGATAGTTTGGGTTGTGGTCATGGCAGTTAGGGGAATAAGAGAGATGATTTTTCTAGATTCTAACTCGATTAACGACGTTGCCACCAAGTCAATCCAGCTAGGGTAAATCCTACTAAAGGCATCACTACCATCGCTATCCAAAAAATAGCGTTAGCTTGCAGGGGATTTAAATTGATTCTTCTATTTTCTGGTTCCTTAGCCCGGATAGATAAGGTGGCTGTTTCACCACTGGCTAACCACTGCACAGAATTTAAAAATATATCTCCGTTTAACTGTTGTTCAAACAGTCCATCGCTGGCAAAGCTGGCATTACCAATCACGATTAATTTACCTTTTTTTCCCGTCAGGGCAACTCCTAGATCGAAGGGGCCGGCTAAATCTTTTTCAGGGTTAAACTGGAGATTCTGATCATTTAAATCACTCTCAGCCCACATTTTATCATTGGTAATCATTAAAGATACGGCTTCAATTCCTTCGATGGGAACGGTAGCGATGGGACGAGCAAAGGGAAAGATAGAAATACCGTTAGCAAAATCCCGGGTAATGGGATGATTGCCGTAATTGGTAATAATGGGACTAGCCGGCCCTAGTCCGATAATTTCCCCGGCACCGGAAGCATCAATAATAATCCGATTATCTAGTTTCACACCCCAAGCGGTTAATAAGGGTTCTAATCCGGTTTCGGTTTGGGGGTCAATCAGTAATAAAATTTTGCCCCCTTGCTCAAGATAGTTTTTTAAAGCGGTGACTTCCTGGGGAAATATTTTTCTTTTGGGACTGGCAATAATAATGACATCGGCATTATTGGGAATGGTGGAACGTTCCACTAGATTAAGTGGTTCTACTTGATAACCTTTTGCTTCTAAACTATTGACTGCTTGCACTAATCCACCTTGAGGTTCTTTGATGGCATTTTCTCCATGACCTTGCAGAAAGTAAGCGGTTAAAGTGCGACTGGTTTTAGCGGTTTCGATGGCGTTACTTAGTTTTGCTTCGGTGAGATTTTCCTGTTCACTAATAGTTTTTAGGGGTTGTTTTTTTTCACCATACTGTACATAGACTCTAGACAGATTATCATCAGCTAGTTTTTTAAATTCTTGGACAATATTGGGTTTTTTCTCTGGGTTAACTATCTCGTACTGAAATTGGGGATTTTTGCGTTGATAATTGGCTAAAAGTTCCTCTTCGTTGCCACTGATTCCCCGGGTTGAAAAAATCCAGACTTTGACGGGTTTTGATAGATTGGTTAATAGTCTTTCGGTTTGGGGGGATAAACTAAAGATTTGGTTTTCGGTTAAATCAACTCGATAGGGATAACGGAGGGCAAGAAAGTTAATTAAACCGATAACACCGAGGACAATAATAGTAGTTATGAGGGTTTGAGTACCGGTGCGGGTACTTCTTTTTTGCCAAAATTCTTTGGCAGTGATTACTAATAACCACAGCCACCCTAGAAACAGAATAGCCCCGGCAATTAATAACCCCAGAGAGAGGGATGACCATTGACCGGAGATTAACCCCACGGTTAAGCCAGCACTACCCAGAAAGAGGGCGGGTATATAGAGAAATTTACTGTATTTTTGCCAGGATCTCATAGTTAGTTTCTTTGATAACGGTCTGCTTCGATCGCTTGAGTAGTTAGGAAGATTCCCAGCAGAATATAACTGAGGAGGATGACTAAACTACTACTGTCAAAAATTCCCCGCACGAAATTGTTAAAGGGTTGATACCAAGATAGATGGGAGAGCAATTCTTTCAGGAAAAATCCGATCTGTTCTCCCACTTCTCCTCCAATGCGATCTCGAAAGAAGGTTTCGGCATTGTTAGCAATTACATCCAGTATCCAGATAAATAAGATGGTGATAAAGGTGATGATGTAAGCCAGGATAGAACTATTGGTGAGGGAAGATATAAACATCCCGATGGCTAGGATGGCCGCTGCCAGTAAAATTAATCCTAGATGAGCTAGTAAAATACTGGCTATATTCACCGGGGGAACTGCGGTACTAAAAACCACTATTTCGTAAATCCAGAGGGGGGTAATCATCACGGTAAAAAAGGCCAGCACTCCCAATAATTTACCGATCGCTATACTCCAATTAGTCAGGGGGGAAGTGGCTAAAAGTTCTAGGGTTCCCTGTTTTTTTTCCTCTGCGTATAATCCCATAGACAGGGCTGGCAAAATTACCAACAATAAAGAGGATAAAATCATGCCGATGAAAGTGGTCATAAATTCAGATACCGTATCTCTGGCTACCAGAAATCCCGATTGTTCTTGGATACTAACATCGAGAATAATGCCGTAGAGAAGGGAGTTAAAGAAAAATCCCGCTACTAACCAAAATATGCCCATAATTATATAGGCATTGGCGGCGGTAAAATAGCTTTGAAATTCCTTGCGAAAAATCGCCCAGATATTATTGATCATGCCTCTCCTCTTGGTGATTACTTTCCCCGCTGCCGATTACTTCCAGAAAGATGTCTTCTAGGGTTTTACGCGTGCGACGCATTTCTAATAGGTTATAACCATTGTTGACAACTATTCTAGCAAGTTCTGCCCCTAGGTTTGTTCCCACTTGACCAACAATTTTAAGCAGGTTATCGCCGACTTTTGCTGCTTGTTCGACTTGCGGCATTTGTTGAAGGATTTCTAGCAGGGAATCCCTATCACCCTCGATCTCAATTTCATAACTGGAACCGGCAGGGGTAGCGGTAGTAATATTATTGGCCACGATGCGACCCCGATTAATAATTGTCGCTCGATCGCAGGTAATACTCACTTCTGGTAAAATATGAGTGGAGAGAATAATTGTATGTTCTCCCGCTAAACTTTTAATCAGATTTCTCACCTCGATAATCTGTTTCGGATCCAATCCTACTGTCGGTTCATCTAAAATAATTACCGGTGGATCATGTATGATCGCTTGGGCAATTCCCACACGCTGTTTATAACCTTTGGATAATTTGCGGATAATAACTTTTCTTTTTTCTAGTAACTGACATTTACCTAAAACTAAATCTACCCGCGCTTTTCTATCCCCCGATGAGATGCCTTTAATCCGCGCCACAAAATCAAGAAAACTTTCCACGGTCATCTCTGGATACAAGGGGGGATTTTCGGGAAGATAACCAATGCGACGACGCACTTCTAAGGATTGTTGATGCACATCGTATCCTGCTATCCTTGCTGTTCCCGTTGTGGCAGGAATATAACCAGATAAAATCCTCATAGTCGTGGTTTTTCCGGCTCCATTTGGTCCCAAAAAACCGAGAATTTCTCCTTTTTCTACGGTAAAATCCACGTCACTGATTGCCGTGGTAGAACCATAAATTTTACTCAGATGTTCGACTTCAATCATAAGCTTTATCAGTTATCAGTTATCAGTTATCAGTTATCAGTCAATAGTGTTAAGTTACAAGTTCGGAGCTTTCTTTTAACTCGACAGAATCTAAAACCTAATTTGTTAAGCTAGAAGATTTTATGGACTTAGTTTCTAACCTTCTTTTTGGGTAGGAGAATTGCCAGATTCTTTCTTTTGCCTCTTGCCTCTTGCCTACTGCTCACTGATAACTGATTTTTCCCAGACTATGATCCCGATTAATTTCTACCACTAGATGCGCTTGTTTGAGCAGGGGTGGCAGAAATAATTGCGGATGTAAACTTTTCCAAAAATACTTGACAAATTCCTCGATTTCTGATGGGTTCATACCTCCTTTTGCTTCGGCCGCCTGTCGCCATTGTAAACTGTAACGGTAGTCAAGGGGATAAAGAATCAGTAAGCGATCGATTTTTGACCAGAGGGGTAGATATTCTCGCAATCTTTGATTATTATCCCTGGCGAATTGTCGGTCTTCTTCGCTATTAATCGGATCGGGGGCATGATCAAAGACTGTTTCTTCTACTGGATTCATGCCCACAAACCAACCCTCGAAAAAAAGAATATCAACTCGTTCCACTTGTTCCGCTGCAATTCTATCCCCTTGTCCTCGATGCAGGGACTTGTCAAAACGCGGGATTAAAATCGGACTTTCTTGCTGACAAACCTGTTCTAAAACTTTAATTCCTAATGCTATATCATGAGTACCCGGTGGACCACGCCAGCGCAATCTTTCATCCTTTTGACGCAATTTTATTCGCTCATTATAGGTCTTATAAATATCATCTAAAGAGAGATTATTTACTTTTAAATCAAAATAGGCTAAAATAATCGACATTATAGATGTTAGGGTGGTCTTTCCCGTGCCTTGGGGGGCCAAAATGCCTTGAATCAACGGTTTTGCGTGGCTGCGTAGCTCTAGCGCCCAGGGAATCCAGAAGCGCCAACAGCTGATCAAAATCTGATTTGGCTGATTTATCCCTAACTCCTGACATTTTTGCCAGACTCGCGGCCAGAGAATCGTTAATAGTTCCGCCCTTTCCTGTAGGATCAGAGGGTTAGTCTGGTGAAAATTTAAGGATTCGATCTCTAGTAATTCTGCTAAATCCGCCTCAGTTAAGGGATTTTTGTCGATTAATCCCTGTAAAATCGTCAAAATCTTCATAGCTGTTATATCAGAATTAGCAAAAAAACTGTCCCGATGATTCAGGAGTAATTATCTGGGGTTAGCCACCCATACCAGTGGATTAATCCCGCTCAAGATTCTTTTGAGAGTGTTTTTTAGGGTTATTTGCCCAAAAATGAAGGGTTTGCAGGCAGGCACGGATTCCCATTATATATATAAGTATATGTCAAGTCCCGTTTTTGGTCAAGGGGTTTGGTCAAAAATCTCTAGCTTTGTCTCCAGTTTCCCAATCGGTTAGACTAAGAATTATTCACATTACTTAACAAAACAGCAGATGAATACAGCTGCCCTGACGACAAGGCAAAATTGGCAATGGCAAGGAAATTCTATACACTATGTGCAAGCGGGTACTAGAGTCACGGGAAAACCCCCGTTACTATTAGTCCACGGTTTTGGCGCTTCCACCGACCATTGGCGAAAAAATGTGCAAGGTTTAGCCTCAGAATGGGAGGTATGGGCGATCGATCTGTTAGGATTCGGTAGATCAGCTAAACCGGATATTGTCTATAGTGGCAGTCTTTGGCAGCAACAATTAAATGATTTTATCAAGGAAGTTGTGGGCCAACCGACGGTTTTAGCGGGTAATTCTCTGGGGGGTTACGCTTCTCTCTGTGTAGCTGCTAATCATTCCGAGAATGTTCGGGGATTAATTCTCCTCAATAGTGCCGGTCCCTTTAGCGATACAGAAAGCAATCGTCAGCCTAATTTAGCACAAAAATTACTGCGATCGATCTTGCTGCAACCCTGGGCCAGTTATCTCTTATTTCTCTATACCCGTCAACCCAAAACTATCCGCAAAACCCTAGAGAAAGTATATCTCGATCGCAGTGCCATTACTGAGCAGTTAATAGAAGATATCCGTCGTCCTTCCCTGGATGCGGGAGCAGCCAAAGTTTTTGCTTCTGTGTTTAAATCTCCCCGGGGGGAAAATGTGGATATTCTCCTGCAAAAGTTAAGTTGTCCCCTGTTGATGTTATGGGGTGAAGGGGATCCTTGGATGAATACTAGGGAACGCGGGGCCAAATTCCGTCAATACTATCCTTCTCTGACAGAATATTATCTAACTGCCGGTCATTGTCCCCACGATGAAATTCCCACAGAGGTTAACCGGTTGATTAGTGATTGGGTGAAAAACTTATAGGTAGTTAGGGATCGGTTATCAGGTTTTTATTTTTTTGACCCTTATTTGACCTGAAAAAAGAGGGGTCGTAGGAAGGCACGGATTCCCATCATATATATAAGTATCTGTCAAGTGCGGGGATTTGTCAAGGGTTTTTTTGAAAAAATCTGCCAGAATTTCAGGGGAGAAAATCGGAATCGAGGATTTGTTCGGGACTATAGGGGCAGCTTTCGACAAAGATAGCGGCCGGTAATTCGCTTTTTTGTCGGACTCGCTTCACTGCTTTAGGGTAAATAACGGCGATTCTGGTTAAAAAATAGTTATAAAGGGTTTTTGACTCCAATAAAAGTTCTAATTCCACCCGAAAGTTACCGATTTCGTCCTGCCATCCCCGCGCACATCTTTCTCGTTCCTCCGGCCAGTATTGGTAGAGGAGCAGATGAATGAGCAATTGGCTTCGATTTCTTCTTCGAGATGTTCCCAATCTAATACATCTGTCTGTCTTTGTCGCAGTTGTTTGGCCGTTTCTTCTAACCAAGCAAGATAGTCTTGTTCGTATAAGTCTTTATTTGTCATACCCTATCCTCTTTAGCACTGGTCAGGTAAGCTAAACGGCTTTTACTTCGGATCACCGATATAGACTCCAAAAGGGTTATAGCTGTTGGATCATGCAGGTTAAGCGCCGTTTAGCTTATTAGGTTTTTATTTTTTTGACGCTTATCTAACCTAAAAAAAGAGGGTCTGTAGGCAGGCACGGATTCCCATTCTATATATAAGCATCTGTCAAGGGCGGGGATTTGTCAAGGATTTTTTTGAAAAAATCTGCCAGAATTTGGCCGGTAGGAAGCTTCGATTTCTTCTTCGAGATGTTCCCAATCTAATACATCTGTCTGTCTTTGTCGCAGTTGTTTGGCCGTTTCTTCTAACCAAGCAAGATAGTCTTGTTCGTATAAGTCTTTAGTTGTCATAACCTATCCTCTTTAGCACTGGTCAGGTATTAGGTTTTTATTTTTTTGACGCTTATCTAACCTAAAAAAAGAGGGTCTGTAGGCAGGCACGGATTCCCATTATATATATAAGTATCTGTCAAGTGCGGGGATTTGTCAAGGATTTTTTTGAAAAAATCTGCCAGAATTTGGCCGGTAGGACAAGAGATTGTTTCACCTTTGCCTGTGGGCTACAATAAGCAGATGAGCAAGAGGATAGGATTACAGGAGTTTTGACAATGCGGTTACTACGGGTTCAAGTTCCTGACTTTCGAGTGTTAAAGAATATTGATCTTAGTTTCGGGAAAGACTTTTTTCCTCAGATATTCCCTATCGGTAGTTTGGTAGGTTGGGTTGAGGCACGAAACCCAACGCCAGTTGCGTAAACACCAATCCAATAAATGTTATCCTAACTTGATGCAATACCGTAGAGCAAAAACACCTAGAGCCACTTATTTTTTTACAGTTGTGACATACAATCGTTACAGAATTTTGTGTGAACCTGAAAATGTGGATTTACTACGAAATGCTTTTAAATATGTTATGCGACAACATCATTTTAAGATTGATGCTATTGTCATTTTACCAGACCACATTCATGCTCTTTGGACATTGCCTGAAACGGATGCAGATTTTTCAACTGGTTGGCGATTAATTAAAAGTTATTTTAGCCGTCAATGTCATTCTCAATATCAGGGTAAAATTTCAACATCTCGACAACATAAAGGAGAAAAGGCTATTTGGCAACGTCGCTTTTGGGAGCATCAAGTTCGAGATGATCGAGATTTTGTTAATCATCTCGAATACATCCATTATAATCCCGTGCATCATGGATTAGTAAACGCTCCGAAAGATTGGCAATATTCCAGTTTTCACCGTTATGTTGAAGAAGGAATTTATGATCTAGATGTGAGGAGCTTCAGAAAGGCTGATCTTTGATAGTGATATTGGTATGGAATAAAATGTAGAAGTGAAACCCAAAAAATTAAGGTAAGAAATAAAGGCAATGTTGGGTTTCGTCACCTCAACCCAACCTACAGATCGGCGATCGCACTACAGGATCAGCGATCACCTTTATCGAGAAGAAATAGCTACCTGCACATTCGGAGAAAAATTCTCGATTTTTCGAGAAGCATTAAGAATTTCAATCCCGATTACATTACCTGCTTGATCATAGTCAAGAATAACCCCCGGACTGATTGCCTCACTTTCTTCTACGGGTGTGTCATGCCAGGTAATTGTTAAAACGTCAACTTCAGCATCATATTTAGCTTTCATTTGATAGCTGCCTATATTTTCTAAGTTTACTGGTTACATATAGTGTAACAATTTTTTGAGGCTCAACTAAGTCATTAATGTAAATTCTCAGAAGATAAGTTTTATTGTTAATGGCGACAAACGTACCTTGATAAACTTTGAGTCCATCTTCTTCTAAAATTTGCTCAGGATTATTGAGGATGTCCTGCAATATTTTTAAAGAGATTTGGCGTTGAATAATTTTTTCTTCGGCATGGTGACTTAAAATAAAGTTCACGAGGATTTCGGAGTATTTTTTTGTAAGGGATTAGGGTTCTTCGGTTTGTCTTATGCAATGGACGGGGTTATAAGGAATGAAACCTTTATAGAGACAGACATTGCCGCAATTTTTGTCAATTGTTGGCGATCTGGAGCGAACTAATCAATTAAATCTCTTGCCAGATAAGGATTGAGTCGATTTATGCCCCCCTATCGAACCATACCAAGTCCCGAAGAGCCTAGATTAGTAAAAATTATCAAGCAAATAATCGCACTGTAGGTCGGTTTGAACGAAGTGAAACCCAAAAAATTAAGGTAAGAAATAAAGGCAATGTTGGGTTTCGTCACTAATATCGGTATGGAACAAAATGTAGGTCGGTTTGAACGAAGTGAAACCCAAAAAATTAAGGTAAGAAATAAAGGCAATGTTGGGTTTCGTCACTAATATCGGTATGGAACAAAATGTAGGTTGGGTTGAACGAAGTGAAACCCAAAAAATTAAGGTAAGAAATAAAGGCAATGTTGGGTTTCGTTACCTCAACCCAACCTACAAGATCAGCGATCGCGCTACTCATCCCCAAAAACGATCGCCCTTTCTCATCCCCAAAAAGCGATCACACGATGAAAAGAGATTAATTTGTCTAAAAATTTGCTAGACTGGGGGCAATAAAGGCTTATTTTAAAGGTGGTAAGTAAATGTGGTGGCAAAGTTCTCGATTAGACCGTATTGAAGCCAATATGGAGCGTATTGATGCAAGAATAGAACGTCTGGCGGAAATCAGTGAAGCAACGAATCGGCGTATTGATCGGTTTGTGGAGGCTACTGCTCAACAAATGGAAGACTCTAAGGCTCGTATTGACCAACTGCAAAAAGGGATGGAACAGCTTCAGCGTGCAGTTGGCTATTTTTTAAGTCAAGACGGCAGTTAGCGATCGCAATTCCCCCAAAAATGCTCTATACAGTGCTTAATGCTTTGATTTTCGCTATCTCTGTTTCTAAGTTGGGAAGTTTTTGATTATATTTTTGGGCTGTTTCTAACCATAAATCTTTTACCATCAGTAATTCTTGTAGGGTTTCTTCTAAGGTTTCACCCTGAGCCAAACAGCCGGATAGTGCTGGAATTTCAGCGACAAAACCTCCTTCTTCACAGGGATAAATAATAATTGGATAATTCATCTTTAGTTATCTCCGATAATTTCAAGGACTCGACGAATATAAACAGATTTTACTTTTTTATTATGAACAGGTATGACCAAAATAATATCATTTCTTTTAAAAATGTGATGGCTACCTGTAATTCGATCAAGGGAAAACCCTTCTAATCCTAGCAGTTTACAAATATCGTTGAATCTTGCGTTATTAGGACTATTCTTGAGTAGTTCTAGTAGTTTATCCCTTTTAGACACGAGTGAATGCCATTCAACAATGAGCTTGAGCAAAAATCCATTTTAACCCAAGATGATCGCTATTTTCCCCTCCTCATCCCCAAAAAGCGATCGCCCTTGGCGTTCCAGCAATGGTAATTTTAAAGTTTAATCAACAAGATAACAGCGATTACATTGAGCCTAGTCCTAATGAAATTTACAACTAATAATAATAATTTTTGTCTCTGTTGGTTCCCCAATCCAATACATCTGTCTGTCTTTGTCGCAGTTGTTTGGCCGTTTCTTCTAACCAAGCAAGATAGTCTTGTTCGTATAAGTCTTTAGCGCTGGTCAGGTATTAGGTTTTTATTTTCTTGACGCTTATCTAACCTAAAAAAAGAGGGTTTGCACGCAGGCACGGATTCCCATTATATATACGAGTATATGTCAAGTGCGGGGATTTGTCAAGGGTTTTGACAGTGGAAAGGGAGAAAACTTTTAACAATACACCCGTTCTAACATAGCGGCAGTGAGACATTTTTGGCCGTGATAATAGAGACGACGATTGAGACAACCGATCGATTTAACATAGGTAGATAGGGTTCCCAGATCATGGGAAATAATTAAAATAGTCATCCACTCATTCAATTCTTGCAACAGGGAAAAAATACTAGCACGCATTTGGGGATCGACACTGGCAGTGGGTTCATCTAAAATCAAGAGACGGGGTTCTACCGCTAAAGCGCGAGCGATATAAACCCGTTGGCGCTGTCCCCCCGAAAGTTCAGCAATCGATCTTTTTTTCAACGCTAACATTCCCACACTATCTAAAGCTTTATCTACCCTTACTTCATCTTTTTTACTATAGCCTTGCCAGAGTTTTTTGCTGCTCAATCTCCCCATTTTCACCACCTCACCCACAGTGATGGGAAATGAGCGATCACATTCGACAAACTGCGGCACATAACCGACTAATTCCCGACCTTTTTGGACACTTTGCCCCAAAATACTGACTTCTCCCCGCCAAGGTTTAATTAATCCCAGTAAAACCTTAAGGAGGGTAGTTTTTCCTCCTCCATTCGGGCCGATAATTCCCAGAAAATCCAGTTCTTCAATGGTTAAATTAATATCTTCGAGGATCGGTTCCTGTTCGTAGCCGGCCCAGAGATGATTAATGGTAATGATCGTTGACATATACAATAGGGCAAAATTAACTTCTTGGTTAGGATAGGCAAAAGGCAATAGGCAATAGGCAAGAGGTAGTTAGATATGTGCAATTAATTGTGTCTAGCTACATATACAAGCAATTACTGATTTAAAACTGTGGCCATTTTTTGGGAAACTTGTCGCAGGTTTTCACTCCAATTTTGAGCAAAGGCACTGATAAGGATTACCTGTCCCCCAATTTCCCTAGCAATAGTTTCGGCACTTTTCTGGCTAAATTCCGGTTGAGCAAAAATAACTTTAATATTCTCTTTTTTGGCCTGTTTGATTAGTTGACTTAACTGGGCAGCACTGGGTTCATTGCCTTCGATTTCGATCGCAATCATCTCTAAACCGTAATCTTGGGCAAAATAGCCCCATTCGGGATGAAATACCATAAATTTTTTGTTTTTAATCCCTGCCAAGTTTTGCCGAATTTCTTGATCTAATGCGTCTAATTCCTGACTGAATTTTTCCAAGTTAGCCCGATAGATAGCTTCCTGACCCGGATCGAGTTGTGCTAGGGTTTGATAAATAGTCTCTGCTTGTGCTTTGACTCGTTTTGGTGATAACCAAATATGGGGATCTAGGGTGTTTTTTCCAGCTTGATGTTTTTCTTCCTTAGCGTGATCATGATCGTGATCATGTTCTGCTGTCAAAGGGATTTTATCTACTCCTTGACTGGTATCGACGATTAACATCTGTTGGTTAACACTGTTTAAGCGATCTTTCCAGGCATCTTCTAAGGATACACCGATTTTAAAGTAGGCTTGCGATCGGGCTGTGGTTTTTAATTGTTCGGGTTTTGGTTCATAGGTGTGGGGATCTGTCCCGGGTTGAATCATGGCATTAACACTGACTCTATCACCGCCGATACGTTTGACAAAATATTCCTGCGGTACGATACTCACTGTCACCTGTAAGGGTGTCTTTGCTTCCTCTTCCTTGACCGAGGGACCACTACAAGCTGTTAAGCTGGCTATAGTCAGGGTTAAAGCGATCGCTGTTAACTGGAATTTTTTACCCATCGGATTAACTGAGTCTGATTATGATTCTGATCTTATCACAGTCGGTGAGAATCGTTATCATTCTGAAAATATTTCGGTATAGATGTACTGGTTTTTCGTCCTTCGATCTTTCGCTCCCAATTAAAAATTTTCTCTTGCTAACTAACGCTTGACATGATATTATATAGATAATGGAAAATCCGTGCGCCTGCGACCCCCCTCTGGTCAAGTCAAATAAAGCCCAAAAAAATTAACCCCAAAAAGTAGTGGGTGAACTGAAAACTCACAACTGATAACTGATACTCGTTAAGACTGCACCGGAGTTGGGAGCAGGGAGAGGAAGCCTGAGCATTTGTACTAAAAATCCCAAGAGGCAGTATAAATTCAGTAGAGCTTAACTAGAGCTTGCTGAATAAATCTAAAAACCGTGTTGGGTAAAACTTTTAGACTTTTTGGGAAATCAAAAAGTACCGGACATGGGAGTGATCGGGGGGAAAATTAAGTAATTGACCCCCTCAAAATCGGTAAAACCCTACACCCCACACCCCACACCCCACACCCTGTCCCCACGAAAAACTTTTTGCCGCAAACCCTAACTAAAAACCGAGCGCCGAACACTAAAAAATGACTTTTGCCTCCGTTATTCGCAACATTGAAAAATCGCCCTTAACTGCCGAACTTATCCAAAAACTGGAGAAAAACGGCAATTTAACCCTAACTGGCCTTGCCCGCTTACCGAAAGGATTAATAAGCACAGCTTTCGCCCGTTGTCAAGGAAAAAATCTTTTAATTATTTGTGCCAATCTGGAAGAAGCGGCACGTTGGGCGACACAATTAGAAGCGATGACGTGGAAAGGTGTTTTCTTTTATCCCACCTCGGAAGCTTGCCCCTACGAGACATTTAATCGGGAATCCGAGATGATTTGGGGACAGATGCAGGTATTATCGGCAATCAGTCATCAAGAGGACGGAATTGCGATCGTTACCACCGAAAAGGCCCTGCAGCCCCATTTACCCCCTAGAGAGGTTTTCGAGAAATATAGCGATAATTTTGCGGTAGGAACGGTTATAGAAGGCAAAAACCTCGATCTAACCCTAGCTAGATTAGGATATCAAAGGGTTCCACTGGTAGAAACCGAAGGGCAATGGAGTCGTCGCGGCGATATTGTCGATATTTTCCCAGTTTCGGCAGAATTACCGGTCAGGTTAGAATTTTTCGGCGATGAATTGGAAAAATTGCGAGAATTTGACCCTGCAACCCAAAGATCCCTCGATTCTATACCCAATCTGCTTCTTACTCCCACTAGCTTCGCGGCGATGATTGCCCCTTCTCTCCCCCCGACAGTGGCCGATTATCTAGGGGCTGAAGATCGAGAAAAATTGGCTAATGGCATTTATCCAGAGGGAATTGAGCGATTTTTAGGCTTGGCCTTCCGTCAACCTGCCTCTTTATTGGATTATCTCCCCGAAAATACTCTTATTGCCTTTGATGAACTGGAAAGCTGTCAAGCTAGAAGCGATCGCTGGATAGAATATATTGGGGAACGCTGGCAAGAGATAGAACCCCCTTTACCGAAAATTCACCGTTCTTTTGGCGAATCTCTGCAAATATCGGCCAAATTTCCCCATCTCTACCTCTCAGAAATAGACGATCACCTCTCCGAAAATAGTCTTAATCTCTCCAGTCGTCCGATTCCCACCAATCCGGGGCAATTCGCCAAACTAGCGGAAATTTTACGGGGAAAAAGAGAGATTTATAGCGGTATTAAAGTAAATAAGTACGCTACATGGTTAATATCTGCCCAACCCTCCCGTACAGTCTCGTTATTACAGGAACACGACTGCCCGGCCCAATTTATCCCCAATCCCCTCGATTTTGGGGCGATCGAGCGCTTAATCATTCAAAACACCGCTACAGCCCTAAAATACTCAGGATTAGCTGAATTAGAAGGTTTTATCCTCCCCACCTATCGCATAGTCGTCGTTAGCGATCGAGAGTTCTTCGGGCAACATCTTTTAAATACTGCCGGTTACGTCCGCAAACGTCGGCAAGCAGCCTCGGTACAGGTGGATGTGAATAAACTCCGTCCCCTCGATTTTGTAGTACATAAACACCATGGCATCGGACAGTTTATCAAACTAGAAAAGCAGGAAAGCACAATTAGCGGAGTAGTGCAAGGTCGAGATTATCTAGTTATTAAGTATGCTGATGGATTATTGCGGGTTCCTGCCGATTCTGTTGATAATCTCTCCCGTTATCGTCATACAGGTAATCAAGAGCCTGAATTACATAAAATCTCTGGCAAAGCGTGGGAAGCGACGAAAGCTCGCGTCAGGAAGTCAGTTAAGAAGTTAGCGGTTGATTTAATCAATATTTACGCCCAACGCGCCCAAAAATCGGGTTTTGCCTATCCGATGGATAATCCCTGGCAGCGGGAGTTAGAGGATTCTTTTCCCTACCAACCCACTGCCGATCAACTGAAAGCGATACAGGATGTGAAACGGGATTTAGAAAGCGATCGCCCGATGGATCGATTAGTCTGTGGGGATGTGGGTTTTGGTAAGACAGAAGTGGCCATTCGTGCTATTTTTAAAGCTGTCACCACGGGTCATAAACAGGTGGCTTTATTAGCACCAACAACAATTTTAACCCAACAACATTATCACACTCTGAAAGAACGTTTTGCTCCCTATCCCATTAATGTGGGTTTATTAAATCGTTTTCGCACCAATTCCGAGAAAAAAGATATCGTCCAGCGCTTGAAAACGGGGGAATTGGATATAGTAGTGGGGACGCAGTTGTTATTGAGTAAAGCGGTGGAGTTTAAAGATTTAGGGTTATTGGTAATTGATGAAGAACAGCGTTTTGGGGTCAATCAAAAGGAAAAAATTAAGGCTTTTAAAAGTAATATTGATGTGTTAACCTTGAGTGCGACACCGATTCCCCGGACTCTTTATATGTCTCTTTCTGGGGTACGAGAAATGAGTTTAATTACCACACCTCCCCCCTCTCGTCGTCCCATCCAAACCCACCTTTCTAGTTATAATTCTGATGTGATTAGAACGGCAATTCGCAATGAATTGGATCGGGGGGGACAGGTTTTTTATGTAGTACCAAGAATCGAGGGAATTGAAGAAAAAGCGGCAGCAATTCAAGGGATGATTCCTGGTGCTAGAATTGCCATCGGCCACGGTCGTATGGATGAGTCCGAATTAGAGACCACCATGTTAGCTTTTAATAATGGGGAAGCGGATATCTTAGTCTGTACGACTATTGTAGAGTCGGGGTTAGATATTCCCAGAGTTAACACGATTATCATTGAAGATGCCCAAAAATTCGGTTTAGCGCAACTCTATCAACTGCGGGGACGGGTGGGGCGATCGGGAGTACAAGCGCACGCGTGGTTACTTTATCCGGCCAAGGCAGAACTAACAGAAACCGCTCGGGAAAGATTAAAGGCAATTCAAGAATTTACCCAGTTAGGATCGGGGTATCAATTAGCGACTAGGGATCTGGAAATTCGCGGTGCGGGTAACTTATTAGGTGCGGAACAATCGGGACAAATGGAAGCGATCGGTTTTGATCTATATATGGAAATGTTACAGGAAGCTTTGCGGGAAATTCAAGGTCAAGAAATTCCTCAAGTGGAGGATACCCAAATCGATCTGAAATTGACGGCATTTATTCCTAATGATTATATATCCGATCTGGAGCAGAAAATGGATGTCTATCGGGCGATCGCTACTGCTAATTCTCAGAAAACTTTAGGACAAATTGCCGCCGATTTAGTCGATAGATACGGGGCAATTCCTGCACCGGTGGCACAATTATTTAAGGTAATCGAGTTAAAACATCTGGCTAAGTCCCTCGGTTTTTCGCGAATTAAACCCGATGGAAAACAGCATATTATCCTAGAAACTCCTATGGAGGAACCAGCGTGGAAATTATTACAAGAACACCTACCCCAACATATACAATCACGCTTTGTTTATAGTCCCAAACAGGTGACGGTTAGGGGTTTAGGAGCGCTAAAACCACCACAGCAGTTAGATAGTTTATTGGACTGGTTGGCTAAGTGTAAAGATGGTTTACCGAGGGGGAATTAGACTAAATCCTGTTTAAAAAGTATAAGAGAGTGGGAATTATGAATTATCAATTATGAAGTGGGGATCAGGGGAGAAGATAATCAATAAAAGTAATCTCCTGTCTCAACCGGGAAATTAATTTTGCAAGACTACCTAAGTAGCTGGTTATAATTAAATTAAAAATGGATTTTAGGCTCGATCCCCCCCTGCCCCCCTTGATAAGGTAGGGTTGATTCATGAATCAACCCTACCCTTGATAACGGGGGTATCTGATAATTTTTAACGCCTACCTACTGATGAGGTGCTTTGGGGACGGAGAGAGAGGGATTCGAACCCTCGTTAAAGTTACCCCTAAACAGCATTTCCAGTGCTGCGCCTTCAACCGCTCGGCCATCTCTCCAATTGAGGTCACGATCATCAATCCTACAGCAAATGCTGCCGATCTGTCAAATTATTTTTCTTTTTCCGACGATGACCGATCAGGTTAAACTTCATCTTGAAGGGAAACGCTGTCAGTTAAGCACACCCTAGATATTGATTTAAGATTGCGGCTGTAGCTAGACCAGTTTTTTGCCAACTAAACTCATCGGCCCGTTTTTTGCCTAGATGACTTAATTTTGACTGTAATTGTCGATCTTGAGCGATAATTTTCAGGGCATCGGCCAGGGCCTCGACTCGATAGGGATCGATTAAAATTGCCGCTGTTGCCGTGACTTCCGGCAAAGATGACAAATTTGAGGTAATGACGGGTGTACCGCAGGCCATAGCCTCTAAAACGGGCAATCCAAAGCCTTCCCAGAGACTAGGGAAGACTAAAGCAGTGGCTTGACTGATCACCTTGGGCAGCTCATCGTAGGGGATATAATCGAGAAATTTAATGCGATCGCTGACTGCTAATTCCCGCGCTTGTTGTTGTAAATTGGGGGTATAACGGCGATCAAAGCTGCCAGCAATCCAAAGATGATAATCGCTTAAATCTGGGGGCAATTGGGCAAAAGCGGCGATTAAACGCGGTAAATTTTTATAGGGATTGGGACGACCGAGATAGAGAAAATAGGGATGCTCTGGCTTATTATCTTGAATAGGGCGAAAGTGATGATGATCGTAGGCTAGGGGAATAGAAGTAATTTTATCGGCGGGAATTTGATAATATTCAGTGATATCTTTGGCCGTTGCCTGAGAGTTACAGATAATATGTTTTGCCTGTTGTAATACCTGCGGCACATAATAACGGAAATATTGGGTTAAGGGGGAAGTAAAACTGGGAAACCGTAGGGGAATTAAATCGTGAACCATGACGACAAAGCGACAGGGAGAATTTATTGGCGCTTCCGGGAGGGGAGAAAAGAGTAAATTGGCCTTTAATTGTCGGTAAATTGACGGTAACTGCCACTGAGTCCAGAGTAAGCGTTTTAAATGACCTTTCGCTCCTCGATCGGGGGCGAGACCCTTGGGGATAGAATAACAGTTAAAGTCGGGATAACTATTAGCTGTTAGTAGGGTTGGTTCTAAATTTTTCAGGTAGGGTAAGAGGTTAAGAATGTAGGTACTGATTCCCGTGGGTTGGGGAAAAAGTACCGAGAGATTAATTAATAATTTAGGCTGTGTATTCACTAATTACCCTGTTGATATTTGCTGAGAATTTCTGAGATATATTGGTAGCCTTCCGGTCCAATAGATTTAATCAGCGAGGAACGTTCCTGACTGAAAGTCTGTTCAAAAGCTGCGATATTTTTGCCGCGAATAACCGTTAATAGACTAGCAGCTTGTCGCCATTCTACTGCACCGATTTCGTGTAGCCAATACATTCCTAGAGAACCCATATAAATTGCCTGTTCAAAATTCTTGTCTTGATAGTAAGCTTCGCCTAAATAAGTTAGTAATAAACCTTGCAGATATACATCTCCGTAGTATTTGGCCGATTCCAATCCTTGCAGGAGAATATTAATCGCTTCTTGGGGTCTTTCGAGGATAAGATATGCTAGACCTAAACTGCTACAACAAAGGGATTTACTCTGCCAATCTTGGAGACTTTCCGCTAACTTTAATCCCTGTTTTAAATACTCGATCGAACTTTGATAAATTTCTGGATCATATCTCTCTAACTGTTGCGCTTCCTGTACCTGACTATAACCCAAATTAGCTAAAGCGTTAGCCTGTCCTAAACTATTACCCTGTTGACGACTTAAAATTAAAGCTCTCTGACTTAAATTAATCGCTTCTGCATAGTTTTTCTGGATAGCATTGAGACGGGATAAATGGTTTAAATTAGCTATTTCACAAGCATAATCCTGTTGTTGACGGGCAATTTCTAAAGCTTGTTGATGACATTCTCTGGCCTGTCGATAGTCGCCGCGAATGCGATTAGAATAGGCAATTAAAGTTAAAATTCTCGCCTTTTCTCCCGTGCCTTCCACATAACGTAGAGGAATTGATAAATAGTCTAACGCATCCTTGAGATAACGGCCAGAAAAGGAGGCAAAAATTCCTCCATATAAAGGAAAATAGTCCCGTTGAGCAAAGGTCCTCAGAATTTGTAAAGCCATCTGAAAACAGCCCCGACTATAGAGGGAATTTTTACTAACTTGCTCGAAACTATTGGTTAACAGTGACCAAATTAAAGCAAAGGTGAGAAAGGTAGAAATGGATAATTTTGCTCCTAATTTTTCGCTATAGATGCGCTGATCAAAAAAGTTAATTAGTCCTCTTTGGATATATTGAAAAACAATGGCAGTTTCTACCCAATCGGTTAAAGTTAAATCCTGAGTGAGAGGAGCAAAAGCTTGTTGATTAGCTAAACTTTCTAAGACTCGTTTTAACCAAGAGGGATTAACTTTACTTGCCCAAATTTGCCAAGGGGTAACTCGCTCATTATCATTAGTAAAACCAAGATTGCGATTTTGTTCGTAGAGCCAACTGGTGAGATAACTCGATAAATTTGACCAAGTATTTAACCCCAGATTAATCCCCGTGGCAATTTGCCATAAATCCGCTTCTCCCCGCTGCTGAGAAACTGTCTGTAAATGCTTGGCTAACTGTTGTAATTGTTCTAGGGTTAAAGCATTATTTTGATTGGGATCAATTAAATTCACTAAAGTCAGTAAACGATCCTCTCGATCGATTTTAACCAGATTATTGATCGCCGCTGCAGTGAGAGAATTTTGCTGATTGGTTTTTTGATATTTTTCCCATTCACTTTCGATCGTTTCCAAAGCCCGCAAAACCCTAGTCGCTTTAATTTTTGTTTCTAACTGTGAGCGAGTAACGATTATTTTTTCGGTTAAACAACGCTCAAAAATTTCTCCTGTGCCATTTTTTACTCCCTCGGCTAAAAGGTTATAAACCTGTGATTTAGCCCTAATTTTTCCTTCCAAAGTTAGATTGACAATGCGATCAATTAGTGCATTATAAGTTTCGTTGAAGTTATCTCTATTTTCTGTCATAGGGGGTTTTTCAGTTATCGGTAAACAGTAATCGGTAATCAGTAATTAGGGAGCGGTAAACAGCAATCAGTAATCAGTGAACCGAAAACTCACCTCTGATCACCGAGTCACTGATCACCGATAAGGCTGATATTTGGGAGAATTGTCTAGAAATCATGACAAAAGTTCTTTAATGGTTGAGCAGGCGCGAGATAAGATAATCTATGTATAGAATTTAACAAAAAATCTGGTTAACGGACATTGATCAAGTCGATAGCACAGTGTCAAACGAGTTCTTTTCCCGCTCAGGTATGGCAATTAGATCACGGCTTAACCGTAATTCATCAGTATTTACCCGTGACTCCTGTGGTGGTGGTGGATGTGTGGGTGAAAGCAGGTGCGATCGCTGAACCCGACCCATGGTTAGGTATGGCCCATTTTCTCGAACACATGATCTTTAAGGGGACGAAAAAACTTCCCCCCGGACTCTTTGACTATTTAATCGAAAATTGTGGCGGAATGACCAACGCTGCCACCAGTCACGATTACGCACACTTCTATCTCACCACCAGTGTGGATCAAATTGAACATACCCTACCCCATCTGGCCGAAATTCTCCTCCATGCTGAGATTGACGATGAGGAATTCTATCGGGAAAAAGATGTAGTTTTAGAAGAATTACGGGCCTGTTATGATGATCCCGATTGGATTGCCTACCAAACCCTCTGCGGAAGTATCTATCAAAACCATCCCTACGGACGCTCTATTCTAGGTGATCAACCCTGTTTAGAGCAATTAACCCCCAATCAAATGCGCTGTTTCCATCGCACCTATTATCAACCGGAAAATATGTGTGTGGCGATTATCGGGGGAATTGAACCCCAAGCAGCTTTAGAAATTATCCGGCAATCTTTTCGGGAATTTCCCGTCCCCTCGGAATCCCCTGCGAATCTAGTGGCTGCCGAACCCCCCCTGATCGAAATTCGTCGTTCCCAAGTATATTTACCCCACCTAGAACATTCTCGTCTCTTGATGGGATGGACTGGACCAGGATGCGATCGCCTAGAAGATGCCTTTGGATTAGACTTGATTTCGGTAATTCTTGCCGGGGGACGCTGTTCGCGCTTAGTGCGACAGCTGCGGGAAGAAGCGCAAATCGTCCTCGATATTAACAGTAATTTTTCCCTGCAACGAGATTCCAGTCTCTTTACCATCGGCGCTTGGCTATCTAGCTCACAAACCGCGGCAATTGAAGCTATTATCTGTGAACATATCCAACATCTGCACGATGATCCCGTCACCCCCGCAGAATTACACCGCACTCAACAGTTATTAGCTAACGATTATATTTTCTCCACAGAAACCCCGGGCCAATTAGCGGGACTCTATGGATATTATCAAACCCTGAGAGCTGCCGACCTAGCAACGATCTATCCCCAAGTTATCCAAAGTTTTCAACCGTCAGATCTACAACGTCTCGCTCGTCAGTATCTCTCCCCGGAGCGATATGCTATTACAATAATGCAACCCTGTGAATAAACGATGTCCGCTTCCCCCATTCACCGCTTAACCTTAGAAAATGGCATCACCCTTTTAGTGGTGGAAAATACGGCCGTGGAGTTAGTTGCAGGGAGAATTTTTCTCAAAAATGCGGGTACTCGTTGGGAAAAAACCGAAAAAGCGGGTTTATTTCGTCTCTTAGCCGTGCTGCTCACCAAAGGTACAGAAAAGTTATCTTCCCTAGAAATTGCTGATCGCGTTGAGTCCACGGGAGCCGGTTTAAGCGCCGACACGGGGACCGATTATTTTGTGGTTAGTTTAAAGACCGTTACCAAGGATTTTCTAGATATATTGCGTCTAGCGGCGGAAATTATTCGTTTTCCCAGTTTTCCACCCCCAGAAATCGAATTAGAGAAAAATCTCACCCGTCAAAGCATTCGCTCTCAATTGGAACAGCCTTTTAATGTGGCTTTTAATCAATTACGCGCCGCTATGTACCCCGATCATCCCTATGGTATGTCTTTATTGGGTACGGAGGCAACGGTTTCGCAATTGCAACGGGATGACCTGCTGGCCTATCATAGTCGCTTTTTTCGTCCCGATAACTTGGTAATTAGTCTTTCCGGCCGTATTACCCTAGAGCAAGCAGTAAAAGCAGTGACGGAAATTTTTGGCAGTTGGTCAATTCCCGATCTTCCTTTATCTAGTTTACCCCCGGCCGCTTTTGATTTTCAGCCCACCTGTTTAACTACCGTCCAAGCTAGTCAACAGGCGATCGTTATGTTAGGATACCCCGGCTCTTCTGTGCAAGAGGATGATTATGCGGTTTTAAAATTATTGAGTACCTATCTGGGGAATGGGTTATCTAGTCGTTTATTCGTGGAATTGCGAGAAAAACGGGGATTAGCCTACGATGTTTCTGCTTTTTATCCCACCCGTCTCGATTCTTCCCAATTTGTCATTTATATGGGAACTGCACCCCAAAACACAGCGATGGCCCTGTCGGGATTGCGTCAGGAAGCAGAAAGGTTATATAAAGTAACTTTGAGTGAGGAGGAGTTAAAGTCAGCTAAAAATAAGTTATTGGGTCAATATGCTCTCGGTAAACAAACTAACGCCGAAATCGCTCAATTATACGGTTGGTATGAAAGCTTAGGTTTGGGTATTGAATTCGATCGCACTTTCCTGGATTCTATTAATCAGATTACTCCCGAACAAGCGCGATCAGTAGCCAGTAAATATTTTCAAAATCCTTACATTTCTTTAGTCGGTCCAGAAAATGCGATCGCTGAAATTCTCTAGTAAGAGCAAAAAGCAGCAATAAAAAACTATTGCCGCTTCTATTTTTGATTAACTCCCCGGGTGGGATTCGAACCTACGACCAATCGGTTAACAGCCGACCGCTCTACCACTGAGCTACCGAGGAAGGCTACTCACAATTAATAATTATAATCATAAGTCCCTCAATAATGCAAGTGCTTTCTGGATTTTTTCTCAAAAAAATTTCCGGTGCCGGTAGCGGTGGGCGGAGAATCCACTATTGTGGAGATAAGGACACCATTAAGTCTAGTCTATGCTTGCCCATCACCGCCGTCCCGTTTCCTTCTGTCTGCTCTCGACAGATCTACCCATCCTCTCCTCTTTAGACACTGCCGCTACCCTCTACCAAAAGGATCGCCACCGGTTTCATCTTCTCCTCAATCAACCACCAGTCGCTCTCTCAGAAATAGAGACACTTAAACCCGAAAATAATCAAAATAAATTAATTTGGCTAGAAATTTCGGCCAATCGGGTAATTATGACCATGCAGGGCCAGGGAAGATTCGCCTATCGTCATTTTTGGGAGCAAGGGGTTTTTGGTGTCAGTCGCTACTGGTTAAATGCCGAAAGTTCTCAACCGGGTTACGCTTTTCGCCTCCGCAACTATACCCGTAGTCTCAAATTAGAGGGGAATAATTTCCCCGAATATTTGCGTCTAGAGTACGAATTATGGTCAGATAACCTGATATTAGGTCATTATGTCCTTCATTTGCAAGTACACCAATAAATAGGGTTGGCTGAATAGAGCTAAGTAGCTGGTTATAATTAAATTAAAAATGGATTTTAGGTTTGATCCCCCCTGCCCCCCTTGATAAGGTAGGGCTGTTTCATTTAAATTAAGTATAGCTGATTTTGAGTCAATAAATTTGACCGAAGATTCTCAAGTTTATCTTGTTCTAACCAAA
>VYLF01000069.1_pt1 | contig 54570 bp, 42 predicted proteins | sample 5114371 | NCBI WGS metagenome assembly VYLF01 (sample SAMN12291773, study PRJNA351875) | freshwater metagenome | isolation source: freshwater lake | place: USA: Michigan, Kent Lake | collected 2013-08-15 | reverse complement strand
GGCGACCACCGAACTGTTAGATGGGGCGGCCTCCGCGCCGACCCCGGATAGATGCACGGATCATCCCGTACCCTTCCCGGTCCTCTTGACACGCACGCTCATAGATGCTGCTTTAACCTCCGCCTCCCGCCGCGGCCCAGCGAACATCAACGCCCAGCCGCCCACTTTGCCACTCCGCCACTCAGCCACTTCTTCCAACCTCTTCTCCGCATGTGCTGCTGTGCTGCTTTGAGCTTTGCCGCTTTCCCCAGCCACTTCGCTCGTGGCGGACGCCACATGGACAACCCACGCAAAAAGACGACCGCTCCCCGCGAAGGGAGCGATCGTCGCAAAGGGGGCGAGCGGATATCGCCCCGAGAGGGAGTGTGTGTCCCGGGTTTAGCAGCCGTTGTCCCATGAGGCGAAGAAGACGATCACGTCATCGCCGTCGGTTCCGCCGTCGCCGTTGATGTCGGCGAGGCCACGATCCCAATCGGAGAAGAACGCGATCACATCGTCGCCGTCGACACCGCCGTCGTTGTTCCAGTCTGCGACGCACGCGACGGGCGCACCGGGGCCAACGAGGCGGAGGTTGTCGATGCCATAGACGCCCTGGAGGCCGACGGTGCCGAACTCGGAGCTACCACCAACACCGAGGTTGGGCGAACCGGCTTCTTCCGCACTGAACTTGTCGTTGCGGTGCATCGTCTGCGGATCGGCGAGGCCCTCCATCGCGTCCGCGTCGACGTAGGCAAGGGTGGAAACATCGGCGAGCGTGAGCCCCAGCGGCGCGTAACGCAGGGCCATCTGGATCTCCGTCGGGTTGGTCGGGCTAATGCGGGCCCAGCCGATAGTGAGCGAGTTGATTCGCCCGTCCGACGCGACGACGGAGTCGTATCCATTGAGACCCTGTTCCTCCTCGCCGTTCACGCTCTTGCTCACCGTGAGGCCGGTGGGTCCGCTGGATGCCGCGCCGCCGACGTCGCCGTTGGTGTCGAGGTAGACGAACACCCCGATGGGGCTCCAGACGGTGCTGATGCTGCTCTGCACACCGGGCTGTTCAACCATGAGCATGTGACCAAAGCGACCGTCGGGGTTGTTGGAGAACTTCAGGGCATACTTCGACATCAGCCCGATCGGCGAACGCGCACCGTCCTCGGTGATCTTGTCGAAACCGACAACATCAATGGCCGCGTAGAGGAACTGCCCGTCGTAGCCGTACGACGCACGCTCGATGTCGACGTACTCGTAGTACTCCTTCGCGCCGTAGCGTCCGCCCTCGAAGAGGAACTCCTGGGCCACGGGGCGCTCGTAGCGCTCCCACGCATACTGATCGGCGCCGGCCTCCACTCCCCAGCGGAGCTGGTTCGCCACGTTGCGGTAGGAACCACCGCCGGTAACGGAGTCCTCCCCGCTACGGACCCACACCGGCTCGCCGGGCGCAACCTGGCCGTACGCAACGCTCGCCAAACCAGCCACGGCCACCAACATCGCATTCGTCGTCTTCATGTTCGCTTCTCCCTTCAGTGTTCATCGCGGAGGCCGTCACACCGACGTTGCTCTCCGCTCGCCCATGAAGAGCACGCAGGTGCCGCGCTGATACACGACTTCAGCGGGAATCTTCGAGGTCCCGAGTTGCGAACTCGTCGTACCATCTACGACTGCCATCTCCGCTTCAAGGGACCCGAATGTCCGACGCCGACTCCGAACTCATCGCTGCCTGCCAACTGCGCAACCCTCGCGCGTGGGCGACTCTCGTCGATCGCGCTTCGCCGCTCGTCTTCGCAATCGCGCGTCGCTGCGGCCTTACCGACACAGACGCCGAGGACGTCGCGCAGGCCGTCTTCACATCGCTTCTCGGCTCGCTGGAATCGCTGCGGGATCCGCGTGCGTTCTGGGGCTGGCTCGCGACCACCACCCGGCGCGAGGCGGTTCGCGTGAGCCAGCGTCGGCGGCGGGAGGCAACCGGGGCGGATGCGGAGTCGGAGGCCGCGGCTCCCGTAACGGGAGACCTCGAGGAACTCGCGGCAGTCCGGCGAGCTCTGGGGGATCTGGGGGGACGTTGCCGCGATCTGCTGGAGGCGTTGTTCTTCCGTTCGGATGGGGCGGACTACGACGCGATCGGACGGGCCCTGGATCTCCCCGTGGGGAGTATCGGACCTACTCGTCGGCGTTGCCTTGCAAAGCTTCTGGAGCTTTTGTCGCCGGCCTGATCCGATTTCACTTTTGTGGATCTCCCGTGTATCACGGTGCGAGTTCTCGCCTCTTCTGTACGGAGTCACCATGCACACCCTCGAGCAACGAGCCATTGCATACGTCCTTGGAGAACTCACCGACACTGAGTCGGAAGCGTTTTCTCGGGAGCTTCAATCGGATGCGCGTGCAGGGGATGCGGTTGCGCGTGCGAGGAGGCTGCTTGCGAATCTGCGGGATCCGCTGGTGAACTCGGCTCTCTTTGCCGTGCCCGACGGGGTTCGGGCGCGGCTGAAGGGCCTTGTTCCGCTCACAACTCCGACCTCCCCCACTGCACCTTCGCTGGTGGAGCGGATTCTGGGGTTGGTGTTTGATTCTGATGCGCAGCCGATGCTCGCTGGGGGATTCCGTGGTGCGACGGAGGTGCGTCGTCTTCGTTTTGAAGCGGAGGGTGTGGCGATCGAGCTTGTGGTGACCCAACCGGAGGACATCGCGGTGCTGCCCGCGTCGACCAGTCGCCGCATCATGGGCTCGGTGGAAGGGCTGGCGGCTGGGGCGTCCGTGCTTTTGGAATCGGTGTCGTCCGAGGCTCGCGTGCTTCTCACGACTGATCAGGACGGGTACTTCGAGGTTTCGCTTCCGGCTGAGACGTGGTCCGTTTCGGTCGCGAGCGGTGACAACGTCTTCCGCATCTCACGCATTAACCTGGGATCCTGAACCATGCCCGTTGCGGCGCTCGAAAGCATGCTCTCGCTCGACGACGATTCCGTTCGTGGGTACCTCACGGGGATCGCTGCTGCTTCGGCTCTATCTGACCTGGCGGAGGGGATCAACCGGCTCGCGCTCAAGGATCCGGCGGGCGCGGAGGCGGCGTGCGAGCGGCTGTGGGCGCTCTCTCCGGCGTCGTCGACGGTTCGAGCGATTCTGCGTGCGGCTCACGCGAACGTGATGTGTTACGCCGCGCGGCCGGCGGAAGCGATCGAGCTACTGGCGGAGGCATCTTCGCTCGCGGTGAGCACGAACGATCCGGGGGCGGTTGCGCGGGTCCATCACGCGTCGATTCAGCCGTTTGCGCGGCTGGGCCGTCTGGCGGATGCGCACCGAGCGGCGGGGCTTGCGCTCGAGGCGTATCTGGCGGAGGGAGACACGGACCGAGCGGCGCGGGTGCGGATGAACATGGGCATTCTCGCTCGCATGCAGGGGAAGCCGGAGGAGGCGTTGGAGTGCTTTGAGGCGTCGCGGGCTGCGCTCGAGTCGGACGCCATGGCGTGCGGCGCGTTGGAGAGCAACCGAGCGGAGGCGTTGCTGGATCTTGCGCGGTTTGCGGACGCGCACGCGGCGTTCGAGTTGGCGCTGGAGCGATTCGAGCGTTCGGGGAACTCGCACGCGGCCGCGATCGTTGAGGGGAACCTCGCGGATCTGCTGGCGCGTCAGGGTCGAGTGGATGCGGCGCTCGCGCGGTTTGAGCACGCGCGATGCGCGTTTGAGCGGTCGGGCGCCGCGGGGGAGACGGCGCGGCTGGCGATCGAGGAGGGGGAGTTTCTGTGTTCGGTGGGTGCGGCGCGCGAGGCGGCGGCTGCTTTTCGGGCGGCGCTTCCGAGCCTCGCATCGGCAGGGCTTCGGCGGGAGTTTGCGCGTGCCACGCTGGCGTATGGCCGGCTGGCGCTGGCGCACGACGAGACGGCTTCGGCGCTGGATCTTCTGGGACAGTCCGAACGAGCGTGGGACGAGATAGGCGACGCGTCGTCGCGCGCGGAGGCGGCTCTGCTGCACAGCCTTGCCTCGGGATCGATTGATCGCGCGACGATTGAACCTCTGCTCACGCTCATCTCGACGCGGGGGACTCGGCTGGCGTCGGTGCTTCTGGACATCACGGCGCGGGCCGCGCACCTTGAGCGGTGGCGCGATCTGGGACGATGGCTGGAGACGGCGCGACCGACGGTCGAGGCCTTGGGGCTGCGTCCGTTGTCGTTTCGCCTTGAGTTGGCGGCGGGTCAGCTCGCGCTTGCGAACGTGGATCCGGCGTCCGCGCTGGCTCACTTCCAGTCGGCGGTCCGGCATGCCGAGTTTCTGCAGGCTTCGTTTCCGGCGGGGCACATTGTGTCCGGCCTTTCGCGGACCTGGGATCTGGCGTACGAGGGGGCAGTTCGGGCGGCGCTCGACGTTGATCCGCGGCGTGAGCTTCAGACCGCGTTTCACACGCTGGAGCTCCAGCACGCGCGTTCGCTGCGGGTTGCCATGCCGGTGGCGGAGTCGGACGACGACCCGCTCGCCGCTCGCTACGAGGCTGCGGCGGCCGAGCTGCGCGCGACGTACTCGCTGCTGTCGGAGCCGCGGCCGTCGGCGATTCTGAACCGGGATCGGTTGCGGGACCTCGTGCTTGAGCTCGAGGCGCAGGTCGATGCGCTGCGGAATCGGCTCTCGGCGCGTTCGTCGAGTCGACCGGTGCTGCGTGATCCGCCGAAGCTCGAATCGATACCCGCTTCGCTTGCCGCGGATCAGGCGATCGTGTGCTACTTCACGGATGGCCCGTCGCTTGGGGCGATCCTGATCACGCCGGCGGGCGTTTCGGTGCGGCGGGAGCTCGCTTCGCGGGCGGGCATCGCGGACACGGTGCGCAAGCTGCAGTTCGAGGCATCGCGTCGACCGATCGGCCGCACTGATGCGCATCTGCTTCCCACGAAGTTGAAGCTGCTTCAACGGCTGGCTGCGGCGTTGTGGGCGCCGCTTCAGTCTGCGCTCGGTCCGTATTCGGTGATCGGCGTTGTGCCGTCGATCGAGCTGGCGAACGTACCGTGGGCGGCGCTGAGGCTGGACGAGCGGCCTCTGGTGAGCCGGTGGCGCGTGGTGGTGCTGCCGAGCGTGACGGCTGGCCTGGCCGCGCGCGGTTCACCTTCGGATTCGCCGCGGGTTCTCTCTGTGGCGGTTTCGGATGCTGCGGCACCTGCTGCGTCGATCGAGTCGCGGGCGATTGAGGCGTCGATTCCGAACGCGACGATCCTGCGCGATGGTGATGCGACGGCGGGGAATGCGTTGGCGGCGATGCCGGGGTGCGACATCGTGCACCTTGCGTGTCACGGCGTGCACTCGTCGGCGTTTCCGTTGTCGAGCCGGCTCAAGCTCGCCGACCGGTGGGTTACCGGGCGTGAACTCGCGGGGCATCTGAAGCCTGGAGCGGTTGTGGTGCTGAGTGCCTGTGAGTCTGCCCGTGCGGGTGATGATTCTGCCGCGGCGTTGCCGGCGATTGCGCGTGTATCGCTTGCCGGGGGTGCGTCGGCGGTGATTGCGAGTCGGTGGGCGATCGGGGATCAGTTCGCGGCGAAATGGTTTCCTCCCCTCATCCAGCGTCTATCCCGGGGCGAACTTCCTTCCGGCGCGCTCCGGGCGATCCAGCTCGAGTGTGTGTCATCGCTTGAATCCAGCTTTGACTGGGGCGGTTTGGTTGTTATCGGAGCGTTGCAATGAACTCCCGTGTGCTGCTTGCCCTGTTGGTTTCGCTCGTGTCCTTTGCTTCGTCTGCGCGCGCGGACGACCCGCCCTTCGTTGCGGACCAGGTGATCCTGCGGCTGCGGCCGGAGGCGTCCATCCTGGCGTTCAACGCGGCGTTTGGTTCGCAGACGCTGGACGAGGTTCCGTCGCGCTCGCTGTATCTGCTGCGGGTTCCGCCGAACACCGACGCGCCGGCGTTTGTGGATCTCGTGGAAGAGGATCCCCGCGTCTTGCTCGTCTCTTTGAACTTACTGGCATCGGATGTTCCGGGCAGCGGCACGACGCAGAGCATCTTTCTTCGGTCTACTCGGCTGGAGTACGAATCGAATCCGGCGCTCGGTTCGATGCACATCACGCCGCCGCCGCCGGCGGTGCTGCAGGCTGGTCGCGGCGTGATCGTCGCGGTTCTGGACTCGGGGATCGACCCGGGACACCCGGTGTTTGCCGATCGTGTGGATGCTCGGGCGTACGACTTCCTTGCGGACTCCGGTTCGCTGTCTGATCCGGCGACCGGCACAGACTCCAACGGCAACGGGATCGCGGACGAGTACGCCGGGCATGGGACGTTTGTGGCAGGTCTGATCGCGCGGGTTGCTCCGGCTGCGACGCTTCTGCCGCTGCGGATCATGGATAGTGACGGCCAGGCTTCGGTGTTCGGGATCATCAACGCGCTGGAGTATGCCGCGGCGAACGGCGCGCGGATTGCGAACGTGAGCCTGGGGGTTCAGGCGGATCCGTTCTTCCTGCGTGAAGCGGTCGAGGACCTCTCGTCTCGGGGTCTGCTGATTGTGGCGGCGACGGGGAACGACGGACTGACCTCGGTGACGCGAGCGCCGGCGTCGTACGCGGGTCCGGCGGTGCTGGCGGTGTGCGCGATTGACTCGGCGGGCGTGCTGGCGCCGTTCTCGAACGTTGCCGAGAGCGTGTCCTTGGGCGCGCCGGGGGTCGAGACGGTCAGCACTGTGCCGGGTGGCTTTTACTCGACGGCCTCGGGAACGAGCTTTGCGGCGGCGTTGGCCTCGGGCGCGGCGGCGGTCATCGCGAGTGAGTGCATCAATCGGCCCGCGCCGGCGATCGCCTCGATTCTGCGTTCGGGCGCGACGAACATCGATGCGCAGAACCCCAATCACGCGGGCTTTCTCGGCGCGGGCGGGGCGAACCTCGCGGGATCGCTGGCGGTTGCAACGTGCCAGCGGCGGTGCGCTGCGGATCTCGATGACGGGTCTGGGAGCGGGACGCCGGACGGAGCGGTGGACGGAGAGGACACGATCTACTTCTTTGCCGGGTTCGATTCGTCTCACCTATCCGCTGACCTTGACGGCAGCGGCGGGGTGGACGGCGACGACGTCATCCTGTTCTTTGCACGGTGGGATAGCGGATGCTGAGGGGCGCGGGAAGGGGCTGGGCGTAGGGGCTGGTGGTCGGGGTGTTCGCGTCTGACCGTTTCGGGCTGATCGGCGATTGTTGCGCCCCCTTTTGAGCGACCTCGCTCCGGGGGGTGCTGCTCCATACCCTTCCGCTTTCACTCCGCACCTTCATCCGGCGCCCCATGCTCGCACCCATTCTCATCCTCGCGTTTCTGCTTGTGCTCAACGGTGTCTTTGCCATGTCTGAGCTCGCCATGATGACGAGCCGACAGAGTCGCCTCTCGCAGTCTGCGCGTTCGGGGAACAAGGGGGCAGCGATGGCCGTGTCGCTGGCGCGCGAGCCGACGCGTTTCCTGTCGACGGTGCAGGTCGGCATCACCCTGATCGGGATTCTGGCGGGCGCTTTCGGAGAGAACGCGCTGTCGGGAAAGCTCGAACCACTTGTTTCGCGGGTACCCGTTCTCGAGCCCTACGCCGACACCGTTGCGCTCGCGATCGTGGTGCTTCTCATCACGTACTTCTCCCTTGTGGTCGGCGAACTGGTTCCCAAGCGGATCGCCCTCGCCCACCCGGAGCTCATCGCCTCCACGATTTCCCGGCCGCTGAACCTGCTCTCGCTCATCGCGGCGTGGCCGGTCAAGGTGCTCACGGTGTCGACTGATCTCCTCCTCAAGCTGCTGCGGATCAAATCGCAGAAGGGGGACGACGTATCCGAGGATGACGTGAAGTCGCTCATTTCGCGTGCCGCGTCCACGGGGATCTTCACGCCGCAGGAGCTCAAGCTGTTCCAGCGCACGATGCGAGCGGGGGATCTGGTGGTGCGGGATCTGATGGTTGCACGGACCGACATCATCTGGATCGATGAGAACGAATCGATCGACGTCGTTCGCGTGCTCGTGGGGACGAGTCCGTATTCGCACTTTCCGATCTGTCGTGAGAGCGTCGACACGGTGATCGGCGTTGTCCACATCAAGGACCTGATCGCCTACGGGCTGATCGGTGGAAGGGACTTCAAGGTCACTGCGGTGGCGCAGAAGCCGCTGTTTGTTCCCGAGTCCATGCCGGCGCTGCGTTTGCTTGATCAGTTCCAGCAGACGAAGAACCACTTCGCGTTCGTGGTGGATGAGTACGGCGGGACGCTGGGGATGTTGACGCTCAACGACGTAACTCGCGCGATCGTGGGCGACGTGAGCCGAACGGGCGACCCGGCGCAGGCGTCGATCTCGCGCCGGGACGATGGATCGTGGCTCATCGACGGGCGACTGCCGCTGCACGAACTCACCGGCGCGTTGTCGATCGGGGCGGACGATGCGGACCCACTCCCGGACGTGAGCACGGTCGCGGGGCTGATCACCGCGCTGCTGGGCCACATTCCCATGGAGGGCGAGACGCTTCAGTGGCGCGGGATTTCGTTCGAGGTCCTGGACATGGATGGCCCGCGGATCGACAAGGTCCTCGCGCGGCCTGGCGCGGCGGAAGGCCGGTCGTAGGCGTCGTGGGATTGAATCGGGTGAGGGCGCGGGGGGCGAGCCGGGGCGATTTCGTGCCGGAAGCGGGGCACGGGCTGTCGTTTGGAAGCGGAGTCGCGTTTGTTTGGCCCACGTTTGGCGTTGCGATCGGCTACCCTAGTCATCCACACCGGCGAGGGGACGGATTCCCCGGCCGGACGACTCTGATCTGATCGGAGACTTCATGCTCGGACGCGTCTTCAAGGCTTACGACATTCGCGGCACCTACCCGGATCTTTTGACCGACGCGATGGCGTGGCAGATTGGGTACGGGGCCAGCAAGTATCTTCTGGCGGATGCACAGGCCGCGGGAGAGACGACCCCGATGATGAAGAACATCGTGGTGGGTCGGGACATGCGGACGAGCAGTCCGTCGCTGACGAAGAACCTGATCCAGGGCGTGAACGATCACGGGGGGGACGTGATCGATGTGGGGATGTGCGACACGTCGATGATCTACTTCGCGGTGAACCACTTGGACTGCGCGGGCGGGATCATGGTGACGGCGAGCCACAATCCGCCGCACTACAACGGGTTCAAGATCTCGAAGCGGAAAGCGAAGCCGGTTGGGGAGTCGACGGGGCTGGCGGAGATCCGCAAGTATGCCGCGATGGTGGACAAGGCGACGGTGAGCAAGTCTGGCGGGCGTGTGGAGGCACGGGACTTGTGGGCGGCGTACGCGAAGCATGTGCGGAGCTTCCTGGACTTTACGGGCGGGAAGTTGAAGGTGGTGATCGACGCGAGCAACGGGATGGCGGGGACGATGATCCCGAAGCTGTTCGGGAAGAACGGCGTGATCGGGCCGGTTCCCGGGCTCACGATCATCGAGTTGAACTTCGACAACACGAAGGGCGTGTTCGCGCACGAGCCGAACCCGCTGGTGGCGTCGAATCTGCGGCAGGTTCAGGATGCGGTGCTGGCGGAGAAGGCGGACCTTGGCGTGTGCTACGACGGAGACGCGGACCGCTGCGTGATCATCGATGAGAAGGGCAAGCCGGTGGGCTGCGACCACTTGACCGCGCTGCTGGCGAAGCACTTCCTTGCGAAGAACCCTGGCGCGGCGGTGGTGTACGACCTGCGTTCGACGAAGGCGGTCGCGGAGGACGTGAAGAAGGCCGGCGGCGTGCCGGTTCGTGGTCGGGTGGGGCACGTGTTCCTGAAGGCGGCGATGGCGGAGCACAACGGGTGCTTCGGCGGCGAGCTCTCGGGGCACTTCTATTTCCGGGACAACTTCAACGCGGATTCGGGCGCGATCGCGATGTGCGCGGTGTTCACGGTGCTGGCGAAGAGCGGGAAGAAGATGAGCGAACTGGTGGCGCCGATTGCGCGGTATGCGCAGTCGGGCGAGGTGAACTTCCAGATCGAGGACAAGGACGGCGCCCTCGCGAACCTGATCCGGCAGTTTGGGCCGGGGAGCTCGTACAAGTCGACGATCGATGAACTCGACGGCGTGACGGTGGACTGCTGGGACCAGAGCGGGTCCAACGGCGGCTGGTGGTGCAACGTGCGCAAGAGCAACACCGAGCCGCTGCTGCGGCTGAATCTCGAGGCGCGGGACCAGGCGACGCTGGATCGCATGCTCGGGATGATCGCTCCGGGTCTGGGACGCAAGGTGGATCACTGAACGCGGCCGGCGCGGACGGCACGACATGACGCTGACGGACCTGCTGAATCACTGGTCGCTTACAGACAACCCGTTCCGGGGCGAGGAAGCCCGCACGGACGAGGTGTTCGCGCGCATGAGCGAGACCGGCGGCGAGTCGGTGCCGGTGTTTCACTCGGACTTTGAGAAGTTCGTGGGCGACATGCGGCGGCCGTGCTCGTCTGTGGTGTTCGGGGAGAAGGGCAGCGGGAAGACGTCGATCCGGCTGCAACTGGCGCGACGGGTCGCGGAGCACAACGCGACGCACGTGGCGGCGAAGGTGCTGCTTGCGCCGTACGACGACCTGAACGGCATGCTCGGGCGGCTGCACGAGCGGGTGGGGGGCAAGTCGTCGCTGGAGTCGCTGCAGAAGGTGCGGCTGGTCGATCACATTGATTCGATCCTGCACCTGGTGGTGCCGCGGCTGGTGGACGCGATCCTTGGAAGGACGGGGGAAGAGGATCCGATCGAGCTGCCGCCGGAGGCGAAGAAGCCGGCGAAGAAGCTGGACCGTGAGCAGCGGCGGGACCTGTTGCTGCTGCAGGCGCTTTACGACCGTGCGGCGTTCGCGCACCACCGGACGGCGGCGTTGCGGCGGCGGTTGAAGCTGGGGTTCTCGCTGCGGGTGCTGGCGGGGCGGTGGCTGCTGTTTGGTGCGCCGGTGCTGATCATCGCGGCGTTTGGCTGGCTCCAGTGGTTCGCCCCGGCGACGTGGACGGACGACACGCACCTGCTTGCGGCGTGGGGGCTGGCGGCGCTGGCGGCGGTGTACGCGATCGCCGCGATGAAGCTCGGCGTGTGGGACAAGCTGCGACTGATTCGCACGGCGATGCGTGTGCGGCGGCAGTTGCGGACGATCGCGAGGAACGACGGTTCGTTTGCGCGGAGCCTGATCGAGCTCGGGTATCCCGGGCGTGACACCTCGGACCTGCCGCTGACGGACTCCGACGAGCAGCGCTACGACATGCTTGACCGGTTGCGCCGGCTGCTGCGGGTCTTTGGCTACACGGGGATGATCGTGGTGGTGGATCGGGTGGACGAACCCACGCTGGTAAGCGGCGACCCGGAGCGGATGAAGGCGCTGGTGTGGCCGATGCTGCACAACAAGTTCCTGCAGCAGGATTCGATCGGCGTGAAGCTGCTGCTGCCGATCGAGCTGCGGCACGTGCTGTTCCGGGAGAGCAGCGCGTTCTTCCAGGAGGCGAGGCTGGACAAGCAGAGCCTGATCGAGCGGTTGAGCTGGACGGGCGCGATGCTCTACGATCTTGCGGAAGCCAGAATTGCGGCGTGCACGGTGAAGGGGGCTCCACCGACGAAGCTGATCGCGATGTTCGCGGAGGACGTGTCGCACGCGGACCTGATTGACGCGCTGGATCGCATGAAGCAGCCGCGGGACGCGTTCAAGCTGCTGTACCGCACGCTGGTCGAGCACTGCGCGGGGGTGACGCAGGGGCAGAACGTTTTCCGGATTCCGCGGCACACGCTGCAACTGATTTTGCGGCAGGAGACGGACCGGCTGCAGCAACTGGCGCAGGGCATCCGGCCGGGTTGAGCCGACATACCCTTCGGGGCCATGGCCAACGCCTCCTTTGACACCGTTGACCCCTCCCACCTCGCGCTCGCGGTCTATCCCGCGGCGGTTTTGCGGGCACGCGCCCTGCCGATCCCGGAGGTCACCGAGAAGGTGCGCGGGGTTGCGGCGGCGATGCTCGAGATCATGCGGGCGGAGCAGGGGATCGGGCTCGCGGCTCCGCAGGTGGGCCTTTCGTGGCGGCTGTTTGTCGCGGATGTCCCGAAGGACCCGAAGGCCAAGCAGCCGAAGGGCGAGTTCGCGGCGTTGCCGGTGCACACGGACGGGCCGATGGTGTACATCAACCCGGTGCTGACGAAGCCGTGCGGGCCGATCGAGCGGTTTGAGGAGGGGTGCCTGAGTCTGCCGGAGATTCGCGGGGACGTGATCCGTCCGCCGACGATCACGATCGAGGCGACGGGGCTGGACGGGAAGCGGTTTACGACGACGGCGACGGGGCTTCTCGCGCGGTGCTGGCAGCACGAGATGGACCACCTGGACGGCGTGCTCATCATCGACCGGATGATGGAGGGGCACCTGGCCAAGAACAAGAGGCTCATCCGAGAGCTGGAAGAGAACGCGGCGTTCCGCCCGGGAAGGTGAGTTGCATGCGGGTCGTGTTCTTCGGTTCCGGCGAGTTCGGGCGTCCGACGCTGGAGATGCTCGCGGGTGCGCACGAGGTGCTCACGGTCGTCTCGCAGCCGGATCGTCCCGCGGGTCGGGGCGGGAAGCCGACGCCGACACCGATCGCGGCGTGGAGCGAGGAGCGTGGACTGCCGACGGTGAAGCCGGAGAACGTGAACGAGCCGGGTGTGGTGGCGTCGCTGCGGGAACTCGGCGCGGAGGCGTGGGTGGTGATCGCGTTCGGGCAGAAGTTGTCGCCGGCGTTGCTCGATGGACAGCGGGCGATGAACCTGCACGCGTCGCTGCTGCCTCGCTGGCGTGGGGCTGCGCCGATCAACGCGGCGATTCTGGCCGGTGACGTGGAGACGGGCAACAGCGTGATCACGCTGGCGGATCGCATGGACGCGGGGCTGGTGCTCGCGACGTCGCGTCGGACGATCGATCCCGCGCTGACGACGGGCGATCTGCACGCGCTGCTCTCGGAGGACGGCCCCGCGCTGGTGGGGTCGTGTCTGGAGCGGGCGGCGCGCGAGTGGCCGTTCGGCGAGGCCCAGGATCCGGCGAAGGTGACGCACGCGCGGAAGCTCTCGAAGGCGGATGGGTGGGTGAACTTCGGCGCGAGCGCGGCGGAGTGCCGGAATCGGATCCACGGGCTGAATCCGTGGCCGACGGTTGATGTCGGGTTCAGGGACATCCGGCTGAAGGTGCTGCGTGCGCGAGCGGTGCACGGCGCGGGTGCGCCGGGGGAGTTGATCGATGCCGGCGCGGGGATCGTCGCGTGTGGCGGGGGCACCGCGCTGGAGTTGCTGGAGGTGCAGGCTCCGGGCAAGCGGGCGATGACGTGGCGCGAGTTCGCGGCGGGGCGTCAGCCGAAGGCGGGCGAGGTGCTGGTCGGCGCGGGGGCGGGATGAGCGGGTTTTTCACCACACTGTGGGACATGCTGCGACCGCCGGCGCGAGTGGCCGAGCAGAAGGTTGCTGACACCAAGACAGTTGAAACACGGGTGGTCGAGCCCAAAGTGACCGAGCGTCCCGTGGTGCGAGAGGCACCGAGTTCGCCGCGGCGGAAGCGGGCGAAGGGGCGCGAGAAGGCGCCGACGAAGGCGGAGCGGTTTGAGGCGATTGCGCGGGTACAACTGGAGCGGTACGCGATCCGCGTGCGGAAGTGGCGTAGCGGGATGACGGGGATTGCGTGGTATGTGACGTACGCGGATGGTCGCGTGCAGCGGTTGATCGAGGCGCCGCGGCCGAAGACGGAGATGTCGCTGGCGATTCTGCTGCACGAGGTGGGGCACCACGCGATCGGGTTCAACACGTACAAGCCGCGGTGCCTGGAGGAGTATCACGCGTGGCAGTACGCGTTTCGGGCGATGGCGGAGCACGGCGTGGAGATCACGGAGCCGGTGAAGCGGCGGTACGACGCGTCGATGCGGTACGCGATCGGGAAGGCGACAAGGCGGGGGATTAAGGCGATACCGGTGGAGTTGGCGGGGTTTTTGGGAGAGCGGGTTTGACGGCTCACGCCGGCTTCGGCGCCTTGTAGAACGGCAGCGTGTGGACCTTCGCGGCGAGGGTTGAGCCCTTGCCGGTGTCGATCTCGACGGCGGTGCCGGGGGTGAGGAGGTCCTTGTCGAGGAAGCCCATGGCGATGGATGCGCCGAGGGTGGGGCTTGGGCAGCCGCTGGTGACGATGCCGACGTCCTTGCCACCGGCGCGGATGGTCATGCCTTGGCGGGCGGAGCGTTTGCCGTCGATGAGGAAACCGGCCATCTTGCGGGCGGGGCCGCCGTCGGCGGCGGTCTTCTTGAGGGCTTCGATGCCGACGAACTTCTCGCCCATGTCGTGCTGGTCTTTGTCGAGGGAGATCGCGAAGTCGACGCCGCACGAGAGGGCGTTGATCTCTTCGCCGAGTTCGTGACCGTACAGGGGCATCGCGGCTTCCATGCGGAGGGTGTCGCGTGCGCCCAGGCCGATGGGCTTGATGATGGCGTTGGGGGAGGCCATGTCGACGTTGGCGAACAGCAGCGACATGACGGTGCGGACGCTGCCCGCGGGGAGGATGACCTCGACGCCGTCTTCGCCGGTGTAGCCGGTGCGGCTCACGATCAGCTTGATGATCATGAGGTTCTTGATCTGGAAGCGGTACTTCTTCAGCGAGGGGATGCTGCTGCTGAAGGGCTTGATGAGTTCCATGATCCGGGGGCCCTGGAGGGCGACCATGGCGGTGTCGGTGGTCTGGTCGTCGATCTTGCAGTTGTAGTTGTTCGCGGCCTTCACCTGCTCGAAGTGGCCGAGGAGTTTTTCGCGGTTGGAGGCGTTGACGACGACGAGGAAATCATCGTCCTCGATGCGGTAGACGATGACGTCGTCGCGGACGCCGCCCTGCTCGTTGCAGACGAGGGAGTAGCGGCACTGGCCGGCTTCCATGTCGAAGATCTTGCGTGTGCAGCACTTCTCGAGGAGCTTGCGGGCGTGGCGGCCGGTGAACTTCACGCGGCCCATGTGGGAGACGTCGAACAACCCGCCGCTGGTCCGGACCTGGGCGTGTTCCTCGTTGATGCCGGCGTAGCGGATGGGCATTTCCCAACCGGCGAACTCGACCATCTGACCCTTGTTGTTCACGTGCCAGTCGAAGAGGGGGGTGCGAAGCAAAGGTGATCTCCAGTTGGGGTTGTCCGGATGGTAGCACTTTGGGAGCCGATTCCGATGTCGCCCGGGCGGCAATCGGCTCGGGGTGTTGCGCGGCGTGGACGGGCCGGGCCCCGAGATCCCCCGGCGGCGCATAGGATCTGGCATGAGCGAGCGCATCGAGGTGCTGAAGACCTACAAGCTGTTCATCGACGGCAAGTTTCCGCGGAGCGAGTCGGGGCGGAGTCTGCCCGTGATCGGCGCGGACGGGTCCGTGTATGCGCACTTGTGCAAAGCCTCGCGCAAGGACCTTCGCGACGCGGTCGAGGCGGCCCGCAAGGCGCAGCCCGGGTGGGCGGGGGCGACGGCGTACAACCGCGGGCAGATTCTGTACCGGATGGCGGAGATGCTCGAGGGCCGACGGGCGGAGTTTGCGGAGGCGCTCGCGGTGACGGGGGCGAAGGGGAAGAAGGCAAAGACGTCGGACGAGATCGCGATCGCCGTCGACCGGCTGGTGTGTTTTGCCGGATGGGCCGACAAGTACGCCCAGGTCCTCGGGTGCAACAACCCGGTCGCGGGTCCGTTCTACAACTTCACGTCACCGGAGCCGACGGGGGTCGTCGCGGTTGTCGCGCCCGATCGGCCCGCGCTCGCGGGGTTGATCACGCTGCTCGCACCCGTGGTGTGCAGCGGGAACACGGCCGTCGTGCTGGCGTCCGAGTCGAACCCGGTGCCCGCGGCGATTCTGGGCGAGGTGCTGGCGACGAGCGACCTGCCCGCGGGTGTGGTGAACGTCCTCACGGGTGATCGCGCGGAGATCGTGCCGCAGATGGCGAGCCACCGGGATATTGATGGGGTGCATGCCGCGGGGCTGAGTGCCGAACACACGGCGGTGCTGCGCGGGGGCGTGGCGGAGAACCTCAAGCGGGTGAAGATTCACGCGGAGGTTGCGTGGGACGACGCGAAGGCGTGCGGCCACCCGTGGTGGATCGAGCCGTTCGTGGAGATGAAGACGGTGTGGCACCCGTCGGGCGTGTGACCCTGGCGGAGCGATGCACCGGCGTTTGGTTCAGGCTGCCTCGGACTGGCTCTCGGGCTTCGTGCCGCAGACACCGTCGCGTGTGACGTAGAAGAAATCGGGCGTGATCGGGTAGGGCAGGCGGCGGTAGTCGTGCTCGACGCGGTCGTGCAGGCGCGAGACGAACGAATCGGGGTTGGGCGAGAACGCGACGAACATGTCGCGGGCGGGGGTTGCGACGTAGAAGTCACCGCCGAGTCTGGGCGCGAGTCGCTCGTACAGGCCGCCGAGGAGCAGACGCGCGGCGTCGTAGCCGTCGTGCTGCGAGATGATGGCGGCCTTCCCGCCTTCCTTGCTCTCGACGAGCTGAACTTCGAGCTCGGGGGCGTATTCGTCGAGGTTCTGGCGGGCGACCTGCTCGATTTCGTCGAGGTCGAGGCGCCAGCGGAGGAGCTGCTCGGTGGTGATGGAGACGGTCATGTGGGGCAGGTCGGTGACGAAGACGATGACCGTGTCGTTGACGTAGGGAATGTGCGCGACCTGCTCTCGCGAGAGGTGCGAGAAGATCGAGATAGGCTGGATGCGGGGCATGATGCGGGGCTTGACGAACTCGAGCGACATGGACGTCAACTGGAGCGCGTCGGAGGCGAAGAGCTGGTCGAGGTAGTGCTCGACGATCTCCGTGCCGCGGCCGGGCTCGTGGTTGACCATGCGGTAGAGGTTCTCGAGGTCGAGGCGTCGTCCGTTGACGAGCAACTCGCGGGGGCCGACAAGGTCGATCGCGTACTCGGGGTGAACCCTCCTGAGCATGACCGCGACGGTTTCGGCGAAGGCTTCCGGTTCACGAGGCATCGTTGCCATTTTGCCCACCAGTTCTGCGAGGTGCTGTCCGGGCCGGGCGAGCGTCCGTTACTTCGCCAGCGGCACGGGCGAACGCCCGTTGTTGATCCGCTGGACTATCGACTCGATACGCAGGGCTCTCCGCGCGGATCTGCCAATCGAACTCTCATCGGGCGCACATGCGGAATAAACGATCCCTTGACGCGCAGAGATTGCGAGGCTTGCGTTGCGAGCGCTCCGACAAGGGGTCCCAGAACTTGCATTTCAGCGGAACACGCAAACGCTTCCAGAGCGCATGTGCGGGCTCACTCGTCGCAGAAGCTGGCGCCCACGCGCTTCGCCGCGGTGATGAGCGGATTGTCCGTGTTCACCAGCCGTTGCTTGCCCGCGAGCATTTCCAGCGGAACGCTGGTGAGGCGCCCGTTCTGAATCGCGACCATGCGCCCGGTCTGGCCCTCGCGGAGGAGGGTCATCGCGTGGCTGCCCAGGAGCGTCGAGAGCACGCGGTCGGAAGCCACAGGGATGCCGCCTCGCTGCGTGTGCCCGAGAACAACGTACCGGCTCTCGACGCCGGTCGCCTTCTCGATCTCGTCGGCGAGGTACTTCGCGACACCACCGAGGCGGATCGGATCAGCCGACGTCAGGTCGACCTTCGCAACCATCTGCTGGCCACCCTTGGGGCGCGCGCCCTCGGATACCGCGATCAGCGTCGCGTGCTTGCCCTTCTCGGACCGCCGCCGCACGACCTCGAAGACCTTCTCCATTGAGAAAGGCATCTCGGGGAGCAGGATCACGTCCGCCGCGCCGGCGACGCCCGCGTGGAGGGTGATCCAACCCGCATTTCGCCCCATCAGTTCGACGACCATCGCGCGGTGGTGGCTGTCGGCCGTCGTTCGCACGCGGTCGAGCGAGTCGGTCGCGGTGCCGACCGCGGTCTCAAACCCGAACGTGATGTCCGTGCCCTCGATGTCGTTATCGATGGTCTTGGGAACTCCCACGATCGGGATGCCCAGCTTGTGGAAGTCGTTCGCGATCGTCAGCGTGCCGTCGCCCCCGATCACCACCATCGCGCCCACGTGGTGCTTCTTGAGGTTCTCGTAGCACTGCTGGCGCACATCCTTAAAGATGATCGAACCGTCCGGGTTGCGCCCCGCGGCGTATCGGGCCGGGTTCGCCTTGTTGTTCGAACCCAGGATCGTGCCGCCCCGGTTGATAAGCCCGGTGAGGTCGGCCTCCGTGAGCAGCCGCACCCGTCCCTCGATCAGCCCGAGGAATCCGTCCTCAACGCCCAGCACCTCCATGCCGCAGAAAAGCGCATCGCGTGCCGCGGCACGGATGACCGCGTTCAGACCGGGGCAATCACCGCCTCCGGTGAGGATGGCGATACGGCGAACGGCTGGGCAAGAGAGGGGTGAGTCCATGGCGGGGATGTTATCGGCACCCCGGGGGGGCCGCATGAGGGTGGGAATTTGCAAATGACAGAGAAAAAGGGAGACCTCAGGCGCGGGCTGAAAGCGCCGATAACATGTGGCGATGCCCGAGAGTGCTCAGAACGAGTCCGTACGCCCGGAGCGGCCACCTGAAGTGGACGCCTCGCTGTACCTGCACCCGCAGACGCTCGCGAAGCTGGGCTCGTTCGAACTGCGGGCGAAGATGATCGTCGAGGGGATCTCGAGCGGCACGCACCGCTCGCCGTTCCAGGGCTTTTCGGTCGAGTTCGCGCAGCACCGGCCGTACGTCCCCGGCGATGACATCCGCCACTTGGATTGGAAGGTCTTCGCCCGCACCGACCGCCTCCAACTCAAGCAGTACCAGCAGGAGACGAACCTGGATCTGGTGCTGCTGGTCGACTCGTCGGGCTCGATGATGTACGGAAGCCGATCGTTCGAAGAAGCTTCGGGCGAGGGCGTGAAGGCGAGCCCCGACGGTCGCACCAACTGGAGCAAGTACGACCACGCGACCGCGCTCGCGGCGGCGTTGGCGTACATCACGCTGCGGCAGGGCGATCGCGTCGGCCTGATGATCTACGCGGACGAAGTGCGTGCCGCGCTCAAGCGTTCGAGCAGCCAGGGCACATGGCGGCAGATCGTCGGCGCACTCGCGACGCACCCCGTGGACCCCGCGAACCGGGCCCGCAAAACAAACCTCCATCGCATGATGGATCAGGCGCTCGGGAAGCTGACCAACCGGTGCATCGTCGGCCTCATCTCCGACCTCTTCTTTGATCTCGACGAACTCCGCGAAACGCTGGCCCATCTCCGCCACTCGCGCCACGACCTGATCGTGTTCCAGACGCTGGACCGAGAGGAAGAGCGGTTTGGTTTCGAAGACGCGGCACCGTTCGAAGGCATGGAAGGCGAAGCCGCTATCCGCATCGACCCGCGCTCGCTCCGGAAGGCGTACCTCGAAGTCTTTGAGGAGCACCGCTCGGCAGCTGAGAAGCTGATCAAAAGCTTCGGGTACGACTATCAGAAGATCTCCACCCACGACTGGCTCGGGCCGCCTTTGGCCTCGTTCGTCGCCAGACGCAACGCGATGATGCGACGGAGCAAGTACGGTTGAGCTTCCTCAACCCCATACTCGCCGCGGTTGGGCTCGGGTGCATCGCACTCCCGATCCTGATCCACATCCTCATGCGGCGCCGCCGCAAGCCGGTGGCGTGGGGCGCGATGAAGTTCCTCGAGGAAGCGTTCCGCCGCCAGCGGAAGCGCACTCGCTTTGAGCAACTCCTCCTGCTCGCCGCACGCTGCCTCCTCGTCGCAGCACTTGCCCTCGCGCTCGGACGCCCGCTGCTGGGCGCGGCGGGAGTTCTGGGCCGAAAGCCCGCACGCACGGTGTACCTGCTCGTGGACAACTCGATCGCGGCGGGTGTTTCGGGGGCCAGCGGCGGCACCTCGCTCAGCGCCCAGAAAGCACGGGGCGTAGAGCTGATCCAGTCCCTTTCCGCGGCACGTGGCGACCGAGTCGCGGTGCTCTCCCTCGCCGGCCCCGCGCAGGCTGTTGTGCTCCCGGCGGCGAGCGATCTCGCAGCTGCGGCGGAACTGGTCCGAGGTCTCGAGCAGGAAGACAGCCGCGCGGATCTTCGCGGCGCGCTGGAGATCGTGGCATCCGCGGGCGCCGCGGGCGGCGATTCGGCCAAGGGAGCGGAGATCATCGTGCTCAGCGAGTTCCGCGCGGGGAGCTTTGACGTCCGCGCGGCAGCCCCGACACTTCCGTCACTCCGGGAGGCTCAGGTAGCGTTTGCGCCCGCCGCGGACACCCCAGTCTCGAACACCGGCGTGCGATCTGTGGAACTCCTGCAGCCGCTGGTGATGAGCGCCCAGGGCACGGGCGCGGGCGCACCGTTGCCAGTGCGGGTGATGCTCGCTCGCTCGGGCGCCGGCCTCGAACGCGAATCAAACACCCCGGTCGAGATCACGCTCTCCACCGTCGCGGGACAGGAACTCACCAAGGCGACGCTGGACGTGGCGTGGACTCCCGGTCAGGAACAGACCACGGCCCTGGGGCTGCTCCCCTCCCCCACTCGCGACGCCGCGGGCACCGCCGAGTCCTTCTTGGTCACCGCCCGCATCCCGGGCGACTCGCTCACGCGTGACGACACGGCGACTTCACCCGTGCGAGCCCGCGCGAGATTGGACGTCTTCATCCTCGCCCAGGCTTCGACCCGCGCGGGCGAGGGACGCATCGATTCGTACGGCCCCGCGGAGTGGCTCTCCCTCTGTCTCGCGCCCCAGGCCGACGACAGCGAACGCCGCCGGCTCGACGCCGACATCCGCGTCACGCTCCTCGATCCGACCATCACCCCGCAACTCGCCGCCCTCGCCGAGGCCGACGCGGTCATGGTTCCGCGGCCCGACCTTTTGGACGCGACCGGATGGGCACGCGTGAAGGACGCGCTCGCCGCGGGTGCATTCGTCCTCATCTCGCCCCCGCCCGATGCCGCCCTGCACCTCTGGGCGGACGGCCTGAAGGACATGGGCTCGCTGAAGTGGGAGTTCGCACGCGAGGCTGTGGTCCACGCGACCCCGCTCAAGGTGAGCCCCGAGCGCACGATGAACGAGGGCTCGGACCCGCTGGCCCTGCTCGCCGCTGAAATCGAAGAACTCGTCAAGCCCGTCACCGTCACGCGAACCCTCGCTGTTTCCGGCCCGCGCGGCGCGTTCGACACCGTCCTCTCCCTTTCCGACGGATCCCCGTTGCTGATCACCGCACGCCCCGACTCGGGCACGGAGGGTTCGCGCGGCGGCGTGCTGGCCTTCCTCGCAACCGCGATCGATCTGCGCTGGAGCGATCTGCCGACGAAGCCCCTGATGCTGCCGCTCGTGCAGGAACTCGTGCGACAGGGCGTCGGGAGCGGGCGCGACGGGGCCGCGAGCACGGCGGGTCAGCGGCCCGCGATGCCGCGGGGCTGCGTGGAACTCATCGAACTCCGCGTGACCGAGAACGCGCGATCGATCTCCGCGAGCGCGGGGGCAACCGAGCAGTCGGTGCGGCGGGCTGGCGTGTTTGCCGCGAAGGGCCCCGCGGGCGAGACGCTCGCGCTCGTCGCGGTCAACCCGGACGGCGCGGGTGCCGATGTCGAGTCTGTCTCCAGCGAGGAAGTGACGCGGTGGTTCACGCAAACGGGGATGACCGTCGCGAGCCTGGGGGGCCAGTCCAGCGGCAGCGCAGAGCCAGCGACTGACGCACCACGCGAGCTGCCCGTGAGCCTGCCGCTCCTGGTCCTTGCCGCGCTGCTGGGCGTATGCGAGATGTTCATGGCGCGGGCGTTCAGCCACGCGAGTGTTGCCAAGGCCTGAAGCGAGACCGATGAACCAACTCCTCGACCAACTCCTCCAGCTGAAGAACCTCTCGATGGGCGACCCATCGGTGAGTCTGGAGTGGACCCGCCCCTTCCCCGCATGGGCGTGGGCGATGCTCATCCCCGCGTGCTTCGCGCTCGCGATCTGGTCCTACGCCCGCATGAGCGGCGGCGCACTCGCCCGGTTCTCGCTCGCATCCCTCCGCGCACTCGCCCTCCTGGTCATCGCGGTCCTCATCGCCGGCCCACAACTCGTCAAGCAGACCCAGCGCGTCGAGAAGGACTGGGTCGCCGTGCTCGTCGACCGCTCCCAGTCCCTCCAGATCGCCGACGCCCCCGACGGCAAGACCCGCGACCAGCAGCTCCGCCAAAGCCTCGAACAGGCCTGGCCCGCCTTCCAGAAACTCGCGGCAGACCGCAACCTGCTCTTCATGGGCTTCGACGGCGCCACCTTCGAACTCCCCAGCGCCTCCCCCACCACTCCCCTCGTGCTCGAAGACGCCCGCGGCAGCCGCACACGCCTCGGTGTCGCCGTTCAACAGGCCCTCCGACGCCTCGCCGCACGCCCCGTCGCGGGCCTCGTCGTGATCAGCGACGGTCGCTCCGGCGACGCCGTGCCCCGCGAAACGATGCGAGAGCTCGAATCCCGCCAGATCCCCGTCTTCGTCTCGCCCCTCGGCAGCGAACTCCCTGAGCCCGACCTCGCCCTCACCCGCGTCGACGCCCCCGCCAGCGCGTTCGTCAACGACATGGTCCCCATCTCGATCGAGTTCGAGACCCGCGGCGGCAGCGGAGAAATCCCCGCCGGCAAGGTGCAACTCATCGACAACGCGACGGGCGATGTCCTCAACGAACAGCCCATGCCCTCGGGCACGGGAACCGGCAAAGTCACGCTGGTCACGCGGCCGAGCGCCGCCGGCGCGGGTGACTGGAGCGTCCGCCTCGTCCCCGACCGCGCGGACCTGTCCGCCGACAACAACACCCAGCCCGTCCGCATCGATCTCGCCGACCGCGCGATCCGCGTCGCCTACTTCGACGGCTACCCCCGCTGGGAATACCGCTACCTCAAGTACACCCTCGTGCGCGAGGCCTCCATCCGCAGCTCCGTCACGCTGCTTTCCTCGGAGCGCCGCTACATCCGCGAGGGCAACGAGCCCATGGCCGCGATCCCCCGTTCCCCCGAGGAATGGGCCCAGTTCGACGTGATCGTGATCGGCGACATGCGCCCCGATCTGTTCAGCGCGGAACAACTCCGCCAGATCCGCTCGCTCGTCGCCTCCCGCGGCGCCGGGCTCCTGTGGATGGGCGGCCCCGCCGCCACGCCCGCCGCGTGGAAGTCCACGCCACTCGCCGACCTCATCCCCTTCTCCCTCGCCTCGTTCGATACCGGCGTTCGGGGCGGCAATCTCTGGCTCGACCCTGTGGTGATGACGCCCGGCCCCGCTATCGAACGCTTCGGCGTGCTTCAGCTCTCCGACAACCCCCAGCAGCCGTGGCCCGCGTGGCTCAGCTCGGGTGACCTCGGTTGGACCCTTCTGCGCTGGGCCCAACGCATCGAGCCTCAGTGGCTCAAGCCGACCACCGAAGTCCTCGCGATCGCCGCGCCCGCAACCGGCTCCCAGTCCGATGGCAAGCCCCTGGTGATGACCATGCGCTACGGCGCAGGCCGCGTCGTGTACGTCGGCACCGACGAAGTGTGGCGATATAGGTACGGCCGGGGCGAGACGCTCCCGGAGCGGTTCTGGATCCCCCTCGTGCGCCTCCTCGCGCGAGAGAGCCTCGGGCGGGCCGGCAAGTCCGCGATCCTCGAAGCCGCGCCGACGCGTGCCCGCGTCGACCAGCAGGTCCAGATCACCGCCCGCCTCCTCGACCAGTCGCTGATCGACGCGCGGCCGAAGTCGGTGACCGTTCGCATTTCTCGTGAGCGGTCGTCGCCGCTCGACCGCGAGCGCCCCCCGATGACGCTCGCCCTCCGGCCCCTCGCCGGTGACGACGAAGACCCCGAGCTCGCGCCCGTCAGCACCTTCAGCGCCGCGTGGCTGGCGCCCGAGCCCGGCATCTACACCGTGACCTCGCCCGATCCCATCTTCGCCTCCCTCGACCTCTCCGCCCGCGTCGAGATCACGGCGCCCGACGACGAGATGCGCGAACCCCAGGCCGACCACGCCTCCCTCGCCGAACTAGCCGAATCCACGGGCGGACAGGTCATCGCCCCCTCCTGGCTCTCCACCGTCGCCGATGCGCTGCCAAACCGCGAACTGCGAATCCTGGGGCTCCCCGAGATCGAAACGCTCTGGGACAAGCCGATCGCGTGGCTTGTGCTCATGATCCTGCTGGTCGCCGAGTGGGTCGGCCGAAGAGTCATCCGCCTGTCCTGAATACCTGACACAACGCGAACCGTCACTTCCGCGCAACCACGCCGACCCCCGATCTCGCGCCACGCGTATGGACTTCCCGACGGTCGTGTACCCTCTACACGTCTTGGTCGATACTCAGCAGTGGCCCATCGCACATCCGGGGGAACCGTGACGTGCGGAGTTGCAAGGATGTGCAGGCGATGAGCGAGCCCGTCTCAACCTCTGAAAGCGTCGATCGCGCCACAGGCCCGATCGCCGACGCCCTCCGCTCCCTTCGCGCCCGCGCCAAGGCCCAGCTCTTCGTCCAACGCTCCGGCTTCATCGCCGCCACCGCCGTCGCGATCGCCTGCGTTCTCGGCTACCTCGACTTCGCCCTCCGATTCCCCTCCGCCGTCCGCTGGGCATTCTGGATCATCGGGCTCTCCGCCCTCGCCGGCGCGATCGTCCGCGGGCTCCTGCCCGTGCTCCGCTTCCGACCCACGCTCACCGAGATCGCCCTCCGCATCGAACGCTCTCCCGAGGGCCGAGGCCTCTCCGGCGTGCTCGCCTCCGGCATCGAGCTCGCGCAACGCTCGGGCGAGGGTGAACTCACCAAGTCCCTCGCGGGCATCGCCGCGCGCGAAGCAGTCGATCGCTTCGGCGACGGCATCCCCGTTTCGCGCCTCATGAACCCCGCACGCCTGCTCCGCGCACTCGGCGTGCTCGTGCTCGCCGGGCTGCCCGTCGTCACGACCGTCGCCCTCGCGCCCTCGCACGCCCGCACCGGTTCGATGCGAATCCTCGCACCTTGGGCCGGCGCGGTCTGGGATCGCCGCACGCGCGTGATCGACGCCGGCGCGCCAGTCGCCCACCCCGCGGGCCAGGCCCTCCCGCTCCGCGCACTGCTCACCCGATCGACCCGCGACGCCGACGCCACCGACGTCCGGGCCGTCTTCCGTGTGTTCATCAACGGCCAGCCCGGCGCACCCCAGCGGATGCCCCTCGCCTCGCAGCACCGGCGTGCCAAGGCCGACACGATCGCCGGCGCGCCCCCGGAAGAAGGCGCACTCTTCGAACGCCTCGTCGACATCACCTCGCTCCTGCCCGCCGGCGTGACCACCCGCGACAAGGTCGAGTTCGAGTACTCGTTCGAAACCGAAGACGACGCCACCGAACCCTGGCGCGTCCTCATCGTCGAACCCCCGGCCATCCGCTCCGCCGAAATCTCCGTCTCGCCCCCCGCGTACCTCGCCAGCCTCGTCCCGCTCGCCACCGCCGACGCCGGCAGCGGTCGCGACTCACGCGGCGCACTCGGCCCGTACGTCGCGGGCTCCCGCGTGCGCCTCTCCATCAAGCTCAACAAGCCGCTCCCCGTCGACGCCAACGCCGCCGACACACCCGGCTCCTTCCTCGCCACCCGCGCACCCGCACTCGCCGAACAGGACGGCCTCAACGTCACCGCCGCCGACGAACTCTGGACCATCGAATGGACCGCGAAGCAGACCGTCCGCGCCGCGTTCCAACTCGTGGATGAGTTCGGGATCCGATCCATCGAAGAGAGCGTCTTCCGCGTCGATGTCGTCGAAGACCGCCCCGCTTCCGCGCTCGTCATCGAACCCCCGCAGGACGAGTCCATCCTGCCCACCGCGGTCCTCCCCATCACCGCCGAAGGTCGCGACGACGTCGGCGTGAGCGAGGTCGCGCTCCTTCGCCAGATCGCACGCAAGCCCCCCGACTCCGAAGGCGCGGCCCCCGAAGCCCTCGGCGCACCCGAACCCCTCACCCTCACCAAGGGCGACCCCGCGTCCACCACCCCGTCCCTCGAACTCCGCGCGTCGTCCGTCCTCACCATCACCGAACTCGGCGTCCAACCCGGCGACGAGGTTTGGGTCACCGGCGAAGTGAAGGACCTCCTCGCCGCGCACGCCGGCGGCGCAGTCGTCCGCAGCCCCACCAGACGTCTGCGCATCATCTCGGAAACGACCTTCGCCGAGCAGATCCAGGCCGAGCTTTCCTCCGTGCGAGAAGCCGCCAAACGCCTCGCGCTGGAGCAGACCCGCCTCGCCTCGTCTCGCCCCAAGGCACTCGCCGAGCGTCAGGAAGCCCGCGAGCAGATCGCCCGCCAGGACGCCATCGGCGACCGCCTCCAACCGATGACCGACACCGTCGAGCGGCTCACCTCCCGCGTCGCCCGGAACAACCCCGAAGACTCCTCGATCTCACAGCTCCTCGACGACCTCAAAGCCGCGGCAGGCGAAGCCGCCGAATCCTCGGATCTCGCGAGCAAGGAACTCGAATCCCTCTCGCGCCGCGAGGAGGACCAGGCCTCCCCCGAGCAGCAGGAGAAGCTTGAATCCGCACAGCGCGACGCCGAGGAGAAGCTCGACGAGATCGTCAAGATGCTCGAACGCGGCCGCGACGGCTGGGCCGCCCGCCGCTCGCTCGAACGGCTGATCACCGAGCAGAAACAGGTCGCCGACCAGACCCGCGCCGCGGGCCAGGAATCGCAGGGCAAGACCGCGGACCAGCTCACCCCGCAGCAGCGCGACGAACGGAACCGCATCGCGCAGAAGCAGCAGGAGCTCTCTCAGCGCACCCGCGCCGTCATCGACACGCTCGAAGAACAAGCCCAGCAGATGCAGCAGGCCGACCCCGGCCTCTCGCAGTCCATGCAGAAGGCCGCCGAAAAGGGCCGCAAGGAGCTCGTACCCCAGCTCCAGGAAAGCGCCGCCCAGCAGGTCCAGGAGAACAAGACCGGTGCCGCGCAACGCCAGCAGGAACAAGCCGTCCAGTCGCTCGAGGAAATGCTCGGCGAACTCGAGAAGGCCGAGCAACGCCGCGACGAGGCCCTCCGCAGGACCATCGCCGAACTCAACCAGTCGCTCGAACGCCTCGTCGCCCAGCAGACCACCGAACTCGAACGCCTCGCCGCCGAGGCCCGTGGCAGCGCTCAAGCCGACCTCGACAAGGGCATGATCGCCATCAATCGCGGCACCGCCGCGGCACAGGAACTCGTCAACGCCATGAGCGAGTCCGGACGACTCCCCGAGCTCCTCGACTCCGCATCCAACGCTCAGTCCGCGGCGATCTCTCTGCTCCGCGCCAACCCCCGCGACCTCGCCGAGGCCGACTCCAACGAACGCCGCAGCCTCACCCGCCTCAAGGAAGCCATCGAGGAACTCGCCAAGCTCGACGAAGCCGCCGCCGAGCGCGAGTCCGACCGCGCCAAGGAAGAACTCGCCAAGGCCTACGCCAAAGCCCTCGAACAGCAGGCCGCGATCAACGCTGGGGCAGACCCCATGATCGGCAAGCCCGTCGGCCGTCGCGAACGCGCCGCCCTCCGCGCTCTCGGCGACGCCCAGGACGAACTCCGCGACATGCTCGACGAACTCCGCACCAAGACCGACGGCCTCGAGGACGCCAAGGTCTTCGACTACGCCCACAAGCGCCTCGATCAGTCCATGACCAACTCGGTCACGCTCCTCCGCGCCGGCACCGCCACAAAGCCCCTCGCGCGAGACCTCGCCGCGTCCCTCCGCGTCCTGGGCGCACTCGTCGAAGCCCTCAAGAACAGCCCAAAGGACGACGACGAACTCAAGGACGAAGAAGCCGGCGATGATGGCGGCGGTGGCGGTGGCGGCCCCTCCGGTCAGGAACCCCTTCTCCCGCCCGGCACCGAACTCAAGCTCCTCCGCATGATGCAGGAAGAAGCGATGGAGCGCACCCGCTCCCTCGGCGACACGCCCGACGCCGACCCCGACGAACTCGCCGCCGTCTCCAAGCTTCAGTCCGACCTCCACGCCCGCGCGCAGGAGCTCCTCGAATCGCTCCAGCAAGAAGCCGACCAGCCGCAGGTGCAACCCGAGCCCGCGCCCCCGGCAGAGCCCGCCCCCGAGGACCCATCATGAGCCCACGCATCCTCCTTCTCGCAGCCCTCCTCGCCGCGACACCCGCGCTCGCGCAGGACGCCGCTCCCCCCGCCCAGCCCCAGGACCCGACACTCGACGAGCTCCTCGGCATCCCCGGCGAACCCAAGCCCGCGCCCGCCGACCCCAGCCGCACCGACCTCGACCGCAAGCTCGCCCAGGCCGAAGTCGAAGACGATTTCGTTCAGGCCACCGAGCTCATGAAAGAAGCCGCGGCACGACTCGCCGACGCCAAGGATCCCGGCCTCGACACCCAACGCATCCAGGAGGACACCCTCAAGCTCCTCGACAAGATGCTCGACCAGGCGCAGAAGAAACAGAAGAAGCAGAAAAAGAAACAGCAGCAGCAACAACAGCAGCAACAGCAACAGGACCAGCAGCAGCAACAGCAGCAGCAGTCCAGTCAACAGCAGCAGCAGCAGCAGCAGTCCGACCAAGGCGACGGTCGCGGCTCGGAAGCTGCGGGCCGCGACGGCGAACGCAACTCACCCCTCTCCGGCGACGCCGCGAGTTGGGGCAACCTCCCTCCCCACGTCCGCGACGCGCTCCGCCAGGGCCTGGGCGACCGCTTCTCAAGCATGTACCGCAACATGACCGAGCAGTACTACCGTCGACTCGCCAAGGACCCCGCCAACGCCTCGAAGCCCGAGTAACGCCATGCCCTCACCATCCGCCGCTTCACTGGCCATCTTCCTCGCCGCCTGCTCGGCGCTCGCGCAGCCCGAGCCCGCCGCGCCCGCGCCAGCCGAACAGCCCCACCAGTCCGCCGCCAACAAGCCCGCCGAAAACGAGATCACCCCCGAACTCGACTCGCACGTCACCAGCGGCCTCGCCGCCCTCGCCCGCACCCAAAAGGCCGACGGCTCTTTCGGCGAACCCCAACTCGGCCGCACCGTCGCCATCACCTCGCTCGCGTGCCTGGCCTTCATGGCCGACGGCAACGCCCCCGACCGCGGCCCCTACGGCGAACAAGTCCGCAAGGGCCTCGAGTACGTCCTGCAGAACTGCACCGAATCCGGCCTCGTCGCCGCGCCCATGGCCAACACGCCCATGTACGGCCACGGCTTCGCCGCGCTCTTTCTGGGCGAGGTCTACGGCATGACGGGCGGCGACGGCTCCCCGCTCGACACCAAGGTCTACGAAGCCCTTAAGAAAGCCGTTCGCCTCGTCGAGTCCACCCAGAACGAAGAAGGCGGCTGGCGCTACAACCCCTTCCCCTTCGACGCCGACGTCTCCGTCACCATCTGCCAGATCATGGCCCTCCGCTCCGCACGAAACGCGGGGCTCGAAGTGAGCAAAGAGGTCGTCGACAAGGCCGTTGAATACGTCCGCTCCTGCCAGAACCCCGACGGCGGCTTCCGCTACCAGTCCATCATGGGCGCCAGCGCATGGCCCCGCACCGCCGCCGGTGTTGCCAGCCTGTACTACGCCGGCATCTACGAAGACCGCGCCATCGACGGCGGCCTCAAGTACCTCCGCTCCTACGCCATGCCCGGCCGCGAAAACTCTCAACCCACCCACTACTTCTACGGCCACTACTACGCCGTGCAGGCCATGTTCCTCGCCGGCGGCACCCAGTGGGAGGAATGGTGGCCCCGCATCCGCGACGAACTCATCAAGTCACAACGCCCCGACGGCCTCTGGTCCGATTCCTCCGCCGGTGACGAGTACGGCTCCGCGATGGCCCTCATCATCCTCCAGATGCCCAAGCGCTATCTGCCGATCTTCCAGAAATGAAAACCGCCCCACTCCTCACCCTCCTCGCCGCACTCGCCGCGCCCGCGCTCGCCCAGCCCGAGACGCCCCACATCCTCCTCGACCGTGACCTCAACCCTTCCCACGTGCGCGTCGTCTCCATCTCTCGCGATCTCATCACTGTCCGCGCCCAAGACGCCTCAGTTCGCAAGGTCCCCACCGCCCAGGTCCTCGCGCTCTTCCTCTCCCCTCGCGTCGGCGCCCGCGGCCCCTCCGGTGGCACCGCCTCTTCCCACTGGCTCAGCCTCGCCGACGGTCGCCGCCTCCGCGGCCAAGTCCAACTCCCCGCCGAACCCGCCCCCGGTGAACTCGTCTTCGGCAGCATCGCCCTCGGCCCAATCTCCCTCAAGATGGACGACATCAGTTCCCTCATCCTCCGCAAAGGTGCCGCCGCGCCACACTCCGACTCCGCCGACTCACTCCTCCTCGCCAACGGCGACACCGTCGAGGGCTTCGTCGAGTCCTTCGGCGAACGCGTCACCATCTCCCCCACCGACCCCAACGCCCAGCCCCTCTCCCTCCCCGCTGAAAACATCGCCGCCCTCTCCCTCGCAAACCCGCCCACCCGCGGCAGCGGCGCCATCGTCTGGACCACCGACGAAACCCTCGCCTACGAGTCCATCAGCCTCGCTCCGTCCGGCGCATGCACGCTCCGCCTCCTCACCCCCACCGGCGAAACCCGCGACTACCAGACCGACGCCCCCTCGCTCAACGCGATCATCACCGACGTCTCCTCCGTCGTCGCGCTCTCCGACCTGACCGTCCTCAGCGCCACGACCACGGGCAACCGCAAGTGGAGCCCCTCCCCCATCACCCGCACGGAGCTCGGCGCTTCCATCAACGAGGACATCGAGATCTCCGGCCCTGCCCGCGTCGAATGGACCCTCCCCCAAGGCGCAACACGTCTCGCGGGACTCGCGAAGCTCCCCGAAAGCTGCCGCGACTGGGGCGATCTCACGTTCACACTCCGCCTCGGCACCGCAGACGGCGCACCCGCGTTCACCGCGCGTCTGAACCGCGCCAACCCCGAAGCCGAGTTCAACGTCCGCATCCCCCTCGGCATCGAAACGCTCACCGCCGAAATCGACCCCGGCCCCGACGGCCCCATCCAGGACCGAGTCCGCCTCGCGCGCACCCTCCTGCTCGCCCCCGCGCCCACCGGCGAGAAGTAACGCCCCCCGGCCCGCCGCAACCGCCAGACCGTCGCTCCGGTACAAGCCCGGATGCCCGCGACCGCCCCGCACCGTGACGAGCTCTTGCAGCGAGCCTCCGCCGCTCGCGCCATGCTCTCGAACTGCGCGATGTGCTCCCTCGCCTGCGGTGCCGACCGCGCCTCGGGGCAGCACACGCCCTGCGGACTCTCCGCCGAATCCCGGATCTTCCGCCGGTACACCAGCTTCGCCGAAGAACTCGATCTGATCCCCAGTTCGATGCTCTACTTCGCGGGCTGCAACTTCCGCTGCGCATTCTGCGTGCAAGCTCCATCGTGCTTCAACCCCCGCGCCGGCGAAGTCGTCTCGCCCGAGTCCCTCGCCGCCGAATGTGTCGAGGCCGTCCGCCGGGGCGCCAAGACCATCAACCTTCTCGGCGGCGAGCCCTCCCTCCACGCCCACACCATCCTCGAGGTCGCCGCCGCCGCCTGGCCAACGAAACTCCCGCTCGTGCTCAACTCGAACTTCTCCATGAGCCCCGCCGTACTTCAACTGTTCGACGGCGTAATCGACATCTACCTCGCTGATCTCAAGTTTGGCAACGACCGCTGCGCCGCCACCATCGCCAAAGCTCCGGACTACTTCGCGCACACGACCCGAAACCTGCTCCTCGCCTCAACACAGGGCCGCGTCATCATCCGCTACCTCGTGATGCCCGGTCACAACGACTGCTGCCTCCGCCCCATCGCGCGGTGGATCTCCGACTTCCTACCCGACTCCGACTTCACCCTCATGTCCGGCTACGTGCCCGCATGGCAAACCGCTCGCTTCGACCGCGGCCCACTCTCTCGCGTCGCCACCGCTCAGGAACTCGCCGACGCCGAGCAAATCGTCGACCTCGCCCGCCTCCGCAGGAGTGCCGTGTGAACCCGCTCACCACCACATCACCATCGCCACACCCCACTCCCCCCGATTCCGTTGTCGAGATCCGAATCACCCCCGACGGACGCGTTCTCTTTCACGACCTCCTCTCCCCGCTCCTTCCCGTCGCCGTTGCTCTCGCACCACACGACGCCTCACTCCTCGCCCGCGCCCAAGCAGCCGAGAGACTCAGAAAGGCCACCGCACCATGAGCACCGCCCGCCCCGCGACCCTCCCAGCCCTGAACCCCTCCGCCGCACCGACGAACGCTGCGCCCACTCCAGCAACGCACACCAAGCCCTCGGACGAACTCGAACTCCTCGTCCGCGCCCGCTACCCAGTCGTCTACGTCGTCAGCTACGAGGAAGCACGCATCGAGCGCCGCCTCGGCCAGATCGCCCGCGCACGACAGAAGCAACTCCACGTGTGGGGCTGCGCCTCGGGCATGCGCCAGCTCGTTCTCGACAACATCGACGACCCCACAGCTCCGCTCGTCTACACCAACCACCGCAAGAACATCGCAACCCCCGCCGATGCCATGTCCGTCGTCATCGATAGCCGCGATCCAGCCCTCTACCTCTTCCACGACCTCCACCTCCACCTCAACCGCTCCTCACCGTGCGGTGCCGCGGTCATCCGCAAGCTCCGCGACGTCTCCCGCGCCCTCTCCGACAGCTACAAGACCCTTGTGCTCTCCGCCCCCGTCATGGAACTCCCCCTCGAACTCGAGAAAGACGTCGCCGTCATCGACTTCTCCCTCCCCAGCCGCCCCGAGATCTCCTCCCTCCTCACGAAAATCGAACGCGAAGTCGAAGGCCACCCCACCCTCAAGGTCAACCTCTCCTCCGACGACCGCCGCTCCCTCGTGCGCGCCGCCGCGGGACTCACACTCCAGGAAGCGGAAAACGTCTTCGCCAAGACCCTCGTCAACGACGGCCATCTCAGCGGCGACGACGTCGGCGTCATCGTTCAGGAAAAGCAGCAGATCATCCGCAAGAGCGGCATCCTCGAGTACATCCACTCCGACGAGAGCCTGGACTCCGTCGGAGGCCTCGAAGTCCTCAAGGAGTGGCTCCGCCGCCGCTCCCGCGCTTTCTCCGATGAAGCCCGTGCCTTCGGCCTCCCCGCCCCCAAGGGCGTCCTCCTCGTCGGGGTGCAGGGTTGCGGCAAGAGCCTCTGCGCAAAGGCCGTCAGCCGCGCATGGAACGTCCCCATCGTCCGCTTCGATGTAGGCCGCGTTTTCTCCAGCTTCATCGGCTCCTCCGAGAGCAACGTCCGCCGCGCCATCCAGATCGCCGAGAGTGTCGCGCCCGTCGTCCTCTGGATCGATGAGATCGAGAAAGGTCTCGCCGGCGCCCAAAGCTCCGGCGCAACCGACGGCGGCACCATGTCCCGAGTCATGGCCACGCTCCTCACCTGGCTCAACGAAAAAACCTCCGACGTCTTCGTCGTCGCCACCGCCAACGACGTCTCCACCCTCCCACCCGAACTCCTCCGAAAGGGACGACTCGACGAGATCTTCTTCGTCGACCTCCCCGGTCTCGCCGAACGCGAACGCATCCTCTCCATCCATCTCGCCAAACGCGCCCGCCGCTTCCCACCCGAGTCCCTCCCGGCTCTCGCCGCAGCCTGCGACGGCTTCAGCGGCGCCGAAATCGAACAAGCGATCGTCAGCTCCCTCTACGACGCCTTCGACTCCGGCCGCGACCTCTCCCCCGAAGTCCTCCTCCGGTCCCTCTCCGAAGCCGTCCCCCTCTCTCGCACCATGAGCGAACGCATCAACGCCCTCCGCCGCTGGTCCGACGGTCGCGCACGCCGCGCTTCCATCACCGACTCCGCCGCCGAAGCCGCCACCGTCCTCCCCGCATCCCGCCGACTCGAAGCCTAAAGGAGATCACCTTGAGCACCGTCTCCGTCATCGCCCCCATCGTCATCGGTGCCTGGCCCGGCATGGTCGTCGCCGCCGTCGGCGCCGCCCAGGCCCTCGGCCTCACCGTCGTCTCCGAAAAACTCGCCGACCGCCTCCGCCTCCACGAATCCTCCGGCCAGCGTTCCCGCGTCACCATCGACATCGAAAACAGCGAAGTCATCGCCGAACACCTCGCCTCCGAACAGGAAATCCTCTTCTCAACCGCCGAAAACGTCCTCCTCCGCGTCCGCCGAGACGCCCGCGGCAGCCTCAACGTCTGCGCCGAAAGCGAACAGCACACCAAGGCCGAACTCCGCCAGATCGGTGAGACCCTCGCCGGCCGCATCGTCCAGCAGTTCGCGTACAACCAACTCATGACCGAGCTCGCCTCCCGCAACTTCGATGTCGTCGAGAACAAACTCGAGGCCGACCAGTCCATCCGCATCCGCGTCCGCGTCCCTCAGTAGGAACCCCAGATGCAGCAGCCCCACATCGACGTCCGCATCGACAAGTCCGGCAAAGTCACCGTCACCGTCTCCGGCGTCTCCGGCGAGGCCTGCCTCAAGCTCAGCGACGCCGTCGCACAGATCATCGGAAAGCTCGAGTCCCGCCAACTCACCTCCGAATACTCCGCCAACCAGTGGCACGCCACCTCCGCCGCCGATTCCCGACAGCAGATCCGCTCCCGCTTCGAGTAGCACGCCATGCGCTGCCCCAACTGCGACTTCTTCAACATCCCCGGATCCGCCCGCTGCGCTCGCTGCGAGTCCACGCTCGACTTCGCCTCCCTCTGCGTCGATCCTCCCCGCCGCTCCGATTCCCCACTCGCCTCACTCCGCGTCGCCGCGGCACACTCCCGCATCGCCGCCCGCCAGGCCCTCGGAGTCTCCCGCGCCGCCCAGGTCGCCGCCGGCATCGACGCCGTCCCGTGGCCCGCCGTCTTCCGCTCCATCATCCCCGGCTGGGGCCTCCGCTCCCTCGGTCACTCCGCCCTCGGATGGTTCTTCACCGTCGCCTGGCTCTTCATCCTCCCACTCGCCATCATCTTCATGGGCGACGGACTCGGCCTCTTCTTCGCCAGCCTCCTCATCGGCATCCACTCCACCTCCATCGGTCTCATCCTCGCTCCCGTCAACGCCCCCTTCTCCCCCCTCCACCGCGCCGGCATCGGCCTCATCACCTACGCACTCCTCATCGGAGGCCTCTACCTCCCAGTCCGCTGGGTCATCCACGGCTTCGTCGTCCCTCTCCAACTCGACGGCCTCCCACCCCACGCCCGCGGCACGCTCCTCCCCGGAGATGTCCTCCTCCTCCGCGGCCGCTGGATCGACCTCCCGCCCCGGCGCGGCGACATCGTCGTCTACAACCACCCCGGCTTCGCCGCCACCGCCATCGTCTTCCGAGGCGGCACCGTCATCGACCGCGTCCTCGCCCTACCGGGCGACACTGCGCTCCTCACCCCTTCGTCCATCTCAGTGAACGGCACCCCGATCCCCCCCACCGCACTTCCCCTCGGCCCCACCTCCCCCGCAGACTCCTTCTCCGTCTCCCCGACCGAAGGTCAACTCACCGTCTTCGCCACCACGCTCGGCGTCGGCGCGATGTACGCCGGCCTTCAGCCCGAAGCCATGCGCCGCGCCGGGACCCACTTCGTCCAAACCATCCCCGCCGACGCCGTCCAAGGAACCGTCCTCTGCCGTTGGCGCCCCTTCTCCCGCGCCGGTCGCATCGATCCCCCATCCGCCCCAGGAACCGCACCATGACCGGCCGCTTCTCCAAGCTCGAGCCCCGCGCCGATGCCGCCCAGCTCCAGCCCTCCACCGCCCTCCCCGGTGAGCCCACCCGCGACGCCTCCACCTACTTCGACCTCGCCACCGCCGCCATGCACGCCGGTCTCCACGAATCCGCCCTCCAGCAGTTCACCCGTAGCCTCCGCGAAGACCGCTCCCGAATCCCCGCGTGGGTCGGCCAACTCCAGATGCTCCTCGAACTCCACGAGCACGCCGAAGCACAACTCTGGGCCGCCAAAGCTCTCGAAGTCTTCCGCGCCAACGGCGACCTCCTCGCCTGCGCCTCCCAAGCCGCCCTCCGCATCGGTGACCGCTCCGGCGCGCTCGCCCAATCCGATCTCTCCCTCAAAGCCACCGGATCCTCGCCACTCCGCTGGATCGCCCGCGGCGAGGTCCTCCTCACCACCCGCCCAGCCCTCGCCGGCGAGTGCTTCGCCAAGGCCATGACCGAAGAACACGCCTGCTGGTTCGACCTCGTCCGCATCGCCCGAGTTCACCTCGCCCACTCCCGCCACTCCCCCGCCGCCGACTTCGCCCAACGCGCCGTCGAAGCCGCACCCGACAAGCCCTTCGCCTGGGAAACCCTCGCCGTCTGCCACCAAGGCCTCGGCCTCAACGCCCGCGCCGCCGAGTGCTTCCGCCACGCCGCCCAACTCGCCCCAGGCCGCGCCGATTACGCCCGCCGCCGCGCCGAAGCCGAACGCGCAGGCACCAGCCTCTTCGCCCGCATCAAAAGGACCTTCTCCCGATGAACCTCCGCTCCCTCATCCACTTCGCCCGTCAGCACAAAGCCAGCGACATCCACGTCCAGGCCGGACTCCCCCCCATGTTCCGCATCCACGGCGACCTCGTCCCCGCCCGCGGCGACGCGCTCTCTCCCGAAGCAATCGAGAGCATGCTCTTCCCCGCACTCACCCCCGATCAACACGCCCGCCTCGAACGCGACTGGCACGTCTGCCTCTCCGCCGTCTTCCCCGACTGCGGCCGCGCACGCGTCTCCGTCTACCGCCGCAACGGCCGCTGGGAAGTCGCCGTCCGCCTCACCGAGTCCGCCATCCGCACCCGCGAAGAACTCGGCCTTCCCCCCATCATCGACGACCTCGCCCGCAAACCCAGCGGCCTGGTCATCCTCACCGGCCCCACCGGCGTCGGCAAGACCACCACGTTCAACTACATGATCGACCTCATCAACGCCGAACGAGCCTGCAAGATCGTCACCCTCGAAGACCCCATCGAGTACGTGCACCCCTACAAAAAAGCCCTCATCTGCCAGCAGGAGCACCTCGTCGACTTCCACGACTTCCGCTCCGCACTCCGCCACGTCCTCCGCCAGGACCCCGACGTCATCGGAGTCGGCGAACTCCGCGACGCCGAGACCATGCTGACCGCCCTCAACGCCGCCGAAACCGGTCACCTCGTCATCGCCACCCTCCACACCCACGGCGCTTCCGACGCCATCCAACGCATGGTCTCCGCCTTCCCGGCCGGCCACCAGGACGAAGTCCGCTACATGCTCTCCGGCTCCCTCCAAGGCGTCATCTCCCAGCAACTCCTCCCCCGTGCAATCGACACCGGCCGCGCGCTCTGCTGCGAAGTCCTCATCGGCACCGGCGCAGTCCGCCACCAGATCCGCGAAGGCCAGCTCCACCTCCTCTACACCGAAATGCAGGCCGGCCGCAAACACGGCATGATCACCCTCGACCAGGCCCTCCTCGACCTCTACCAACGCGGCGAAATCAACTACGACACCGCCATCTCCCTCGCCCGCTCCCCCGACCTCATCCGCAAACGCGCCACCACCGCATCCGCGTAAACCCCCACGAGGCACCAGCTAAACCCCGCTCCTCACGCCCAAGGCGCGCACCTCCTGCCGCTACCATCCCCGCATGCCCGCCCGCGATCCAAGCCCAGAGGACTCCGTCGCCGCGCGGTGCCACCGGCTACGAACCGCAACCACCGTAGACGTGCTGCCGGTACTGATCGTGACGATGATGTTCGGGCCACTCATCTGGTGGGCCACGATCTTCCATCTGATCGAGCGTTTGGTGCTGCTGACCATGCCCCCAACGCCGCTCGGCCCCGCCGGCGCGGCTCCGCCCCCGCCCGTACCCGCGGTCGCACGATCGGTGTTCAACTGGCTCTCGAACTCCGACAACATCATCGGCGTGGTCGTCCTCGGGCTGTTTCTGTGGCTATTCCCTCGCCTCATGCGCATGTACACCGACCGGATCCTCCGCCGCGGGTACCGCTCCAATGCCGCGCTTCGGCGAACGAAAAGCCGACGGGGTCTCGTGGTCCTTTGGCTCGGGGGATCGTTGCTTTGTGTCGGGCTCCTAGCGACGGCGGTGCTCACCAGCAGCGCCATCGTTGCCCTGATCCCCGGGGGCATGTTCGCAAGCAAAGCCGGGTTTGCCTTGCTGGCCATCGCGGTCACCGCGCGCCGGGGCAAACGAGTAGTCTGTGCTCGCTGCGAGTACCCGATGGGCTCTTGGCGGCGCGCGGCATCGAATTGCTCTGAATGCGGCCACGCCTGGAAAAACCGCTGGGGGGCTCGTTTCGGGGTCCGCGCGCTCAACTTCACCGCGCTGAAATGGGGCCTCTCCCTCCTGCTCGCAAGCCTCACGCTACTCGCCGTCGGAACGTACGCCGCGACACTCCAGCGATAACGGTGCCCCCGAGCTCACAGCCCTTGGCCCCTTTTCAAGCTCCTCCACTCGCGGATCATCGAGAAAATCAGTGCCCCCACTAACGCGACGATGAAAACCCGGTCGAGCACGACGGAGGGCTGCAGATACACGAGCAGAGCGGCGAGCACGCCAAACTCGACCCAGCAAACCGCCCAGTTCGCGATGAATCGCTTCCGCGTCATCTACCGCAACTCTCCCTCGCTCCCTCCACCCACCGAGTGTACCAACCAGAAGCTCCCAAGCAACGGGTCACGACTATGGCCTATGGCCTATGGCCTTCGGCCTACGGCCTAAGGCCCTTCCCCGTTTCCCCCGCCGCCCCAAAACCGAATCCCCTACACTCCCAACACTCACGCAGGAGGTCTCACTTTGGACATCTGGAAGAAACTCAGCGGCGAACTTATCGACATCGTCGAATGGCTGGACGACAGCCGCGACACCCTCGTCTTCCGCTTCCAGCGGATGAACAACGAAATCAAGAACGGCGCCAAACTCACCGTCCGCGAAGGACAGGTCGCCGTCTTCGTCAACGAGGGCCAGATCGCCGACGTCTTCACGCCCGGCATGTACACCCTCGAGACCGCCAACGTCCCCATCCTCGCCACCCTCAAGGGCTGGAAGCACGGCTTCAACTCCCCCTTCAAGGCCGAGGTCTACTTCGTCAACACCCGCCAGTTCACCGACCTCAAGTGGGGCACGATGAACCCCATCATGCTCCGTGACCCCGAGTTCGGCCCCGTCCGCCTCCGCGCCTTCGGCACCTACGCCATGAAGGTCGCCGACGCCGGCGCACTCGTCAAGGAAATCGCCGGCACCAACGGCCGCCTCACCGTCGAAGGCCTCACCGACCAGATCCGAAACTTCATCGTCTCCCGCTTCGCCGAAGCCCTCGGTGAAGCCAAGATCCCCGCCCTCGACCTCGCCGCCAACTACAGCGAAATCGGCGGCGCACTCATCACCGCCATCCAGCCCGCAGTCTCCCCCTACGGCATCACGCTCACCGCCCTCCTCGTCGAGAACATCTCACTCCCCCCCGAAGTCGAACAAGCCCTCGACACCCGCACCAAGATGGGCGTCATCGGCGACCTCCACAAGTACACCCAGTTCCAGACCGCCGAAGCACTCCGCGACGCCGCCAAGAACCCCGGCGGCACCGCCGGCGCAGGTCTCGGCGCAGGCATGGGCTTCGCCCTCGCCCAGCAAATGGCCGGCGCGCTCGGTGGCGCCCAGCAACCCCACGCCGCGCCCCCGCCCCTCCCGCAGGCCGCCGCCTTCTTCGTCGCCATCAACGGCCAGCAGGCCGGCCCCTTCGACCTCACCACCATCGCCGCCAAGGCCCGCGCCGGCGAAATCTCCCAGAACTCCCTCGTCTGGAAGCAAGGCATGCCCGCCTGGGCCCCCGCCTCCAGCGTCCCCGACCTCGCCGCGGCATTCGGCTCCATCCCTCCCCCACTTCCCCCGCGCTAACCCCGCACCCTTCACACGCGCATGGCCGAGTCCACCTTCCCCTGCACCCACTGCGGCGCCGAGCTTGAATACAAGCCCGGGACGCGCCATCTCAAATGCCAGTTCTGCAGCGGCGAGAACGAAATCCCCGAGATCGACGCCGCCGTCGAAGAACTCGACTTCGGCCGCATGATGGCCGACCTCGAAGAGTCCGCCGAACTCCAGGACGAGGTCGTCGTTCACTGCTCCTCCTGCGGCGCCGACTGCGAGATGGCCCCCAACACCACCGCCCAGTCCTGCCCCTTCTGCGGCAGCAACATCGTCGCCACCGGCCGCTCCCAGAAACACATCAAGCCCAAGAGCCTCCTCCCCTTCAAGATCGACCGCAAAGGCGCCGCCGACCGCTTCCGCGCCTGGATCTCCTCTCGCTGGTTCGCCCCCTCCAACCTCAAGAAACACGCCTCCATCGAGGGCGACACCGCCTACGCCTCCGCAACCGGCCTCGCCGGTCTCTACCTCCCCCACTGGACCTTCGACGCCAAAGCCACCACCACCTACGCCGGCCAACGCGGCGACAACTACACCGTCACCACCGGCTCCGGAAAGAACCGCCGCACCCAGACCCGCACCCGCTGGCGATGGGTCTCCGGCACCGTCCACAACACCTTCGACGACACCCTCGTCCCCGCCTCCAGCTCACTCCCACGCGAGAAACTCGACGCGCTCGCCGACTGGGACCTCAAGGAACTCGTCCCCTACCAGGACGCCTACCTCAGCGGCTACCGCGCCGAGAGCTACACCATCGACCTCCCCAAGGGCTTCGAACTCGGCCGCGCCATCATGATCGACCGCATCGAGGCCACCATCCGCGCCGAAATCGGCGGCGACCACCAGCGCATCACCACGATGAACCCGAAGTTCCGGGACATCACCTTCAAGCACATCCTGCTGCCGCTGTGGATCTCCGCCTACCGCTACAACGGCAAGCTCTTCCGCTTCTTCGTCAACGCCCGCACCGGCTCGGTCAGCGGCGAACGCCCCTACAGCCCGTGGAAGATCACCGGCGCAGTCATCGCCGGCCTCGCCCTGATCGGCCTCATCATCCTGCTTGTCAACAAGTAGCACGATTCTAAGTTACAACTTACATACGACGCAGCACCGCCCACGTCGTCCCCAGGCTCCAGTTCGGATCCTGCGACAGGTCCCGCCCGTCCGGCATCACCACCCGCGGCACGCCCTTCTCGTCCACATCCATCTGCTCCACCTCAAACCCGTTCCGCGCCCCCCGCTCCGTGATGAACCGCTGCGCATCCATCGCGCCAAAGAACCACCGGTGCCGGTCATTGGGCTCATCCACCGGCAACCCGTACTGCCGGAACCGCGGCCGATTCTCCGCCGCGACAATCAACAGATTCCGGTACGGATTCGGCAGCGACACAATCACCCGCGACGCGCTCACGCGGCACAACTCATCAAACACCGCGTGCACCCGGTCCAGATGCTCCAGCACGTCCGTGCAGATCACCGTGTCAAACGCCCCCGCCTCAAACGGCAGCGGCTGCTGGTCCAGGTTCAGCACGATGTCCGCCGTGCCCACCATGTCCACCCCGACATAACTCGCCCCCGCCGGCAGGTGCAGCGAAACCGCCTTCACGTCACACCCGACATCCAACACCCGCCCCCCCAGAATGGAGGCGTACTTCTCCGCGATGTACCGCGCCTTGCTCGGCCGGTCGGTGTACTTGAACGTCGTCGTGTACAGTAATGGCGCGGCAGTAGTCATAGGGTCACTATCGGCCGGGTCCTCCCACCGAGTCCAACCCCCTACTGCCTTCTATCCCATCGCCCGCCCGGGGGAACACACATGCGCCGTCTCTGCACCGCACTCGTCCTCACGTTCCTCACCGCGCCCCCGCTGGCCCACTCCCAAACGGAAGCCCCAGCCACCCCCCCACCCCGCCCGAAGTTCGAAGCCAAACGTGTCGCAATTTTTGCGCACTACGGCGACCTCAACCAGCAATACGACGCCACCCCCGGCAGCGAAGACCGCCGCTCCTCCTACGAAATGCCCGAAGCCGCCTTCGTCGGTGCCCCCGCCGTACTCGCCGATACCGACAACCCCGCAGCCGGCCCCGACCGCTGCTTTCCCTTCGTCCTCAGCGGCTACACCCCCTTCGACCCCCGCACCCTCATCGCCGGCTCCCTCCGCTTCGACCTTCTCGTAAGCGACTTCGAGCAAGCCACCGAATGGGCACTAGAACTCCTGAGCGCGGAGGGATCTCACGCCACAATTTTCAAGTTCGGAAACGGGCTCCGCGACGCGCTGGCCGCGAGCAACCAGATCCGCCCGCAGTGGCTCGCGCTCAACTTCGACTTGGCCACGGGCGAACTGAGCGCCCAAGAAATCGACCCCTTCGGCCGGCCAATCCGGGGCCGCGAATACCCCATGATCGGGATCGACGGACAGGCAATCGAGCAGACTGCCGCAGTGCTGAACGAAAACAAGATCGCGATTCAGCAAGTTGCCGGCAAAGGCTCTCTGTGCGGTATCGTCTCGGGCGGTGCCAGACTCAGCTTCGTCTCGCTGAACGTTACCGCACTTCCCAGTGGCCCCTCGCCCACTCTCCCACCGCGCTGGATCCAAGTACAACGTGGCCACCAAGGTCGTGGCAGCCCTTCCTCCCTCTCTCATTTCGACGACGATTCACTCTCCCTCGCTCCGGAGACGGCAGACGGCGCGTTTATCTCCGAGATCCGCTGCACGTTCATCGTTCACAAGGCCCTGCTCGAATCAGCCGGCGAAGACGCCACGATCCGAGTCGTCGGCGCGATTTCAGGCGCGCTTCCCCCCACCATAAAGGTGAACGTAGAAAAGCCAGCGTCCGAGGAGCTTGTACCTCTTAAGAGCCAATCCTTTGGGATAGGTTTCGGCGGCCACGACGCTCTCGACTTCCGCCTTCCTCGCTGGCGACAACTCCTAGGACCTTCCGACCTAATCAACATACGCATCCGCGTCGCCCGCTCCATCTTCATCGATCCGGACGCCAAGGTGGCCTCGTCGCTCTACAGACTCGCCTCCCGACCCGAGATCAGCCTCAACCTGTGCCAACTCAAGTTCGAGATCCCACCAACAGAACCGATTGAGCCGACTACTCCCCCCACCACACCCGCCCCACCCAAGTAGTCACGGAGCCGCCTCAACCCCCGGCGGCAACGTAAGCAACTGCTCAAGTTCATCCGCCAACTCGTCAAGCCCCTGCGCAGCCGCGGACATTCGGACACGCTCACCAAACGACCGGTACAACCCCCACTCCATGAACAAAGGCCTCGCGAACTGAAAGCTGAACCACTCCCCAAGTTCATACCTTCTACCTTCCAGAACCAGCACCCCCGCACGCACGAGTTTGTATTCATCCGTGGCCATTGACGCCAGGCTCAGTTCCCCACCAACCGGAAGGCCCCACTCGTTGTGTATGGACCAATCAGTCGCTGCTGCTCGCACGTTCGTCAGATCGAACAAGAACTCAGATCCCTGCAGATCAAACTGCTCACCCAGTACCGCTCGTGCATCGCGGAGCCGATTTCCCGCTCCCCCCAGCCTTCCCCGTCGTAGCGAAATCTCCGCTTGATCGAACATCGCACGGCCGTACCTTGGATCCCGTCGATTGCCGATGGCCTGGTACCTCGCCACTCGCTCGCGAGAGAGTTCCTCCGCCCGTTTCAGATCACCGAGCCGGATTGCAATAGGCACCATGAGGTCCAGACAGATCCGCGGCCCATGCGGGACCAACTCCTCCGAACTCTCGAATCGAACCTTGCACTCCTGCAGTCTCCGAAGTGCAAGATCCCACTCCCCGGCTCGCGCGTGGAGAATCGCCGCCCGCAGAATCGACGAGGTGAACAGGTGCGCATCCGGCGTAACACCCTGAACGTCTCCTTTCAGTTCGATCAAGGCGTCTACCGACGCCGTTTCGTCAAGAATACTTGCTCGCGCGGACATCGCCGCATCCAGCCTCAGCACGGGATGTCCCTCCGGTAGATCTCCGAAGCTCGCACGCAGGCGAACCGCTCCGGCTACCTCCGGCTCCTCGTCGAGTTGCGTCCCGAGCCTGATCGCAAGAGCCTTCGCGGCATACTCGGCCGCAATCCCCTTATCGCTCTCACGAGTCATGCGAGAAAGAGCCTCGAACATCCGCGCCGTTCCCGGCTCCTCTTCCCTCACCCCGGTCCGTCCAATGAACCGGCCGACCTCCGCCTTCAAACGCTCGTCATCCCACGTGCGGTACTCGGGCAGGTCCACCAGCACATCCAGCGCCTGCAGCCGGAGTGACTCCGACGCCCCGCTCGCATCGAACACCGCCTCCGCAACCTCGACGGCTTCACGCCGCCAGGCATCCTTCGCTCTCCGACGAAGCTCCTTCAGCCATTCTCCCCGCTGCTCCGACAGCGCCGGCAACTCCTGATCCGCGATCGCCAACGACCGCGCCAACCTCACCCTGCTCTCGAGCGTCGCAAGTTCGCCAGCACCCGCCGAATCCGTCCGCATCTCGACCACCCGCCGCCGCTGCTCGATCGCTTCGGGCATCAATCGATGCGATTCGTACAAGTCCGCCAATATCGATCGCGCCGCCAGCTCGACCCGAGGCCTGTGCAGCAACTCCCCCGCATCCAGCCGCATCGCGAACAGATCGATCGATCGACGCGCCTCCGATTCCTTATTCGTGCTGAACTCAGGGTTCGTCGCCGGAACCAACTGCAGCAGCAACAGCCTCGACGCCTCGCTCGCGGCGTTCTCGTCCATCGCGGCTGCCTCCGCCACCAGCCGCTCCGCTCGCGAGCTCGCCCACAGCGTCGCCCCCGTCACAAGACCGACCATCGCCACCAAACCCGCCGCCACCCCCAGCCTGTTCCGCCTCACGGCCTTCCTCACCGAGTACACGAGACTCGTCGGCCTCGCCCTCACCCGGTCACCAGCGAGCCACGCCCGCAGGTCCGCGCCCATCGCCGCCGCCGACTCGTACCGCCGTGTGTCCTCCTTCTCCAACGCCTTCATCACGATCAGCTCGAGCTCGTAGGCAACCTCGGTTACCTTCCCTATCGCCGCGGCAGCCCGGAGCGGCGCGGGCGCAGCGTTGCAGATTCGCTCGATCGCGAACGGCAGCGCACAGTCCATCGTCTCGTACGGCAGCGACCCCGCCAACGCCTCGTACAGCATCACACCCAGCGAGTACACGTCCGATCTCACGCCGACTTGCTTCGGATCGCTCACCTGCTCCGGCGACGCGTACGCCAGCGTGCACGCTACTTCTTCCGTCTGCGTCACCGCTGGTCGATCCTGCGCGATGCTCTTGGCCAAGCCAAAGTCCAACACCCTCGGATTCCCCTCCGCGTCGATCATCACGTTCGATGGCTTCAAATCACGGTGGATCACACCGCTCTGATGCGCGGCATGCACCGCGTCCGCGATCACCGCAAACACCTCCGCGATGCTCCTCGCACGCGCCGCCCCCGTCGCCCCGGGAGCACTCCATCTGCTCAGCGTCACGCCCTCCACCAGTTCCATCACCAGCGCGAAGCCACCCGAAGGAACCGCGATGCGATCGAAGATCCCCACGATGTTCGGATGCCTCAGCCGCGCCGCCAGCTCCGATTCAATCTGAAACCTCATCCGCTGCCGCTCGGTCGCCATCACCCCCCGGAGCAACACCTTGATGGCGACGCGCCTCCCCGTCGCCGTCTGCACCCCCCGGTACACCACCCCCTGCCCACCCCTGTGAAGCTCGTCCAGAACCTGATACCCCGGCAGCTGCACCGCCTCCGGTTCCAACCCCGATCCCCCACGCGCCTGCATCGAACGCGAAATCCCGGCGAGAAACTCCGCATTCTGCTTCATCTCCCGGAACAACGCCAGACACGACTGGCATTCCCCCAGGTGCGCGGCGATCGCCTCCGGCATCGGCCCAGCCGCCGCCGCATCGAGTGCAGATGGACTCGGGCACCCACCGCTCGTCACTGAATGTGGTTCCATTCATCCCCCTTCGCGGATCTCCATCGCTTCTTTCAGGGCCTCGACTCTTTCTCTCAGACGGGTCAACATCCGGTGCTTGATCACGTACACCTGATCACAGCTCATCCCACACTCGGCCGCCACCGCCTCCGGTGACAGGGCCCGCAAGTGAATGAGCTCGAACACCCGCTTGCTCGACGCCGATGTCGCCGGATCCTCCAGCAACTGAGAGACCGCCCCGTTCAGCAACTCCCGCTCCTCCTCCGCCTTCCACGCCCGCTCGAGCTCGCCATCGCTCGGCAAGTCCCCGATCGCCGAATCGCCTCGCCGCCCCGGCGACTGATCCCCCTTCCGATACAGTGCCCGAATCGCGTCCGTCACCCGCCGATACGCGATCGTCATGATCCAGGACCGCAAACGCCCCTTCCCCCGGTCGTACCGCCCCTCCCGATACCCCTCCACCACATCCGCAAGGCACTCCTGCGTCACGTCCGCGGCATCCTCAGCCCCCAGCCCCGCCCGCCTCGCCACCCCGAAGATCACCGGCCGGTACCTCGCATCCAGCGCCGCCCACACCCCGCCATTCGCGGGATCGCGCAGCGCCTCGAGCATCTGGGTCGTTGTGAGTACCGAGGGTTGTTCCGTCATGACATTGCTCCCCAACCACCGTTCGCATCATACCAAATCTTAAAAAACGCAGTCGCAGCTGAAAGACATCACCTCCCTCCTCGAAGCTCCCGGTGTCCCCCACCCCCGACCGGCCCGGTGCCGCGGCGGGCAAGAAACGGGGAACTCAGCACAAAGGACCACTCATGTCTCCCAGTACAATGCGAACATATCTGCTCGCGGGGCTCGCCATTCTGGCCGCGAGTCCGCTGGCCTCCCTCGCCCAGTGCCCGCTCAGCAACTGCTCCGCGGGCCTCTACCAGACACCGACGTGCTCCCTGTCCACGACCTGGCAGGCGCTGCCTGTTGTGGTCACCTCCGGCTCGGGAAGCGCGTCGCTGAGCATTCAAGGTACAGGCGGCAATCCGGGGTGTTACGACCGCATCACCATGTCCTTCACACCCGGCGTGGGTGGGGGCACGATGCATGCCCCATGGCTCCTCTCCAACGCCGTCGTCAGCTCCCCCATCGCGGCGATCAACTACTACGAGGACAACATCTTCTTCGGCGGGGGTCCCTTCAGCACGTGCCTCATCCAGCAATCGGGATCCCTCTACATCGCCACCTCGCGCAGAGTCCCGACCGCCAGTTCCTGGACCTCTCGGTGCATCCTGAACCTCGGCCCATCGAACTTCGTCAAGATCTCGGGGGCCGGCCCCGCGCTCCCGAACTTCTCAGGCTCACCCCCCATGACGCTCGGGTTCTGCCGCACCTTCGGGGCCAGCTCGCCAACAACGCTCACCAGCGGCATCGACAACGTGCGCTTCCAGCTCGTCGGCCTCCCTCCATCGAATGACGCCTGCGGCAGCGCCCGCACGTTCAACGTTGGCGAGACCTTCGACGGGGACAACAACTGCTGCGCGACCACCGACGCCTCGAGCACCTGCGGCGGCACTCGCGACGTCTGGTACAAGTTCACCCCGACCTGCGGCGGGCCCGTGACCATCAACACCTGCGGCTCCGGCTTCGACACCGTGCTCACCGTCTACGACAACTGCCCGGGCGGCGGCGCCGGGAATCAGATCGCCTGCAACGACGACGCCACCGCGGGGCCCTGCAACGGCACGACACAGTCACAGGTCAGCTTCACCCCCAACCCCTGCACGACGTACTACGTCAGAGTCGCCGGCTTCTCCGACGCCGACTGCGGCCCGATCGTCCTCCAATCCTCGCAGCTCACCCTGCAACCTCTCAACGACGACTGCTCCGCGGCCCAGACAATCCCCACCGGCACGACCCCGTTCTCGACCTGCGGCGCCACCACCGATGGCATCGGACAGTGTGTTGCCCCCAACGACGTCTGGTTCCGCTACGTCGCCACGTGCAACGGCTACGTCACGGCAACGATCCCCGTGACCGGACTCTCCTTCAACCCCGTCATCTCCATCCTCTGCGATACCTGCCTCGAGCCGTTGGAACTCTCCTGCAACTCGAACAACTGTCCCCCAGTATCCCCGCCCCTCCTTTTCTGCAACAACAACTCGAGTTGCGGATCACGGTTCGTGGCCGGGGCTTACTCTCGGGTCAAGGTCCGGGCCGGCCAGTCCCTCCTCATCCGAGTCGGCGGCGTCGCGGGCGAGACCGGCGTCGGCCAGATCATCATGGCCTGTACGCCCTCGGTCCCTGACAACGACCAGTGCACCAACGCCCCGCCCCTTCGGCCCGGTGGCTTCCTGTACGGAAGCACGATCGGTGCAACCCCTACCGGCGGTGACATCTGCTCCGCGTCGAGCCCCGACGTGTGGTACGAGTTCTACCCGCCGACGAGCGGCAACTACACCTTCGACACCTGCTCCGAACCGATCTGCTCCTTCGCGGGTATCGGTGGGTACAACACCGTGCTGAGCGTTCACACCGACTGCTCGGGACAGGTTCTGCCGCTCGCGTGCAACGACAACAGCTGCGGCGTGCGGTCCCGCGTCACCGTCGCCCTCAACGCGTGCCAGAAGTACCTCGTCCGCGTCGCCGGCGCCGGCACGCAGTCCGGTGACTTCGCGCTCCTGGCCTCCGCCGCGCCCGCAGCAGTGGCGCCGTCGAACGACAACATCGCCGGCGCGACGCCGGTTGCGGCCGGCACGATCGACGTTCGCACGGGCGGCGCGACCACGTCGACAACAACCCCCGCGCCGCCGTTTGCGCTCTTCAACGATGTCTGGTACCGCTACTGCGTGAACTGCCCCGGCCAGGTCACCGTCACGACCTGCAACTCGCCGGCGGGCCTTGACACCGGGATCGCGGTCTACTCCGGGTCATCCACTTCGCCCGCGCTGATCGCCTCCAACGACAACGCCGTCCTCGGCAACTGCGGCGGTTCTTTGCTCTCCGCAACCACCTTCAACGCGACCGCCGCCGGTCAGTGCTTCTGGATCCGAGTCGGTTCCAGAGTCGCCGGTCAGACCATGTGCGCACGCCTCAACATCGTCGGCCCCAATCCCACCACGGGCACGTGCCCCTCGGGAACTCTTACCGGCATTCGCTACTTCCAGGTCATGGGCCCCTCGAACAACACGCCGTGGAGTTGGTGCCTGAGCGCCCCGTGCTGCTTCAGTGTCTCGGGCAACTCCGCCGGCGAGCCGATCTTGACTCCGGTCGCGGCGAGCCGGAACGCTCTGGCGATCCGCTTCGCCGCGAGCATCAACGCCTCGTGCGGGAACGGCACCAACCTCCGCGCTGTGCACCACCCTCCGAGCAGCTCAAACACCTTCGGCCCGGGCGTCTTCTCGATCAAGGCCAAGTGCAACCCGCCGTTCACGTTCCCGTTCTTCACGCTCAGTGTGGGACCGACGGGTACCGCCTGTCGAGACCTGTGCATCGTGCAGGAGTACCGTGGCCCCACGGTCCCGGACCCGATCCCGACCTCCGGACCGTGCTCGTTCAACCCCGAGATCGTCGAGTTGCCCACCTCCGGGCTTGACTGCAACGCCAACGAGATCGACGACCTGGTCGACATCGTGCTGGGCAACGACACGGACGTAAACGGCAACGGCGTGCCCGACTCCTGCGAGTCGCTCTGCCTCGGCGACTTCAACAACGACGGTGGCGTCGATGGCGACGACGTGATCGCCTTCTTCAGCGCTTGGGACGCTGGCATCATCACCGCCGATGTGAACCAGGACGGCGGAGTCGATGGCGACGACGTCATCGCGTTCTTCAATGCCTGGGATTCTGGCTGCTAACACCCCTTCACGCACCGGCCCGGGGAACCGGGTCGGGTGCGATTACTTCAGCTCCACATCCCAGTACGCGTGGTCGAGGAAGGCCATCCAGGAGCGGTACTTGGCGTTCCCCAGCCGCAGCGCGATCAGGGGGTTGCGCTTTGGGCGCTCGGGCTTCCTGATCAGCTTCATCGAGGCCTGGTCCGGCGTTCTGCCACCCTTGCGGGCGTTGCACCGGATGCAGGCGCACACCAGGTTGTCCCACGAATCCCCGCCGCCCGCTGCCCTCGGCTTCACGTGATCGATGGACAGGTCCGCCATCGGGAAGTGCTTCCCGCAGTACTGGCACTGGTTGCGGTCCCGCGCGAAGAGGTTGCGGCGGTTCAGCTTCACCGTCTGCTCCGGCAGCCGGTCGTAGCCCAGCAGCCGGATGATCCGCGGCACCGCGATCTCCATCCGCACCGTCCGCACCCAGTCGGTGTTCGTCCCCGCGAACTCCTCGCGGATCGCCGACAGCTCTGCCCACGACTCGAAGTCGTAGTTGATGAACTGCCCGTTGACCTCGCAGGCGTCACTTACCGGCTGCCCGCGCGTGTCGACGTGGATCACCTCTGCCAGGTTCCGCGCGAGCATGCAGAACGCGCGGCGGGCCGAGACGATTCGCATCGCCATGTACGCTTTGTTGAGTACCAATACTTTCGAGTTCAGCGCCTCGGAGCGGACGACCCCGAGGGGCAGTGTGTCCCCCTCGAAGTACTCGAGCTCATCCGCGCCGCTCAGGATGTCTCCATCCCCGTGGTGCATGGACAATCTCCCGGGCGAGCCTGTGCCTGCCCGGACAGTATTGTTATAACTTTCGGCCGCCGGATCAAGCGCCTTCAGCGGCATTGGCCAGGGAACCTCGCCGGGGGCGGGGTTTCTCGGCCCGGGGGGGCTGGTTAGTGCCGAAAGTGCCGGACGCCGGTGGTCAGGCAGGTCACGCCGCGGGATTCACACAACGCAAACGTCTCGGTGTCTCGCTTGCTCCCGCCCGGGTGGATGATCGTGCTCACCCCGGCGTCGACCAGCACTTGGGGGCCGTCGGCGAAGGGGAAGAAGGCATCGCTGAAGGCGACCGCGCCCTTGGTGAGCGTGCCGGCTTTCTCGCAGGCGAGGCGGCAGGACGTGAGCCGATCCATCTGGCCTGCGCCGCCGCCAAACATCCGCACCGCGCCCGCGCAGTTCGGTGATGCGCCCCCCACCACCACGGCGTTGCTCATCAGGGCGCGGCAGACGACTTCCAGGAATGCCGCGATCCGCATCGTGTGCGCGGTGGCCTCGGGGCCGGAGCGACGCTCAAAGGTGGTGGCGTTGACCGCGTCGCGCTCTTGGACGAGGAGGCCGCCGGCGATGGACCGCATCTCGAGCCGTTCGCTCTGGCCGCCGGTGATCTCGCCGACGGCGAGCAGGCGGACGTTGGCCCAGCGGGCGCGGAGGGTGTCGAGCGCCGCGGCGGAGTACGACGGCGCGACGATCACTTCGAGGAAGATGTCCTTCTCGCACAGGCGAACCGCGGCGGCCTCGTCGAGGGGCTTGTTGATCGCGAGGATGCCGCCGTATGCCGCGAGGGGGTCGCCGAGGATGGCCTCGTTGACCGCGTCGAGCGGGTTTGATGCGAACGCGGCGCCGCAGGGGTTGGCGTGCTTCACGACGCACGCGCCGACGGCGGCGGCATCGACGCGGGCGAGGGCGCGGACGAGTTCGAGTGCCGCGGCGGCGTCGTTGATGTTGTTGTACGAGAGTTCCTTGCCGTGCAACTGCTCGGCGCCGGCGATGCTGGGGCCGTGCGTGCGGGTGCCGGCGCGGTAGAGGGCGGCGGCCTGGTGGGGGTTTTCGCCGTAGCGGAGGTCTTCGGCCTTCACGTAGGTGAGCGTCATGAGGGGGGGGAAGGTTGCGTCGGCACGCTTGGTGAAGTGCGCGGCGATCGCGGCGTCGTAGCGGCTGGTGACGCCGAACGCGGCGGCGGAGAACTCGGCGCGGAGGGAGCGCGTGGTGCACCCGGAGTGCTGATCGAGTTCGGCGAGGACGCGTTCGTACTGGGCGGCGTTGGTGACGATCGTGACCCACTCGAAGTTCTTGGCCGCGCTGCGGACCATCGAGGGGCCGCCGATGTCGATGTTCTCGACGGCGTCGGCCTCGGTGCAGCCGGGTTTGGCGATGGCTTCTTCGAAGGGGTAGAGGTTGACGCAGACGAGGTCGATCGGGGAGATGCCGTACTCGCGCATGGCGTCGACGTGCGAGGGTTCGTCGCGGACGCCGAGGATGCCGCCGTGGACCTTGGGGTGCAGGGTCTTGACGCGGCCGTGCATGATCTCGGGGAAGCCGGTGACGGCGTCGATCGGGGTGACCGGGATGCCGGCGGCTTTGAGTGCGGAGGCGGTGCCGCCGGTGGAGATGATCTCCACGCCGCGGAGGGAGAGGGACTTGACGAAGGGAATGAGCCCGGTCTTGTCGCTGACGCTGACGAGGGCACGCCGGATGTTCACGAGTTCAGCCATGGGAAGAGCGTAGGGAGCGAGCCCCCCCTCCTGTCTATGTTCGCCAGCGGGCGAGGAGTGTGGAGGCACCGGTAGCAACGAGAATGCCGGCACCGACGAGCCAGAGTGCCGCGGCGGACATGGCGTCCATGCGGAGTTGGTGGAGGTCGTTGAGGAGGCGCTGCGCGAGGCTCTGCAGGCCGGGGGGTTGGACCATGACGGAGGATTCGATCTCGTGGAAGCTGAGGACGCCGGCGATGAGCGCCGCGGCGGCGAGGAGGGGGGCGTTTGCCATGCCGCAGGTGGTCAGCCAGCCGCGCAGGCCCGGGACGCCTTCGATGCGGCGGATTTCGGCGAGTTCACGGGGTTCGGTGGCGGCGGCGAGGGATCCGGCGAGCACGCCGACGAGGGAGAAGCGGGCGATGTGTGCCGCGATGAGCGGGAGGACGGAGTCGCCGATGGCCGGGGGGAGTTTGAGGGAGGTGATGGACCACGCGGAGCCGACGAGGATGCCGGGGACGAGGCCGGAGGCGAGGAGCAGGAAGATCGCGGCGCGACGCGCGATGCTTCGCGGGGCGTTCGCGGTTGCGCCGACGAGAACGGCGATGGTGCCCACGGCGAGGGCGGTGGTGGCGGCGACGCCGAGGCTGGTGGCGACGGCTTCGGCGTTGAGGCGCCAGAAGGTCCAGAGGGCGGAGAGCTCTTTGAGGTTTGCCGCGAAGAGGCCGAAGGGGAGCAGAACGCTGAGGGTGAGGATGAGGGCGAGGCCGAGGATTGGGAGTGGGCCTGCGGGGCGGGCGGATTCATCGGCGGAGGCTGCGTGGCGGAGGTTGGTGAGGCGGCCGGAGATCCACCATGCGGCGATGATGGCGGCGGCGACGGAGGGCCATGCGGTGGGCCAGGTGGCGAGGGGGTTGGCGGTTTCCTGGAGCTGGAGCCAGGTGACGATGGCGGCGGTCTTGACCTGGGCGAGGTGGAAGGGAATCGAGGAGCCGAGCATGACGAGGAGGACGAGGAGGAACGCGCCCGCCGCGCCGGGGGCGATCATGCGGGCGAGTTCGAGGGCGCGGCGGGGTTTGCTGGCGTCGAGCGCGAGGGCGTCGAGGACGTTGGCGTCGAGTCGTCTTATGGATGCGCCGAGCGCGAGGGAGGCCAGCGGCCACGACCAGAGCGCGAGCGCGAGAAGCGCGGTGAGGCGGCCGGCCATCGCGGCGGGGGCGGTGTCACCGGCGGCGGAGAGTTGGGAGAGCCAGTTGCCGAGTGCTGAGCCGGGGGCGCGGAGGATCGTGTATCCGGAGTAGGCGAGGTACGTGGGGAGCAGGAGCGGCGTGAGGATGAGCGGGGCGGCGAGTGACCCGCGGCGGGCGATGAGGATCGCGCCGGGGATCGCGAGCACGAGGGCGAGGAGCGCGACGCCCGCGGCCCAGGCGAGGGTCCAGGCGATGAGGCGGGGGCCGGGGAGTTCGAAGGTCGAGCCGAGGGGTGGTGAAGAAATTACGACGGTGGCGAAGGGACCGAGGACGATTGCCGCGGCGAGGAGGGGGAGCGCGAGGCGGGCGGGGTCCCGCGGGTTCATGGCTAGATGACTTCGACGACGAACTCGATCTCGACGGGTGCGCCGAGAGGGAGTGCGACGGAGCCGACGGCGGCGCGGGCGTGTTGGCCGGCGTCACCGAAGATTTGTGCGAGGAGTTCGCTGGCGGCGTTGGCGACCTTGGGCTGGTCGTAGAAGCCGGGTTCGCTGCAGACGAAGACGCCGATGCGGACGAACTGCTTGACGTTATCGAGGGAGCCGATCGCGGCTTTGATGTTGGCGAGACCGTTGAGGACGCACTGGCGGGCGCAGTCCGCGGCCTGTTCCATGTTCACTTGGTTTGGGAGCGAGCCGATGGCGATGAGTTTGCCGTCTCGCATGGGGATCTGGCCAGCGATGAAGAGGAGGTTTCCGGAGCGACGGAATGGGAGGTATGCCGCGACGGGCTTGGGCGCGACGGGGAGGGTGAGACCGAGTTCGGCGAGACGAGCGTCGATGTTCATGGGGAAGAGTAGAGAGAGAGCAGCAAAGCTCAAAGCAGCACAGCAGCAAATTCGGAAGGGGCGCTCGGTCGGTGCGCGGCGTGTGCGCGATGCTCGGCGCTAGGAGGCTTGTCGTTGCGGGTGGGTGAGTTCGGGCGTGGACGGTGGAGTCGAGAGCAACGGGGAGGACAGACCAGCGGCGAGCGCTGGGGTAGAGGGGGAGGAGGGGGCGGGGGAACTGAAGGCCGTGTAGGGGGTTGGGTGGGCGTCGGACGACTTGGCGGCGGGCTTGGCGAGGGGTTTGGGGGTGTGCATTTTGTAGAGGAGTTCTGCCGCGCGGCGGGTGGAGTCGAAGAGGCGGCGGAAGCGGTCGACGTCTTGGGGGGAGGCGGTTGGGGGGGGGGCTGGGGTTTTGTTGACGAGTGCCAAGAGGTTTTGGAGGGTGCCGGAGGCGAGATGGGGGGCGCGGCGTTCGTTGAGTGCCGCGATGGGGGCGATGGCGCCAGCGATGTGGGGGTGGAGGAGCATCTCGTTGAGGGCGAGGGTGGTGATGCGGAGGCGTTTGGCGATGGTGAAGGGGGTTTGTGCGGGGTCGAAGTAGAGTTCGAGGAGGTCGTCGAGGCAGGGATCG
>VYLF01000067.1_pt1 | contig 55514 bp, 55 predicted proteins | sample 5114371 | NCBI WGS metagenome assembly VYLF01 (sample SAMN12291773, study PRJNA351875) | freshwater metagenome | isolation source: freshwater lake | place: USA: Michigan, Kent Lake | collected 2013-08-15 | reverse complement strand
GGGCATAAGGACAGCTAATCCTCATGAAAACACGAAGCAGCCACGTCTGCCCCGATTAACCCCGCTTACCCATCCCCAACCGGTGTCGCCGCTGCAGCAACAACGCCCTCTCGTTGGAGATGGGCTTAGGTTATGGGCGGTTTGATGAGAGGGGGATAAGTTTTTATCTGTGCGCACTCCCCTCGCCCCTTGGGGAGAGGGGAGAGCCCTGCCCCGTCATCCCCGCCGAAGCGAAGCGCAGAGCGGGGACCCCCAAGGACTTTGCGGCACGAGGTCCCCGATAGGCTTACGCCTTCGGGGATGACCATGTGAGGACTGAAGGGGTATCGCCGCGGTTGCGCGTCGCTCCGTGCGATGAAAGCTATGCAACGCGTATGCATACAAAGAAGGCCTGCAGCCCCAACCATCAGGTGGCCTCGTAGTCGAAAAGTTAGAAGGCGCGTTCTAAGTCGAGGCCCCCACCCGTTGACCGGGCGGGTAGCCAGTGTCACCTTTGTTAAGTGTTTTGGGCAAGACTGCCCCAAAGAATGGCAGACCTTTGTCAATTGGCTGTCGATAAGACTGGGAGTGTAAGACCATGGTTGCTGCCGCGATTAATGCCGCCACGCCAAAAAAGCGTGTTTATTCAACGCAAAAGAGCCAGAAGTCAGAAGCTCCAACCAAGTTACGTCCACCGCCACTGGCTTTGACGCTTGTTGAAGGACGCGGGTTTGTTGAGTTGGCCGCTACCTTTGCAACGCGCAGCATCTTGCGCCATGCGCCGCGCGGCGATGGCCATTCTGTACTGGTTTTGCCCGGATTCTTGGCCAGTGACCGCTCGACCAAACCGATACGCCAGTTTTTGGACGAGCTTGGTTATGAAACGCATGGCTGGGGCCAAGGGCAAAATCTGGGCAAGTTCTATAAGATGCGCGACGTACTCGAAGGCCTTGTGGAAGAGATTCATGCCAAATCCGGCCAGAAAATATCCATTATCGGCTGGAGCTTAGGCGGGGTTTTTGCGCGTTATCTGGCGCTTGTAATGCCCGACAAAGTGCGCAGCGTGATTACACTAGGCAGCCCATTTGCCGCAGACATACACGCAACCAGCGCCAAGAAGCTCTATGATTTTCTGTCCAACGAAGGCCCTGCTAGGCCCGGTGATTTGGAGCAGATTGCAGGCGATCTGCCAGTTCCAAACTCATCCATCTATACCAAGTTGGATGGGATCGTGAATTGGAAGACCTGTATCGCCAAACCAGCTGCCAATGCGGAAACAATCGAAATCCGCTTGGCAAGCCATGTCGGGATCGGCGTCAATCCTGCTGCGTTCTGGGCCGCGGCTGACCGCTTGGCCCAACCAGAAGGCAGTTTCAAGCCCTTTGCTAAGAATGGACCGTTTTCCCTCGCCTATGGGTGAGTGAAAACGAAAGCCACCCGACAGCTTGCAGACCCCGCTGGTCCGTGGTTGACTATACGTCAGGCTTACAAATCATAGGCGATATCGGATCAGGCGCAAAGCAATTGCACCGGCCACGGGGGGAAAACATGGGTGACGCGGTCCGTCTATCGTCTTTGGACGCTTCCTTTCTTTATATGGAAACACCGGAAATGCCGATGCATGTCGGCTCTCTATCGCTGTTCCAACTCCCTGATGGCTATACGGGCGGCTATTTTGAGGCTTTTAAGGCTCAGATCGAAGATCGTCTCGACTCGGTTCCGATGTTGCGCAAGAAGCTCTCGCGCACGTTGTTGGACCTTGACCATCCTTCATGGATCGATGACGAGCAGTTTGACATCAACCGCCACATCTTCCGCGGCAGCCTACCTGAACCGCGCGACATGGCCACCTTACGCCGTATTGTCGGCTGGATGCACGCCAAGCTTTTGAACCGCGCACGGCCTTTGTGGGAGTTCTATGTATTTGAGAATTTGCCCGGCAATCGCGTTGGCCTGTATGCCAAGCTGCATCATGCTTTGATCGACGGCGGGGCCGGCGTTGCCCTATCGCAGATCGTCTATGACCTCACGCCAAACCCTGCCCCAAGAGCGAAGGCCGCAAAGGCTGGTGAGCCTGAAGGGACGGGCGGAAAGTCCAAGAAGAAGGGGCGTGCCCGCGAAGTTGCGGCCTCTGTCATGAATACGTATGCCAATTTGTGGCAGCGCCCCTTTGATAAGGAGGCTGCTGCGAGCCCGATTTCGCTGAAGCGCACCGGCAAAACGGACTTTGGCTCCACCGTGCTAGATCATGTGGTGGATCAGGTAGAAGTGGGCATGAAGACAGTTGCCAGTCTGCCAGCCATGTTGAAGACCGCTGGAAGTGTGCTGCCGGGCCTGCTCGATGTCAGCAAGCTGAAAGAATTGCCCAAGCTGATCCCGCCCAGCACGCCTTTCAACAAAGCGATCAGCTCCGAACGTGCGTTTGGGACGGCGACATTGTCGATCAAACGGGCAAAGGCGGTTGCCAAGGCGGCAGGCGGAAAACTCAATGATGTGGTGCTGGCACTCGCCAGCGGGATATTGCGGCGTCACCTCTTGTCCATTGGGGCACTGCCCGACAAGCCTTTGGTGGCGATGGTGCCGATCTCACTACGTGAAGAAGGCAATTCCGATACCAATAATCAGGCCTTCGCCATGTCCTGCCCCATTGCGACCCATATTGCGGACCCAAAAGAGCGCCTTACCGCAATCATTGCTGATTCCGTGCAAGCCAAGTCTGTCGTTAGCCCGCTAAAGGATTTTATCCCCAACTTCACGAATGCCTCCGTCCTGGGTGCGCCGATGGCAATGCAGATCGGTTCGCTCCTCTATGGTCGATCGGGCCTCTCGGATGTGTTGCCGCCAAGTGCGAACGTGATTGTATCCAACGTACCCGGCCCGCCGATCCCGCTTTATGCGGCTGGTGCCACCATGCTGCATTTATGGCCGGTTTCGATCCCAGCGCACGGCATGTCGATCAATATTACGGTCCAAGGCTATCAGGATCAGTTGGAAGTCGGCGTGATCGCCGGTGCCAATATCTTCCCAGACGTGCAGCCTTTGGCCGATATGATGGCAGAAGAACTGGCTGCGCTGGAACGGGCGTTTGAGACGGCAAAGGCCGCTTAAGCGCCTGCAAAGGCGTTGGTTTGATCCGTCAAGATCATCATGGTGACATCATCCGCTGCTTTCCGGCGGATCTTGATGAGGTCAATCACGCGTTCATCCGACATAAAGCGCCAGAGAACTTTGGGATTGGGGTACCAAAAGGCCCCAACAACGTCCCATTGCCCTTTCGGCCCAACCAGATCGAGCGCCACAACCCCATGGGCCACGCGCTTGGCGCCATATTCAGTCAGAACGGGGCCGATGCCATCTTGATATTCGCGCCACGCGGCGTCTGAACGGCCATCGGCAAGGTCATGACGAAAACGGAGCAAAGACAAAACAATGATAGGGTCGTCAGGCGGCAATTTCTTGATCGCCTGCATTGCATCGTAAGTTGGCTCAATCTCGTCAAACAGCCCCATGCGTCCAAGGAACATTCAACCCACGCTTAACGCAAGTAAGCCGCGCAGCGTTTCACTGCGTTTTCATGACCTTATGACGTGAAGAGCTGCTTCTTGGGGCCAGCATAGCCAAATAGCCAGGCAGCCACTTTGCGCTTTTGAATCTCCTCACTGCCTTCGGTAATGCGATAGCGGCGATGATGGCGATAGATATGCTCAAACGGCTTATGACGCGAATAGCCGATGCCGCCATGGACTTGCATCGCTTGATCTGCAGCCTCACAGCATAGGCGGTTAGCCCAATAATTACACATGGACACTTTGTCGGATAGGCGCTTTTCGACTTCTGGTTTGGTCATCTGATCCATTTCCCAAGCGGTCTTATAGATGAGAAGGCGAAGCATTTCTGCTTGGGTAGCAAGTTCTACCAAAGGCCATTGAATGGCTTGGTTTTTCGCAAGCGCTTCGCCAAAGGGTTTACGCTCGCGGGCATAAGCCACACTTTCTTCGATACAATAGACAGCTGCCCCTAAAGACGATGCGGCTTGGCGGATGCGGTTCTCGTGGACGAAATGTTGTGCCAGAGCCAAGCCGAATTCGGGTGGGCCAAACAGCGCGCTATCAGGCACCCAGACGTCTTTAAAGCTAACGCGCGGATGATCGGTCGGCATATTGAAGGTCCACAGATATTCCTCGATCTTCACGCCTGGATCGTCGGCAGGCACAAAGAAGCAGGAGATACCGCGCGCTTCCCCTGCTTTTCCGCTCGTGCGCGCAAAGAACATGCAATGGGTGGCGACATGCATTCCGGTGATCCACATCTTTTCGCCATTGAGCAGCCAGCCTTCCACACCATCGCGCGTCTGGCGGACACCCGTGCTCTCCATATGCGTGGCGTCAGACCCATGATTAGGTTCTGTTAGGCCGAAGGTCGCAATAAACTCACCGCGCAGGCTTTTGGGTAACAAAGTGGCCTTCTGCTCCGGCGTGCCGAAGTCGCGCAGCATCAAAGCGCCTGGCATGTTGCCGACGATGGAATGCTCATTTTGCAGGTCATTATGCAGACCTAAGCCCTTTTTGGCTAGATGCTCTCGGATGATGGCCATCGCGAGATTGCTGCCATCTTTGCCGCCAAATTCAGCCGGTAGGGCAAAGCGATAGTGGCCAGCAGCATCAGCCCGACGGCGTGCTTGGCCCAATAGGGCCTCCCATTCGTGGCGTGGCAAGCCTTGGTTCTCAAAGTCGGTACGCGCATACTCGCGACGATGGTCAAAGAAGCGGATATTGTCATCGGCTTCTTCCAAAGGCTTGATTTCACGCGCGATGAATTCATCCAGCTCAACCAAATAGTCTGCGATGTCCTTGGGTATGTTGAAATCCATGGCGTAGCTCCCCTGCATTCTGGCCGTCTTCGGGCTTTACACATGACCTTATCGACAGGGCGAGGCGTTGCAACTGATTTGTGAGCCGTTCCAAGGACGCGCTCACGCTCTCTAACAAAATTGTGACTGCTGAATAAAATACAGTATGTTCATTTTTCCCTTGCAACTTTTCACGCCAAGGGCTAGGTACAAGTCAACGAGGACAAAAAGCCCGTTATTCTGAAACCTCTTTTTTAGGAGCCTCCCCATGCGCTTCAAGACACTTGTCGCCGGATTTGCGTTTGCTTTGACCGCTACTGCAGCCTTTGCTGCTTACAACAATGTTGTTGTAAAACTGAAAACCCCTGTTGCCGAAGCTTCTGACAGCATTATCGTTTTGGGCGCTGCTTGGAGCTGCGCAGGCGACACCTGCACCTCCGTGCTGGACCGCAAGACCGCACAAGTTCGCGACTGCCGCCAAGTTGCTCGCGCGCTCGGCCCAGTGGCCAGCTTCAGCGTTGGTAGCTCGAACCTAGACGAAGCAGGCATCGTAGCTTGCAATGCTGCAGCAAAATAAACCCCAAGCGAGGCTTTGATTAAGTGTTGGCGCTCAACCCTGACCCAACTTGATCATAGAGCCCGTCATAGCAGGCTGATAAACTCAGCAGCTTATAGACAAGGCGAGCCCTAACCGGTTCGCCTTTTTTATTGGGCTAAGCTCAGCTGGCTTCAGCCAAGAGGGCTGGAGCGTCCGCCTCTACTTCGCCGGACAAGGCTTGATGGATCGCAGCAAATAGGACTTCAGGTCGGATCGGCTTGGCGACATGGGCATCCATACCTGCGTCCAAGCATTCCTGCACATGATGGGTCATGGCATTTGCCGTCAAGGCGATGATTGGCGTCCGCTCGCGCTTTTGCACCTGCTCCAGTGCACGGATTCGCGCCGTCGCTTCTGGGCCGGACATGATGGGCATTTGCACATCCATCAAGATCAAGTCGAACTTGTCTTGGCTCCAGAGCTCCACCGCAACTTCGCCGTTCTCTGCAAAGACCGGCTCAATGCCAACTTGCTCGAGGAACATCTGTAGGACGAGGCGATTATGCGCATTATCTTCGGCAGCAAGAACGCGAACTGACTTTCCGCCTGCACCACCTTGAGCATGAGACTCTTCAAATTGGCCAGCATCCGTGCGCTCGGGTGCCACGCCTAACGGCATGGTGACCGTAAAGCGGAAAACAGAGCCCTCGCCGACGCGGCTTTCCACATCAATCTGGCCATCCATAAGCGTCACCAATTGCTTACAGATCGCAAGACCAAGGCCCGTGCCACCGAACTTACGATTGGTTGCGGTCTCGGCTTGGCTGAAGCGCTCAAACAAACGATCCTGGACGTCAGGCTCAATACCAATCCCGGTATCTTTAATCGCAAATGAAAGTGCGCAGCGGCCTTCACCTACGTCTTCAGCAGCGATGGTCACAAGGACACTACCGTCTTGAGTGAATTTTACGGAATTGGAAACGAGGTTGTATAGAACTTGCTTAATCCGCGTTGGGTCGCCCAAACACCAGATATCGGCGCTCTGATCCAGATTCACGGCAAAGCTGATGCCCTTCTGGTGCGCCCGTAGCGTGAACATAGCCTCAGTCGAGCGCACGATCTCCATCACGCTGAAATCGAGCGATTCCAAAGCAAGCTTACCCGCTTCGATCTTGGCAATATCCAGCACGTCATTCAATAAGGCCAACAACGTATCGCCGCTGTCCTGAATCACGGCCAACATCCGCAATTGACGATCGTCTAATGGCGTACGCGACAACGCATCAGCCATGCCTAGCACACCATTCATAGGGGTACGAATTTCATGACTCATTTGCGCCAAAAAGGCCGATTTTGCGTGGTCAGCAGCTTCAGCAGCGGTCTTGGCCATTTCCAGATCGTGCGTACGCTCGTCGATCCTAGCTTCCAAGGTGCTTGCATGCAGCGCCAGTGCATCACGGGCTTCTACCAAATCTTGCGCTTGGCCACGGAATAATGCGGCGACCCGAGCCCAACATATGCCTGCCCCCACCATACAGGCCAAGAGAGCAGCGAGGCCTCCACTCAGCAAAAAGAAGGCTGCATCGATTTCCACTTTTAGGCTGGCCGCGATTTCGCGCCGAGCCTTTTCCAATTGACGCGCTTTCCTTGTTCCCGCGATGGCATAGGATTGAGACTGTAACAGCGCCTTGGCGTCGGCCTGACGACCCGCTGCAGCGAGTAAAACGGCCGAATCCTCAATCGCACCCATTTCCCGAGTCGCTTTATAGATCGTTGCGAACGCGTTTTTTTTCGTTGATTTTGGTGCCAACTGAATGGCCTTTTCAATCAATGCCTCGCGTGGCTCATTGAGCGCCACAAATCGCTCGCGATCTTCTGGACGACCCATTTGTGCAAAGTCATCGGCGGCTTCGGTTACGCGCTGATCGACCCAAGTGGCCTCGCTCCATGTCCGCTCAAATTTGGCCAAACGCTCTGCTTGTGAGGACAAATTCCGCACGGCAGACAAAGCGATTGCTGCACCAACGATGGTTCCAACAACCGAAAGTATGAGAGCGGACCAGAGCCAAGAGCGAACATTGCGGGTTTGTGTCATACCTTAAGGTGACACAAAAGCTTCAAAATGAAGTTAACTTTCGCGCCAAAAACCGACTCACCCATGATCCTGAATGGGGATAACTACATCCGATTACGTAAAGGTAATAATTCGGGGAAATTGCCGGGCTCCTTTGCCGCATTGGCACGGAAGGCCTCTGCCATATGGGCAGGGCTAAACATGCCGGCCTGCCAGGTGGCAATATAATCCAATCCATCGCGGATCGAATGATCGCGCGCGTAATTGATCATCACCTTAGATCCGGTGACTGCCAAGGGTGCCTTCGAGGCAATTTCGCGGGCGGTTTCCATCACATGGGCAACCAAGGCTTCATGGGTGTCAAACACCTCATTGACCAGTCCAATTTCCTTGGCCTTAGCAGCGGTGAGACGCCGACCGGTGTAAGCCAATTCACGAACCCAGCCTTCAGGGATGAGTTTGCACAATCGTGGGAATGTGCCGACATCTGCCGTCATACCGATATTGATTTCTTGGATGCAGAAGAAGGCATCCGCACTGGCCCAACGAATGTCACAAGCCGAAATAAGGTCTACGGCCCCGCCGATGCAGCCACCTTGTACAGCCACCAGCACGGGGATCCGGGCTTCGTCTAAGCAGGTAAATGTGTTTTGAAGATGATGAACATGCAAGCGGAAGCTTTCGCCGCGAGTCTCGCGATCGGACACAGAACCCTGGGTGACACCGTCGCCGCTAGCGAAGACGCTCAAATCCATACCGGCGCAGAAATGCTTTCCAGTTGACGTAATCACGATTACACGGGCGCGCGCATTATCATTGATGTCTTTGACGATCTTGGGCAGTTCGTTCCAGAAATCGCGAGTCATCGAATTGAAGGCGTCAGGCCGCTTCATTTCAATATGGGCAATGTGATCTGCGATGGTGACATTAAAGCAGGTTGATGTCGATGTGGACTCGGTGTCGTACATGGTCGCGTTCCCTTTGGCCGTCAGAGCTTAAGCTCTTTTCAATGGACTTTTGTCTTCTACTACACCAGCCTACAACAAGTCTGGCTTGAGGTCATCATGTGCCCTAATTGGGTCTTGGTTCAAGTCCAAAGTCAAGGCAACATCGACCCAAAGTGTTCCTAAAGTCGTCCATGTCGAGGAGATAGCGTGATGTCAAACCAAGACGGGGTTCAGCGCCGCAGCCTTTTGTGGGCGGTCTTAGGCTTAAGTGCCGGGCTGGGCTCACACGCCCAAGCCCAAAGCGCCGGGCAAATGCTGGAGGAATTGGCCAAAGCTGCTGCGGCCAAGCGCGCAGGTTTACCCACTGCTCTGCCCAGTTTGGACGATGATTTATTGAACGCCTCGTCTGGGAATGAAGGCGAAGCAGGGATTCGCGCCGCACTCCTGCAAGGTGCGGCGGCTGCGGTTGGTCGCTTGGGCAAGACTGACGGCTTCTGGGGCGACACACGGGTACGCATTCCTTTGCCAGAGCCGCTGGCGTCATTACAAAAGCGCTTAAGCCCTCTGCGCTTAAGCGTCCCGCTCGACAATTTCCAATTGCGCCTTAATCGTTCTGCTGAATCCATGATGCCAAAAGCTGGCTCTATTTTTGTCGATACCATCCGCAGTCTCACCATTGAGGATGTTTTGCAGGTGCTGCGCGGTGGCGATACGGCCGGCACGGACCTGTTAAAGGCGAAATCCTATGCTGGCTTGGTAAGCCTGATGACGCCACCGATGGCGGAAGCAGTGCAAGCGTCTGGCGCGGGCCCAGCACTGGATCGTATTCAAGCCCGCTATGGGTCAGAGATTGAGCGTTTGGGCGGCTGGGATAGTTTGAAGAATTATTCCGGCGCGCCCATTACTTTGCCTGCGCCGCCACCGCCAGAAGTCCTTGCCCCTGTTGCGCCAGCGCCAAAAGCCGCCGCCGTCGCCGCCAAAGCAAAAGTTGGTGCCACGAAGTCCAAAGCTGTGACAGCACTTCCCGTACCACCTCCACTGCCCCCACCACCGCCACCTGTTGTTTTAGACAACCCCCTTAAGAACCAATTGATCGGTTTTGCCGTAGACCGCACACTCGATGGTTTGTTTGTCTATATTGGCGAAGAAGAACGTGGGATCCGTCGTGATCCTGCCCGTCGAGGGACAGATCTTTTAAAGCGCGTGTTTGGCAGCCTGTAAGCACCGAACCGAAACCCGGGAAGCAAACTGCGAGTGGGACAAATTGTTGAAACGCGCCTCGTCCAAACTTTGGCCGAAGGCACGATGGCCGGTCTGAAATGGGCCACGCCGTCGCAAATGGATCAAGCTCCCGCTTTGGTCTTCTTTCACGCCAACGGGTTTTGCGCCTCAACCTATCGGCAGATGTTACAGCCCATAGCAGAGGCCATTGGTCGCCCGGTTGCGGCCTTTGACTTGCGCGGTCATGGCCGAACCCATTTGCCAGATGACCCAAACCAACAAGACAATTGGAATCGCTTTGCCCGCGATATTGCCGCCCTCCTTGATCAAATCGCGCCACAAGGAACTGTATTGGCAGGCCATTCCATGGGGGGCACATCAAGCCTGTTGGCCAGTGCGCTCCGCCCAGACCTCGTAAAAGGTCTTTGCCTGTTTGACCCTGTGTTAGCGCCCGCCCCCTTTTACTTTTATGCCCATATGCCTTGGGTGTTTCGTTTGTGGCGTAGTCAGTTTCCACTCGCCAAGGCGGCGGGTCGCAGGCGAGCCATATTCCCGAGCCGGCAAGCCGTTTTAGATGCTTATACCGGGCGTGGGGCCTTCAAATCGTGGCCCACCGCCATGCTGGCAGATTATTGCGAGGATGGCTTTACCGATATGCCCGATGGCCAGGTTCGCCTATCTTGCGCCCCCGCCTTTGAAGCAGCTTGTTTTGCTGGCCAGCGTCACTATCCGCTGCAGGCGATCAAATCGCTAAAGGTACCGGGGCGTTTGTTGCGCGGCGCGCGGCATTCCACAACTGTTGCCACGCTGATCCCGCTTCTGACCCGGAGTGGCATTCAAGTCGACACGATCCCGGAGACCAGCCATTTTCTGCCGATGGAAAAGCCTGAAGCCTGTTCAAAGGCACTCATTGACCTCATCCAAGCGGTTTGATCAAGCGCTCTTCCAAACGCGCCCGCGACTGCGGTGGGATCGGAATGACTTTCCGGGCGACCAGATCAAAAGTCACAGCCACAGCCTCGCAAATACAAAAGACTTCGCCCGTGACGGGATGGGTCAAGACATGCTTGAGCGTGTTGGTTTTTTCGGCCACCTCAGCCACGCCAGTATAGACCGCCATAAAGTCACCTGCCCCTGGCCAGCTTTGATAATCCAACCGATATTCAAGAACCGCGGCACCGGCTTTGCGGGGCTGACCATCTTGGGCACTCAACTCAGCCGTGGCTTGATCACGCCAAGCGGTCATAAGGTTTGGGACCGCCGTTGAAACCCGCCCGATCATGCCTTCGGGATAGAGGCGGTTGAACACATCCACATCTTCGATGCGCACGGCAGATAAACCGACTTGTTGAAAACCACGCGCGACCAAAGTTTCGGCTTCAAACAGGTCTGTCGGAGTATCGAACGCAATCGAGCGCGGGCTGCCATGCTTCGGCACCTCGACAAGGATCGCAGCCGCTAGCGCACGGGTACGCTCTGGCCAAGGATAGCGTCTACCCGTTTTGGCTTCGACATGGGCCATCGTGGTCAAAAAAGTCGCGCCAATCGCCCCGTCTAGGGTGTGAACAATCTCACCATAAAACGTGATGTCGGTCTCACTGAGAGAGACAACGCCGCCACGGAAAAACAAGGGCACGCCCTCGCGCGCCTCTTTCAGGAACCTAATATGCTGCCGCACAGGCAGTAAGGTCGCGGTGGCTTCTGGCGCATAGGCGCGTTCACACCCAAGCTCTGTCGCCATCAGCATCATACCGTCTAAGGCGCGACGAACCCAGAAGCGCACATTCATGTGCCCCATCTCGTCGCATTCCCAGGCCTCGACACTGCCCCGCCAATAATCCCGCATTCTCTTGTCCTGTTCTTTTTATATTTAGGCGGCCAGCGCGCAGTCTCGGCATTGTCCACGCCCTTCGACGACGAGGCGCGTTAAATGAAATCCCTGCACTTCTGCGGCCTTCTCAAGGATAGGCGCCACTTCGTCATAGGCGACTTCGGTTGCCTTTAGGCACGTATTACAGACGAAAAGCGCCATGGGATGCGAATGGCCCGCGTGATTACACGCAACAAAAGTGGCATCTTGCTCGATGCGATGAACCAGTCCCAATTGGCACAAAAAGTCGAGTGCGCGATAGACTGTGGGTGGCTTGGTGGCTTGCCCGCCTTCACCCGCTTTGCTGATCAAATCATAGGCTTTCATCGGCGTTTCGGATGCGGCAAGAATTTCCAATACCCGCCGACGTGGCGCAGTAAAGGCCATGCCTGACCGCTGACATAGGGCCTCCGCTTGACGAATTAGATCGTGCATATGCGCCTCCTTGATCGTGACGAACCTCTAGTTTGTTCATGCCTGAGTTTGGCGCGCATGGAAAATGTCGATTGCACTTGCAAGGCCGACAGATTGGGGTAGGTAGTGTTATGTAATAACATAATAGGATTTCCCCCATGACGCCTGCGCTTTACACCCTTCTCGCCTTGGCCGCGCCTGAAGCGGCACCTCCTGTCCCAGCAGCGCAGCCCCGCCCGGCAGAAACCATTGTGGTAACGGCCAGCTCGCTGGGTGATCCGTCTGACGCCATCAGCCAAGGCGTGGCCGTGATCAATCGCGGCGAAGCCTTACAAGCCTCCATCAGCGGCGGGATTGGGGAAACCTTGGCGGGCATCCCTGGCGTTCGTTCCACTTTCTATGGCGTCAATGCCTCTCGGCCCATTGTACGCGGTTTGGGGGAAGATCGGATAAGGTTGGTGCTGAACGGCTTACAAGGCATTGATGCCTCCACCATCTCGCCAGACCACGCCCCTGCCATTGATGGTTTAGATGCGGAAGGTATCGAGGTCCTGAAGGGTCCCGCCGCCTTGCGCTACGGCGGTAATGCGGTTGGTGGAGTGGTCAATGTTGTCGATGGCCGCTTGCCAACCAAGCTGCCTGAAAAGCCGTTTGCCGGCGAAATCTTCCTAGCAGGCTCAACCGCTGAAGATGCCGGAACAGCTGCCTTCAAGCTGGTTGGGACGCGCGGAAATGGTGTCCTACGGGTTGATGGTTTCCGCCGTGATGGCCAAGATTACAAGATTCCCGGCTTCTCCCAAACTGCTGCCCTGCGCGCCGTAACGGGGGATGATACCGAAGGGACTGCCTTCAATACGCGCGGCGAGATTTGGGCCTTAGGTGGCAGCGTCGCGCGCATCACAGATCGGACCAGCCTTGCGCTAGCCACCCGGCAAACCAAGTCCAATTATGGCATTCCCGGCGAAGAAGCCTTCATTGAACTCAGCCAAACCCGCTATGATTTCCAGGCCTCTATCAAGGATTTGGGCTTCCTCGATACGCTGACATTCTCCATCACGACAGGCGATTATAGCCATAGTGAGATTGAGTTTGACGGCGCAATTGGCACGGTCTTCACCAATGAAGGCTATGAAAGCCGCCTTGAGGCCCGCCACCGCTCCATCGGGGACTTGGACGGCGTCTTCGGCCTACAATTTGCCGCCAATGACTTTGCGGCTGAGGGCGATGAGGCCTTCATCCTGCCGGTCACGATCGAAACAGTGGGCGCGTTCTGGGTTGAACGCTTTAATCAAGAAAATTGGGGCGTCGAACTCGGTGCGCGCTATGAACAACGCGACTATTCTGGCCTCGCAGGAGCGCGCACTTTCGATCTGGGTAGCTTCTCTGCCAGCGCATTCGTGAAGCCTATTGACGGCTTACGCCTGTCTCTAAATGCCGGCTACACAGAACGCGCGCCGACAGAAGTCGAATTATTTGCCGATGGACCCCACGCAGCCACCCAAGCTTTTGAAATCGGCGATGCGGATCTTAAGACTGAAACGGCAATCAGCCTTGAAGGCGTTGCGCGCTGGCAAATCGGTGGCGCGACGGTCGATCTCAATGTTTGGCGCTCTAACTTTGATGGCTTTATCGCGTTCAATCCAACAAATCAGATCGAGGATGATTTGCCGGTCTTTCTGGTCAGCCAAAAAGACGCCACCCTCAGTGGGGCTGAACTCCATGTAACTTGGCCCCTTGGACAAGTTGCTGGCTGGTCAGTGGTTGGCGACGGCGGGATGGATACCGTGCGCGGCAGTTATGATGGCGGCGGTGCGATTGCCCGTATGCCGCCCGCGATGGTAACCCTTGGTCTTGAAGCAAAAAGCCCTCAAATGCGGGTGCGTGCCGAAGTGCAATCCATCGCCGAGCAGACCCGTAGTGCCGCTTTTGAGACCAAAACCGCAGGCTCAACCGCCCTCAACGCCCTCTGGTCCTGGCGGCCCGTTCAAAGCAATGACCGCATCGAGCTGACCTTTGAAGGCCGGAACCTGACCAATGAGGACATCCGCGAACACACCTCATTCTTGAAGGATTATCTGCCCAAGCCGGGACGTTCGATACGGGTGAGCTTGAAGGGTTCCTTTTAGACTAAAGGGGTTGCTCCGGCTCCGCCTCACGAACCACTGCACGCCCTCAATTGTCCGGACAAATTTTTAATGACAAGTCGCAAATGGCCACTTAAGAAAGACGTAGAAGAGGAGCTGTCATGACCTACCTATCTGCCCGCCACCTATTTATCGGATTCACTGCTTGCCTCGCCGCGGTCGCCACGACCGCTGATGCGGCGCCCAAGAAGAAGGCCCCAGCAGCGGCACCTGCCCCGGTTGCCGCGCCATTGGACCTCACAACCCCTGAAGGTGTGTTGGCGGCGAATCGAAAGATTCAATGCGACATGCGCGACGGCGTGGCCGTGACCTATTATTGGGCAGGGGATGCCTATTCGCGTCGCCAAGGCGAAGCCGACAAGCTATTGTTCCGCGCCGAAGGCATGAACATCCGCCATTGCGTGACGGTGAAGGACCCCGTTCGTGGCGTGGGCTATCGCCTCATTTCGCGAGAGCTCTTGATCTACACCGATCCCAAAACCGGCAAAGTATTGAGCAAATGGACCAATCCTTGGACCGGTGAAGTGCTCGACGTGATGCATGTCGCCAATGACCCCGTGAACTCTGCCTCCTATGTGATAGGCCGTGATGGCCAGCCACTGCGCTGGACCGGCACCATCAGTGGCGACCATTGGTGGACCAATGTGACCGTGCCTTTGTTCTATACCAACCCATTGGGTGGTAAGTATCAGGCCGAAGTTGGTAGCATTTATCATGCGACTGAAATGTTCAATTTCGCGGGTAGGCTCTCGAATATTGTCGATCCGACAAAAACGACTGCAGAGGCCAGTGTCGCTTGGGTGCGGATTTCAGACTGGCTGCCGTGGATGCGGATGAGCGGTCGTGAGGGCGAGATTTACTTCAACACCAATGGCCGCAAGCTGGACAATTGGGACCAGATGCCCGCTGTTATGAAGGATGAAATCGCCAAGAACTACCCAGCTTGGACATCGGCCCCTCCGCTGGACGACGCCCGTCCAAACGAAACCTCTTGGACCTATTTCCTCGATGTAAAAGAGGGTCGCAAAACCCTGCCGAAGCGGGATTAATGGAACCAAGGGCTCAAAGCACAGCTTTGGGCCCTTTTTCTTGGTACGGCATGGAAAGGCCTCTCACATGAAACTCTATGGCGAACACAATCCAGCCCCGAACCCCCGTCGCGTTCGGATTTTCTTGGCTGAAAAGGGCATAGAGGTCGAACATGTGCATGTCCCCATGCGGCAAGGCGCGCATAAGGCTCCAGAATTTCTGACCAAGAACAGCCTTGGCCAAGTGCCCGTCTTAGAGCTCGATGACGGCACCTGCATTAGTGAGAGCGTCAGCATCTGCCGCTATCTGGAAGCTCTGCAACCCGATCCGCCCTTGTTTGGCACCACGCCGCTTGAGATTGCCACTATCGACATGTGGATCCGGCGGGTGGAGTGGCAATTGATGAGCCCGATTGGCCAAATCTGGCGCCACGCCCATCCCTATACGGCAGCCCTTTTGACCCAGTATAAGGACTTTGGCGAAAGCAACCGCGCCCATGCCGACCGCGCCTATCACTGGCTCGACCGTGAAATGGCCGACAAAGCCTATATCGCAGGCGAAGCTTTCTCTGCGGCCGACATCATGGCCCTTTCCATCGTCGATTTCGGTACCTTTATCGGCACGCCCATCCCGGATGATTGCAGCCATCTGAAAGCCTGGCACGAACGGGTAAGCGCGCGGCCGAGTGCGGCGGCTTAAGCCTCAATGCGCTTCGCGCCGTAGGGTGCGTTCCGACAGGAATGCACCATGGTCAAGCCAAACTTGAAGGTTTTTTGACTTGGAACGCCTTCAAGCCTCGCTATGCTCCCCTTGAAGCCGCCCGACAATTCTTATTGCGCAGCACAAACTTAAGCACGGCCTTTGCCTAGGCAGAGCTTGCGGCAAAGGCAGTCCAAGTGAGAGCGGGCTATGCCATTGGCGATAGGTCGGGTTCAATGCGGGGCCGCCGCGCGACGTCGACTTTTGGCCGAAAGCGGTTGGTCTGCTTTGGTGAGCGCGCGCGGCAAAAGTAGACCAAATCTGTTTTTGGCCCGCGAATTTTGAATGCCGCTGTAAGGTCCGTCTAATGACGACGAGTAGTTTGTCACAATTAGCGTCAGTCAGCTCTACAACCTTAGACAGCCGTTACTCAGTTTTGATCTTGCTCGACGAGCCGAACAACTGCCTCAATGACATCGCATGCATCAGTGCTGAACACGCTTACCTCGGAAGTAGTATTTCTAGGTGCTAAAAAAGATTGGTCGTCGGGACCAGATAAAGAATCAATACGGTCAAAACTTGGGTTCTTCAAACCAAAAAAGAGTATCACCTTATATGGATCAGTCGGCGAAGGCCTTCCTGTTTTCGGATCGAGGCCAAGGAATGAAGGCTTAGACGCCTTAATCTCGCAGTACTGCTTTTCTGAGACAAAAGCTGCCAATGCCAAACTGTTCTCTTGCGTGACTTGGTCCCAAGTACGCAGTTCGGTTGCACAAGCCCCCTTAGATTCGGGCTTGTATAGATGAAACGATTCCTGACCGGTACGGATAACAATGGCCTTCTGTTCTGCGACTAAGGAGCGATCTGTCGAAGGCGTCTTGATCCATGCAGAGTAGCGCTCTTGTGGAACGTGCCTGCAGTATAGGCCAGTACCTTTTTGCGCAGCTTCCAAACCTCTGCAGGCAGAAAGGGTAGCAGATACTAAGAAGAATAAACATAAACGTATGCTATTCATTTCGTTGTAACCTTTGCGCCAAGTCCGCTTACATTTTGGAGACTTGCTGATGCGTCAAAAATCGTGATTCGTGTTGCAACTGCACCTGGGGGGGGCTCGATCCGTTTAGTTTTGGGAGAAAAGTTTCCAAAGACGCCAAATTGTGTTGCGACCATTATACCACCCGATTGCACGATTTGCGTACCTAGATCCTTTCCACGTTCATCGTAAAACTGGAGTTTGACCGCTCCGGCAACGCTAGGAATTGGCGCGGCTGCACCCGTCCGACCACCGTAGGACTTAGGTAGGCTCGGTAAGGGCGCATTCCGTCCCAGAGGCACTTGCCTACCATCTTTAAGTTGATATTCGGGGCCAGTTATTGATTCTAGGCTGCCTGTCGTGGTTGATATATCAAGCGCGTCTGTGAAAAACTCGATTGAGATAGGGCCCCCCACACGGAGCATTTTAACTGTGTCCTGACCAGCATCCCCAACCATTGTATACGCTTTATCATCAGTTGGTAGCTCTGATATCATTTTCGCGATTTTATTGAGGCTTTCTACCGACTCTTGATTCGGTGGGCGAAAGCCAAGTAATGCAAGAGCCTTCGCCAAACCGCCCAACCCATCAGGTGGGCTGAAGCTCGTGTCGCCGGGACTTTGCGGTCTATACTGAATGTTTTGGTACCCGTTTCCTCCGCCGTTAGCTGACCTCTGGCTTGATATTTGCAGGTCCACCCAGGTCCTTTGCAGTTTCACCAATATCTGCTCTGCACCGTTCTGATTTTGCCCCAACGATCCACCGGTGACCGAGTCTGTCCGGTAAAACCCACCCGCTGCTAAAGCTTCTATCAGGGCCTGTCTGCTAATAAATCGGCTTTGGTTTTCATTGATAACTCGCTCCAATCGCTCGGCTTCGGCGCTTGAAATTGTGGGGGCAACTCCTCCGTGCCTAGACCAATTGGAATTTAGGTAACTCGGCTCGAAACTAAAGGAATAACTACCCCCAGATTGTTCCGCCTGCGATGGCGTGTTTTGTATTTCATAACGAGCAGATTCGATTGCCTTTTGATAGTTCGGCCAATCTATCCCAATTTGCTTCCCTATTGATTTGTTCCAAGCCTCATAGTCGGTTGCAAGAGCCTCTTCTTCAGTCTGGCTTGCGGAGCGCCCTTCGGGAAAGATATCTTCATTAGTCAGCCACAGAAATGTCCAGTCTTTGATTTCTAAAACATCAGGATTACCAAAATGCTCGAGCAGCGAGAACACAAGTGCTGCCTCGTCACTATTACCTGAGGTGCGTGGCGTCCAATCGCCGGGCGGTTGGTAGATACCAAGCCGGGCTGCAGGGTTTGAGCCGATCGTGACCGTGTCGGTCGGTTGGGATGGCGGGGGTGGAACAGGCGTAGTTATAACAGGAGACGCGTCCTCGAGGCCGACTGCATTGGGTTCCCCCCATGCATTCCAGTTTAGGCCACCTAGATTCCAACTAGCAAAATTGAAAGGATTCACACCAGTCATGGCAAATCTCCTGTAAAGAAGGATGGATAATCAATTTTTGATAGAAATGCTGTGAGCTGGTTAAATTTTACTTAAGAGCTCCATTGAGGTATTCTTAGCCTTTAGGTGTCTTTTCGAGGCAGGGATTCCCCGGGAACTGAATAAAACGCGCGTCGTGTCCCATCTGGCCCATTTGAATAAACCATCGCCCAATAAGCGGCAAAATTCACCAGTGCCATGCGGCTAATGTCCATAGCGATGGAAGCTAGATCGAGGCCAAACTGTTCCTGAACCAAGGCGCGGTCAAAAACGCTGGCATGGTCATACAGAAATTGGTCGCGCTCCTCTGACTTAAAGAGGGGCCGGGGATGACGAAAGAATAAGACAGCATCTATATCCTTTGGAAGTTCTTTATCCGAGCAAAAGCTGCCTCCCAGCCAAATTTGTTCAATGAAAAGGGCTTCTGCAGCAAGCTTTGCCCAAGCTTCAAATTTGTCGGCCATGGCCTGGCGATTGGGCGTTGTCGCGAACCGGGCCCTGATATCCTGCCAATCCATTTCATAAGGCGAAGCAGCAATGACCTTTCGGTCTTCGCTGAACAGAATGGCTGGCACTAGGTTTGTTAGCGGTGCTCCACCCGATGGATGCTTTTGCATAGGCACTCCTCTCAATTCTATCAAAGAGAGAGAAATTTGCTTCGGTTAATTTTGTGTTCTTGGGGTTATCTCCACGAGGTGCCCAAGCTTAAATTGATCCGGCGTCCACTATTCCCCCCAACGAATATCCGCTTTCGGGCTTGTGTGAATTGCACGTTATTGACTTGGTTTGGCGCAAAGCAGACCACGGGACAAAATTCACACTTTGGGCCCCGCCGCTCCCGCCTAACCCTGATAATTCAACCGCAAGCCCGGACGATCCCAGCGCATTTTGGCCAAGCGGCCGGTTGAGGACAGGGTGATATAGGCGTCGCGCATATCGGCTCCGCCAAAGGCGATATTGGTGGTCATCAGATCGTCGGTGGGCACAAGGGTGTGGGCACCGGTTTCAGGATTCATGCGGGTGATCCCCGGATTAATCAGGGTCGCGACCGCCACCGTGCCGTCAGCTTCTACCGCCAAGCTATCAAACAGGGTCCATTGATCGACGCGACCGACGACACGGGCTGCTCGGAATGGGCTGACTGGGGCAATTTGCCCGGGGCCTGCGACATCAAAGGCATAAAGCCTGCCTTCCATCGTGTCGGCCATATAGATGGTCTTGCCATCGGGGCTGAGCCCCACGCCATTGGGTGACGTATAGCCGTGCGAGAGCTCATGGGCCGACGCAGCACCGGGTGTGACATAGAACAGGCCGCCATAGTCGCGGTGGCGGTGGTGGCTTTTGCCGTGATCGGTGAAGTAAAAGCCGCCATGGCGGTCAAATACGAGGTCGTTCGGGCCACGCAGGGCATGACCATCAATCGTATCGAACAGGCGCTCGACCTTGCCCGTGGTCAAATCCACCCGCTCAATCCGCCCACCGGAATAATCCTCTGGCTCATGCCCCGGTACCATCAGGCCACCAAAGTCAGACCACGCAAAGCCGCCATTATTGCAAATATACATCGCCCCATCAGGGCCAAGGGCTGCGCCGTTCGGCCCACCGTCTAAATGAACAATGGTTTCAGTCTTGCCATTCCAATAGCGTGTGAGGTTACCCGACTTGATTTCAACAAACACAACGGAGCCATCATCAAACACCACAGGGCCTTCAGGGAATTGCAAACCTGTTGCGAGGATTTCGATTGTCATGTGTTGTGCTCCCAAAACTATTTTTGCCTTGCCTCACAAACGGGCAGGCTTGCCCCATCATCAGGGCTCTAGCGTCGTTCAGCAAGGCCAAAGCCCAAAAATTGCCAGCGCGGACTGGACAAATTGTGAAGCCGCCCGCTTATTACTCTTCGGTAATTGCCCCATTGTGGCTAGGCGCAGAAATAATCAGCTTCCTTGCCGCTGACGCCTGTCGCGCGCACGCGCACCCGTAGCTTGTTGATCGACCTACCTTGTGAAAGGATATTACTCTTTGGTAATTCATCCATTCTAGGGAAAATTTCAGGTAAAGCTTGGCCGCCGACCAGTCCCATCATCTGCCCCTGCGCCCTAACCAAGGCCCAAGCCGTACATCGTGCGAGATAGAGGGCACCCGCTGACCTAAAGACCAGCGGGTGCGTTTTGTTTTAGCGCGGAGCCATACGGATGGCACCGTCCAGGCGAACGTCTTCACCGTTGAAATAGCCATTAGTGATCATGGTCAAAGCCAATTGCGCATATTCATGCGGCAAGCCCAAACGTTTTGGGAAAGGCACGCTCATGGCCAGAGCGTCTTTAACGGCATCGGGCGCTGCATTCATCAAAGGCGTGTTGAAAATGCCAGGCAGGATGGTGTTGACGCGAATACCTTCGCCCATCAGATCGCGCGCGATTGGCAAGGTCATGCCAACAACACCACCTTTTGAGGCTGAATAAGCGGCTTGGCCCATTTGGCCATCTTCGGCCGCAACCGATGCTGTGTTGATAATGGCACCGCGCTCGCCGTCTTCCAATGGGTCCAAGGACAGCATGCCAGCGGCCGACTTAGCGATACAGCGGAAGGTGCCGACCAGATTGATCTGGATGATCATGTTGAAGGAATCGAGCGGGAAGTGCTTGATGTCGCCGGTCTTCTTGTCGCGGCTGGCGGTCTTGATGGCATTGCCCGTGCCCGCGCAATTGACGAGGATGCGTTCTTGGCCATTGGCCGCGCGTGCTTTGGCAAAGCCAGCGTCCACGCTTTCTTCGCTGGTCACATTGACCTCACAGAAGGTGGCGCCGATTTCGGCAGCGACTTCTGTGCCGCGCGCCACATTCATATCAAACAGCGCGACTTTCACGCCATGTGCCCGCAAGGCGCGCGCTGTAGCTTCGCCCAGACCAGAAGCGCCACCGGTCACGATAGCTGCGATTGAATCGTCTAATTGCATGTTTGGAAACTCCCTGAATTTGTTTACGATCGCGACTTATTATGGCGCGCTCGGGTAGGCAATTAGCTGTCTCTCAGCTAAACGCAAGAACACCGTGGCTGGAATTACTGGAATAGGCGAATTTTGTCTTCACCCCTCCCCCCTTTAGCGTCCCTCAAAAACAAAACCATCCTGCAGGTTGTGCCTGAAATGGCAACAGGAGGCGTTGAGCGTACGACCGTTGAAGTCGCCAGTGCCATTATCGAAGCCGGCGGCCGTGCCTTGGTATTCAGCGCCGGTGGTCGGTTGGTACAGGAGTTGGAAGCGCAAGGGGCCAAACATATCCATGGCGACGCAAACTCAAAAAACCCTTGGACTGTCTTTGTGTCCAATGTGTCCAAACTCGTCCAGATTATCGAGAAAGAGCAAGTCGATATCGTCCATGCCCGCTCGCGCGCACCAGCCTGGAGCGCCCTCTTAGCAGCGCGCCGCACAAGGACGCCTTTTGTGACGACCTATCACGGCATTTATAACGCCAAATCGGGCCTTAAGCGCTGGTATAATAGCGTGATGGCGCGCGGCGACCTTGTGATCGCGAATTCTGGCTATACGCGTGACCATGTCCTTGAAGCGCACAAGATTGACCCTGACAAAATCGAAGTGATTTATCGCGGCGTCGATGTCGACGCCTTTGATCCCCAAAATGTGTCGGACAAGCGCAAGCAAGAATTGGCCAGCCAGTGGGGTGTCTCGCGCCATTGCCCGCGCCCGCGCGCCATTCTGCCAGCCCGCCTAACAGCTTGGAAGGGCCAGAAGGTGATTTTGGAAGCCTTAGGGCATTTGAAGCGCGCAGGCGTGGAGATTGATTGTTTGATGGTGGGCGACTCGCAGGGCCGAGACAGCTATCAGGCAGAGCTTGCCCAAGAAATTCGCCGGTTGGGGCTTGAGGGGCACGTCCATATGGTGGGCCATTGCAATGATATGCCAGCGGCTTTTTCCTTGGCCGACTTTGCCGTCACCCCCTCTATTGAACCGGAAGCTTTTGGCCGCACCGCAGCCGAGGCCCAAGCCATGGGCTTGCCCGTCATTGCCTCGGACCTTGGAGCTGCGCGCGAAACTGTGGAAGACGGGGTTACGGGCTTTCTGAGCTCTGCCGGGGATGGTAAGGCCTTGGCCGATTGTATAGGCCGACTTTTGGCGCTGTCACCGGCGGAAAAAGCGGCGATGGGCGCTGCCGGCGCAATGCGGGTGCGGTCGCGCTTTACGACCCGCGCCCTACAAGCGGCCACAGTTTCGCTGTACCAGCGGCTGGTCGAAGCATAGAAGTGACAGGAACGGACGTGAACCCGGAGCGGATCTTAGTTATTGTTTTGGGGAGCTTAGGCGATGCGGTGTTGGCTCTGGCCCCGCTTGCGATGTTGCGTACCCATCACCGCGATGCCGAAATCACCGTATTGACCCAGCGCGGCAATGTGCGGTTTCTTTCAAAATCACCTTTCGTCGACCGGGTCGATGTGCGCTGGCCGCAGACCAAGCTTGTCGACAAAGCCAAGTTCATTTGGTCCTTACACCAAGAACGCTACGCCATGGTCTATGATTTGACCAATAGCGCGGAAAGCGACGCCTTGTTCAAGCTATTGTGGCCCATGCAGCCCAACTGGTCGGGTGGGGCTGTCGGCTGCTCTCACCCCCATGTTGACCGGACGCGCCTTACGCTGCACCGGCTTGACCGACATGCAGAGCAATTGATGACCTGCGGTGTCGGGCCAAAAGAGGGCTTTGCGCCGGGTCTATCACCCTTGCCCGACCTCGACTGGGTCGAATCAGTGGTGAAGGATCACACCAAGCTTACCCCCCGCCATCATGGCATTGGTGAGCCCTTTGCCTTTCTAGCTCCTGAAGGCCCGGCAGCAGATCCTACCAAGCGCTGGCCCACAGCGCGTTATGGCGAATTGGGCCTAGCGTTAGAGGCCCGTGGCATTCAGCCTGTTCTGGTCGGCGGTCCTGCTGCCATCGAACTGGCCGTGGAGATTCGCGCAATTGCACCCAAAGCCTTGGACCTAGTAGCACGCCTCGATGTGTTCCAATTCATTGGTTTAGCACGACAATCCATTCTTGCAGTTGGCTCTGAAGGCGATATGGCCATCATTGCGGCCGCCGCTGGTGCGCCAACATTGGCGATCATCAATCCGAACGAAACCAGCGTCCGAAAGGCTGCCCCCCGGGGTACAGCGACCGTAGGCTTGGTCGCGCGCAACTTTGATACCATCCGTGTTCAAGATGTTTTGGCCGCTGCACGCGCAGTAACGCCGACAATTCTTGAAGCACAAACATCATGACGCCTTGAAGGATTGTTCATTTACATCCATTATCTAGATGTGCCCGGTGAAACCCGGGACAAAGGCATTTGCGGCACCACACCGCGTAATTTATGGAGAGACGAACATCAGACGCCCTATGGCTGCAACGCCCACTAAAGACGGCCCCCGTATCAACGAAGATATCCGCGCACCGCGCGTGCTTCTGATTGACGAGAATGGCGAAAAGCAAGGCGAGATGCCTTTAGCTGCAGCGCTAGATGCCGCGACAGAGGCTGGGCTCGACCTCGTAGAAATCGCAGGAACTGCAAACCCGCCGGTGGTGAAGATCCTCGATTATGGAAAATTCAAATTCCAAGAACAGAAAAAGAAGAATGAAGCGCGCAAGCGTCAGAAGGTTGTTGAGCTGAAGGAAATCAAGCTCCGCCCGATGATCGACGATCATGATTATGACGTCAAAGCCCGCGCAATGTCTCGCTTCTTCGAAGAAGGCGACAAGGTCAAAGTGACCCTGCGCTTCCGTGGCCGCGAAATGGCGCACCAGCATCTGGGGATCGACCTATTGATGCGGGTCAAGCGCGACTTTGAAACCATTGCCAAGGTCGAGAGCGAACCCCGCCTCGAAGGCAAACAAATGACCATGGTCATGGCACCGCGCACCTAAGCGCATGGTGCTCTGACACTGCTGATTGAGCCGCCCTCCTGCCTGCGCAGGGGGGCGTTTTGTTTTGGCGCGAAGCGCAATGCTTCTATGCCGCCAAAGCCTGTGGTTTTGTGATTGGGAAAACTGGGACAAACAAATTGGCTTGCGTGCCATGACCGATGCGGCTGCGGATCTCGACCCGCCCGCCGAGCAATTCACTAAAGCGCTTTGTAACGGCTAGACTGCCAACAAGTAGGGTGCAGTCCTGCGGGACTGCACCACCTCGTTAGCAGTGGTCTTCGTTTTGATTAATGCCACTTGGACAGCATTTGCCGCAGGCTTTGCCTCGGCAAAGGCTTAGTTCGAGTCTGAGTGCGCAAGATGAAGCCCTTCGAAGTGAATTGGCTGCAGCCCAACATAATCGATCTAAGGCGTTGCTTGACCTTGGTGCATTCCTGTCGGAACGCACCCTGCGGCGCGAAGCGCATTACTATGTCTGAAATGCCTTTGGGCTTTCGAGTTCTGTTAAGCGGTTACCCGCTCGGCTTTTAGTTTTGAATCCAATAATTTAGCCACAAGTCGAGAGTCCCGTAATCTATCTCTCGAAGCGAGACCTTCTCGAAGGTTGAACAATTCGAAAACTGCTTTGCTTTTGAAAATGCTATAAACTTGTGGTAGGAATTCAGATTGCTGGGTCGTACAATTTGAGCCTTGGCCAATAGACATTTCAAGCGCAATCGAGTTTTCATTTGTCTATTGAATATGCCTAATTAAAGTCTGTATCGGTGAGGAAAAAATGGAACAGATGACGCCAAATTCTCAGCTTGTTGTTGCACTCACGAAGGTGCTTGCCGATCTGCTATCCGCGTTAGCATGGCCGGTAGCCATCTTGATAGTCGCCTTAATGTTTAGTACTCAAATAAAGCAATTGTTCACAAGGATGCGAGGCTTTACTGGCTTCGGGACTTCCGTTGACTTAGAGCCAAACTACGCTGTCGAAGATCAAGGGGCAGCCATCGACTCATCATCTGCCATAATCTCGTTCAGCGGTGGGCAGCATGGACTTCCTTCCCCAGACGTCCGCTTTGAGGATATGGACGCTCTACTTTTGGGGGGGTTGCAATCAGAATTCCCTGACGATCTTGAGGCTCAGTTGAAATGGGCAATCAGATTTCGCTCAGTAACGGAATACAACCGTGGTCACGAGCAATGTTTCCGCCTAATTTTTGGCTCGCAGATTTGGCTGCTTAGGTTCTTAAATAATATCCCGGAAATAAAAAAAGATGAGGTCAAATCATTCTATTATGAACGGATCGCAGTCGATCCCAAAAACGCGGAATTCCTTTCGGATAGAGATTTTGAAAGCTGGTTGCAGTTTCTGGTAAACATGAAATGTATTGAGATTGAAGGTGAGGGTAGTGAAGCTTCAGTAAAACTCACTACTACAGGCCGAGACTTCTTAGTTTGGATGCTTATGGAGAGGGTGTCGGATTCAAAGCCGGGATGACAATCTGGAATTGCTCAAACTGTGTCCGCCAAAGCCAGATCGAGCATTGGCGGAGGGGTGTTTGGTCTGCTTTGCGCCAAGGGTTGCCATTTTGGGCTGCTTGGCGGCTGCTCGAAAGCGGACATCTATGGTGCCGAACAATGGGTGCACTTCAGTGTCGTTTGGTCAATGATTTGCCGGACTTCATGTTCCAACAAGGCGGATGTCTCAACAAAGTCTGCCCTATCGGTATCGACGATCAAGTCGCCAAAGGAGCGAGCACTATAGCCCTCTGCAATCATGATCCGAATGCGATCTTGCTCTCGGTCCGTGAACACCCTGCCTCGTCCCTCCGCGACGATTGATGTGTAGGTCGCTCGTAGAATTACGAATACGGTTCTGAGTCCCCGGTCCTCGAAGCTTCGTTTAAAGAACACCCAGTCGGTTTGTCGAAGGGGATAAGCCACAACAGCTAAACCCGCATGTTCAACGGCAGTGATGCCCGCCTGCACTATACCGCGGCTAGTTTGCAGGATGCTCGAGTACCAAGGGCGGCTGGATTGTTTAAAGTCGTCTCCGTCCAGGAAAACGCCCGACAAACGTCCGGCGAGTTCACGCCCGAGAGTGGACTTGCCTACACCGATCGGGCCGCTGAGAAAAACTACGTGTCCGGACATGTTTAGACCCTACTATGATTCAAGTGACGGCTGAAACTGGGCGCATGCCGCCATTGGCGTTCAGGAACTCAGAACGGCAGCTAACCGACCACACCCATCCCAAACCTGCCAGTCCGAAATCGGCCAGAAGTCGCCGAAGCGTGACGGGCCGGAGGCGTTCCAGTTGGTCCTTCAGCCAGCGCCCTAACAGGACCAAGCAGCATGATCTGCGCACCTAATGGCGCGCAGTCCTCTTCTTAGATCCACCCTCACCGCGGGGCTAAATCATCCTTTAGCGCGCGGTCCAAGAGTTCCATATCCAGATCGACCGAGGCCAAATCAGGCTCCACCACCGCGCGTTCAAAGCTGGCGAAAGCCTCCTGTAGGCGGCCCAGCGTATGGTCGATTTCCTGCAAGCGGGCTTGTCCGGCATGGGCCTCTAGCTTGAGGCGGTCAGACACCAGATCAGCGGTGGCGGGCAGATAATAGGTGAAGAAGCGTAGGATTGGGGTTAGCTTTTCTGGATGGCTCGCCACCGTGTCCAAAATGGTCAAGGCGTGGCGCGCTAATGCATCGAGCACGTGGCCGACGTTGAGTGGCACTATCGGGATAGCCGCACGCAAAACCATAATATGCTCATGGGCTTCAACCAGAAGCGCGTGGCGAGGATCGTCATCTTTTAGATCAAGGATCGGCGGACTGGGCAGATCAGCTCCAGCTTTATCCTGAAAGAACCGCGGCAAGCCCACCGTCAGAAAGCCATAGAGCGATAGCGCCACCAGACCCGCCACAATTGGTCCAGAGCGGAACTCCACCAGCAAAGCGCCGCCAAGCGCTAAAGAGACTGCCAACGACCCAAAAATCACCCACCACGAGGTTCCAGCCCCGCCACGGCGCGGCTTGTCCGACCGAGATGGCGGCTTTGGCATCGCTTAGCCCTTTGTCTTGTGCGCGAATTCATCGTCCAGAGACTGGTCGAGCAAGCGCATATCGATCTCAAGGCTGCGGGCATCATGGCCCCGCAGGCGGCTGGCGAAATCGGTGTAAGCAAGATCAAGCTTGCCAATCATGGCATCAATTTCAGCCAAGCGTGCAGGCTCAGCGCCGCCTGCAATCGCACCACGCGCGCCCAATAGGTCGGCGGTGGCGGGCAGATAATAGGTGAATAGCCGCTGGACGTCGGACAATTTAGAAGGATCTTGTCGCAAGCCCATCTCCACTTCCTTGACGCGCGCGACCATATTGCGCAAACGCGCGCCAAGTTCACCTTCGGCTACGCTGGCAGCAGCCTCTAGCCGCACGAGTGCCGGCTCAGCTTCAGCAATTACAGCTTGGTGGAGCTTGGGTGGGGCTTCTGGTTCGGGCAAGGCCTCACCATTTGCGCGGGCGCGGGCAGCAGCTTCGGATTCGCCACCCTGCCGACGACGACGACCATCTTCATCCTCGTCCTCGTCATAATAGTCATCGAGACTTTTGTCGTAACCCCACAGGTCATCCACCGTGTCGCGCTTGCCACCGAAGAAGCCGAGCGACCCGCCAGCGGCAAAAAACAAACCGATGCCGACCCAGGGATTAAAGCTGCAAATAGCCCAGATGAAGAACCAGAATGCAAGCACACCAAAGGATTGCGGCGAGCGAATCCGAACGGCGAACTCTTCCTTCATCCAATCTTTCGAGCGGCGACGGGACATGAATTAGGTCACGCGCCCTTGCACCAAAGCTTGTCGTAATTCCTGAGTCATTTCGTCCATGCGCTTTTCGACCATGGCCCGCTTCTGACGGCCTTCCTCTTGCGTCGAAAGGACACCGGAAAGCGTATCGATCAAATCACGATTGGCTTGTTCCAAGGTTTCAAGATCGACGATCCCGCGCTGAGACTGCTCTTCAATCGCGATGGCTTGCTCTTTCATCATCGATGAAGTTTGGCGCAGCATCTCATTGGTGGCGTCGGTGACGGCCTTTTGCATCGCCAAAGCGTCTTCTTGACGGCGCAGCCCCAATAGCAGGACCATCTTTTGCTTCCACAAGGGGATGGTCAGGCGGGTTGAAGCTTGCAAGCTCTCGACCAAAGTCTCATCGCCCGCTTGCACGATCCGGATTTGCGGCAATTGCTGGATACCGATTTGACGGGCTTGCTTTAGATAAAAGATGCGCTTTTCCAAACGCTCCATCGCTTGCTGGGCGTCCCGGTAAGCTTGCGCCTCAATCATACCGTCGCCGGTGAGCAAGGCTTCATCGGCAATGGTCTTCAACTCTGGCAGACGGGTTGCTTTAATTTCGGCCGCAAAAGCTTCGCCAGCTTCGACATAAGCGCTCAGTTGCGCAATCGACGCGGCGGTTTGCTCATGCAAATCGTCCATAACGGCAATGTCACGCCGCAAGCCGTCTTTGCGCTTTTCCAATTGAATGCCGATGGCATCAATCTGGCTGGCAACATCTTCAAACTTGCCCTTGAATTTTTCGATTTCAGCCTTGGCACCACCAAACAATTTGCCGAAGAAGCCCTTCTTCTGCATGGCGGCAGGATCAAGGCCTTTGGCTTTAGCGATGATACTGGTCAACAAAAGGCCGGTATCGCCAAGCTCGCGATTTTGAGTTTGGGCGAGGATCCGATCCGCATAGGCAACCACATTGCGCTGTGCATTGTCGCCAAAAGTGGCGATAGAAGCCCGGTCATCCAAGGACAATTGGCTGCGAATGCGGGTTAAATCCTTGGACTCAACCTTGATCTCAGGCAATACGGCTTCTGCCGACACCGTATCGACTACGGTTGTTTTGGTGGCATTTGCATCATCACTCATTGGCCTAAAGCCTCCCCATCAACCTTGGTCTGCACAATTCGCCCATCGGGTTGAGACCCGCTTATTTAAGAGCATTGCCTTGGTTTCGCACTAGGCAAGTGGAATTTTTGCAGTTCTGCACACCGTATGACGTAAGTATGGGCGAAATTGTTTTAGATGCGGTGAATGAAGAGCGGCTGATTGAGACCTTCAACAACCCGTCCATCCAAGCCCAGTAATGTGCGCTTGCGATCACTTTGCCGCTTCAGACCCCAGTCAAAGAAGATCGATGCCGCGGCGACCGCAGCAGCCAGTGGCCTTGGCTCTAGGACCGGCCGTTGCCCCCCCTTTCGGTTCGCGCTTGAGTTCCCGATCAAGCCACCAAAATTGCTGGAGCGTGTGGGCAGATTTAAAGCGATTAAGCCACTACCCGGGAGGGCGCGGGGCAGGCTACCTCGCTGGCCTGCCAAAAGGGCCAATGCACCGCCGTCAGGCACGCCATTGACGATCCGGGCATTTTCCTCAAGGGGACTTGGCGAGAGTGCGAAGGCCGCCATAACGCGGCCATCGCGCGCGGCTGAACTGTCAGAATTGCTAGAGCCCCAACCCGCGAGGCTGAGCGCCATCCACGCCCCTTCCCCATGTCCTGCGACGCCAACGCGTGACGCATCCATACGATTGGCTCGTGGGCCTAAGACTTGCGCAGCCTCGGAAGCCATGTCGATTAGAAAGCGCGCTTCAGCCGGGTTCGGGCGGCGCATTTCTGGCGCATTAGCAACCAAAGTCGCCCCTTCACCGGCCTTTAATCTGACGGCGCGTGGATCGTCCAAGGCAATAACGAAATAGCCACTGGCCGCGAGCGCACCAATGAACGGATCATACATCGCACCTTTACAGCCTGCATCAGGACAGAAAATGATCAATGGCATGCGATCAAAGACGGTCACCGGATAGGCGATGCGGGCCTGACACATATTGCCATCCGGTGCGCGGATCGAAAAATCACGGGTACGGGCGGCCACGACACCGGTTGATGCTTCATAGACGATTTCAAAGCTATCGCGACCGCGATTAAGCCAAGTCATCGGATTAAAGCCGCGTTCGATATTCTGTGGGGTACCCCTAGACTGGGCGAATGCCGAGCTTGCGCCAAAGCCTGAGAGGCCCGCTGCACAAACGCCAGACCAAATCATTTCGCGCCGCAATAGGCCACAAGATCCCTGTGGGCCCGCTGTTTTGGCTGCGCTCTTGGGTTCACCAGTGTTCAAAGTCTCATCGTCCATCATGGATCACAATCTGCCCTTAGTAGACGTAACAAGTTCGGCTCGCTTTGTTTCCACAAACGATTTCGACGATACACAAAGCCATTGTGTGGCCACTCTGGCTAAGAGGTCAATTGCCATCTAGCCAAACGTGTGAATTTGCGCTCAATTAGTTGTGAATAAGATGAGAGGACACCCCACCTAACTCACATTTGTCAACTGATTAAGGTTAAAGCATGACACGTCCTCCGGTCATGCTAATCCGCACCTTTAAGGCACAAAAACCAGCCGCGTAAGGTCCCTCCCCCGCCACACTTGTGGTGCATAGACGCAAAGATGCTTAAACGATGACCTCCCTAAAGAACGCCTTCAATTACACTTTGTCGCTTGCCATTTTGGCAGTTGCCACAAGCCCCGCCTCTGCTCAAACCTTGCCAGAGGCTGTCACCTTAGCGCTGCAAACCAATCCCGGCCTTGAAAGCCAGCGCGCCAATTTGCGTGCCCTTGGTCAGCGGCGGGTGCAAGCTGTCGCACAAAGACGAATGCAGATAGGTGGCGAAGCCACGTATGGCCAACAAGAATCCTGGACCCGCTCTATCAGCTCTACCGGTGTGATTTCCAGCCGCCTCGCTACGGAAACAACCCCCACAACCTATGGCCTTAGCGCCTCACAACCGGTTTGGCTGGCAGGTCGGGTTAAGGCTGCCATGAGCCTAGCCGAAGCCCAGATTGCCCAAGCCGATGCGCGTTTAGCAGCCAGTGAATTGGCGGTGATGCGCGATGTCGTCATTGCCTATGCCGCGCTGCGTCGCGACTTACGCACCGTGGAAATCCGGCGTCAAAATCTGGCCACTTTGAACCGCCAGCTAGAAGCCGTGCGCGTGCGCTTTGATGTTGGTGATGTCACCAAAACCGATGTCGCCCAAGTCGAAGCCCGCCAAGCGGCGAGCACAACAGCGCTTGCCGCTGCTGAAGCCGCCGTCGATGCAAGTCGGTCGGCGATTGAGCGTCTGATCGGGCAAGCGCCGACGGAACTGACGCCAGAGATTAAAGAGGTTGCTGGCCCTGCCAGCCTAGACCAAGCCCTCGTTCTGGCGCGGGCGAATAATCCGGACCTAGCGGCAATTCGTCTGGGCGAAACAATCGCGCTAGCAGGTGCTAAAGTAATTGAGGCTGAGAACCGGCCCAAAATCACCATTCAGGCCAGCCAAGCTTGGGCCGTCGATTCCGGCTTTGATGGCAATCGCAGCGGCAATACGGCTGTGACAGCGCGCCTATCGGTACCCATCTTCACAGGTGGCCTCGCCAGCTCTCGCATTACAGAGGCTTTGGGTAATGCCAACGCTGCCCGTTTTTCCGCAGTCGATGGCGAACGCCAGATTTCGGAACGGACTACCAATGCGTGGCACCAAGCCCGTGTCGCGCGGGTGGCGGTGAACGCTTCTGCGGAACAGGTCAAGGCCGCCCAAATTGCTTTCGAAGGGGCAGAGCTTGAGCAGTCGGTCGGTCTTCGGACGACGCTTGATGTGTTGATTCAGCAACAAGAATTGTTGGAAGCCCAATTGGCCCAAGCCCGTGCGATGCACGACTTACAAGCAGCCACCATCGCTTTGTCTGCCATCACAGGTGTTCTAAAGCCCTCCGACCTAGAGGCTACCAGTGCAAGCGTTAAAGAGACAGGGCTTCCTTGGCTAACGCCGCCTGAAGTGCCTTTGGCAGCGGTCGAAACAGTTTTGAGCATTGTACCTCTTCCCAGCCAAGTGTCGGTGAAGGCTGCCGAACGCGCGGGCGGACGGCCCAAGCCTAACGCTAAACGATAAGGCCTGTAGCCGGGCAAATTAGGACTTCTCTTTTTAGGGAAAACAGGTCAGAGGTGTGCGGATGGTCCATTCGATCCACTCCGAACCTCTGCCTGATGCCACCGTCAGCCCAGCTGAAGACGCGCTGAGCTTGCTGCACGCAACGGCCTGCACGATTGATGAAAGAGGTGGATTGTCTTGGGTTGACCCAACTAAAGCCGCTGTTTTCTTGCAAGTAGATCGACCTCCTGCCCATTTCGATGAGCTGGATTTAGCTGTCGAAGGTGCTGCGTACCAAGCCCTGCACCGCGGCCATCCAGTGACAATCCGGCGGCCAAGAAATTTGGAAGTGATCGCCAATGCTGCCCAACAGATCATTGTCTTCCGCGAAATTATGGCGCTTGCGCCAGAATATGTGCCGCCGTTCCCGCGAGCTGCCAATGATCCCGAAACCATGATGTTAAAGTCTGCTTTAGCAGACAACCGCATGTGCCTGTTTCGTCAGCCGATCATCTCGACAGCCGATAATCAAATTGTGCGGTGGGAATGCTTATCCCGCCTGATCCAAGTCGATGGACGCATTGTCGCGCCGATCGACTTCATCCCCGCAGCAGAACGTGCCGGCCTTGTCGGCGAGTTAGATATCGAGACGCTAAACCTCGCGCTGAGTGCTTTGACACGTGAAGACACGATCAAGCTCGCGATTAATGTCTCAGCTGGGACAATAGCGGATTCGTCAGCCTGCCGGGATTATCTTGATATTCTAAATCACAATCATGCAATCTCCGACCGTCTAACGGTCGAAATTACTGAATCCATCGCGATCCATGATTTGGACGCTGCGGCGAGATTTGGACAATCTGTCCGTGCTGCGGGTTCTCGCTTGGCCTTGGATGACTTTGGCGAAGGGCACACCTCTTTCCGCTCTATCCGCGCCCTACCCCTTGATGAGATCAAGATCGACGGTGCCTACGTGCAAAACATTGAATCGCGTGAGGATAGTCGCGCTTTTGTGGTTGCAATTGACCAACTTGCCCGGGGCCTTGGTATGGAAACAGTGGCTGAACGGGTGGAAACAGCGGAGGAAGCTGAAGCCCTGCGTGAGATTGGCGTGATCGGCCAACAGGGTTATTTTTACGGCAGACCCCGCTCTTCTGGAAAATGATATCCCCAATCGGGGGATGAATGCTCTCAAATTAGAAAAATATTGCACAGATAGGGCTAAATTTAGCCTTTGCCTTCTGGCATGCGTGCGCTATGTCATGCTGCATATGCGAAATAAGAGAGTCTCACCATGAACGCTTCCACGCCAACACTCCATTTGGACCTTTCCCCTCAGACCGTTCCTGCTTTGCTGGGAGAGAGTGCGGCAGCGCTTGCACCGATTAAGGTTGCAGCTTTGGCCTTTGTTCGCAAGCGTGTGGCCCCGGCTGGCAAAATCGACCGTAAGCTCATCGATCAAGAACAGCACATTGTGCACGGCTTGGCGTGGATCGCGACCTATGTTGAGACCTTGCGCGAAGTGGCCAATTGGGCGCTCAAGCTGCAAGATGAAGGCCTTTTTGGCGAAACTGAAACCGCCCTTTCGTGCTTATTGTTCGCCAACTATTTGGGCGATCTTAAGGGCGGGATTGCCATGAATCAGGGCGAAATCATTCGCCCAGCGGAGCTCGGGCTTGAAGCCATCGTGGAAGAGGCTTTGTCAGGGCCCGCAAGTGCCGCGCTTTTGGCGGCAGCAACCCAAGAACTTAAAACTCGGACTGCGGATTTGGTAGCCCAAGCCCAAGGCAAGGGGACGATTGAAGTTACAGGCCTCGACGAAACCTATGAAATGGTGCGCGACACTTTCCGCCGCTTTGGCCAAGAAAAAGTCGCTCCTTTTGCCCATGGCTGGCACCTGCGCGATGAATTGATCCCGATGTCCGTTCTGACCGAGATGGCCGATCTTGGCGTCTTTGGTCTGACAATCCCAGAAGAATTTGGCGGCTCTGGCATGGGCAAGACCGCCATGTGCGTCGTCTCCGAGGAATTATCGCGCGCCTATATCGGCGTTGGCTCACTGGGGACCCGCTCTGAAATTGCGGCTGAATTGATCCTCACCGGCGGGACGGACGAACAGAAGAATTATTGGCTGCCCCGTATTGCCTCTGCAGAGACCCTGCCGACTGCCGTCTTTACCGAGCCCAATACCGGTTCAGACCTTGGTGCACTTCGCACCCGCGGCGAGAACAAAGGCAGCCATTGGGAAATCACCGGCAATAAGACGTGGATCACCCATGCCGCGCGCGCCGACATGATGACCTTACTGGCCCGCACCAAGCCAGAGACCAATAATTTCTCGGGCCTCTCAATGTTCTTGGCGCCGAAACCACGTGGCACTGACGAAACCCCATTCCCCGCTGACGGTATGACCGGCGGTGAGATTGAGGTTTTGGGCTATCGCGGCATGAAGGAGTATGAGCTTGGCTTTGACGCCTTCAAAGTCCCGACAGAAAACCTTCTGGGGGGCGTTGAAGGGATGGGCTTCAAGCATTTGATGGCCACGTTTGAAAGCGCTCGCATCCAAACAGCGGCACGCGCCATAGGCGTCGCACAAAACGCCTTAGATCTGGGCTTGGCCTATGCGCTTGATCGCCAGCAATTCGGCGATGCCATCTTTGTGTTCCCACGCGTACACAACAAGCTTGTACAAATGGCGGCAGAAATTCTCGGCGCACGCCAATTGACCTATTTTGCGGCCCGTCAAAAGGACGAAGACAAGCGCTGCGACTTAGAAGCGGGCATGGCCAAGCTTCTGGCCGCCCGCGTAGCGTGGGCAGCAGCCGACAATGCTTTGCAGATCCATGGCGGGAATGGCTTTGCGCTGGAATATCCCGTCAGCCGCGTCCTAGCAGATGCCCGCATCCTGAACATCTTTGAAGGTGCTGGCGAAATTCAAGCTCAAGTTATCGCGCGTCGCCTGCTGGAAGACTAAATTCTGTCAGCCCTTTTAAAGAAAAAAGCCGCTCCCTCGACAGAGGCAGCGGCTTTTTTGTTGGTTTCTCGTGAGAAACATGCATTAAATCTCAGTGTCTCATGTGGCAGGCAGGGAGTGCTCCTATCTCATGCGACATACAAAAGTGCGTAAGAAAACAAAAAAAGGCACCTAAGCAGGTGCCTTTTCCAAGTGAGAAGTCGAGCATCCGTTGCGCCGAAGCGACTGCCGATGTGAATCCCGACTTTGCATCTTTAGATTTAAGATTGCGAGCGCACTATGTCAAGAGAAATGACCGCCAAAGAGATTGAGCATCTTGCGAATTTCATTTCAGCCGAGCGGCTTGATAAACTCCTGAAACTGACGGGAGATTTGGGAGCTTCCATCCAAATCCATCAGGATACTTTGGCTTTAAATAGCCAACTTATTAAGATTGTTGCGACGATCGAGATCGCTTTGCGCAACACCATATACGCCAACATCATGCATCATTTCGAAGCAGCCAATTGGTTACAACAGCCCCCTGTTAAGTTGAACCTAGAAGACGGCGATAGGAAAAAGATCGTCATGGCATTAGATAGTGCCAAACGATCAGAATACGCCAAGAAGAGCCAAGCTGAGAAAGCTGCTCTGAAGGCCGAAGTCTTTCCAAAAGGCAAGCCTAGAGATATCAAGCCATTTAAATATGTGCAGAAAAAGCGCGAAAATATTCCCGTCTCAGATGGTAAGATAATTGCCGAGCTTACTTTCGCATTCTGGAAACGCCTCTACTCAGCTGAATATGAGCACCAGCTCTGGCGCACGACACTGAAGCGGACATTTCCGAACAAGACTCTAAAACGTGCGCACGTATCCGCGCAGCTCGAGATTGTTTATCAGATGCGTAACAGACTTGCCCACCATGAACCGGTGGTTGGCGACCGCTTTCACAAGCTGATTTCTGCAATTGGCTTCGTGTTGCAAGAGCTCAACACCAAGGCTTCATGTCCGCCGCATCCCTTAGAGAAACTGCTTGCTGCAGATGTGCAACAAGCAATCAGCCTTCAATCCAAGCTGGAGTCAACGATTGCGCCTTATAGGGACAAGGCAATTTAATATGCTTCGTTGGCGGCGCACTGGTCACTGCATTTCAGTGCCATCTAAGTCGTTCTCTCTTAAAAGCTAACGCTTAGACTAAGCCACCTAACTGGTTGATCTAAAAGTTCGCCAGCCGGGCCAGCCGACGCACTTCCGAAGCAGCACGGTCTTCCTTGCTGCCGCCTTGGCGACGGCTGAGGGCGGGCTGGAATGCGATGGCGGCATGTTCGGTACAATAGACCGCGCCTGAGCTACACTGGGCACCGCAGAACCCAAAATCAGGATCGCCTGGATCCCCGATTGGCCATTTGCACATATTGGTGCCCAATTGCAGCACGCCAATCAAATCGCCACGCTTTTCCGGAGGGGTAACCGGCTTTGGTGCTGGCTTGACGATGGGGTGGGGTGCCGCAGGGGCCAGAGCCTTAACCGCCGACTCCACTTTGGCAGCCACATGAGGGGGCACAACTAAAACCGGGCGCGGACGCGCGGTTGGTACCGGAATCCGCTTGATTGGACGCGATGGCGCCGCCCGACCTGCCAAACCTAACCGATGAACCTTGCCAATCACAGCGTTGCGGGTAACACCACCCAATTGTTTGGCGATTTGACTGGCTGACAGCCCATCTGTCCACAACTTCTTGAGTAGGGTGACGCGATCATCCGTCCAGCCGTTGGTCATGAATATCCCCATATATTGTGCCCAGCCTTTAAGGCCAGCTAATTGAGTGCCCACCCATAGTAGCTTCACGACTTATTAACACAAGGGCTAGTGATAGGGTTTTCCACAAATATGGGCTCCCCTCTACATGTTGATAACACCAGATATTGTGGATGGACTTTTGGTAGCTCGGTTACGATTTTTCGCGAGCTCATGCGCTATAATGACTGCATTCGTCCGAATCGGGGCAGAGAGAAGCCATGCTTATGGATGCCTCAACCCTCGTTGCACTAATTTCCTCACGGATCTGTCATGATCTTGTGTCCCCAATCTCCGCTTTGACTACGGCGCTGGACATTCTCGACGATGACCACGGTGCAGATATGCGCGAACAGGCAATGGATTTGATCCGGACATCTGCCAATCAAGCTGCTGTGAAGCTTGAATTCATGCGCGCGACCTTTGGAGCAGGCACAACCGGTGCTGGCACGGCGGACTTGGGTGAATTGCGCGAGCTGTCTCGGCGCTTTGTCGAAAGCCAGAAGCCCGAACTCATCTGGACCCTGCCGATACAAACCGCCCCGCGAGCGGCGGCTAGGATTTTGATGAATTTGATCTTAGTTGGCCTAGATTGCCTGCCTCGCGGCGGCCAATTGGAAGTGACCGGCGGTCTGCAAGACGACAAATTGACGCTAAACGTCATTGCAACGGGCACCAGAGCTACGTTGAAGCCGGCGGTGCGAGCGGGCTTAGCGGGAGAGTTGCCTGAAGGTGGCTTTGATGGCCGCTCTGTCCAGCCTTATTTGGCCTTTATTACAGCTGCCGGGGCTCGTGCCGAACTTGCCGCCCGCGAAAGTGAAGAACGTGTTGAACTTATTGTTCGCATAGCGGCATAAATACTGCACTTATTCTCAAAATTTAGTCCTGTCTTAACCGTCCGCCGTCATTCTACTCAAAGGATTGGCGTTCAGCGTTAGTTTCAACGCGTCGGCAAAGGGCTAGTTTTATGGATGAACTACTGGGCGAATTCATAACTGAGACGAATGAATTCCTTGAAACGGTCGATACCCAGCTTGTTGTTTTTGAAGCCGACCCCACTGACGGTGATACCCTAAACAGTATTTTTCGGTTGGTTCACACGATCAAAGGAACGTGCGGCTTTCTGGGCCTGCCCCGCTTACAATTTGTTGCTCATGCCGGTGAAACACTTTTAGGCAAATTCCGCGACGGAACTTTGGTAGCCACGCCAGACCAAGTCCAATTGGTTCTTGAGAGTATCGACCGCATCAAAGAAATCTTAGCGGACTTGGAAGCAACCGGCTCTGAACCCGAAGGCGATGACAGCGCCTTGATTGGCGCATTGGAACTGGCCGCTGAAGGTCATCCGGCTCCGACTGCAGCCCCCGCCGTTGTGGAAGCCCCAGTAATTGCTCCGACACCCGAGCCCGTCGCAGCCCCAGTTGCTGAAGCAGCCCCCGTCAGCTCGACTGGTCTTCGGTGGGACCCAGATCTGGGCCGTGAATTACGTCCCGGCGAAGTTTCATTGGCCGAGTTGGAAGCAGCCTTCATGTCAGCCATGCCTGATGATGAGGTTGAGCCCGCTGCGAACGTCGCTGCAGCACCTGTTGCTGCTGCCCCTGTTGCCCCTGTTGACGTCGAGCCGACTGCGCCGGCTGTTGAGCGCCGCGCCGCGCCTGAAATGCGCGCGATCAAAGATGACGATGAGGATGCCGCTGTCAAAGGTGGCGCGGTTTCCTCAAGCCAGACCATTCGCGTCAATGTCGACGTGCTTGAAACCCTGATGACCATGGTTTCTGAGCTGGTTCTGACCCGCAACCAATTGATGCAAATGGTGCGCAACACCACCGATAGCGAGTTTAAGGGCCCATTGCAGCGCCTGTCCGCTGTAACGGCTGAGCTGCAAGATAGTGTGATGAAAACGCGCATGCAGCCAATCGGGTCGGCGTGGAAAAAGCTGCCCCGTATCGTGCGCGATGCTGCGCGTGATCTCAACAAAAAGATCGATCTGATAATGGATGGTGAGGCGACCGAGCTTGATCGCCAAGTCTTGGAATTGATCAAAGATCCACTGACCCACATGATCCGCAATTCCTGCGACCATGGTCTGGAATCGCCCGCAACCCGGGTTGCGGCCGGTAAGTCCGAGATGGGATCCATCCGTTTGAACGCCTATCATGAAGGCGGTCACATTGTGATTGAAGTCTCCGACGACGGAGCGGGTCTGTCGACTGCGCGCATTCGCGACAAAGCCATTAAAAATGGCTTGGTCAGCGAAGAACTGGCGTGGACCATGTCCGACTCCCAGATTCATCGCTTCATTTTTGCGCCCGGCTTCTCCACCGCAGCGGCAGTTACAAGCATCTCTGGCCGTGGTGTCGGCATGGATGTGGTGCGTACCAATATCGAACTCATTGGCGGCACCATCGATCTGCAATCGACCGAAGGGCGCGGTACAAAGTTCTTCATCAAAATCCCGCTGACGTTGGCGATTGTTTCGGCTCTGGTCGTCGGCTCTCGCCAGCAGCGCTTTGCCATCCCGCAATTGTCGATTGTGGAATTGGTAGGCGCGGGTGGTGCTTCTGAGCACAAGGTTGAAGTTCTCAATTCCGCGCGGGTCTTGCGCCTGCGCGACCGCTTGTTGCCGCTGGTCGATCTGTCAGAAGTTTTGGGCGTACCGCCGCGCGATCCTATCGCTGACGAGTCGCACTCAGCCTTTGTCGTGGTGATGCAGCATTCGGGTCAATTGTTTGGCGTCGTCGTCGATGAAGTGTTCGACACCGAAGAAATTGTGGTGAAACCGCTGTCTAAGGCGTTGGCCGATGTGGGCACCTTCTCTGGCGCAACCATTTTGGGCGATGGCTCCGTCATCATGATCATCGACCCAGGTTCTGTCTATCGCCGCGTCGGCCAAGCCGAAGAAGTTGTTGAAGAAGCTGTTGAAGCGGTTCAGAAAAAGCGTGGCCAGCGTCCTGAAACGACCTCGATGATCGTGTTCCAAGCCGGTGGCGAACAGCCCAAGGCTGTACCCCTATCCTTGGTGACGCGCCTTGAAGAATTGGATGCAAGCAGCTTCGAGCAAGGCGATGGCCGCACGCTCGTGCAATATCGCGGTGAGCTGATGCCAATTGTGGCAGCAGATCCCACTGCACCCATCGCCACCACGGGCGTCCAGCCTGTATTAGTCTTTACCTACAATGGTTTGGCCGCAGGCATGGCTGTCGAGAAGATTGTCGACATCGTTGACGAGGCGCTGGACATTGAAATGGCTGCAGAACGTCCGGGTCTTTTGGGAGTCGCCGTCATCAAAGGTAAAGCCACCGAAGTTCTCGACGTTAGTCATTATCTAAGCCTCGCTTTGACAGATTGGGACGATCCAGGCGTCAATAAGCCTGCCAAGCACATCGTTTTGGTGGAACGCAACCCATTCTTCCGCAACCTATTGTCGCCGCTCTTGCGCTCGGCTGGGTATGAAGTTGAGGCCGTTGACACGGTTTCAGCAGCTCTACTTTGTGCGGAATACCGCAAGCCTTCAGCTGTGCTCACCGACATTGATGTCGACGTAGCTTCGGCGCGGCGTTTGTTGAGTGATGATCGCCTCGCAGGTACCAGCATTGTCGCGCTCTCTGGCTCGCCCAATGCGGATGCGACTGGCTTTGCGTCACTGGTTCGAAAGTCTGATCGCAAAAGTCTGATTGCCGCTATCGAAAACGCCGCCAAATTGGAGATTGCAGCATGAATGCCCTCGCAACGCGCCATGAAAGCGAATTGGCTCTTGCCAAGGCTGGAACCAAGGAATTTGTGACCGTCCATGTCGCGGATCAATTGTTTGGTGTTGAAGTTACCGATATTCAAGATGTTTTTTCGCTCAAAAGCTTAACCCCAGTTCCCGGCGCGCGTCCCGAGATTGCAGGCGTCCTTAACCTGCGCGGGCGCATCGTTACCGCGATTGATGCGCGCCGCCGTCTCGGCCTGCCAGCACGGCCGGCGGGCTTTGCTGGCATGATGGCTGTCGGCGTTGAATATCAAGGTGAAGCTTATGGGATCCTTGTGGATTCAGTTGGCGAAGTTTTGCGTCTCTCAGACTCTGACTTTGAGCCGAACCCCGTAAATTTGAACCCGAATTGGAAGGAGGTCAGCCAAGGTGTTTACCGCTTGGAAGGCCACCTCTTGATGACCCTAAACGTAGACCAACTCCTCTGCGTCGCCACAGTCTAGTACAGGAAATAGTATCATGAAGACCTGCCTTGTTGTCGATGATAGCCGTGTAATCCGTAAGGTCGCGCGCCGCATTCTTGAAGATTTGTCGTTCCGCGTTGAAGAGGCCGGGGACGGATCTGAAGCTTTGTCCTTCTGCCGCAGCTCTATGCCAGATGCGATCCTGTTGGACTGGAACATGCCCGTCATGAATGGCATCGACTTCTTACGGCATTTGCGGGCGGATCCAGGTGGCGGCCGGCCAGTGGTCGTGTTCTGCACCACCGAAAACGATATTTCGGCTATTGCCCAAGCCATTGAGTGTGGGGCGAATGAATACATTATGAAGCCCTTTGACAGCGAAATTGTGCAATCCAAATTTGCTGAAGTCGGCTTGGTTTCGCCCGTATGAGTCTGGCCCCCGCACAATCCCTAACTGGTCAAGCTCCCGCGCGCAAAATCCGCGTGGTGGTGGTCGACGACTCTGCGGTTATTCGCGGTCTCGTGACCCGTTGGCTGTCTGGGGAAGCGGACATTGAAGTGGTAGGGGCCGCCGTCAACGGTAAAGATGGGGTAGATCAGGCTGAGAAGTTCAAGCCGGACTTGATCATTCTCGACGTCGAGATGCCAATTATGGATGGGGTTACCGCTCTCCCTGAAATCCGCAAAGCTGCCCCCAATGCCCGGGTCATTATGGCGTCGACTCTGACGCAGCGCGGAGCGGAAGTTACCATCAAGGCGTTGGCCGCCGGGGCGGCTGACTATATTTCCAAGCCCGATGCAAGCCAATTGGCAGGCGCTGCTGACTATAAGCGCGACTTGTTGGCAAAGGTCCGGAGCTTGGGTACCCGCGCGGTTTCCGCTGCCAACCGAAGCCAAGCCTATAGCATGGCATCTATGGGTTCGTCTGGCGCACGGGCAAACGTGCCTCCGGCACCAACCCTACGTGCTGTGACGCAGAAGCTTATTCCAGAAGCCATTTTCATTGGCTCTTCAACCGGTGGTCCAGAGGCGCTGCGTGACGTGATTGGAGGGTTGGCGGGCAAACTGCGTGTGCCGGTCTTCATCACCCAACACATGCCGCCAATGTTCACGAAAATCTTAGCTGATCACTTGACGAGACAGACCAAAGCTTCAGTCGTTGAAGCCAGCGATGGCCTGCAAGCCCAACCCGGCGTCTTCTACATTGCGCCAGGTGATCGCCATATGATTGTCAGCAGACATCTGGGTGTCATTCGTATCAACTTGAGTGACGCCCCGCCAGAAAACTTCTGCCGCCCAGCCGTGGACCCCATGTTCCGCTCAGCAGCCGAAACCTATGGCGAGAAGGCCTTGGCAGTCATTCTGACGGGCATGGGTCAAGATGGTCTGCTTGGGGCAAAGCCCTTAGTCACCAAGGGCGCGCAATTGATCGCCCAAGACGAAGAAACCAGCGTTGTCTGGGGAATGCCCGGCGCGGTCACCCGTGCGGGCCTCGCCACAGCTTGTAAGCCTATTGCAGAGATTGCTCCGGCGATTTTGAATATTATGCGTGGAGTAAATGCATGAAGCCCGCCGATTTTGAATTTGTTTCAACCATGGTGCGGGAACGCTCCGGCTTAGTCCTGTCAGCGGATAAGACCTATTTGGTTGAAAGCCGCTTGGCCCCGATTGCACGCAAGGATGGTTTTGCATCTATCGATGATCTGATCAGCGCGATCCGCATACGCCGCGATGCCAAGCTCATTGAAACAGTTGTGGACGCCATGACCACCAATGAAACCTTCTTCTTTCGCGATAAAACGCCGTTTGACATTTTCGAGCAGTCGATTTTGCCAGAACTCGTCGCGCGCAAGCGTGGTGGTACCATTAGAGTCTGGTGCGCAGCTGCCTCTACCGGTCAAGAACCCTATTCCTTGGCCATGATTGCTGAGGCTATGGGGCCAAAGCTAGGTGGCTGCAAACTTGAAATTCTGGGGACCGACATTTCTGAGCGCTGCTTGGAAAAAGCCAAGGCTGGCATCTATACGCAATTTGAAGTGCAACGTGGTCTCCCTGTTCAAATGCTGTTGAAGCATTTCAAGAAGGAAGGCGATGCTTGGAAGATTGACGATCGTCTGAAAACCAGCATTCGCTATCGCACCATGAACTTGCTTGACGACTTCCGGGCACTCGGCAAGTTCGACGTGATTTTCTGTCGGAACGTGTTGATTTATTTCGACATGCCAACCAAGAAGATGGTTCTAGAGCGTATGGCCCAACAAGTTGAGGGGGCTGGTTATTTGCTACTAGGGGCCGCTGAAACCGTCCTAGGTGTCACCGATAGCTTTAAGCCTGTTGCTGGTAGCCGTGGCCTTTATGTGCAAGACCCGACCAAACTGGTGGCTAAAGCGGCGGCTTAACTAGCCCGCCAAAGCATCCATCTCTGGCTCAAACAACACATCTGAACCCGCAGTGACCGAGGCCAATAGGCCCGGCACTTGCGCTAAGACGTTTTCCGCAAAGAAGCCTGCCAGCGAGATACGTGCCGTCATATAAGCGGCGTCGCCAGACTTTGCTTTGAGGTGGCCAAGTGCGGCCAGCGCACCCTTAGCCAAGGTCCAGCCGCCCGTAACATCGCCAGCGAGCTTCAAGAACGGCGTCGCGCCGGCCAAGGCATCGCGCTTGGCATTGCCCGATTGAGCACGGATCAGCCAATTGGCGGCGTCCGAGAAGATATCGACGGCTTCGCTTAGCCGCTTGCCGATCCATTTCACCTGCTCATTGCCCGATTGCTCGCACGCCTGCGCAGTCGCACGCATTTCCTCGATCAAGGCCGCAATTGGCGCGCCACCATCCATTGTCAGCTTACGACTGACCAAATCAATGGCTTGGATGCCGTTGGTACCCTCATAAATCGCGGCAATTCGTGCATCGCGATAAAATTGGGCAGCGCCACCTTCTTCAACAAAGCCCATCCCGCCATGAATCTGCACGCCAAGTGAGGCCATTTCCACGCCCATATCGGTTGACCAGCCCTTAGCGATCGGGGTCAGTAATTCTTCGCGGGCTTTGGCTATCTTGCGCGCTTCAGGAGTTGGTGCGTGTTCGGAGATATCTGACGCCAACGCTGTCATGTGACAAATCGAGCGGGCGGCCGAGACTTTGGCCTTCATGGTCATCAACATACGCCGCACATCAGCATGGTGGAAAATGGGGCTGGGCCCTGCCTCTGTCCAGCCTTCCGCGCGACCTTGCTTTCGTTCCATCGCGTATTCATAGGCCTTTTGAAAGGCAGCATCGGCGACGGCAACACCTTGTAAGCCCACATTCAAGCGGGCCGAATTCATCATGGTGAACATATAGGTCAAGCCCTTATTCGGCTCGCCAATCATCCAACCAACTGCTCCACCTTGGTCGCCATAAGACATCGTGCAGGTGGGCGAGGCGTGAATGCCCATCTTATGCTCAAGACCGATGCAGCGCACATCATTGTGTACTCCGGGCTTGCCCTGCGCGTCGGGAATGAACTTCGGCACGAGGAAAAGCGATATCCCCTTCACACCAGCAGGCGCATCGGGGAGGCGGGCCAGAACCAGATGGACGATATTCTCCGCCATCTCATGCTCGCCCCAGGTAATATAAATCTTCTGGCCGAAAATCTTATAGGTGCCATCATCCTGCGGCACGGCGCGACTGGTCAGGGCACCGACGTCAGAACCTGCCTGCGGCTCAGTCAAATTCATGGTACCCGACCATTGGCCTGTCACCAGCTTGGGCAGATAAAGCGCCTGTTGTTCGGGTGTGCCATGGGCAGACAGCGCCTCCACGGCACCCAAGGTCAGCATGGGGCAGAGGCCAAAGCTCATATTGGCAGCATGGACCATTTCATGCACGGCTAAGGCCACGCCCTTCGGCAAGCCCATGCCGCCAATGGCCGGATCAAATGGCACAGAAAGCCATGCCCCTTCGACAAATTGTTGATAGGCCTCAGCAAAGCCCGCCGGTGAAACCACCGTGCCATCGGCCTGAAGCTGGGTGCCGGCGCGGTCACCAGGGGCATTAAGCGGGGCGAGGACATCACTGGCTAGTTTACCCGCTTCAACCAAAATCTGCTCAACCAGATCCGCGCTTGCGTCCACAAACAGCCCCTGTTCGCGCAAGGCAGAAAGTCCTGCAATCTCTTCCAAGGAAAAGCGGATATCACGGACGGGGGCGGCATAGGTCATGGAACTTTTTCCTGGGGGCAGCAGTTTGTGACAAGGTGCGTGACTTTATCAATCCAAGCAACGGACTGTTTCAGATATTTTGGGATTTGCTACTCGGCAAGTCTCTCAATACCGTCTATCTAACGCAGTGTCAGACGGTTTGCCATGATGCAAGCTGACCAAGACAATCAGCTAAAAGGACATTAGACATGCGTCGCACATTTATTCTCGCTTTCGCAGCCCCCGTCGCCTTGATCGCATTTGCCGCTATGACGGCTACTGCGGCGACACCTGCAGCAGATGCTGCAAAGGCCGCTAATCTCGCCGCTCAACCTGCCGGTGTTTACGAAGTTGAGCCAACTCATACCTCGGTTCACTGGCGCCTCGATCACAGCGGCCTGTCTACCTATACCGCGCGCTTTGATAAGATCTCAGGCACCATCAATTTCAACCCGCAAAACCCAAGCGCATCGAGTGCTGACATCACGATTGATGCCACCTCGGTCAATACCGGCCTGCCAAAGTTTGACGCTGAGATTGCCAAGCAAGTTTTCAAAGCCGAAGCCAACCCTACCATCACGTTCAAATCGACCAAATTGACGCCGACCTCTGCCACGACTGGCACCATGACCGGGGACTTGACCGTCGCTGGCGTTACCAAGCCTGTAACCTTGAACGTGATCTACAATAGCGGCCGCAAGAGCCCGTTCCGTGGCGTCCAGAATGTGGGCTTCTCGGCTACCGGCTCCATTAAGCGTTCCGAATGGGGCATGAATAACTGGATTAATTTCGGAATTGGTGATCAAGTAGACCTGATCATCGAAACAGAGTTTTTGAAAAAGGACTAAAACATGACGGGCGAGACTTGGTCAGGGGCTAAAGAAAGCCAATCCTACACAACTGTAGCCATCCTGTTGCACTGGGTGATCGCTGCGGCAATCCTGGTTCAAATCTTGGGTGGCTGGGCGATGGAGGACCTGAAAGGACCTGAAAAGTTTGAAGCTTTTCAAGTTCATAAAAGTGCTGGCTTGACCATCCTTTTGCTCTCCTTGTTTCGCTTGTTCTGGCGACTGGCCAATCCCCCACCCCCATTGCCCGAGGGCATGAAGGGGTGGGAAGTTGCCGCGGCCAAGTTCACGCACTTCGCTTTCTATGCCCTTATGATTGGCATTCCACTGGGCGGCTGGGTCATTATCTCCACTTCGCCCTATAATATCGCGACCCATTGGTGGGGCCTGTTTGAGTGGCCACGCTTGCCCCTTGCCGATCTGCCGTTCCGCAAGGAGCTCAATGGCATAGCCAAATCGGGCCATAGTGCAGCTGCTTGGGGCGTTATTGTACTGTTTGTGATCCACGTCGGCGCGGCTCTCAAGCACGTATTCATGGACGACGATGATGTAATGGCCCGCATGGTTCCCTTCATTCGGCCGAAATAAGATAAGGATTCATTCTCATGTTGAAGGTCCTCACGGTCGCCAGCCTGGCGCTCGCAGCCCTGACTGCGCCCTTAAATTTGGCTGTTGCGCAGCCTGCCAAAAAGGCCCCCGTCAGCAAAGCCGCTGCGGCGGGTTGGACGATTGATGCGCGTCAAAGTCGGATTGCCTTCTCAACCAAGTGGGCTGGCACTGCCGTAAATGGCACGTTCCGTCAGTGGTCGGGTGACATTAAGTTTGATCCCAATAATCTTGCGGGGAGCCAAGCCATCATCACGATCATGACCGGCAGCGCATTGACCGGCGTGAAAGAGCCAGATGACAATCTCGCCACCGCGGACTGGTTTGATGCGCGGAAATTCCCAACCGCCCGCTATGTCACCCAGTCGATCCGCTCAGTCGGCCCGGGACGGTATGTCGCAGATGGTGTTCTGACGGTTAAGGGCATGAATTACCGCGTGCCTTTGCCCTTCACAGTCGCCATCTCTGGCAATGTCGCCACCATGACTGGTCAGGTGAAACTCGACCGGATAGCGCTAAAGCTTGGCCTTGAGTCAGATGCGGGCGCGGAGTGGGTTGCGCGCGAAACTGTCGTCAATGTCGCCGTGCGTGCCACCCGGAAATAGACACAAAAAAAGGCTGGAGCCCAAAAGCTCCAGCCTCATTGCTTTAATCAGACTCTACCAAGCTTACTTGGTTGGTTCTGGCATCATCGACGAATGCAGATGGTAGATTTTCCAAGCGCCATCTTCCAGCTTGTAGATGAAGGAATAGCGCGCCTTCACGACGGTTACGGCCTTGGTGTCCGGGTTGGTCAAAGCTACATCCCAAGTACCCAAGCGGGTTGCGATGTTGCAGCCGACTTGCACCGAGCTGGTTTGGATCGTGCCAACTGGGCTGTTCTTCAAGAAACCAACGAAATAATCGTTGATCGCTTCTGGCGTGGTGCGTGGCGTGTTGGAGACGGTCGCCAACAGAACTGCATCCTTTGCGAACAATGGGGTCACTTTTGCTGGGTCTTTAGTGGCCCAAGCGGCGTTGAATTGCGAAAACAGACCTTCGACTTGGGCGGGGGTCGCCTTAGCGCACTTCATTTTGTTTCCGCCGGCCTGCGCAGGAACTGCTGCAAGAGCGACCACGGCCGTGAGGGCTGCTAGGGATGCGATATTCTTCATTATGGTTACCTCCAGTTAGTGCTGTCCGAAGTTTATGTCGGGCGGAAGGGGCTGCCACAAGGCCGCCCCAGACAAGTTGATGGGAGCGTTACCATTTCGTGAACGGACGACCGGGCGCTGCGCGCCGTTTTTGACTTTCTGGGCTAAACTGTCACAGACAAGCCATGGATCAGGGACCTATGGAAAATGCGTTTGCTGCTGCAGCAACCCTTACGCGCGGCGACCTAGTAGGCCTGCCAACAGAGACCGTTTATGGCTTAGGCGCTGATGCGACCAATGCTGAAGCGGTGGCGAAGATTTTTGTCGCCAAGGGTCGCCCGCATTTCAACCCGCTCATTTCTCATATTGTCAGCTTGGAAGCGGCAGAAGCACTTGGGGTGTTTTCACCATTGGCACGAAAGCTGGCCGAGGCCTTTTGGCCGGGTCCTTTAAGTCTCGTGGTGCCACGCCAGCCCGATTGCGCGGTCTGTGACTTGGCCTGTGCAGGACTTGATACGATTGCTTTGCGGGTGCCTTCTCACCCCCTTATGCAACAGGTGTTGCGCGCTTTCGGTAAGCCTGTCGCCGCCCCTTCCGCCAACGTTTCCGGCAGACCTTCACCGACCACAGCGGATCATGTGCTGGCGGAGTTTGGCGACAAGCTAACTCTCGTGCTCGATGGCGGACCCTGCGCAGTCGGGCTGGAGAGCGCGGTCGTAGCCGTGATTGGCGATCAAGCGACTTTGCTACGTTTAGGTGGCTTAAGCCGGGTAGAACTTGAAGCTGTGGCAGGCCCCCTGCTTGCCCCTGATGCCTCTAGCAAAGCAGCCCCTGCTTCGCCCGGAATGGTGCTGCGCCATTATGCGCCGCGTGCGCCAGTGCGTTTGAATGGCACTTCCGCTGGCTCAGGCGAAGTGATGATCGGTTTTGGTCCGGGCTTTGATGGGGCAGACTTCAACCTTTCAGCTGCAGGCGATGTGGTTGAAGCGGCAGCCCATCTTTTTTCGATGCTGCGCGCAGCAGACGCCCTGAATCCGAGCGCCATTGTCATTGCCACTATTCCAGAGACAGGCCTTGGAGAGGCGATTGCTGATAGGCTCCGCCGGGCCGCAGAGCGGTGATACTGAAAAGACGCACTGCATGCACTTGCACGGCCCGCGCAGCGCCGTAAAAGAGGCCAGCCTTTCTGCCCATCCATAGGATGTTTCCCAATGACCCCGTTCAAGTCCGCCGCCCTCTCCCGTATCAAGCCATCCCCAACCATGGCTGTGACTCAAAAGGAGCGCGAATTGAAAGCGGCTGGGCGCGATACCATTGGCCTTGGTGCTGGCGAACCAGACTTTGATACGCCCGATAACATCAAAGAAGCTGCCATTGCTGCGATCCGTGGTGGCAAGACCAAATACACCAATGTTGACGGTATCCCTGAGTTGAAGGCTGCGATCTGCGGCAAGTTCAAGCGTGAGAACAATCTGACCTACACGCCAGAGCAAGTTAGCGTCGCGCCGGGTGGCAAGCCGATTATCTATAACGCTTTCATGGCCACGCTGAACCCAGGCGATGAAGTGATTGTTCCTGCTCCCTATTGGGTCAGCTACCCCGATATTGTCCACCTGACCGGGGCAACCCCTGTGATCGTGGAAGCCACCGCCGAGGAAGGCTTCCGCCTGTCAGCGGAAAAGCTCGAAGCCGCCATCACACCGGCGACCAAGTGGCTGATCCTGAACTCGCCTTCGAACCCAACCGGTGCGGCCTATAGCGCTGCCCATCTGCGCGCGTTGGCAGACGTTTTGTTGCGCCACCCCCATGTGATGATCCTGACCGACGATATGTATGAGCATCTGCTCTATGACGGGTTTGAGTTCGCCACCATCGCCGCGGTCGAGCCTGCTCTCTATGACCGCACCCTGACAATGAATGGTGTCTCCAAAGCCTATGCCATGACGGGCTGGCGCATTGGCTATGCCGCAGGGCCTGTGTGGCTGATCAAGGGCATGGCTGGCATCATGAGCCAATCGACTTCGAACCCGACTTCGATCAGCCAATATGCCGCGGTCGAAGCCCTCAATGGTCCACAAGACTTTTTGCCCACCCGCAATAAAGTGTTCCAAGAACGCCGGGATTTGGTTGTCTCCATGCTCAATCAAGCCGCAGGCCTTTCCTGCCCGAAGCCTGAAGGTGCCTTCTATGTCTATCCATCCTGCGCTGGCCTGATCGGCAAGAGCACGGCATCTGGCGTGGTGATTGAGAATGACGAAGATTTCGCGCGCGAGCTTCTGGAGTCTGAAGGTGTGGCCGTCGTACACGGCGCAGCTTTTGGCGGCAGCCCCGCCTTCCGCATTTCCTATGCAACCTCAACCGAAACGCTGGAAGAAGCCTGCCGCCGGATTCAGCGCTTCTGTGCGGGTTTGAAGTAGGTTTAGTTGGTCGCGTGCCGTACAAACAATAGGGGCAAAAATGGGGGTTCTGCACTCACATCGCGAACCAGATATCGATTGGATGGCAAACGGACGCTGGCCCAGTTGTAAGCATCTTCAAAGCTGGGAAACCAACCTTCGACCTGCCCGCCAAAGAATACAACAATCGGTTTTGCCGTTGTCGGTGGCCTCGGCGGATTGGCTTCAAATGCCCTGATTTCAGCTTCTAGTGGGTCCATCTAGAATTGTTTATCCAATCTACTTAACGGCAAGTAAGCTCGCCCGATTGCAGCCATTCGTCAAGCCAGAATTTCAAAACCGCGGTTTCGAAATCACATGAGGCTCTGAGGCATCCCAAGCGCCTTGACGCGCATCAAGGGCCTCGACCACGATCAGTAACTTCCCCACCAAACTTCCCTTCCGGCCATGTTCACGCTAAGAGCGCGCATGGCAGAAACGCTCTCTCTCTTTGCAACACGGCTCTACCGCGCGCCTTTAGGCGGGCGGGAGCCCGACGTCTTGCGCCAAGACTTGGCAGAAGCTTGCGACATGCTGGAGCAAGAGGATGCGGCGGGCCGCCGCTGGTGCCGGGACAATGGCTACAAGGGCTATACGTCCTATGCCTCGCTGAATGATCTGCCGACCCGGATCAGCGCCTTTGGCGATCTGAAACGCCAACTCGACAAGCATGCCGCTTCCTTCGCCCAAGAAGTTGGCTTTGATTTGGCAGGGGGCAAGCTGAAGCTTGACAGTCTTTGGGTCAATGTACTGCCGCCGGGCGGGGTTCACACGGGGCACATTCACCCCCATAGCGTCATTTCGGGCACCTATTATGTAACGCTACCCGATGGCGCGTCGGCGCTGAAGCTCGAAGACCCTCGTCTTGCTATGATGATGGCGGCCCCCACGCGCTTGCCCGAGGCTTCGCAAGATTTACAGCCCTTTGTGTTCCTAACCCCACAGATCGGCGAAGTGATCTTGTGGGAGAGTTGGCTGCGCCATGAAGTCGTGCTCAATCGCGCTAAGTCCAAGCGGGTATCGATCAGCTTCAATTACGCTTGGGTCTAGGGCCTGCCCATGACCTTACCGACCCTATATCGTTTTGACGAAGATGAAATCGGCGAGACCTTCGTACGTGCCTCAGGCCCCGGCGGCCAGAACGTCAACAAGGTTTCAACGGCAGTTGAATTGCGCTTTGATGCGGCCGCCAGCCTGTCATTTCCCGCAGATGTTCGTGATCGTTTGATTAAGTTGGCGGGATCAAGGGCCACCAAGGACGGCGTCATTGTGCTATTGGCCCAGACCTTTCGCACCCAAGAGCGCAATCGCCAAGATGCCCGCGAGCGCCTGCAAGGCTTGATTGATCGCGCCAGTGTGCCACCTCCACCGCCGCGCAAAAAGACCCGGCCAACCCGTGCTGCACGGGAGAAGCGGCTTGAGGGCAAGGCCCTGCGCTCGACCGTAAAAAGGCTGCGTGGTCGAGTGGGTGAGGACTGAACAGGACCAACAAAAAAGGCAGGAGCATCCGCCCCTGCCCTTTTAAGCACCTGTTTGCAAATAGATTAGATGACTTGCAATTCGGTCGCTGCGGTCTTGCCGCGCTCGGTCTTCAGTTCAAAGCTGACTTTTTGGCCATCGTTCAGGCCGTTCAAGCCAGACTGTTCAACAGCGCTAATGTGAACGAACACATCGCCGCCACCTGCGTCAGGTTGAATGAAGCCATAGCCCTTGGTTGCGTTGAACCACTTAACAACTCCGGTCGCCATTGTGGGACCCTTTCTCATAGTTTGGCCGCTTCGCATGCTTACAGCCACAGTAACCGTGCGATATCCGGCACAGCATTCGGCGTCTTAGAAGAATGGAAGCAGGCACGGTCTATCTTGCTAAAGCGGGCAAAAAAGACCATGCGACGGCAGTACCAGTTTCGTCGATCAGGCGAGTAAGTAGCACAGGAATGGCGATCTCACAAATGAAACACTGGACGTGTGGATCAACTTACGTTGAGAACCTCTGCCGACGGCAGGTCATCGGAGGTAGCCTAGCCGCTCTCAGTACTATGCCATCGATTGCGCGGGGGCAGTCCGCAAACAGCACTCGAAGCGCCAATGTGACGATCTTGGATGAGGCTATGGCTATGCCTAGCTTAGGGCGTACGCGACGGATCTGGCTCTACTTGCCGCCAGACTATCAAAGCTCACGCCGCCGCTATCCCGTGATTTATATGCAAGATGGCCAAAACCTGTTTGACCGCGCGACGTCCTATGCCGGAGAATGGCAAGTCGACGAGACGCTCAATCGGTTGGCGGTGTCAGGCGATCCCGGCGCGATTGTGGTGGGGATCGATAATGGTGGAGCGAACCGCACCGCAGAATATCATCCTGTCCTGCCGTGGTCTGGCCTTCCAGGCCAAGCCGATGCCTATATCTCCTTTCTAACCGACACGCTTAAGCCCCACATTGATCGCCGCTTTCGGACTAAAAGTGATCGTCTCCATACACTCATCATGGGGGCCAGTTCGGGTGCTACGCTTGCACTCTACGCCAGTATCATGCGGCCAGATATCTTCGGACGCGTCGGTGCCTTCTCAACCCCTCTTTGGCTTAACCCCCGTTTGGACCAGCTCGCACGCACGAGAAAACCCTATCGACGTGGTGCCCGTGTCTTTCTGGTTAGTGGCCGCGACGAGCAGGTGGGCCGCGAACCCAAAGGCATTTTCGCCAAGGATCAGCCCGCTATGGTCAAAGCCTTGATCGCGGTCGGCTATAGACCTGAGCGGGACGTTCGCTCGCGCATTGTCGATGACGGCACGCACTCTGAAGGCTTTTGGGCCAGCGAATTTGAGGGCGCCTATCGCTTCCTGACTGCCTGACCGACTTTAGGCGTCGACCTTGTCACGGACACCGGGAATGGCTTCACGTAGGTCAAAGCTGGGCGTGAGTTGATGCTCCTGCGCTTTTTGGATCTGCATGGCTTTAAAAGCCCGCGACAGTGCAAGCTTGCCTAGTGCACGCGGGTCAAGACCTGCTTGGATCTCTGGCGTCATGTTGAGACGACGGCGCAGCACGCCATTGGCATAAATGACGTTTGCCCGCAGGAGAGCCGCTGGCGTCATAAACTCAACCGACAGCGAGACATTGACCATTGGTCCGTTGACGATGCGATGGGGGGCATTTTGCGCCCACGTCACCATCATGCCGGGTTCCAGCGTCACATCTTGGGCCTCTTGGTCCCAAGCCAGATCGAACGGAATTTGCTCGTCCGTTTCGCGCAGGACAACAGCTTCAATCTGCTCAGGGCGGGCAAAGGGGGCTTTTGGGGGATAGACGCGCACATGCTTGGTGCCGCGAACTTGCCAAAGTGAAACCAAGGGCGAATCCAGATGATAGAAAACCTGTGCATTCGGCGATGAAATCAGCACACCGAGGTCGCGCTTCATCGCCTTTAGGCCGGAAACATTGGCTTCCTTGTCGCGAAAAATGTCGTCACACAACGCAGCATACTCAGGCAAATGGGCATTAGCGGCCCGCAGGTTCAGCCAAATTCGTCCCTCTTCAACGGCCTGCATCAGCTCAGCACCGCTCATATCCCCAGCCTTACCTACGCGCCAGGACTGCCAATCCACTGGATCATGGCCCATGGTAAAGACGCCCAGCTTGTCGCGCGGATAAGTGTCCAAGAGTGCCGCCAGACCTGCGTCAGAAAACATCGGCCGGGTATGCAAGTCATGCTGAGCCACGATGGTCTCACGACCAAAGCGCTGAGACACATCATCAGGCCAAGAAACGATCAAAGCTGGCTTAGTCATCAGAGGACACTCTATCTGGTTGTTGGGCTTTGCCGCGCGCCATGAGGCGGCGCGGCGCAGAGGCTACTGCAGCCCAACCCGCATGCAAACGCCCTGCCAAGTCAGGCTCCACGCTTGCAATCAAGTCCAGGCGTTTTCTGATCAAGCCGATTGGGCCTGTATAGGCCGTTGAGAAAGCGGTCGCCCCTCGCCCGATTAGGCCGGCCTGAACAGTCACCGGATTGCGTGCAAACTGCGATTTATAGTGGCTGTGCCCTTGTGCCAAATCAATGATCTCAATGCCAATATCTTCGGCATGTCGGAACATGTAGGCCAATAAAACAATCCCCGGCGCACACATATGCGCCTTTGGGCAGGCAGAAGCGATCCAAGGATGGTACCACCCGCCTTGACGCACGCCAAATTGCCCTGAAACCAAGTGATCACCAGCGTACAGCGTATTCAGACAGCCACCAAACTCTGGGTTGGTGCGGCTAAACAAATCCTGCATCATCGCTTTCACCCAGTGCGGGCGCAGCACATCTGTTAGGCCTGACTCGTGGTACTGATCTGTTTTGATCTGCAAAACAGTATCCAGCGCCGATGGGTCTTGGTCGCCGGTTACAAAGCGGATCGGGCCTAATTCCCGCTCCATCTTGTTTTCCCGACGCCGCAAATTCTTCGCCCATTTGTGGTTGGCCTTCTGCAGGCGTTCCAACTTTGCGGCACCACCATCTTTCACACTGATGCGATAGCCCAAGGTCGGCTCAAATTGGACGCTCTGAAACCAACCATGCGGGTCTATCAGGCCCGAGACAGCCAAGCACTCAATGCCAACTTCGGCCAGAAACGCTGTGCCATCAAGACTTAAGCCCGGCTCACTTACGATGGCTTGATAGTCCGAGAACGGCGCACCGACAGGGCGTGCATGGCCGTGACTAGCCCTATGAAACGCAAAGAATGCCACGTCACGTCCGTCCTTCGTGGCAATGGCTATCTGCACGTCGCCGCGATGGCGCTGAACCAATTGTGCAAAATAGGGCCCTACGAGGGGCGAGCCAAACTCTGACGTCTCGCGCTGCAGCGCAGCCCAACGTTCAACCTGACCTTCGGTCAAGGCGTCAGCAGAGATCGTGGTGACTTTCACGGGTAACTCCGTCTTTCAAAAACGAACGCGCGCTGAATTTGACGAGACCGATATCACCCAAATCCTAGGATTGCGTTGACGGATCTGTGATGGGACTCCCCCCCCAACACCTTTAGCCCCGCGTGGAAAACCACCGGGGGTGCACCTTGTTGCCCGAAGGCAGAGGGGCCGGGGCGCGTGGTGTGCGCCAAATAGGGGTGGGCCAGATTAACGGACTGGCCCGGAATACGACGCAAACCGTGCGCCCCGGCTGAAATAAGTCTGTGTGCCAAGGGAAGATCATGAGCCCTCCTCTGTGGTTTCATTTC
>VYLF01000065.1_pt1 | contig 55913 bp, 56 predicted proteins | sample 5114371 | NCBI WGS metagenome assembly VYLF01 (sample SAMN12291773, study PRJNA351875) | freshwater metagenome | isolation source: freshwater lake | place: USA: Michigan, Kent Lake | collected 2013-08-15 | reverse complement strand
GCCCGCGGCGGTCGTGGTGACGGTGCGGGTGTTGCTGCCGGTGCCGTCGGCGCGGACGGTGGAGTTGAGGACGTAGCCTGGCGCGAAGCGGATGTCGGCGCCCTCGGTGAGGCGTGCGACGTTGAATGTTGTGGTGCCTGTGACGTTGAGGATGCTGAACGGGCCCACGTTGATGTCGCCCGAGAGCGCGACGTTCGCGAGCGTGCCGCTGGAAACCGAGAGCGACGAGGGTGACCATGATCCGCCGCTGAGCGTGCCCCCCGAGAGCGTGACCGGGGCTGTGGTCGTGGCGGTGGTGACGACCGTGAGCGTGCCGCCAGAGAACGCGATGTTCTCGGCGGAGTTCAGGCTGTTCACCGCGCGAGCGCCCGTCGTCGCGGTATAGTTGATGCTCGCCAGCGCGGTCGCCGGGATCGTCACATCATCCGCAACCGTCGGGATCGCGTCGTTCGACCAGTTGAGCGGGTCGTGCCAGTTCGGCGTGAACGCGCCCCCGTCCCACGAGACCGCCGCGAGGAGCTGCCGGGGTTCGAGCGACTCAAAGACGCTGGGCGGATTCGAGTCCCGGTGGCGGGCGAGAAGTGTGGCTGGTGCGAGAGTGCGATCGCCGTACGACATGGGTGCCTCCCTGGCTCTGATCCCGTTCCGCCCCGGACGCTGCGAGCGTTGCGCAAATGACGCGGAACACGCCTGTATTATCCGCCATCGTCAACTTACTTCTGCGAGCGGCGGGGCCCCGGGGGATAAGAATGGTCGCGATTTCAACCCAGGGTTGGTCCGAGAAGCTCGTGGAGTCGCCCCCGCCGCGGGTGCGTCTATGATTGCACTCGGTCTGGGTATTCCTGACAAACAGCGAACAAGCGGGCGGGGCACACCGCCGCAACTCATTCGAAAGGCAACAGTCATGGCGATGCGTCGAGCGAAGATCAGCGTGATCGGGGCGGGGAACATCGGCGGCGAGTGCGCTCGCTCGATCGCGATGAAGGAACTGGGTGACGTGGTGCTGGTGGATATCCCCAACCGCGACAAGCCCGAGCTCCACATGCCCAAGGGCAAGGCCCTGGACCTGGCCTGCTGCGGCCCGGTCGAGAACTTCGACGCGAAGATCACGGGTACCTTCGACTACGCGGACATCGCGGGCAGCGACGTGGTGGTGGTCACCGCCGGCGTGCCCCGCAAGCCCGGGCAGAGCCGCGACGATCTCGTGGCCATCAACGCCGGGATCGTGAAGAACGTGGCGGAGAACATCAAGAAGCACGCGCCCGACGCGATCGTGATCGTCGTCAGCAACCCGCTGGACGCGATGGTGTACGTGATGTGGAAGGCCACCGGCTTCCCCTCGCACCGCGTCCTCGGTCAGGCCGGCGCGCTGGACGTCGCCCGCTACAAGACGTTCCTCGCGATGGAACTGGGCGTCAGCGTCGAGGACATCCAGGGCCTGCTGCTCGGCGGCCACGGCGACGACATGGTTCCCCTCCCCCGGCGCACCAGCGTCAACGGCATCCCGATCACGGACCTGCTCCCCGCGGAGAAGATCCAGGCGTGCGTGGACCGCGCCAAGGTCGGCGGCGGTGAAATCGTCAAGCTCATGGGCACCAGCGCGTGGTACGCCCCCAGCGCGGGCACGATCGAAATGGTCGAGGCCATCGTTCGCGACAAGAAGCGCGTCATCGCTTCCGCCGCGTACTGCGAGAAGGAATACGGCGTCGCCGGCATGAACGGCGGCAAGGGCCTCTTCGTGGGCGTTCCCTGCGTGCTCGGCGCCAAGGGTGTCGAGAAGGTCATCGAGTTCAAGCTCGACGCCGAGGAGCAGAAGTTCATGAACGAGTCGATCAGCCACGTTCAGGACCTGATCGCCGCCACCGTGAAGCTCATGCCGGAAATGGCGTGACCCCTCCCGCGTTCGTCGGGAATCCGGCCTCAACCCGCCGGAATTCTCCGAGCGCACGGCTCTGGGGGCCGAAAAGAACCCACCGGCCGCTCCTCTATGGGTGGTCGGTCTTTGTCAGGAAAGGTGCGATGAAGACCATGAAGATCAAACTCGGCGCGGTTCTCGCGGTCGCTCTGGCCGCGGGCTCGGCAATCGGCGGGGCTCCGGCCCCGGTGGCTCCCTCGACCCCGGCGGCCCCCGCCGCAGCGGGCGAAGTGGAGAAGCTGGTGTCGCTGATGAGCGGCAGTTGGAAGGCCACGGTCGGCGCTCAGGAAGTCGTGATGAACGTGGCCCCGGTCACGCTCGCCGATGTCCCCAACGCGCTGTACGTTGAGCTCTGCGACGCCACCGCGATCCACAACCCCTACCGCCAGGTCATCCTGCAGGCGTACATGGGCGGCGGCAAGCTCAAGCTCCGCACGCTCGAGATCCGGCGCGAAAAGGGCCGCCTCGGCAGCGCGGTCGGCCTCTGGGCCGCTCCCGAAGCCTTCCCCCAGCTCGCCATGGCCGATCTCGTCGGCACTCTCGACCTTGAACTCGCCTCCGACGGCGGCGGGTTCACCGGCCGCACCGCGGCACCGTTCCCCACCGCCGCGGGCGGTGCGATGACCATGACCAGCGAACTCGCCGTCAGCGAGTCCAAGCTGAGCGTTGCCGATCGCGGCTTCGATGCCGATGGCAAGGTCGTCTGGGGCCCGGCCGCCGGCGAGTTCTACCAGTTCGCCAAGTTCGACACCGGCGTGAAGGTCAGCCGTTTCGACGGCGGCGTCGTCGTCATCGACTACGTCTCGCAGGGCCTGGGCAACCCCGCCGCGGAGAACGACCAGGTTGTCTGCAACTACGTCGGCTATCTCGCGGACGGCAAGGTCTTCGATCGCTCGTTCGATCGCGGCGAGCCCCTTCGCTTCCAGAAGAACACCAAGCTCATCGGCGGCGCAAACGCCGTCTTCGGCGAAACCCGCAAGGGCATGAAGCGCCGCGCGGTCATCCCCGCGTCCCAGGCCTACGGCTCCAAGGGTCGCGGCGCGATCATCCCGCCCGATGCGACGCTGTTCTACGACATCGAAGTGCTCGATGTCGTGGCCATGCCGACCGCCGGGCCCGTTCCCGCTCCCGAGAAGCCGGTCGGCGGCCCCGTTCCCAGCGGTCTGAATCTCAACTCGCAGGGTCCTGCCGCGAAGTAATCGCCGCGCACGTCATCTGACGAAGTAAACCGCCCGATCTAGGGCGGTTTTGTCATGCCGTGATCAATCGCCCAGTACCGGCGACGCTCAACGCGGCTTGTGGATCTTGGAAATCTGCTCGGAGATCGCGTCGATGCGTTCCGCTTCCCGCAGCACCGTCTCCGACAAAATCTTGCGGGCGTACTCGGCCTGGCGACGCATCTCGATCAACTCCCGCACCGACTGATCCACCTGCCCGCGAAGTTCCTCCGCCTTCGTGAGCGAAGCATTCAGGAGCGACGCGGAACTCAGCGCCTTCGCCGTCGCGGACTCGGCCGCGACCGCGGCGTGCTCCGCGGCACTGACGTCAAAGCTCTGGGCTTTCGCCGCGAGTTCCTCGAACCGCTGGCTCGCCGCGACGACACGCTCGTTCAGCGCGCCCAGCAGAATGTCTGTGGACCGGCGTGCATCGGCGACCGCCCGGGCGAGCGATCCTTCCAGTTCCTTCGCGGTGGACTCGGACTTGGCTAGGCATGTGCCCGCACGCGAGGTGGCGGACTCGAGCAGCTCGGTCGCGCGGTCGGCCTGCAACTGCGCTGCCGCGAGCGTCGCCTGGCAGGACGTGGCAGCCGAGCGGATAGACTCCACCTCGCCGGTGATGAACTCCCGCATCATCGTGCGGGTCTTCTCCGCGGTGACCTCGGCGCTCGTCCGGATCGTCTCTCTCGCCTCGGCCGTCAGAGAGGAAAGCGCCGACGCCGCGCGGGTCAGCGTCTGCGACGTTTCGTCACGCACCGCGTTCAGCTTCGTGCCGGCCTCCGCTGCGCCCGCGGCGAGTGCCGCGGCATCGGTGCGGAGCTGTTCGCCGAGCTGCGCGGCGGCCTTGGTGATGAAGGAGTTGAGGCGGGCCGACGCGGTTTCCGCGGTCCGGTCCACTTCGGCAGTCGCGTGAGCCGTCTTCTGGTCCAGCTTGGATGCGGCCTGTTCGCCCGCGACCGTCAGTTCGCCCAGCAGCATGCACTTGGCCTCGCCGATCTCGCTGAGGGCCCGCGACGAAGCGGCCTCTGCCGCTGCGATAGCGCCGCGGCAGACAACCGACGCGTGCCGCGCGGCTTCATTGGTCGAGGTGGTCGCGGCGGCCGCGTGCAGATCGAACTGCCTGCGTACGAGCTCGAGGTCCGCGTTGATCGCCGACATCGCCTCTTCGCGCTCGCGACCCGCACGCTCTCGGCTGACTTCCAGTTCGCGAGCGGTCTCCTCCGCCTTCGACCGTGCCGAAAGGACCGAGGCCTCCGCGAGCTTGGCCGCCTCCGCGATGCTCATCTCGCGGGTGTCGGCGAGCGAGGCGATCTCGGCCAGAGCCTTCTCGCTCGCGGCTTTCGCGGTGGTGCGCAGCGATTCCTTCGCGTCGGTCGTCAGCGAGGCGATGGCCCCCGCCGCCCGTGTGAAGGCGCCCGTCGCGTCGTCGCGAAGTGTCGTGAGCGAGCGGACCGCGTTCTCCGCCAGTGCTTCCAGTGCCTTCGCGTCCGCGCGGAGTTGCTCGCCCAGACGAACGCCGATCTTCGACGTTGCCTCCGCGATGTGACGGGCCGATGAGTCTCGGAGGGAGTCCAGCGAGGTCGACGCGTTGTTCGCGGCGGCGTTGAACGACTCGAGCGACCGCGATGCAGCGACCGTGAGTTCCTGCGTCGCGGCGTTCGACCGCTGCTCGATCTCCGTGATCATCGTCTCGCGGACCCGGTCGATCTGCGCGAGCTGCTTGCTGATCATCTGCGCCGCGCGGGCCTGAGTCTTGGCCGCCTGCTCGTCGAGCACCGAGGCCGCTTCCTCGAACCGCCTCGTCGCGTCGCGCACGCGTTCATCCGCCTGTGCCGCGAGGGCCGCGCCACGCTCCGCGAGCACCTTCTCGATGCTCCGTGTCGCCAGGTCGGTCACCAGGGCTTCGAGCTTGGCCTGGTCGATCTCGATCTGCCGGTTCTTGACCGCCTCCAGTCGCTGCAGCGTCGTCGCGACCTCACGCCCCGCGGCATTGATCGCGTCCTCCGCGCGGGCGATCCGCTGATCGATCGTGGGCACGATCTTGATCGCGGTGTCCATCTTCTGCTGAAGGACTCGCGTGGCTTCCTTGATCTGGTTCTCGAGCCCGCGAAGGTCGGCGGCCGCTCCCGCGGCGGTCTTCTGGTGCGACGACATCTCCGACAAGAGCTGACGCAGGCGCGCGGACCAGTCCTCGAAGACCGTCTGGTCGACGATCCGCGGGGACACGAAGACGCGGTCCAGCACGTCGTCGATGGTGTCCTGCTGCTGCTCGGGCCGGTTCGCCGCGCGCGCGAGCTCAAGCGCGCGGTTGAGGCCCTTCATCGCCTGGTCATACGTCAACTGAGACATGCGGACCGCTCCCGGAGGGTCTGAGAATAGTTGCTTTTCGGCGTTTCAGGCCCCGCTCGTTGATTCCAATGGGTGGCCATCGTGCGTGGCTACCCTTTGACGATGAGAAAGCACGACCCTTCCGAAGGCCGAACCAGTGGCAAAGAACGCCTGCAGCGGGTGATGGCGGATGCCGGCATTGCCGCGCGGCGCGTCTGTGAGAGGCTGATCGAGGAGGGAAAGGTGACGGTGAATGGTCGGGTGGTCTCCGATCTCCCCGTCTTCGTAAACCCCAACGAGGACGACATCCGCGTCGAGGGCCGCCGGCTGCCTAAGCCCGAGCGCATGATCTACATCATGCTCAACAAGCCCGAGCAGACCCTCACGGTCTCCGCGGATGAGCCCGGGCTCGAACGCCGAACCGTGATGGACATGGTGAACCACCCCGCCGCGGGGAGGCTCTTCCCCATCGGCCGTCTGGACTACGACACGACGGGTCTGGTGATCCTGACCAACGACGGGGACCTGACCCACAAGCTCACGCACGCGAAGTTCGGTGTGGTCAAGACGTACCAGGCCGTGGTGCGAGGCACGGTCGACGACGAACGCCTGGACGCCATCGCCAAGCGCATCCGAGCGGAGCGGCGGCGCGAGGCCCGCGAGAGCGCGACCGTGGCCGCTCGGCAGCAGGTGTACGGGGAACGCAAGCCCGAGATCAAGGTGCTCAAGGTCGACAAGGGGCGCACCCTCCTGGAGCTGTCGCTGTTTGAGGCCAAGAACCGCGAGATCCGCGAGGTCTTCACGATCCTTGGCTGTCCCATCAAGAAGCTCACCCGCGTCGCGATCGGGCCGCTGGTCATCACCGGCCTCTCGCCCGGGAACTGGCGCGAACTCTCCCGCGACGAGGTCCACCTCCTGCGCGAGGCCGCCTCCAAGCGCCCGGGAGCCCGGAAGGCGCCTTCACAATCCCCCAAGAACAAGTCGATAAGGAAGGGCGGTCGGCGTCCGGGGACCAAACCCAACAAGCCCGCCGCTCAAATCGAGGCCCAGGAGGCACCGGTGGCACCCAAGCCCGCGCCGGCACCCGCCCCCAGGCCGGTCGTGAAGGTTCAACGCCCCAAGGGGCCGAGGGTCATCAAGCCGTGAGTCGAGGCAAGAACGCGGACGACGAGTCACCCAAGATCGACCTCGCCGGCGCGGCGATGTCTGTCGTGGATCGATCGCTCACCAGAGTCGCCGAGCGCCCCGGCCTGCCCCGGCAGATCGTGCACATCATCCAGGTCACCTTCGTCGGGCTGCGCCGGAGCCAGTTGCCCCGGATGGCCGCCGCCCTCGCCTACCGCACGATCTTCGGGCTCATCCCGGTGCTCGTGATCAGCCTGGTCGTGCTGCGCGTCTCCGTGAGCCCGGAGTTTGTTCGCAAGAGCGTCGACAACCTCATCCGCTTCACGGGGATCAACGAGGTCTCGGTAGGAAATGGAGAGGCGGCGCCCGATGCCCCGCCGGCCCCGGGTGCGGAGCCTGCCTCCGGTGATCAGGCCCAGCCCGCAACGGGTGAGGGTGTCCAGAAGATCGAAACGTGGATCACGGACATCCTGGAGCGGGAACGATCGGTGAACTACGGCGCCATCGGCGTGATCGGGTTCCTGACGTTGCTGTACGCCGCGATCTCGATGCTTGTCGAGGTGGAAAAGGCGTTCAACCAGATTTACCACGCGCCCGAGGGGCGATCGTGGGCGAGGCGAATCACGCAGTACTGGACGCTGATGACCCTGGGCGTCATCTTGCTGGTCGCGAGTTTCTACGTGCAGGAGAAGTCGCTGGCGTTCTTCAACGACGCGCTCGACCGCGCGGCGACGCTCGTGCACAGCTCCGGTCCCGGGGGTGGAGAACTGCTCCAGCGGGCCGGGTCGTTCGTCGTCACCAGCTTCATCAGCTCGCTCCTGCTCTTTGTCGTCTACTCCGTGATGCCCAATACCCGCGTGCACTGGATGCCCGCGCTGGTGGGGGCGATCTTCGCCGGTGTGCTTTGGGAGTCCGGGAAGTGGGGCTTCCGCGAGTACGTCTCGTTCTCCACCGGGTACGCGCGGCTGTACGGCTCCATCGGATTGGTCCCGCTCTTCCTGCTTTGGATCTACCTGACGTGGATGATCGTACTGCTGGGCCTTCAGATCGCTCACTCGTTGCAGACCTACAGGCTCGCAACGGCCAAGGGTGTGAACGAGGCGGTGCTCCAGACCTTGGGTCTGCTCGAGGACAAACGGCCGGTTCGGCGGGTGCGCATCGTCGATCCCGCGTCGATCTTGCTCGTGACCGTCGCGGTGGCACGCCGCTTTGAGGCCGGGAAGGCCGCCGACACGCCCGGCATCGCCACCGATTGCGGGATCGATGAGGCGGTCGTCGCGGAGATGCTCGAGGCCCTCGCGGGCGCGGGCGTGCTGAACCGTGTGACCGACGGCGACCGGGAGGGGGGGTACGCCCTCGCCCGGCCGCCCGAACGCATCCCCGTGGGCGACATTCTCACCCTCGGCGAGCACATGGCGGGGAATGAACGGGGGGTCAACCCCGAGTACCTCGCCGAACTCTCCCGGGTCAGACTCACGCTCCTGGCCAACCGCAGCGTGGGTGAACTCCTGGGGCGGCCCGCCCCCGCGCCGCAGAAGTCCCCCGACCCTGCCCCGCAGACTCCCTCCCCGGCCTAACCTCTCCTTATGCGAAGACTCGGCTGCGCTCTGCTGGCGGTGTTGGGGATTGCCCTGGTAACCCTCCCGGGGTGTTACCGCACCGAGACGACCCGGACCGGGGCGATGGGGTCCAGCGGCGGAGTCGTCGGCGATTATGACGAGACTCTTCAGAATCGCGCGCCCACCTTTGTTCCGAACAAGAGAAGCCGGGTCTGGTGACGCGTCCCCCCGGCTAGAATCGGCCCCGACGCCTTTGCTCTGGAGTTCCCATGGGTCTTGAATCTGCACTCCCGGTTGATGGATTCCTCACGACTCAGCTGCGTCGAGTCATCAACTGGTCGCGTCGCTCGAGCCTCTGGCCGATGCCCTTCGCCACCGCCTGCTGCGGCATCGAACTCATGGCCACCGCGTGCTCGCGGTACGACCTCGCCCGCTTCGGCGCCGAGGTCATGCGATTCAGCCCGCGCCAGGCCGACCTCCTGATCGTCGCCGGTCGCGTGGCCGTCAAGACCATGCCCGTCCTTCAGCGGATCTACGAGCAGATGCCCGAGCCCAAGTGGGTCATCTCGATGGGCGCGTGCGCGTCCACCGGCGGCGTCTTTGATACCTACGCCGTCGTCCAGGGGTGCGATCAGTTCATCCCCGTCGACGTCTACATCCCCGGCTGCCCCCCACGCCCGGAGCAGCTCATCGAGGGTGTCATGGCCATCCAGCGCCACATCGACGAAGAAGGACTCCCCCCGGCTGGCGGCAAGCGTGCGCCCCTGGGGATCACCATCCAGCCCACCCACGTCGTGCGTCCTCAGCCGCTCGGTATCTCCGCCGGCACCTGATCGGCCCCACCCGTGCCGAACATCCTGACCATCTCATCGCCGGACGAGCCCGCCCTCGTTCACTACCGTGGTCTCGTTGACCCCCAGCGTCAAGCCCGCGAGCTCCGTGGCGAACTCTCCCACTTCATCGCCGAAGGCCAATGGGTCGTCGAGAAGCTGATCGACTCCAGCCTGGAGCTTCACAGCCTGCTCATGACCCCCGAGCGGGCCGAGCTCATGGCCCCGATCCTTGCCCGAGTGCACTCACCCGTGTTCGTCGCTCCCGTCTCGGTCATTCAGGAGATCGCGGGCTTCGAGTTCCACCGCGGGGTCCTCGCCTGCGGCGTGCGCCCCGCCGCCAACGATTGCTGGGAACGTGTCCGCCGCGCCCGCGTGATCCTCGCGCTTGAGCAGGTCTCGAATCCGGACAATGTCGGTGGCTTGCTTCGGTCCCTCGCCGGCCTCGCGGGAGCCTCCGGTGCCCTGCTGCTCGGCCCGGGGTGTTCCGACCCCCTGTACCGCAAGTGCATCCGAGTCTCGATGGGACACGTCTTCGGACTCCCCTGGGCTATGGTCGACGACCTCCACGCATCGGTGCGGTCCCTCCAAGACTCCGGTGCGGCGGTCCTCGCCACAACCCCTGAACCCGGTGCTGAAGACCTTCGACGCCTTGGGCCACTCCCGGACCGTGTGGTCGTGCTCCTGGGGGCCGAGGGGCCGGGGTTGACACCGAACATCATGCAAACGGCATGCCGGAAGGTGCGGATCCCGATGTGCCCGGGGGTTGATTCCCTGAACGTGGGCGTGGCGGGGGCGATCGTGCTGGATCGCGTGATCGAGCGGCTTGGGGGCGAACCAATCCCGATCTCGGGAGTCTGACCTTGATACGGGCTTCTCGCCCGCGGATCGGATATGTTTTGCGGCCCGGCAGAACCGTCGGACGAACGCGAAGGAAGTCGAATCATGAACAGAGTGTGTGCAGCGGTATTGGTTGGATGCGGTCTCGCGGCGAGCTCGTTTGCGCAGGGGCCCAAGGTGCTCCGCGAAGGCGAAGGCACCCGACGGGCCGAGCTGACTGCCATGGAACTGCAGCCCTTCGCCGTCGACGCCCTCGGGAAGCTGAGCTCTTGGCAGAACGGTGATGCCCTCACCGCCGACGCCATCGCGGGCAAGCCCGTGCTGTTCTGCACCTGGGGCGACTGGTACCAGCCCAGCAAGCGGGCCGTGAGCCTCGGCACCAAGATGGCGGAAAAGTTCGGCAAGGATGGTCTCGTCGTGGTCATGGTTCACCACGAACGGGGCTGGGATGCCGCGAAGAAGCCCACCGCTCCCGCCGGCTCGACCATGCTGGTGGCCCACGATGCCGCGGGCGACTTCCGCAAAGCGCTCAAGGTGGACCAGGACCCGGACTTCTACCTCGTCGACCGCGCCGGACAGATGCGCTACGCCGACATCCAGATCGACTCCGTGGAGGCCGCCGTGGCCGAACTGGTCGCCGAAAAGCAGGACGCGGCGGCGTCATTGAAGTCTCGCCTCGCCAACACGGCCGCGGAGCAGGAACGCGAGCGGCTCAAGTCCGAAGCGTTGAAGGGAAGCGTGAAGTTCACGGCGATCCCGGAGCAGGACTTCCCGCTCCCGTCTGCCGAGGACTACCGCAAGGTGGAATGGCCCCCGGTTCCGAAAGACCCGAACCAACCCAACTCCGGACAGGCGGCGCTGCCGAAGCTGGTCCAGTTTCCCGATTCCAACTGGTTCCCCGCCAAGCCCGAGATGAAGGGCCGTGCGGTTGTCCTGTACTTCTGGAGCCCGCTCGTCGAGTGGAGCTATCGCCAGTCGATCGATGACGCGGAACGACTTGCCGTGACCTTTGGCCGTGACGTTGTGGTCGTCGGGATCGCCATGGATTTCTCAGACATCAACGGGACCAAAATCAAGGACGAGGACAAGGACTTCAACAAGTTTGTCAAGCGGGTTGAGGAGGTCTACTCGGCGAAGAAGCTGAGCCCCAACCACGTCATGGTCGCCGAGAACGGCTCCACCATCCTGCGCACGTTCACCGCCGATCCCGAGATTCCCATGCCGTACCTCGCCATGGCGAGTAGCAATCTCGAGGCGCGGTGGTGGCCCATCAAGAGCGAGGACGGTCAGACGTACGTGGTCGGTATGAACTTCTACGCGGCGCTCCGCCAAGTCATCGAGCTCGACCCCGCGATCCAGCGCCGCCAGAAGGCCGAGGAAGCGTACATCAAGGCCCAGACCAAGTGAGCTCGGAGCGCGGCGGCACTCCGTTTCCGCCCCTCTTCGACGTCGTCCTCCACCAGCCCGAGATCCCGAACAACACGGGGAACATCGGTCGCACCTGCGTCGCCGCCGGCTGTAGCCTCGACCTGATCCACCCCCTGGGGTTCGAGCTCTCCGAGAAAGCCTGCCGTCGCGCCGGCCTCGACTACTGGCCCAGGCTCACCGTCCGCGAGCACGCCGACTGGCCCGCCTACCTCGCCGCCCGCCGCCCCCCGAGACTCTGGATCTTCACCACCAAGTCGCGGCGAAGCCTCTTCGACGTCGAGCTTCATCGCGGGGACGCCCTCGTCTTCGGCAAAGAATCCGCCGGCCTCCCCGATTCCATCCTCGCCGAACACCCCGACTCCCTCGTCACCCTGCCCATGGCCCCCGACGAGCGGTCCCTCAACCTCGCCACCGCCGTCTGCGCGGCAGTCTACGAAGGAATCCGCCAACTCATCTCCCGTCGCGAACTCGGGTTAGATGCCCAGGGGCGACTCGACCTGCCCCGGACAAGATAACTTCACAGCGGACGCAAAAATGTGATCGGACGCGCGAACATTGCCGACGGCTCGGCAGTAGAAGTGATGACGCCGCCTGACCCTCGGTGTGAACGACTCTGAATCTCCTCTCTCTCAGTGTGCCGCGCTCGTCCGAGCGCGGTACACTGTTTTTGAGGCAAACGGATCGGACACCCCAAGATGCTGGAGTGTGCGGATGGATAACCGCAAGAAGACGCGAGTGACACGGTGGGCGGTGGCGGGTGCAACGGCAATCGCTGCGCTCGTTTCCACGGGTTGCCAGGAGCCGCTGTTCACGCCAGATCAGCCCCGCAGCCAGTACGACCGCTTCGACACCGTCCGCGATCGTCGCGCCGATTCGTACGTGTTCGACGAGTTTGGCAACCGCCGGCCGAACATCCGCGGCCGTCTTGTCTCGGGCGACTGACCCTACAGGCGGTGCACGCCGCGCAAATTGCACGAACTCGAACGTCCGTTGAACAAATCGTCGGGTTTGTGTCGATCACAAGCTCACGCGTTTGTATTGTCTCGCGGTGTTCCCCACCTACACTGAGCGGATCCCATGGCCAGGAAGTCTTCCAAGTCGTCTGCCAGTCGCAAGGGCAACTTCAGCCCGCGCACCAAAAAGGTGTGGGGTTCTCTGCTGGTTGCGATGACCGGTGTCGGGGGCCTGTTGCTGGTCCTTAACGGCCGGCCCGCCCCGAGCGGTCAGGGCATCTCGTTGACCCCCCTCATGGCGGTCGACGGTCCCAGCACGCTCGAATCGATCTATCAGACGCAGGCCCCCGTCCAGGACGGCCGCTGGCTCTCGATCGTGATCCACGACTCGGGCCGCGCCGCCGGAAGCCCCGAGTCGCTCGAGGCCGAAGCCCGTGAGATGAAGCTCAAGGGGCTCGGGTACCACTTCGTGATCGGGAACGGTAACGGCATGGGCGACGGCGAGTTGCACGTCGGTGCCCGCTGGCTCAAGCAGGTCCCGGGCGCTCACGCCGCCGGCTCCAAGGCCGACTGGTACAACCTGAACTCAATCGGCGTCTGCATGATCGGCGACGGTGACCGCCAGTCGTTTACGGACGACCAGCTCGCCCGCCTTCGTCAGCTCGTGAACTCGCTCAGCCGCGAGCTGGGGATCCCGACCGAGAAGGTCGTCCTGCACCGCGAGATCGCCCGGACCACCAGCCCCGGCCGGTTGTTCCCCGAGAACGCGTTCCGCGAGTCGCTCTCGAACGCTCGCTGAAACAGGAACCCCGTTCCATCCGAAAGGAATACCGTGAGGCCCTTCTCCCGACGGGTTGGGATTTTGTCCCGATTCTGCGCCCGGCGTTGAAGTTTGGCCTCTGGCGGGAGATACTCTCTCCTCGGCATCGATTCCGATGCTGGGACCGCAGATGATTATCGGTCGTTCTTGACGGCCGGGGCTTGGGCCCGGTGCATTGGTAGCGAAGGACAGTTCCGCCGGTCTGGGCCGCACGCCCGGTCGCGGCAAGTAAGGGCTTCGGCGAGGTCTATGGCGAACGTTGTCGCACATTTCAAGACCAACGACACGGTCGAGGGCTACAGGGTCCTCTCGGAGTTGGGACAGGGTGCGGCGTCGGTCGTGTACCTCGTTCAGGACCCCAAGAGCAAGCAGATCTGGGCCCTGAAGCACGTCCACCGGGAGACCGAGAAGGACGACCGCTTCCTCCAGCAGACGGTGGACGAGGCCGAGGTCGGGCAGAAGCTCGATCACCCCAACATCCGCAAGATCGTGCGGCTCATCAAGAAGACCAAGGGGTTCTTCACCCTGACCGATGTGTTCCTGGTGATGGAGTACCTCGACGGTCCGAGCATGGACCGCAAGCAGCCCCGCACCTTCGATGAGGCCCTCGAGATCTACCAGCAGACGGCCTGCGGCCTCCGCCACATGCACGACAAGGGGTTCGTGCACGCGGACATGAAGCCCAACAACATCGTGGTGATGCCCGGCCCGGTCGCGAAGGTCATCGACCTCGGGCAGAGCTGCAAGAGCGGGACGATCAAGCCCCGCATCCAGGGCACGCCCGACTACATCGCCCCCGAGCAGGTCCACCGGCGCGAGATCACGCCCCGGACCGACGTGTACAACCTCGGCGCCGCGATGTACTTCACGTTCACCGGAAAGACCATTCCCACCGCGTTGGCCAAGGCGGATTCGCTCGTGAGCCGTATCGACGACTCGCTGATGGCGAAGCCCACGCCGGCCAACAAGATGAACCCGAAGATCCCCGAGCGGCTCAACGAGCTCATCATGCACTGCGTCGAGGTCGATCCCGACCACCGGCCGCAGTCGATGGAGATCGTCGCGAGCAGGTTGCAGTTGATCCTGGGCACGCTCCGCGCAAAGGTGGATCCCACCGCTGCCGCGGAAACCGCTCGGATCAACAGCGATTCGAACGGCGGGATGATCCATCGTGCCGGCCAGTCGGGGGCTGATATGAAGCTCCCAGAGCCGACGGTGCGTTCTGCGTCGACCGACGACAACGACTGACGCAGGGAGCCTCGCCATGAACGCTCGGGAACCAGTACCCGGTCGCGGCGAGTTGCCCCAGCGGCTCGATGTGACAAACGTGGAAAGCGTTGAGGAATGGCTGCTCGCGGGGGCGAGGGCGTGTCGGCACGCGCGGTGCCGCGTGGGCTCAACGGATGTGATCGGGCCGCCCGGGGTGCTGATCGCGACGGGGGATCTCCACGACAACCCGATGCACTTCGGGAAGCTGATGACCGCCGCGAAGCTCGACGATCCGATGACGGAGGACCATGAGTTCACCGGTGAAGAGTTGCCGCCGCATCACCTGGTGCTCCACGAGTTGATCCACGGCGACCGGCTGATGCACGGGATGGACCTGAGCTACCGCACGCTGGTGCGGGTCGCGCAGTTGAAGGCGTTTCACCCCGAGCGTGTGCACGTGCTGCTGGGGAATCACGAGCTCGCGCAGATCAAGGGCGCGGGGATTCTCAAGGACGGCGTGAAGGTCGTGGAGGCATTCAACACGGGGGTGGAGTACGTCTTCGGCGCGGACGCTCCGCGGGTACACGCGGCGATCGCCGAGTTCGTCCGTGCGATGCCGCTGGGGCTGCGGTGCGAGACGCCGCGCGGAGACATTCTGGTCGCGCACAGCCTGCCGCCGGCCGCGATGATGGGGCGGTTCGACACCTCGGTGCTCTCGCGTGATCTCACCGAGGACGACTACTCGCCTCGGACGGGGGCGGCGTACATCATGGTGTGGGGGCGCGGGTACGACGCGGAACTGATGGAAGACTTGGTGGAGCGGTGGGGCGTGGCGATGTTCGTGCTCGGCCACGAGAAGGTTGAAGAGGGCGCGAGGTTTGTCGCCCCCAACGCGTTGGTGCTCAACAGCGACCACGCGGGCGGGGTGTACGTGCCGATGGATCTCTCAAGCCCGCCTCGTGCCGCGGAAGCGGTCGCGATGGCGGTGCGGCTGGCGGACTGATGGACGGGCGTTATCGCTTCCAGGGGCCGGTGATCGCGAAGGTCTGGCCCTCGCCCTGGCGGTTGACGAAGAGGGTGGAGCCATCGGGCGAGAACGTTGCGCCGGCGAACTCGGATGCGCTGCCGGCATTCTTAGCGAAGGGATAGACCTCGCCGGAGGGGGTGATCCCGAGCAGGTAGTTGATCTTGTCGTCGGCGGGCACGGCGTCTTCGCAGACGAACAGGTCACCGAACGGCGAGACGGTGATGTTGTCGCAGTTGCCGATGATGGAGCTGTCGTCGGGCTCCACGAAGAGCTCGAGCATGCCGGGCTTCAGACGTTCCTCGGGGGTGCCTTCCTTCGCGCTGGGCGTGTACTTCCAAATCTGGCCCATCTGATTCCGGCCGCCGGTCGTGCACGCGAAGTACGCGGTTCCGTCGGCCCACCACATGCCCTCGCCCCGGCCGAAGACCGCGGCACCCTTGTCGTAGTTCGTGTACCGCGTGTCGTTGTTGGGCGCGAGGCGGTCCTCGACGTCGATCCACTCGACCGGCCTCGATCCGCCAACACGGAGGAACCGGGCCTCCCAGTTCCGGGTGTCGGCACGCGGGGTGTCCTTGACCATCAGGCACTGGAGCCGACCGCCCTCGTGCAGCTTCCCGGGAACCGTCGGGATGTAGCGGTAGAGCAGACCATCGCCGAGGTCCTCGGTCATGTACACGATCCCGGTCCGAGGGTCGATGGCGACGGCCTCGTGCTGGAAGCGCCCCATCGCCTCGATGGGGCGCGCGACCTGCAGCCCGGGCTCGGCCGTCGCGGCGACCTCGAAGACGTAGCCGTGGTCCTTGGCGTACCGCGCGTCGGCGCGGCTCATGGTCTCTTCGCACGTCAGCCACGTGCCCCAGGGAGTCATGCCGCCGGCGCAGTTGTATACGGTGCCCGCGAGGCTCATGAAGTGACGCACGACCTTCTGCGTGCGCGTGTCGTACACCACGTTGGTTGTACCGCCGAGTGCCGGGATCTTGCCCGCACCGGCGTCGTACATCCGGCCACGGATCTCATCGGTCAATCGCTGGCCTCTGCCGCCGAACGCGCCGCGGGCCATGTCGGTCGTGTCGAGCTCGTGGTTGCGGACGATCACGGTCAGGCCGTCGGGCCCGGGGAACGCGCCCATTCCGTCGTGCTTCGCGGGGACGTTCAGGCCGTCGTCCATCACCTCGCGGAAGCAACTGATCGCCTTGTACGAGAATCCCGAGGGAAGGTCCAGATGGCCGGCGGGGTCGGGAACCAGCGGTCCGTACCCCGCCCCGTGGCGGAGGACCAACGCGTCCGCGTACGCGAGCCCGGGGCGCAGGATCGCCTGAAGACCGGCGAATCCGAGCGAAAACGCGACGCCTCGTTGCAGTACGTGCCGGCGGGATAGGGTCATGGGAGCTCCTCGGGCCAGATGCTAAGAAGGATTCGCTCGATCCGGCCCTCCGGACGACCCTTCTTGCCGCAATCTTTGTGATCACCTAGCCTTCTGCAGCATGATTACCCCCTCCCCGACGACCAAGATCGACCCCGCCCTCGCCCGCGGCACCTTCGCCGGCACCACGCCGGCCACGGTGGCCAAGCCCGCGTGCATCAAGTTCGCGGTGCCGAACACCTCGTACGAGATGTACCTCATCCCGCAGGGCGCGGTGACCAGCGAGATCGGTAAGCGGCTCGTCGGCGTGATCTCAGCCAAGGCCCGCCGGATCGACGTCGTCGATACCGGGGGACAGTTCCTCGAGCCGGTCTTCGGGCGTCCTCGCCGCGTTCAGGGCACGGTGCTCCGTTCGGAGAACGGTGCCGTCGTCGTGGATGCCGGCGTGCCGATTCACCTGACGCCGACCGATGCGCGCCAGGCGGCCGATCAGTTCACGCCCGGCCAACTCGTGTCGTGCGACGTGATGGACGGCGCGGCATTCACGCCCCGCTGACGGACCACTCCCATGAACGCGTTCGATCCCGAGACCTTCCGCGGCGGGCTGCTCCGCACGCTGCGGCTGGGGCGCGTCGAGCTTGCGCAGAATCTCCTGCTCGCGCCGATCGCGGGGTACTGCGACCTCGCGTTCCGCACCGTCTGCCGCGAGTGGGGAGGCGTGGGGCTCGCGTGCACGGACCTGCTGAGCCCGCAGGGGTTGCTGCGCGGGACGGCGACGAGTCTTGATCTCGCGAAGACGAACGACTTCGACAAGCCGGTGGGGATGCAGCTGTACGGTAGCGACCCCGCGATCATGGCGGAGGGCGCACGCTGGGCCGTCGAGCACGGCGCAACCGTGGTCGACATCAATATGGGTTGCCCCGTCGACAAGGTGACGAAGAAGGACGGCGGCAGCAAGCTGCTGACGGATCTGTCGAGGGCGGTGGCGGTTGCCGCGGCGGTGGCGAAGGAGCTCGAGAAGTGCCCGCTGAGCGCGGCGGAGTGGGCGAAGCGTGCGGGGAGCGCGACGATCGCTGGTCCGGGGCCCGTGCCGCTGACGTGCAAGATGCGGCTGTGCTGGAGCACCTCGGACTACGAGGCGGGGCAGGCGTGCTCGCCGCATCTGGCGCGGATGCTTGCTGATGTCGGCGTGGTGGGCGTGACGGTGCACGGTCGGACGACGGAGATGAAGTTCAGCGGCGAGGTGCAGCGGGCGGGGATCGCGCGCGTGGTGGAGGAAGTGGGGGGGCGGATCCCGGTGATCGGGAACGGGGACGTGCGCAGCGGCGAGGAGGCCGCGCGGATGATCGCGGAGACAGGGTGCGATGGTGTGATGATCGGGCGCGGCGCGCTGACCGCGCCGTGGCTCTTCCGCGAGTGCGCGGCGTACCTGTCGCGGGGCGAGCGGATCGTGAAGCCCGAGCAGCACGAGCAGATCGCGACGATCCGCCGGTTCTTCAACCTGATGCGTGAGTACCGGGATGATCGGTACGCGTTGTTTCAGATCAACAGGCGCGTGAGCTGGTTCTCGCGGAACCTGCAACGCGAGCTGCCCGGCGGTCGGCTCGAGGGGATCAAGCCCTTCAAGGAAGCGGTGCGCAACGCCAAGAGCGCGGAGCAGGTGTACGGCGCGCTGGACGAGTTCCTCGCGGGCGGGCTTCGATCGGGCGTCGAGGCGCGTGAAGTCGAGGCGGAGTGAGGGCTACTTCAGCTTCAGGTTGGCCTGCATGGCGACCGCGGTCGACGCGCCCTTGGGCAGCATGAAGCTCATCCCCATCATCATGCCGTTCTGCAGACGCGTGCCGGTGGGGACCTTGCCGGTTTCGATGATCGTCTTGTAGAGGCCGAGGATCTTGAGCCAGCTGGTGCTGACGCTCTTGTAGGTACGGGTCTCGCCCTCGAAGCGGGAGTGTGTGACGGTCACGGTGGTCACGCCGTTCTTCTCCGCGAGATTCCACTCGACGAGCGTGGGGGCGTCTTTCTCCATCGAGAAACGGAACGTGTGGACGAGTCGCTTGGGCGGGTCGATCTCGAGGACCTCGCCGAGCACGAAGGTGTGCTTGCCCGACTTGTCGCGGTAGCTCATCACAGTGCCGGGCTTGAGATCGCCGATGAGGTACGTGCCGAACATGGCGTGGTGCGGAGCATCCTTGCGGGTGATCTCGTCCCACACGCGCTGGATGCCGGCTTTGATCTCGATGGAGAAGGCTCGCTCGATCATGACCGCTCGCTTTCTGCGCCAAAGAGGCGCGAGACGCGCGGCGACGCCGCACGCCCGGTTCGTGGTGCCGCCTGCCTCGAGGGCGTCGCGGGTCCTTCGATGGTGTCCTTCATGGCGGTGAGCATGCCGGCCCAGGGCGCGGCGTACTTGCTGACCCATCGCTCGTAGATCATCTGGATGGGGACGGGGTTGAGCACGTTGGTCCGAACGCGGCCCTTCTTGGAGGAGACCACAAGCTTGGCGCGGATGAGCACGCGGAGGTGCTGCATGACGGCGAAGCGGGTGAGGTCGGGGAAGAGCATGCCGAGTTCACCGGTGGACTTGGGGCCTTCGAAGAGCGCGTCGAGCATGTCGCGACGGACGTCGCTGGCGAGCGCTTTCCAGGCTCGTTCGAGGCCTTCGTCCTTTCTCCGGGTCGGCGACATACGTGATAAATGTATCACGTATGTGGAGGGTGTCAAGGGGGAAGGACGGGATTCGGGAATCGTCGTTGGGGGAGGAGGGAAAGGAGGACAGGGTGTTGCAGCGCCAAAGGCGCGATCGACCGCGCCCGGATACGGCGGCGCATCGGCTTCTGGTCACGCGCCGATGCCCACCCGGGCCTCTCAGCCCGGGCTTGCGTAGATGGCACCGTTGGTGCCGCCAACGCGCGGCCTCGGGGTTCTTGACGGCGCCGAAGGCGAAGCCTGTGCGAGCGCAGACTGGGAGGCCTGGGGGGTGGCGGCGGTCGCGAGTTGCATCGCGCCGTGCCCCCTTGTATGTTGTTCGCGTTGGGGCCGAGGGGGTCCTACAAAGTCTCGAACGGAGGGAGACTTGGCACAGTCATTGGCGAGTTTGCATCTGCACATTGTGTTCAGCACCTGGCGTCGTACCGAGTGGATCGATGATGGAGTGCGACCGGAGTTGCACGCGTACATCGCGGGGACGCTCAGGAACATCAAGTGCGCGGTGCAGCGGATGAACTCAGTTGAGGACCACATCCACATTCTGATGCAACTCCACCGTACCAAGGCGGTGGCCGATGTGCTCGAAGAGATCAAGTCGAGCTCATCGCGGTGGATCAAGTCGAGGCACGAACGATTCGCAGACTTCAAATGGCAGGCGGGTTACGGCGCCTTTGCGGTGTCCAGTTCAAACGTTGCGGCAGTGTGCAGATACATCGACATCCAACGAGAACACCACCAGGCTCGTTCGTTCCAAGATGAGTATCGTGAGATTCTGCGCAGGCACGGCGTGGCTTACGATGAGCAATACGTCTGGGATTGACGGAGAGAGCTCGTCGCGACTGTGCAGCGCCGAAGGCGCGACCTGCGCAAGCCCAGGCCGCGAGGCCTGGGTCGGAGGGATGCGAGAAAGGTCCATTGCGCGGTGAACAACCGAGCCCTGAAAGGGCGGCACACCGGCTTTTCCTGTGGTGCACGTACGCCCACCCGGGCCTCTCAGCCCGGGCTTGCGAAGGTGGCACCGTTGGTGCCGCCAACGCGCGGCCGGTGGGTTCTTGATGGCGCCGAAGGCGACACCTATGCGAGCCCAGGCTGGGAGGCCTGGGGGGTGACGAGGTGTGCGCGGGTGCCATAGGTTGTGGCGCCCTTTCAGGGCTCGGCGCTGTGGGGCGGGTGTGTGCAGTGGTGCGCCGATGCCCACCCGGGCCTCTCAGCCCGGGCTTGCGTAGGTGGCACCGTTGGTGCCGCCTACGCGCGGCTGGTGGGTTACGGCCGTGCTCCCGCCGTCTCTTCTTTCACCCCACCCAACTCGCGCACCGCATCACGCACTTTCGCGGCGATCGTGCGCCAGCCTTCGGCGTCGTTGGTGGTGTCGCGGAAGTGCAGCGGGGCTCCGATCGTTACGCGGAGTTTCTTCGGGCGGGGAAGGGTCGCTGTTCGGGGCATCGCCGCGTGGGCCCCGTGGATGTACGCGGGGACCACGGGGATGTCGGTCCCGGCGATCATCATCCCCACGCCGGCCTTGAACGGCAGCAGCGTTCCGTCTTCGCTGCGCTTGCCCTCGGGGAACAGGATGTACGCGCAACGTTCCTCCACCAGCCGCGAGCGCAGGGCGTCCAGCGCGTGCCGTCCGACGTTCTTCCGCCACATCGGCAACGCGTTGATGCAGAACGCCGCGAGCGCGGTGAGCACGGGAGTTTCGAAGAACACGTCGCCCGCGGCGAGTGGGAAGGTGTTCCGTCGCACGCGCCACGGGAGCACGCTGCCGAGCACGACCGAATCCAGGTGGCTGGTGTGGTTGGCGCAGAACACGAAGGGCGTGGTCTGGGGGACGTGGTGGGCATTCTCGACCGCCGCGCGGTGCCAGAGCGCCATGTACGACCGCACGGCGCACCGGGCTCCGAACTGCGTGATGTACTCCAGCAGCCCGGCCTCGCGCCGTTCGTGGCGCATGCGGCGGAGCGGATCCATCCCTAGATCTTTGGCGGGCTTGAAATCCCAGCGGGATGACACGGCGGTGCGTCCTTTCAGTGGGTGAAGATCCGGATCGTCTGCGCGGGATCGACGCCGTTGAAGAGTCTGACGACGTGGAACACCGCCGGGGCGACGAGGATCAGCGAATCAAAGCGGTCGAGGATTCCGCCGTGTCCGGGGATGAGTGCGCCCAGGTCCTTGATCCCGATGTCGCGCTTGATCGAGGACATCACGAGGTCGCCAAACTGGCCACCGATGCTGACGATGAGCCCGATGAAGAGGAGACGAAGGGGTTGATCGACCGGTGTGCCGTGGAAGACGGCGTGGGCGAGGAACGCGGAGAGTGTGGTGGTGAGCACGAGCGCGCCCAGTGCCCCGCCGATGGTCTTCTTCGGGCTGGTGTTCGGAGCGAGCTTGCGCTTGCCGAAGAGCTTGCCGGAGCAGTACGCGAAGACGTCGTTCAGTTCCACGGTAATGAGCAGAAAGACGAGCACGGGCCGGAAGTGCGTGTCGTTGGTGAAGAACGAGAGGTGGCCGAAGCAGACGCCGAAGAAGGAAAAGCCCAGCACCCCGAGGGCGACCCGCTGGATGTACCCCTTCGGCGTGTCCTGCAGAATCGGTGCCGCGGCGAGGAGGACGACCACGATCGGGAAGAGCGCGGCGAAGAGCCTGTACCAGTTGTCGAGCGCGGCGAGGTTGATCGCGATGATGCCGATGACCGCGATCGCGCCGACGAGCAGATCGCGGAAGAGCCCGGTGGCCCTCGCGTACTCGCGGTACGCGAAGAGGCTCATGACGGTGATCGCGGCGATGCTGGTCGCGGCGCCGAGCAGCACCGGGCCGATCATGAGCGGAGCCAGGATCCACCAGGAGAGCGTCCGTTTGCGGAGTTCGGAGAGTTGCTCGGGGCCGACCTTGCCGGTCTTGCCGAGGACTTCGATGATGACCGTGGCGATGAGCAGCACGCCGAGCACCGCGGCGACCATAGGGAGTGTCGCGGGGTGCGAGAACGCTGCGCCGGGGGAGAAGAGTCTCGCTCCGACCGTGGGATCCAGTGCGGCGATGGTCATTCGGGGTTCCTGAGGTACGAGCAGACGAAGGTCAGGCGGCGGACGCAGGTCACGACGCAGCCGAGGGAGATGACCCCGAGCACAAGGGTGGGGATCGTGAGGATGGTGCCGCGAACGTCGACGCTCCACATGCGAAACTCATGGGGCGTGAGGGCAAAGAAGATGCAGACCAGCATGACCAGTACCATGCGTTGCTGCTTGGCCATGGGGCCCCGGAAGTCCTGCGGGGAGCCGGAGGCTTTGCCGACGGTGCGGATGTACGCCGTCATCATCGCGAGGAGGGAGGCGATGTAGCCCATCGTGGGCGAAGACGCCATCGCGAACCCCAGGCCGATGAGTGTCGCTGAATCGGAGACGCGGTCGGGGACTTCGTTGAAGATGGCGCCGACGCGAGAGGTCTTCCCGCCGAACTCGGCGACCATGCCGTCGAGCATGTTGGCGAGCAGGCGGAGCGGCACGAGGACCGCGGCGGCGGCCCAGAAGAGCCGGTCTTCAACCGCGTGAGGTGTGATCGCGAGGGCGACTCCAGCTCCGATGCCCGCGAACATGCCGAGGACCGAGATGGTGTTGGGCGTGACGCCCAGGCCGGCGAGCCGCTGCGCCATCCAGCGGAACACGGCGAGCTTTCGGGCGGCGATGGGGCGTCGGTCTTGTGTGGCCACGAGGATTAAGTCCAGTGTCTAGGGCGCGAGGCCTGCCTGACTACGGCACAGCCCGCACCAGCTCAATGCGTCATCCGCGGAATGGTGGCCAGAGAACGCGTACACGCCGCGACGGGCCGGGTGCGCGGCGGGCGGCTGCAGGGCCAGCTTGGCGAGGAAGCGGTCGCGGAACTCGCGCTCCTTGAGCTGATACTGCGGGTTGCCCTGCGTGGAGCTGTACGTGGTGGCGATCTCGCTCCTGATGCGCTCGATTCGGGTTTCGGGGAGCGGATGCGTTGACATCCACTCGGGTTGCGTCTGCCCGGCGCTTGCCGCCTTCAGGATGTCCATCACCTGCTTCATGCCCATCGGGTCGTAGTTCAGGCGCACCATGTATCGCATGCCGAGGGAGTCGGACTGGCTCTCCTGGTCGCGGTCGTAGGTCATGAGCCCGACCTGCACGATCTGGGCGCCCATCGACTGGATCTCGCCGGTTTCATCGCCGAGCGCGGCACCCGCCGCGCCCAGCACGAGCTGCGCGCCCATGATGCGAGCGAAGCGGTCGTTCACGTGGCGCGCGGTGACGTGGCCGACCTCGTGGCCGAGGACCGCGGCCATCTGGGCCTCGTTGGTCATTTTCTCGGCGAGCCCGCGCGACATGAAGACCTTGCCGCCCGGGAGCGCGAACGCGTTGATCACGTCGCTATCGATCAGCGTGAACTCCCACGGCAGCGATGGGTTGTCTCCCTCGGTGGTCGCGGCGAGGGCCTTGCCGATGGATTCGACGTAGCCCTTGAGGTCGGGGTTGTTCACCTCGCCGCCCATCTCGGTGAGCATCTCGGCCTTCCCAGAGATTCCAAGGGCGATCTCCTCGTCGCGGGAGAGGACCTCGAACTGGCTCTCCCCCGTGGCGGCGTTGGTGACGCATCCGGCGAGCACGGCAACGACCGCGGCAAGCCCCAGAAGCACGATTCCGTTCCGCATGGCCAGTCTCCTCGAGCGCACGAGACGCTCTCCATATTGTTGGGCGCGGCGGCCGGGCCCATCCTCCTACCATCGCCGCTATGACGCCGACCAACGCCGCCGGTGATTCTTCTTCCCCCGCAAAGGCCTGGGGCAGCGACGAGCTTACCAACCCGCACGCGGTCTCGGACAAAGCCACGAAGGTCCGCGGCATGTTCGGCGCGATCGCGCAGAGTTACGACATCAACAACCGGGTCCACTCCCTCTGGCTGGACCAGTCGTGGCGGCGGTCGGCCGTGAAGGCGGCCAAGGTGAAAGCGGGCGAGAACGTCCTAGACGTGGCCTGCGGGACCGGGGATCTGACGATGGCCTTCGCCCGTTCCCCTGCGGCGAAGGTGGTGGGGGTGGACTACACCCCGCAGATGCTGGCCGTGGCTGAGACGAAGCGGCCCGGGATGGGGGGGGAGCAGAATGCGAAGGTGTCTTATGAGGAAGGGGACGCCCAGGCCCTTCGGTTCGCGGATGGCTCGTTCGATGTGGTCTCGATCGCGTTCGGGATCCGGAACGTGGTGGAGCCAAGGAAAGCACTTGCTGAGTTTTATAGGGTGCTGAAGCCGGGGGGGCGGCTGGTGATCCTGGAGTTCGAACGGCCCTCGATTCCGCCGCTGTCGTGGTTCTACGACTCGTACTGCGGCTGGATCATGCCCCGGACGGCGACGCTGATCAGTGCGGATAAGACGGGGGCGTACAAGTACTTGCCGGCGTCGGTGGGGTCCTTCATGGGGTCGAAGGGGCTGGTGGAGGGGATGAAAGCGGTAGGATTCGCGGAGTGCGGGGCCCGGAGCTTGACATTCGGGATCTGCCACTGCATTGGCGGGATAAAGAGGTAATCGGACCTGCGCACGGGATGCGCTGAGTTATTGGACTATGTCCGATATCGCGCTCGAGAGCTGCGCGGGGGGTGTCAAAATGGCGGATCGGGCGGGGTGGCTCCGATGAGGAGGCTGTCGATGGTGATGGTCTCATCGACGGCGGCCGGGGAAGGTCGCCCAGAACAAGATTGGTGTGGTCTCGGTGGAACCGTGCCGCGCTCCCAGTCGGGACGGAGCCCTCAGTTCCATGAGCCAGCAAACGAATGTTGAACGGCTGTTCGAAGCACTGATCACGGGCAACCGGGACAGTGCGAGGCGTGTAGTGCGGGACGCGTCGGAGACGACGCCGAATCCGCGGGTGTTGTTGACGGAGCTTTTCTGGCCGACGCACGAGTTGATCGAGAAGCTGCATCGGGCGGATCAGGTCGACCAGATCGCGTACCACCTCGGCACGAGGCTGCTGCGCGTCCTGGTCGATCAGACTTCGGCGATGCTTGCACCGCCGGTGGCGAAGACCAAGTCGGTGTTCGCGGCGTGCGGTCCGAGCCAGGGCGAAGAGCTCGCGGCGCAGATCGCGGTGGATCTCCTGGAGTCTTCGGGCTTCGAGGTGACGTTCACGGGCGGCGGCGTGCCCGGTGATGAGATTCTGGCGCAGGTGCAGCAGCGTCAGCCGGATTATCTCGTGTTGTTCGCGAGCGCCGCGTCGGATCTGCCGGACATCCGCATGATCATCGATCGCATCAAGGAGATCGGCGCGTGCAACCGCACGAAGATCGTGGTGGGCGGCGGCGTCTTCGCGCGGGCCGAAGGGCTTGCGGAAGAGATCGGCGCCGGCATGAGCGCGACGAGCCCGATGGAACTCGTCGAGATGCTGAGCACGCAGACGCTGCAGGCCCGGTTCCGCGCGGCGGCTCCGAGCAAGACAGCGACGAGCAAGCCCGCGGCCAAGCGTCGTGCGGCGTGACGTGACTTGACGGGATCAAAGGACGTTCGATTCGGGGCCCGCGCGAACGCGCGGGCCCCATTGTTTTACGGACGAAATCGCTTGACTCTCTCGAGCGATCATGGGAAGATGATGGCATGGAAACTCTTTCCACCCGCAGCATGCAGTGTCGCACCGGCCGCGTCTCGCGCGGCTGCTGTTGTTGATCGCATCCCGCGCGTCGCTGGCATGATCCGGCGGCAATCACACACTCATTTCTGATCTGTTTCGCCCTCGTTCCGCGGAGGCTTCATGTTCTCTCACGCGCCTTCGCGCGCCGATACCGGTGCGCGCGTGTACGACAGCGTCCTCGACATGCTCCCCGACGTCGACAACCCGACGCCGCTGGTACGGATCAACGCGCTCACGGTCCCGGGATCGACGCTCTACGCCAAGCTCGAGTGGATGAATCCATTCGGCAGCGTGAAAGACCGCGCGGCGTGGGAGATGCTGCGCGACCTGGAGCGTCGGGGCGAACTCGGTGCGCACCTTCCGCGACGGGGGATCGTCGAGCCAACCAGCGGCAATACGGGTTTTTCTCTCGCGGTGCTGGCGGGGGTGTCGGGGTACCACATGCGGGCGGTCGTGCCCTCGAAGGTGCCCATGGAGAAGCGGGCGCTGCTGCGATTGGCGGGCGCGGAGGTCGACGTGGTCCGCGACGCGCTGTGCCCGCTGCCGGGGTCGGAGGATGGAGCGGTGGGGCTGGCCCGCAGCCACGCGCGCGCACAGCCGGATCGCTACGTCATGCCCAACCAGTACGAGAACGACGCGAACGTGAGGGCGCACGAGCGGACGACCGGGCCGGAGATATGGCGGCAGAGCGAGGGGCGGGTGACGCACGTATTCACCACGCTCGGCACGTGCGGCACGGCGATGGGGATCGCGCGGTACCTCCGCTCGGTGCGGGCCGGCGTGAAGATCATCGCGGTGCAGCCGTCGCCGGGGCATGATGTGCCGGGCTTGCGGGCGGGTGCCGAACTCGGCGTGAGCAAGCTCCTGGACCGGGGCGAACTGGATGAGATTGTCGAAGTGCCCTTTGAGAAGGCCTACGAGAACAGCGCGGCCCTGCTGCGCCACGAGGGGTTGCGGGCGGGGCCGTCTTCGGGGCTCGTGTTCGAGGGCGCGCGCAGGTACTCGACGCACATGCCGGTCGGGTTCGGCGTCATGATCTTCTGCGACGACGCCTTCAAGTACATGTCCAAGCTGATCGAGCACCTGCCCGAACTCGCGGACGGTGCTCGTGACGGTGTTCACAAGTAATGCAAGGAAGAAAGGAAGAAGCGATGTCCAACGAAAGTGTTCAGGAAGTTCTTGTCTCGGCGGGGTGGCTGCTGGAGCACCTTGATGATCCCTCGGTCCGCGTCGTCGAGATCGACGTAGACCCGCTGCAGTACAAAGCGGGCCACATCCCCGGCGCCATCGGGCTGGACTGGGCAAAGGACCTTCAGGACCCGGTTCGACGCGACGTGCCGAGCGCCGAGGCGCTCGCGGCGCTGCTCGGCGCGCGCGGCGTAGCGGCGAACCACACGATCGTGCTCTACGGCGACAGCAGCAACTGGTTCGCGGCGTACGGCTTCTGGCTTCTGAAGTACTACAGGCACCGCGATGTCCGCCTGCTCGACGGCGGGCGGTCGAAGTGGCTCGCGGATGATCCGCTGCCGTTCACGGTGGAACCCGCCCGCCACCAGCCCGTGCACTACGCGATTGGCAGGCCTGACCCCTCTGTGAGGGCGTTCGTCGCGGACGCGCTCGCGGCCAGCGAACACGCCGCGCAGCGCGACGGCGTCGCGCAGCTGGTGGACGTGCGGTCGCCGGACGAGTTCAGCGGCAAGGTAATCGCGCCCCCCGGGATGACCGAGACCGCTCAGCGCGCTGGACACATCCCGGGCGCGACCAGCGTGCCGTGGGCGAGCGCGGTGAATCAGGACGGCACCTTCAAGAGCACCTCGGACCTGCGCGATCTCTACGTGGAATCGAAGGGGCTGCGGGCGGATGTCCCGACCCTCGCGTACTGCCGCATCGGTGAGCGCAGCAGCCACACCTGGTTCGTGCTGAAGTACCTGCTCGGCTTCTCAGATGTACGCAACTATGACGGGAGCTGGACCGAGTACGGCAGCATGATCGGGGTGCCTGTCGCGCGCGGATGAAGCCCGGACGTTCGGAGGAGAGAGCGTCGGTCCGTGCGGGGCTTTCCGCGCCCGCTGTGTTCGGACCGACCTGCCGCGGCGCGCCGAGAGGTTCTTCCCGAGACGTGACCTCGACTCGGGGGGAGCCCTCGCGCGCCGTGGGTGGAACTCACGCCGCGACGCGGCGGCGGCGCCTGATCACCAGGAACGCGCCCACGCCCAGCACGACAGCGGTCCCGATCCCGATGCCGGCGATCTCGCCCCAACCCAATCTTGTGAACACAGGGTCCGGGAGCGCGGGCGGCGGCATTTCCTTCCAGCCGGTCCAGAAGTCCGGGTGCGTGTCCGGGTGCTTGCCGAGAGCGAACTGCGATTCCATGTACGCGGTTCGCGCCGCCGCCCACTCGTCCGCGGCCTTGCGTGCGCGGGAGAAGAAAGCGTCGATCGATGCGACGCCGCGGGAATAGGGCTGTCCGCCGTGGAACGGCAGGATCTCGTCGAGCTCGAAGGCGGGTGAGAACGATTTCCCGCCGCTCCCGACGAGCTCTCGCACACGCAACTCCGCGAGGTGAGCGAGCGAGGCGTCTCCGTGCGCCGTGAGTGCACTTCCGAGCGCCCAATGCACGTCGACGCTCTGCCATGCGTCGCCGAGCACGATGAGGCCCGCGAGCCCCGCCACACCGTCACCACGTTCGGAAGTAGAGTGCTGGGCGCTCGTCAAGTTATTGGAGCGATAATCCGCACCATCTTGCGTATCGGGTCCTTCGAGAAGCCACCGGATCGCCGCGAGCTGGTACTTCTCGCGCCCGAAGTGCGCCTCCGGGTTGATCTCGATTGCCTTGGCGATGTGCTCCTCCGCGGCCTTGAGGTCGGTGAGATCCGCGCGGTTCGCACCGGCACGGATCCAGCGGTGAGCGAGGAACGTCCCGATGTTGGCGTGGTACCGGTACTCGTGTTCGCTGGAAGGCGTGGCGAGCCGGTCGAGCGTGACTCGCTTCTTGTTCATCCACTCGATCGCGTCGCCCGACCGCTGGAGCCGATCGCACGCGACCGCGGCGTCGTCGTAGTCTTCGAGCCGCTCCGGATGCTCGGCGAGCGATGCGGTGACGCGGGCCAGACGCATCTCGTAGTAGCGGGGTGGCTGGCGTTCGATCCGGCCGGTGAGGATCTCGGCGATCCCGGGGAGGCCTTTCGCTTCTGCCGCCAGCGTGTCCGAATCCCAGAGACAGGGAGCGGCGAGGGCCGGGGGACCTGCCATAGCGAGGAGTAGGAGCGCGGCAGGGAGAACTGCGAGGTTTCGCATGGGGGACTGTACGAGCGGGATGCGGTCCTGCTCGGCGTGGAGTGGCGGGGAGCACTGTGCGGGTGCACCCAAACAACACCCGATCTGGTGCGATTGGGCCATTGATGCAACCGCTTGCACGGCCCCTCGGTACACTCATTTGAGCCTCCCCGTGAGTGGTGCACAGAGACGGAGCCCGCGATGACCCGATCGCATGAGATCAAGTTGATCCGAAAGGCCGCGGGCGGTGACCGTGATGCCGCGGGGGCGTTGATCAAAGGGCACCAGGGGTCGCTCTTTGCGTACATCTTGAGGCTGTCTGGCCGGCCGGAGTTGGCCGAGGACGTGGTTCAGGAAGCGTTCGTGCGGGTGCTGGGGAACTTGGATCGGTTCGACAGCCGGTTCCGATTCTCGACCTGGCTCTTCACGATCGGACGCCGGGTGTACTTCAACATCTGCGAGAAGAAGCGGCCAGCGCCCGAGAGCGAGATCGTGGGCGCGTGGGCTGGCGAGGCTTCGAGGGCGGCGGAGGGCGTTGAAGCGGCGGAGTCGCGTTCGATTCATCGCGATTCGCTCCAGGCGGGTCTCATGACGCTGCCGGAGGATCAACGCGAAGTGATCGTGCTCTTCCATCAGCACGAATGGCCGATCTGGTTGATCGCGGAGCACCTGCGGATCCCCGAGGGCACCGTGAAGAGCCACCTGCACCGCGGCCGTATCCGGCTGCGTGAGGCGATTGAGAACCAGGCGAAGACCGATCCGACTCTTGCGCGGACGCTGCAGGAGGAATGGCTGTGAATCCCGGATCCGGCAAATCGAAGAGCGATGCTCGCGCGGACGCGAGGCGGACGCGCGCGGTTGCGAACGAGTGCATCGACGCGCTCTGCCGCGGAGACGCCGCGGGCGCTCGCAAGCTCGTGAAAGCCTCGGCCGCGGACTGCCCCGGCTTGGCGGGTGAGATTCGCGCGCTTCGGGGCGCGGTCTCCGGGCTGAGCATCCCGCCGGCGGCACCGGACCTTTCGGCGTCGATCCTGGACCGTCTCGATGCGTCGCGGGGCTTTCTGCCGCGGCGTGAGCGTCGGCACCTTTCGATGTCGCGCATCGCGCTCGCGTGCGGCCTTGTGCTGGCGGGAGCGGGGATCGCGGTGTTTCACCGGTTGAGCCCGACGCCCCCGGCCCCCGCGCCGATCAACATGATCGCCGAGGGGATGCCGATGGATGCCGCGGCGACGAGGGCGGCTGTGGTGGACACGCTGGGGTCGATCGAGGACAACGTCGCGGGGTCGATCGCGGGGCTGCTGTCGCGGCCGACCGGTCGCGTGTACGCGTTGTCGCCGGAGCGAATCGGGAACTCTGCGCTGGCGATCGGGGACACGAGCCGGTACGACGCGCACGCGTCGTCTGTCATGACGTTCGAGTGGCGGATGGATCAGGGCAGCGGGGCGCTGGCGCTCCTGCCGTTCCCATCGGCGCACCGTGCGCTCGCGGCATCAGAGGTCGAAGGTCGCCGTCCGTTGCCGCTCGGGTTTGACCCGCTGCTCAGTGTTCCGACGACGGCGACGGTGCTCAAGCGGAATCCGCTGGTGCTGGAGCCGGACCCCGAGCCGGGGGCGGAGGTCGAGAAGGACTCATCGCGGGTCGACGAGGGCAAGAAGTAGGACTGGTCGTGGGGTAGTCGTGATCGCATTTCGCACAGCTGGGTTTGTGGCCGGTCTGGGCTTGCTGGCAAGCCCCGTGATCGCATCCGCACAGCCGGAGGTGTGCGAGCGTCCGCTGATGCGGGCGATTGGGGACCTTCCACAGTCGGTGAGCATGGTGGTCGCGGGCGAGGGGCTCGATCGGCTGCGGGACACGCCGGCGATGAAAGCCGCGCTCGAGTTCCTGCGCGAATCCGGGATCGCACCCAAGTCGATGCGCGGGTGGAATGCACTCGCGGGCGAGATGGGCATGCCGTTGTCCCAGTCGATCGACGAACTGCTCGGAAGGCAGTCGCTCTACGTGGTCTCGGGACACGGCGACGAAGAGCGGCACGCCTTGCTCACGCTGGTCTCCCCGCAGACCGAGTCGCGGGTCCGAAGCCGCCTGCAGCCCGTGCCCCGGCAGATCGAGGGCGGACGCCCAGTGCTCTCGCTGGAGAACGGCGCGTTCGAACTCACAAGCGTCAGGTCCGGTGACGGGTGTTCATCGCTGCTGCTCACGCCCCGGGGCAGCTCCGAGTTGGCCGATGCCCTGCTGCCCGTCGCATCGGGCGAGGCCGTGGCGGAGCCGTTGTCGTCTCGAGCCTTCTGGAGCGAGGTCGCTTCGCAACGACCGAGCCCGCTGATGCTGCTGATGCTCTCGTCGCGCAGCGAGCAGGACTACTGCCTCGCCGGGATCAACGCTTCGGGCAACCAACTGCGCGCAACGATCCGCGGGACCGCGGCGATGGTGCTCGCGTCGCCGCTGGAGCAGGGCCTGGTCAAGCGTTCGCGGTGGCCCCGTGAGGCTGCCGAGTACCTGGCCGAGGGTTCGAGGTTGATGGTCGCCGGGTACACGCAGGCGCCGGTGGGTCCGGTTGTGGCCACGTCGATCGCTCCAGCGACCCTCCTGCATCGCGCGATCTCGATTCTCCGGCTGCCGACCGAGGTCGCCACGCTGATCGATGGTCCCGCGATCGTCGCGGTGGGCGAGTCGGACGCGCTGTTCACCGCGGCGATCCCCACGCGAAACATCGGGAAGTTCGCCCCGCTCGTCGATTCCTACGCGCAGGGCTTCGCGCGCGAAGGCAGCGAGCGGCTGGACGCGAAGATTCCGATGGACTCGGTGCGCGTGCTCGCCCTCGGTGACGACTCGCACCTCCTGGGCGGCGACAAGCCGACGAAGGGCGCAATCGCCTGGTGCTTCACGGAAGATCCCGCCGACGCGAACGGCGGGTGGTGGACGGTGTGTCTGCGCACCGGTGATCGTGCGGACGCCCTTGCGGTCGAGTGCGTCAGGCGGTTGAACGCAGAGTTGGCCTCGTTCGCCTTCGACACGGCACCTTCCAGCGGCACCGCCCGCGATGTCTTCTGGCTCCGTGTGCGTCCGGCCTCGCTCGCGCCGCTCGTCCCCGCCGAGAGCGGTGGGGGGCTGCGGTGGATTTCCGAGATCGAATCGCGGATCTCGCTCGATGCCCGCGATGCCGCGGCCGGTTCGCTGACCATCACCTTCGACACGTCGCTCCTCAAGGCGGAGTGATCAGGCGCGGCGGCGGCGGTTCAAGCACAAGCCACCCGCCAACCCGAGCATCGCGGTCGCCGGCGCGGGCACGATGGTGTAGGTCACGGTGACGTTGTCGATACCCCAGGACTCGTCACCAAGGCCCTGCAAGCCTTCGTCGGCCCACAAGAAGACCAGGTTCGAGCCGCCGGAGTACTGGACGGTGCGGGTGATGCCGCGGTAGATGGAGTCGTTCCAACGGGAGTTGAAGCCGTACTCGCCGTAATGGGTGGGATCACCGGGGTAGTTGTCGGTGCAGCCGGGCTGGTTCGCGAAGGTGTTTCGGAGGACCTGCGTGTCGTTCATCTGCACCCGGAAGCGGTCGGGACCGAAGCCCACGTCACCGTCCCAGGAGTCGATGCAATAGAAGTCGAACGTGAGCGTGACCTCGTACCACTGGGCGCCGCCGTTGCCGCCGGGGCCGGGCATCGGACGGAACGCGGGCAACGCGGGCAAGGTCAATCGCGTGTAGTTGGTCGAGTACCGGCCGTTGAACTTGGAGAAGACCGAACGGGCCTCGGCGTTGATGCCGCTGTTGCTGCTCCACTCGCTCCCGAGCGTCCCCGACTCGAACGTGTTGCGGTACAACAAGGTGTCGGCACAGGCGAGCGGGGCGATACCGGCGGCCAGCGCGAGCGCGGCCAGAGCAACATTGGTCTTCATCTCTTCTTCTCCTCGGCCGGAGCACGGGGAGCGAACGTCGAAGGCCCTTGGGGGCGACCGTTTCGACCTGACTTCGCATCCGTGCGGCGGTCACGATCAATGTGCCCCATCTCCGGCGAAACACCACAAAATCACCCCTGTTCCCGCCTTCGAAGCGGGGTCTGGAGGGCCTGTGCGGGCGCGTTCGGGGAATCGCAGGGAGTTGCGCCTATAGTGTGAGGTCCTACGCCGCGGTGCCGCGGCATCCCCCGATTTGAAAGGGATTTGGGAGGGTCACCAAACGGGCCGCCACAGGCCGCGAGCAGGGTGACCGTGTTGAGCAGGGGCGACGCGCCCGGAAGAAGAACGAAATGACCACGCAGACGAAGACCCACAACTCCGGCGCGAACCTGGATGCGATCCCGCGGAACCACACCATCCGCAACGTCGCGATCATCGCGCACGTCGACCATGGCAAGACGACCATGGTCGATAACCTGCTCAAGCAGTCCGGGAACTTCCGGGCTGGCGAGCTCGAGAAGCTCGAGGGCGGTCAGCACGGGCTGATCATGGACAGCAACCCGCTCGAACGCGAGCGCGGCATCACCATCCTCGCGAAGAACTGCGCGGTCTCGTACACCGGGCTCGACGGCAAGGTCTACCGCATCAACATCCTCGATACCCCGGGCCACGCGGACTTCGGCGGCGAAGTCGAGCGCGTGCTCCGCATGGCTGACGGCTGCTGCCTGCTGGTCGACTCGTCCGAAGGCGTGATGCCGCAGACCAAGTTCGTGCTCGCCAAGGCGCTCGAGCTGGGCCTGCCGCCGGTCGTCATCGTCAACAAGATCGACCGCCAGGACCAGCGCGTGCAGGAGGTCGTGAACGAGGTGTTCGACCTGCTCGTGGAACTCGGCGCCGAGGAACTCGCGCTCGACTTCCCCGTCATCTACTGCTGCGGCCGCGACGGCTGGGGCAGCAGCCAGTGGCCGATCCCCGAGCCCCGCCCCCTGGACCTCCGCGACGTCTTCGAGGCCATCGTGAAGCACGTGCCCGCGCCCCCCGCGGACACGACCAAGCCCCTGCAGACGCTGATCACCAACATCGATTACAACGAGTACGTCGGCCGCATCGGTATCGGTCGCGTGTTCAACGGTCGCATCCGCGCCGGTCAGCAGGTCTGCGTGATGAAGACCGACGGCAAGCAGGTGCTCACCAAGGTCGGTCAGCTCCTCCAGTTCGTCGGGCTCAAGCGCCAGGAAGTCGAATCCGTCGAGGCCGGTGACCTCTGCGCGATCGTCGGGCTCGAGAGCGTCGATATCGGCGACACCATCGCCGACCCCGAGTCTCCTGTCGCGCTGCCCCCCGTCAAGGTCGACGAGCCGACCATGACGATGATGTTCAAGATCAACGACTCACCCTTCGCCGGCCAGGAAGGCGAGTACGTCACCAGCCGCCAGATCCGCGAACGCCTCCACCGCGAACTCGAGAAGAACGTCGCGATGCGCATCGATCCGGGTCGCACCGCCGACGAGTTCATGGTCTCCGGTCGCGGCGTGCTCAGCCTCGGCATCCTCATCGAGACCATGCGCCGCGAAGGCTTCGAGCTCGCCGTCGGCAAGCCCGAGGTCATCCTCAAGGACATCGACGGCGTGCAGTGCGAGCCCATCGAAGAGCTCGTCATCGACACCACCACGCCGACCGTCGGCTCTGTCATGGAACTCCTCGGTCAGCGCAAGGCCGAACTCAAGAAGATGGAAGGCCGTGGTCCCAACACCACCCACCTCCGCTTCGAGATCCCCTCCCGCGCCCTCATCGGTCTTCGCGGCAAGGTCCTCACCGCCACGCAGGGCGAGGCCATCATGCACCACTCCTTCCTGCGCTTCGAGCCCGTCTCCGGCGAGATCCCGCACCGCCCCGTCGGCGTGCTCATCAGCCTCGAGACCGGCCCCGTCACCACCTACGCCCTCGAACAGCTCGCCGACCGCGGCATCATGTTCGTCACTCCCGGCGAGAAGGTCTACAGCGGCATGATCGTCGGCGAGCACAACCGCGACAACGATCTCACCATCAACTGCACCCGCCTCAAGCACCTCACCAACATGCGCATGGCCAACAAGGAGCAGACCGTTGTGCTCAAGGCCGCACGCAAGATGAGCCTTGAAGCTTCGCTCGAGTACATCGAGGACGACGAGCTCGTCGAGCTCACGCCCAAGAGCATCCGCATTCGCAAGAAGATCCTCGACGAATCGATGCGCCGCCGGGCCGATCGCGCCACCCGCGACCGCGAAGCCGCCGAGTAAGCTCAGACCCGGCTCCTCGCGCCAAACGCCAGCCACTCCAGCATCAGGAGCGCCGCCAGCGCGCCCAGGCAGTACGGCCACAGTTCCTCCCGCGCGGGGGCTGCTTTCGTCGTCTGCATGACCTGCCCGTCCACCACGATCTCCGTCGGGGCGCCCAGTTCGCTCTCCGCATGGTCGCACAGATTCACCGTGGCGATCGCCGGCGTCGCGCCCTTCACCACGTATACCCCGCTCCGTTCCGCAAGCCCGAGCGAGATCTCCCCGGGGCCCGCCGCCGTCGTTCGCATGGTCGTGGGCCCCTCCGCTGTGATCTCCCCCGGTCCCGTGGCGGTCACACGCAGCGCCGCACCGGTGCCCGTTGATGCGCCGTTGGATGTCTCGTCCCGCATCGTCAGGTAGTCAACAGACCCTGCGACAAACACCGGAAACTCCGGCATGAGGGGCCAGTTGGAGAGCGAGAGCTCGAACAGCACCGCGATCCGACGCGACCCTCGCGCATCCGACGCCACCACGAGCGGCCCGTCCGTCCCCTTCACAATCTCACGCCACCCCTGCGCGTCCGAGGCAACCCACCGGTTTCTCTGCTCCACGAGCAGCGCATCCAGCGAGAGTCCCGCGAGCGCGGGGTGCTCGCGATCCCACACGACCGCGGGCGTCGTGAGCGATTCCTCTCGCGGCTCCGCGTCCAGCGACGGGCCCAGTTCGCCCCCGAAACTCAGCGACGCGATCCCGGGCGGCGCCGCGACATCGACCCGGTCCAGCACCACAAGGTCGTAGTCCTCCGGGCGAGGCGGCGACGCGGTGAAGTCCCCCGGTGAAACACGCTTCAAGACCGCCGGCTTCAACTCCTCGAGCACGTCCCCCAGCAACCAATCCGCCGTCGTCACGCCCGACGCGACCGGCCCGCGCGGCTGCACCAGCATCACCCGCGGCGACGCGGGCTTGCCGATCACCACCGACGCCGTGTTGTCCGCACCGAGCGCATCGGGTGCGCCCAGCGACAGCGAGAGCACGCCGCCCTCGGTCGTACGCACCGTGATCGGCAGCGGCACCGTCCGTAGGCTCCCCGGCGGGGGTGCTTCCACGGTTCGCGAGAGCAGCGGCTGGCCGTCCATCGCGAGCGTGAACGCGATCGTGCTCGCCGCTCCGGCCGTCAGCTGGACCTCGGAGAAAACGCGGATCAACGCGGGGTCGGTGGTGTCGCGCCGTGCCGCGAACTCGACGATCCCGGCGTTTACCGGCGGCGTTCCGGCGGGGCCGATTCGTTCGAACGCGAGCGGGCACGGCGAAGTCAACGAAACGCCCGAATCCGTCGCGGATGCGCCAAATGCTCCGTCGCTCAGCAGCACGATCGACACCGAGCCCGCGCTCTCGGAATCTCCCAGAAGTGCGCTCGCCAGCGCGAGCGCAGCACCCAGATCCCCGGGTTGGTCGGTCTGCGTGATGCCCTCGATCGCCGCGATCGCCGCACCACGCGACCTCGTGAAACCGGTCGACGCCCGTGCCACGCCCGCGAAGGGAACGACGCACACCGCGCGATCCCCGGACTTCAGAATCGTTGCCGCCAGCTCCGCAGCGCGTTCCTTCGCACGCTCAAGCCGCGTCAGCCCCTCGCCCGGGTCCCGTGCGGCCATGGAGGCCGAAGAATCGATGAGCAGCAGCACCCGCGCGCCGCCGGGCGCGTCGAGCACGATCGTCGGCCGTCCGATCGCGAACACGATGAGCGCGAGGATCAGCAGGTGCAGGAAGAACAGCAAGGAGGGCCGAAACGCGCGGAACGGCGAGTTCACCTGCGTGTCGTCGGTTGTCACCGGCCAGAACCGCACGCTGCTCACCCGGAGCGGACGCCGCAGCAGCTTCAGCACGTACAGCAGTACGAGCGTGGTGACGGCGATCGCCCCGCCCACGATCGCCGCGCTCGGCGCCAGAAACGTCACGCCTCTGCGCCCCCGGCCGGTGCCGGCCCGTGGTAGCCCTTCCCCCAGATGAACGTCTCACGCGAGATCTCCCGGCTCGCCCGGGGCTTCATCGCGCCGCAGTCGCGGAAAAGCTTCCGGCTCTCTTTCAGCAGCGTCGGGAACTCCTCGCCCTCGAGCACCTTCATGCACAGGTTCCCGCCCGGACGCAGCACGCGGGGCAGCAACTCCAGCACCCGCCTGCACAGCCGCACCGAGAGGAAATCGTCCCCGTGCCCGGTCGTGTTCGGGGCCATGTCGCTCAGCACCACGTCGAAGGGCCGCCCCATCATCTCGATGTACGGCGTGGGGTCGAATGCCAACACGTCTTCCTTCAACACCTTGACCGTCGGACCAAACGGCGTGTTCACCTGCTGGAGGTCGATCCCCAGCGCGAGTCCCTCCGGCCCGATGATCTCTTCCACAACCTGCAACCAGGATCCCGGTGCGCACCCGCAGTCGAGCACGAAGCGTCCCTTCTTGACGAGGAACTTCTTCTCGTTGATCTCCGTGAGCTTGTACGCCGAGCGCGCCACGTACCCCTCGGACTTGGCCTTCTTGAAGTACTCGTCGTGGAGCTTGCGGGGTTGGGGCATGGGAAATCAGCAAACCTTCGAGGCAGCGGACGCACGGGAGAAGCGGTGGAACCAGCGACTATAGGTGCCCCGGGAGGGTCTCACTCCGGCGTGCCCGCCTACGCTGCGCCCGCTGGTTTCTCCGCGAGTTCTGCGCGACCTTTCGTCCACCGCTTTCTCCCCCGGGGGTGACTTCGTGTTCGGCTCACACCTCTCTATCGCCGGATCCATGGTCAACGCCCTCCACGAGGGCGAACGCCTCGGACTCGATACCGTGCAGGTCTTCACCAAGAACCAGCAGCAGTGGAAGGCCAAGCAGCTCGACACGGCCATGGTGAAGGAGTGGGGGAGCGAAGTCGCCCGCCTCGGTTGGCAGGGGCGGATCGTCTCGCACGCCTCGTACCTCATCAACCTCGCGTCCGTCAGCGATGAGCTCTTCGCCAAGAGCCTCGATTTGATGACCGACGAACTCGAACGCTGCGAGACCCTGGGCATCCCCTTCCTCGTCCACCACCCCGGTTCCCACGTGAACTGGACCCTCGAAGAGGGCCTCAGCCGCATCGCCGCGGGCTACGCCGAACTCTTCCGCCGCACGGCCGGGTTCAAGACAATCTCGTGTCTCGAGGGCACGGTCGGCTCGGGCAGCAACATCGGCGGCCCTTTCGAGCACCTCGCGCAGCTCCGCGAACGCATCGCGGCGGCGACCGGCCACCCCGAACGGGTCGGCTTCTGTCTCGACAGCTGCCACATGCACGCCTTCGGCTACGACATGTCCACCCGCGAGTCCGCGAAGGCCGTGCTCGCCGATTTCGACCGCGTCTGCGGGCTTCAGAACGTCCGGGTCTGGCACCTCAACGACAGCAAGGGCAAACTGGCCAGCCGTCTCGACCGCCACCAGCACATCGGCGAGGGGTGGATCGGCGGGGGGGCAAAGGCCCACACCGGCGAAGGCGAGTTCAGCGAGAAAGCCCTGCGTTCGTGCGGATTCGCCGAGATTCTCGCCAATCCCGCGTTCGCCTCGGTCCCCAAGATCATGGAGACCCCCAAGGACGACCGCGAAGACCCGCAGGGAAGGGCCCTGGATACCGTCAATCTGGAGCGTTTGCGCTCCCTGATCGAACAGCCCGCCCGTGCAAAGCCCGGACGCTCGCCCCGGAAACCCGGGTGACCATCCGACGCGGACCCGTTGAACATGCGATAATCCGGGGCCGGTCGGAGGGGGATGGAGGGGGATGGAGGGGACGGAGGGGGAGTGGGGCCTGTCGCGCGTTCGACCATCGCGACGGGAACGATGTGCACGGAAGCCGGTCGCCTGGAGTACGCATGGGACAGCTCGGAACTGCCACGAACGCACGGATCCTGCTCTGTGCCGCGTTTGTTCTCTCGGGGTGCCAGTCGCTCGACAACGCTGTCGGGCTCAACAACCCCAAGCAGCAGCCCGTCGCCGTCGCGCCGGAGAACGACGGCCGCGAACCCGCGATCGTCACCGCCCCGCAGAACCCGACCGCGGACAGCGCGATGATGAAGGCGCGCACGCTCGAGTCCCAGGGCAAGTACGACGAGGCCCTCGCCGAGTTTGAGCGAGCCATCTCGGTCAACCCGCGCATGACCACTGCCTACCTCGGTGCCGGTGATATCTACCGCCAGAAGGGCGACTACGAGTCCGCCGAACAGCGGTACGGCAAGGCCGCGGAGATCGAACCCCAGAACTTCGACGCCCAGTACCTCCACGGCCTGTCCCTCCAGCTCCTCAGCCGCATCGGTGACTCCGTCCGCGCCTACCTCCGCGCCCTCACCATCCGGCCCGACGACTTCAACGCCAACCTCAACCTCGCGACCGCCTACGTCCAGCTCGGCGAACCCGCCCAGGCCCTCCCATACGCCCGTCGCGCCGTCGAACTCAAGCCCAAGGACGCCGCCGCCCGGATCAACCTCGCCGCGGCATACCGCGACCTGAACCAGCACGACGCCGCGATCATCGAGCTCCAGCAGGCCTCGGAGCTCACGGAGCTCTCGGCCCCCCTCCTGCTCAACCTCGCGGACAGCCTCGGCAAGGTCGGCAAGTACGAGGAGATGGTGAACACGCTGGATCAGTTGGTGAAGACCGAGCCCACCGCGATCGCCAACGAGCGGCTCGGGTTCGCGCAGTTCAAGCTCCGCCGGTACAGCGAGAGCCTCGCTTCGTTCCGTCGAGCGCTCGAGATCGACCCGAACCACTACCCCGCGCTCAACGGCGTGGGTGTCTGCCTGATCAACGAGTGGCACTTCAGCGGCCAGGCAAACAACGCGGCCCGCGAAGAAGCCGTGCAGGCCTGGCGTCGCTCGCTCCAACTCGAGCGCAACCAACCCCAGATCATGGAGTTCATCGGCCGGTTCCAGTAGCCCTCAGTTCGTTCTTCATGTGTTGCTTTGCTGTTTTGCTGCTTTGCTGCTTTGCCATGCCAAACCCATCACTCCTCGAAGTCTTCCCCGCCCCCAGCGACACGCCCTTCGCGATCGAGCACGTCGCGGAGGAGTTCACGTCCACGTGCCCGAAGACGGGTCACCCCGATTTCGGCGTGATCACGGTGCGGTTCGAGCCCCTCCCCGCGAACAAGGGCGGTACGTGCGTCGAGCTCAAGAGCTTGAAGATGTACTACCAGTCCTTCCGCAACGAGGGGATCTTCTACGAGGCGGTGACCAACCGCATCCGCGACGACCTCGTCAAGGCGATGAACCCCGCGTGGCTCATCGTGAAGTCCGACTGGAAGGGTCGCGGCGGCATCCGCTCCATCATCCGCGCGTCGCACGGCAACGTGCCCGCCGAGTTCCGCCTGTGAGGCCCCGATGTACTTCTCCCTCGTCGACCGCGTGATCGAACGCTCCCCGACGCGCATCGTCACGCTCAAGCAGGTGAGTCTGGCCGAGGAGTACCTCCAGGACCACTTCCCGACGTTCCCGGTCCTCCCGGGCGTCATGATGCTCGAGTGCATGGTGCAGGCCTCCCGCGAGTTGCTCATCAGCGCGAAGGGTCCCGACAAGTCCCGCCACGTGCTCGGTCGCGTCCGCGCCCTCAAGTACGGCCGCTTCGTCAAGCCCGGCGCCACCCTCCGTATCGAGATGGAACTCGCCAAGGACCTCGAGAACGACAGCTTCGACCTCAAGGGCCAGGTGCTGCTGATCGAACCCGGCCACCCCAGCGGCGAAGAACTGCCCGTCGCGGCCTCCGGTCGCCTCACCATGCGGCCCGTGCGACTGCCGCTCTGAGAACCTGAAAACGAAGAAGGCCGCGGTGCCTTCGCTCCGCGGCCTTCCGTGTGTGTGGGTCTCTGACCCGAATCCGACTTAGCAACCGGGGTAGCCGCCCCCGCTCGCGTCCCAAGCCTCGAAGAACAGGATCACGTCGTCGCCATCGACGCCGCGGCTGCGATCCGCGTCCGCACAGTTCTGGCTGGCGTCCCAGTCGTTGAAGAAGGCAATGACGTCGTCGCCGTCGATGCCGCCGTCGTCGTTGTAGTCGCTGTAGCAGGTGTCGCGGTACCACGCACAGGGGTAGGCGATCGACTGAACGCTCCAGAACCCGCCGGTGAGGGTCCATTCATCCGCCGATACGGGCTCGGAGGCGTCGGGCTGACCGATGGTGCCCGAGAGCTCCCAGTTCCCCGCCGCGACCGTCCGTCCGCCGCCGTCGATCGTCGACCAGTCGATGGCCCACTGGCCGAGTGCGGAGGAGCCGGTGGCGAGCAGAGTTCCGGCAGCGAGAAGCAATCGTGAAGTCTTCATAGTGCACTTCCTTTCCGGTGGGCTGCGCGATGGCGGCCCACCTGCTTGTCGCTCTTACTTGGCGCCGCCGGAGGTCTGGGCGTTGAGCAGGGCCTCAATCTTCTCGAGACGGGACTTGAGGTCGGCGATCTCGGTTTCCTTGGCCTCGAGCTTGGTGTTCAGGCCCTTGATCGCCGCGAGGGACACGCCGTCGGCGTCAACGGTGCCGATGCTCTTGTCGTTCTCGCCGAGACCGAAGGCGGCGCGGAAGTCCTGAGCGGTCGGGCCGACGTGAACCTTGTCGTCGCCCTTGTAGCGCCAGGTGGTGATGGGGAGATCGGCGACCTTCTCGAGAATCTCGATCTCGTTCACCGCGACGAAGTCCTCCTTGAGGTTCTTGTCGCAGGCGTTCGTCCACACCGAACCGGTGCAGAAGGCGCCGCCCTGCATGTTGAGAGCGCGACCCGCCGTCGGGACCGCGCCGCCCATGCCGATACGTCCGCTCTGGTCGATCTGCAGCATCGTGTTGATGCCGTCGCGATCGATGCCGAACATGCCGTCGGGGCGAAGACCAGCCGACCAGATCGCGTTGCCGCGGTCGGAGAAGCTGACGATCGAGTACTGCGCGGCTGAGAGGCCCGAGTCGATCCGCACGACGCCGTTGTTGTTGGTGCCCTGGCGAACGTGCAGCTTCACGCCGGCCGCGGGGTTGGTGTTGATACCCACGCCGCCGGTCGAACCGGAGAGGATGAGGGAGTAGTCGGTGCCGCTACGACCGATCGTGAAGTCGCCGTAGGTGCCCGCGGCTCCATTGAAAGCGACCATATCCCAGTCGAGGCCGGTGCTGGAGTCCCACTTGATCGAAGGCGAACTGCCCCCGACGCTGCCCAGGTTCATCGAGAAGCCCGGCGTGGAGTTGGCCAACACGCCCATCTGGCCGTTGAACTTCGAGTCACCGCCGACTTCGAGGGTCTTGGTGGGGGTCGAGGTGCCGATACCCACCTTGCCGCCCGCATCGTTGATCACCAGGTCGCGGCCGGTGTTGGTGTTGTAATCCCACGCCTGCATCGTCGACTGGCCCGGGGCCAGCGAGTTGTTGAAGATCCGGATACCCAGCTCGGAGGTCCCCGCGGGGAAGAGCGGGCCGTTGTCGTTGCCGTTGATCCACAGCCCCGAACCAGCTTCCCCGATCGGAGCGTTGCCCGCTACCGTCACGCGTCCGCCGAAGCGGCCCGTGCCCGCGACGTCAAGCCGGGCCTGGGGGTCGCCCGTGCCGATGCCGACCTTGCCAGAGTTGCCGGGGTTGATCAACCAGTTGCTCGTGTCGCCCCGGATGACGAAGGGGAAATCCAGCCCGGACCGGCCGAGCGTGAAGTCGCCGAACGCGCCGTCCTGAGCGAACGCCGCGGCACTCCAGTTGAACCCAGTCCCAGGGGCGAACAGGAGGTTCGAGGACGGGAAGCCACCACCAGCCGAACCGAGGGTGAGGCTCACGTCGTTCGTGAAGAACGGAGAAGCGAGAACGCCCACACGGCCGTCCGCGTTCACGTTCAAGCCGCGCGTCGCCGCGCTGAACGGCGCCGCCGTCAGCTTCTGACGGGGCAGCACACTGAACGAGCCGCCGCCCGCCGCGCGAACGCTGACCTCAAGGTACACCGCGCTGTCCTGCGTGTACGGATCAACGCCGAAATCCAGAGCCTGAGAGAACAGCCCATCCACCGGCGTCAGCGTCGACGAAACCGTCGGGCCCACCTGAGACCCGCCGCTCGCGGCAGTGAACAAACGGAACTCCAGATCCACCGGAGCGTTCGTCGAGGAGCCGAACTCCTTCAACTGACCCTGGTAGTTGATCTCGGTGCCAACCTGAGCCAAGGCAACCGTCGACCCGGCAACCAGAGCGAGCGCAGCAACACATCCGGCAAGCAACTTGCGACCCATGACACATCTCCTTCGTTTCGAGTTTCCCACAGACACGCCACGCGGCGAGTTCGTCGGCCCGTAACCCTCGCACGCCACCCCCGAAGTCCGGGCAGTGGTCAGAAGTGCAGAGGTCGGCCGTCGGAGAGAATCACGCAGTCGGCTCCGGCCTGTAACACGATTCCCCTCAATCTCCGAAACTCCCTCCCCGTCCTGCCCCTCAACCGAAAGCTCCGGGAGCCTCCCCGCTCCCCCCGCCCGCCCGCCGTACACTCCCCCCATGACCCAAGCAGCCTCGCCAAAGCCCGCCGCGCCCGCCCGTAAGTTCATCGAAGAAATGAAGGGCTCCGAGTGGGTCAAGGGCGTCTACGCCATCCTGAACCCCCAGCTCGGCCGCACCCGCGCCGAGAAGCCCTACCTCCGCTGCCTCATCGGCGACCGCACCGGCGAAGTGCCCGGCCGCCTCTGGTCCGTCGACGAAAACTTCGAGATGCCCCGCGAGGGCTTCGTCCTCCTCGAAGGCGAAACCCAGACCTACCAGGGCGAGATCCAGCTCATCATCAAGTGGGTCAAGCAGGTCGAGCCCAGCAACGACGAACTCCGCGACCTCGTGCCCTGCTCGAAGCGTCCCCCCGAGGAAATGTTCGCCGAACTCCTCGGCCTCCTCGACACGCTCGAACACCCCGCGATGAAGGCCCTCGCCAAGGTCTACCTCGCCGATGAGATCCTCATCTCCGCCTTCAAGCGAGCCCCCGCCGCCAAGAGCGTCCACCACGCCTACCTCGGCGGCCTGCTCGAGCACACCCTCAACCTGCTCAAGCTCGCGAACGCCGTTTGCCCCCTGTACCCCAAGATCAACCGCGACATCGTGATGATGGGCCTCTTCCTCCACGATCTCGGCAAGACCCGCGAACTCTCCTACGACAAGGGCTTCGGCTACACCGACCACGGCGAGCTCATCGGCCACGTCGTCGACGGCGCCATCATGCTCCACGACAAGGCCCAACTCGTGATGCGTGAACACGGCGTCCGCCTCCCCCCAGGCGCCCTCGTCGTCCTCCAGCACATCATCATCTCCCACCACGGTCAGCCCGACTTTGGCGCGGCAAAAGTCCCCATGACCCCCGAGGCCATCCTCGTCTCCATGCTCGACAACGTCGACGCAAAGACCACGATCGCCCTCTCCGAAACCCGCCCCGATCGCCCCGGCGACTTCGATGCCGGCGGCAACTTCACCGAGAAAATCTGGGCCCTCGAGACCAAGCTCTACAAGCCCGACCCCCTCAAGTAGCCCCAAGGACCACACGCCGTGGCCACCGAAGACTCCTCCATCGCGGTCAACTTCGGCAAGCCGATCCCGCTCTTCCCGCTGGAGCACGTCACACTGCTCCCCCAGCAGCTCCTCCCGCTCCACATCTTCGAGCCACGCTACGTGCAGATGACCGAACGCGCCCTCGACAGCGCGGGCCTTATCGCCATGGCCGTGTTCGACGGCTCCGACTGGAAGCAGCAGTACCACGGCCGCCCCCGCCTCAAACGCGCCGTCTGCGTCGGCCACATCCTCCGCCACTCCAAGCCCGCCGACAACCGCTTCAACATCCTCCTCCAGGGCGTCTGCCGCGCCCGCATCCTCGAAGAGCTCCCCCCCGCCGAAGACCGCCTCTACCGCGCCGCCACCCTCGAGCCCGTCGGCGTCTCCCCACTCGGTGACGGTGAGTCCGACCTCCTCGACGCCGAACTCAAGGACCTCCGCTCCCGCCTCCGCGACCTCTTCGGCGAAGGCGACCTCTCCCGCCTCACCGACGCCCAGCAACTCCTCCACTTCATCGCCAACAACGAGATCCCCACCCACGCCGTCCTCGAGATCGTCTCGTTCACGCTCGTCCAGTGCCCCCGCCTCCGCTACTCCCTCCTCGCCGAAGGCTCCCTCTCACGCCGCGCCAAACTCCTCCTCGGCGAGCTCGACCACCTCGGCTCCCTCCTCCGCCGCGCCCGGTCCCAGCACCCAGAACTGTGGCCCAAGGGCCTCAGCTGGAACTAGGTCCGTCCGTGCCGCCCCCGCCGCCGATGATACCTTCTAAAAACCAAACAGGTCGAGATTTCTCCCCCCAGCCCCGCAACGAGATCCCGGAACTCTCGATATACAGAGGCGTCGTACACTTTGGTCAGCCCTTCCCGCCTCGGCTTTCCCCGCCGCGGCCAGGTCGGGCTCAGGAGGTTCGCAATGCAGTTCGTTCAGTCCGCCCAGTCTCGCACGCCCCGCTCACGCTTGGTGCTTGTCGCGACCCTCGGGCTCTGCACGTTCGCGTCCACGGGTTGTGACAACGCCCTCCAGGGCGGTGCATCCGGTGCCGCCCTCGGCGCTCTCGCCGGCATGGGCCTCGGTGCCCTCACCGGTGACATGGGCAAGGGTGCCGCGGCCGGTGCCATCATCGGCGGTGTCGGTGGCGCTCTCCTCGGCGACCAGAACCGCCGAAACCGCAACGACTACTGATCCCCCGCCCCGCGCTCCAAACGACCACAGCCGTCGCGCTCGCGACGGCTTTGCTTCATTCCCACCCTAATCCTCAGATGACGTCCCGCATCCCGGGCCGACGTGGCATCTCCGAGACCCCGCTCACCGCGGCCTCGCCGCACGTCCGCGCCAGCGCCTGCATCAGCTTCTCGTGATCCGGCACCGCAGGCAAGAGCTCCAGCAGGTCGTCCACGCGGTGATCCGCCGGCCACTTCGGATTGATCCCGGCGATCGCGGCATCCCCCAACGCCTCCTGCGCTGCCACGAACCACTCCACCGTCGGAACCCCACCCTCCGGCGGCTGCACCCGCGTCCGCACGCTCACCGGAAACGGATCCCCGTCACCAACACCAACCACCGGCCACAGCCCCGCCTTTGTCAGCGGCTCCCGCGCCAGCACCATCACCGCCACACCGCGCCGGGCCGCCCGCTCCCGCAGGTGACGCGCCTCGATCCCGATCCGGGGCGGCTCCAGCAGGTAGCACCCCGCCTCGATCGCCTCCGTACCCGGCATCTTCGTCACCACCGGCCGCAGCCCGGCATCAAGCGCGATCTGCCGGATCTGACGACGCGCCTCCTGCAGAGGCATGCAGATCCGCGCCATCCGCTCGAAGTCGTCACGCCCGCGTGCCCGCAGCAGCGCCTTCAGCGAGAGCTCCTCCGCCTGGAAATACTCCATGCGGCCAAGTGCGCCACTCGCGCGCTCCATCAGCTCTTCGACCTGCTGCGGACCACCACGCGCAACCGGGTTCATCCCTTTGTCCCCCCGCCCACACGTTTCACGTGCCCGGCCAGGCCATCAAGCAGCCCGATCCACTGGTCCGCGAGCGCGTCCATGTCGTACCCCACAAGATCAGTCAACTCCGACCAGTCCTCCCGCTGCACCGCGTCCTGGACCCCCTTGAGCGTCTTGATCATCTGCGACACCGCCCCGTCGAAGCTCACCTCGCCGTGAACCCCCGGGGCCACGTAGCCGCTCAAGTCCAGCGACAGCAGCCGCGCCGACTGGTCCAGCAGATCCCGAACCGCGGCCCAGGTCCTGAACGACTCCTGCAGATACCCCATCGCCTCCGAGCCCTTGCCCGCCTGAATCGAAGCCGCCACCGCCTGATGAACCTGCTTCACCTGCCGCAGCGCCTCGGCCCCGTCGCTCAGGCTCACGGAGACCAGCGAGACCGGGTCGGCCGAGATGAACTCAACGAGCTTGAACGTCGCCCCCCCTTGACCGAGGGCCTCCGACGTCAGGCTGGCCCCGTCCCCCTTCGCGTCCACGATCACACGCCCACGCCCCTCGGCGCTCGCCTTCGCGGCCGCGATCGCACCGGCCAGCGTCTGATCGGTCGTTGTCAGGGGATGCCCATCGAGGAGGACTTGCATGCCGCTATCGTGCTTCACATTCCGAGAACGTGCCACCGGAATTGGCGATTAATCTGACGGGGAGGCCACTTCGCGGCTCAGGTCCCGCTTGGGGTTGCGCTCGCGAGCGCGTTCTTGCGCTGCTTGTAGAGCAACCGGATATTCCTGGCATAAATCACGATGCCAGACGACTGCCCCAAGACCCCGACGAGGTCGAGCCGCCAGATGAAGTAGAGGGCCAGCAAAAGCCCGCCCCCAAGGCTCATGTACCAGAACGCCGCGGGTACCACGGACGAACCCCGCTTCTCCGACGCGATCCACTGCACGATCATCCGGCCGCTGAAGGCCAGCTGCCCCAGCAGCCCCACCCCCACCCACACCAACTGGGCGTAGCCTGAGACGTTCAGGGCTCGCAGCAGCGGCCCTCGATTCCCAGTGCCGCTCCGCTCGGCCAGGGTCGTCTGGAACTCGGTGGCGGTCAGTCGCTTATCGCCCACAGACGGCAGATTGAGGAACCGGTACTCAAACCCGGCCCCGTTCTCGAGGGCGATCTGTTCGCACTGCACCTTCTGCCGGTCGATGATGACTTCGAACCGCGAGGCGCCGGGCGTTGGGTCGGCGGGGGGAGCCTGCAGGCTCAGCACGACCCAGACCGAGAGCCCCAGGACCGCCACCATCGCCACCGGCGGGCCGATCTTCACGCGCGGATCTCCTCGCTGGACACCGGACGGCGGCGGTTCTTCATGTACCGCACCGCGAACAGGTCGATCAGCCCGGGGATCGCCCGCTGGACGACGCCCATGCCGTACTTGGTCTCACCCGCGATGCGGGGTCGGTGCTTCACGGGCATCTCCACGACCTTGTACCCCAGGTGCCGCGCCGTGACGGGGATGAACCGGTGCATGCCCCGGAACTCCAAGGGCAGCCGCACGCCGATCTCCCGCTTCATGACGCGGAGGGAGCACCCGGTGTCGCGGATGGTGTCGCCCAGGAGCCAGCGTCGGAACAGTCGGCCGACGATGGAGCCGACGCGACGGACCGCGTTGTCCTTGCGGGCGTGGGATCGGTCCCCCTGAACCAGGCCAGCACCGGTCTCGCGAGCCAGCTTGAGCATCGCCGGGATCTCGGCCGGATCGTTCTGCAGGTCGGCGTCGAGCACCGCGATGAACTCGCCCCGGCACGCCCTGAACCCCGCGTGGAACGCGGCAGACTGGCCGTTCCCCTTGCCGGGCGGGGTGTTGGTCATCGCGATCACCCGCAGGTGTGGGCGGGTGGCCATGAGTGCGGTCAGCTTGGCTCGGGTTGAATCCGTGGAGCCGTCGTCGACGATCACGATCTCGTACCGCAGACCCCCGGTGTTCATCGCCGACTCGATCTCGCGGACAAGTTGGTCCACATTCTCCTGCTCGTTGTGAGCCGGCGCCACCACGGAGATCTCTGGCGTCGTCGCGGTGCTCATCGTGGCCTCGTTGGTCCCGGGGGAAGGAGTCATGGACCTCAAGGATATCCCCACCGCACCCCCGCATCGCGCCCGCCCGCGCTACGGTACCTCTGTATGCAATCCAAGCACGCCGGCAAGCAGTTCGGCCCCACAGACGTCGTTGTTCGCTACATCCTCGAAGATCCGGAGGGCTTGTCGACCGATGGTCGCCCCGAGCGGGAGCTCCGCGCCGCGATCGGGATGAACCTCCTCGAGCTCGCCCTGGACAACGGGATCAACATCGAGCACGCCTGCGGAGGCGTGTGCGCGTGCTCGACGTGCCATATCTACGTGGAGCAGGGGTCGGCCTCCCTCACCGAGTCGACCGAGGCCGAAGAAGACCGCGTGGAAGAGGCTCCGGGCCTTCAGCGCAACAGCCGGCTCTCCTGCCAGTGCGAGGTCATCGGCAAGGACCCCATCGTCGTCCGCGTGCCCGCGTGGAACCGCAACGCCGTGAAGGAAGTGCCGCACTGATGGCGGCGTCCAACCACGACGAGTTCGGGTGGCTTGACGTCGAGTTCATCGGCGAGCTCCTCGCCGAGCACCATCCGGAACGCGACCCCCTCCGCATCGGGTTTGTGGAACTCAAGAAACTCGTCGTCGCGCTCCCGGGTTTCCGCGAGGAGCCCGGGCACGGGGTGAACGAGAAGATCCTCGAGCACATCCAGGCGGCCTGGATCGACGAGCGTTCCGGCAAGCCGCCGGTCTCCGACGACGACTGATCCCGCCGCCCCCCGCCTACGCTGCGGCTATGACAAGCAACTCCCTCGCCGGTCGAATCGGCCTCGTCACGGGCGCCTCCGCGGGCATCGGTGAGGCCATCCTGCGTTCTCTCGTTGCCGCGGGATGCGGCGTGGTCGCCAACGCCAGGCGCGAGGCGCGTCTCGCGGAACTCGCGGCGGAGATCGGCCCGCGTGTCGCATCCGCCGCGGGTGACTGCGCGGACGACGCCGTGATCACGAGGATGCTTGATACGGCGCGGGATTTCTTCGGCGGACGGTCGAAGGACGCGGACCTGATCGTGGTGAACGCGGGACGCGGGCTCAACGGCAGCGTCATGACCAGCGACACGTCGCAGTGGGAAGAAATGATCCGCACCAACCTGCTCGGCGCGGCGAAGCTGATCCGCGCGGCGGGGCACCGCATGCTCAAGGCCACCGAGGGCCTTGCGGGTCCGGCGCTGGTCGGGAGCCCGCGCGACATCATCGTCATCGGCTCGACGGTCGGTCGGCATGTGTCCCCCTTCTCGTCCATGTACGGCTCGACGAAGTTCGGGCTGCACGGGCTTGTCGAGGGAGCGCGGCGAGAGCTCGGGCCCAAGGGCATCCGCGTCACGCTCATCGAGCCCGGATTCGTCGAGAGCGAGTTCCAGGGTGTTGCCGGGTACGACCCCAAGTGGGTGGCCGAAGTGTTCGCGCGGATCGGTCCGGTGCTCCAGCCCGACGATGTCGCTCGCCTCGTGACCTTCGTCGCGTCGCAGCCCCCGCAGGTGCACGTGAACGACATCATGATCCGTCCTACACGACAAGACTATCCGTGAAGGCCCTGTGAAGCTGTTCGGATTCAATCGCTCCAACGCGTGAGCTTCTCGGAGCTTCTTCGTTGATGGTGCTGAACACGTCGCGTGCGCGACGTTTCGAGAGCCACACTGGAGAGGACACATGAAGATCGAGATGAATCAGCGTGCGACGGGTGCGTGCCTTGTGCTTGCGATCGCCTGCGGTAACGCGGTCGCGACCGGCCCCAACCAGCAGACCCTGCCGTGGCTCGCGCCCCAATCGCAGACGCTCAACGGCGTCGTTCAGGTGTACAAGGAAAACGGCGCGGGCACCATCGCGGGCAGCGGTACGGGTTCCATCATCGGTCGGAAGATCGACGCCAACGGCGACGGCTGGTTCTGCGTGCTCACGGCCAATCACGTTGTCGAGAACAGCCCGCGTCGCTCCATCGCGCTGGGCGATCGGCAGACGGCCCCGATTCGGCCGGGCCGCGTCGGCGGCGGCGACAACTGGTACATCGCGCACCCGACGCTCGATATCGCGCTCGTCGCGGTGAAGTGGGGGCAGCCCGACGGCTTCTTCAACAACCTCCAGCTTCTGACACTCGCTCCCCAGAACGTGAACGACATGGTGACCAACCACATGCAGTTCAGCCAGCTCGGGTATGGCCGCAGCGGTTCGTTCGTGCAGGGCGGTCTGCAGACCGACAACCCGGTCGAAGATCTCTCCGCCCGCAACAAGCGATTCCAGAACAACCGCATCGAACGCACCCGCAACAACGTCGTTACCGACAACCGGGGTGTCGCGTACACCGGGGTCGAGTTCACGTTCGACCGTCCGGCCGAGACCGGCTTCCTCGCGGCGGAAGGTCTGTCCTACGTCGGTGATTCGGGCGGCCCGTACCTCGGCTACGGGAGCTTCGCGAACAACGGGAGCTTCTACACGTCCACGGAGGAGTTCACCCGCCCCGACGACGCCGACGGCACGGTCGTCCCCGATTGGGCGGGCGGGCTGATGGAAGTGAAGAACCAGGGCATCATCGCCGTGCACACTTTCGGCAACTCCAACGGCGCGGCGGGCGGGTTCTCCGCCTACGGAAGCACCGGTGGAGGTGTTCCCATCACCAACGATCTCGCGTTCTGGATCACCAACCACTGCGAGAACGTGATCCCCGCGCCGACCACCGCGGGCGCGATGGCCTTCGGGCTCCTGTTCGCGGCACGTCGCCGCCGCTGATCGGCACAAGCGAGAGGGATGAATCACTGACCCGCGATCGCGCACGACGCGGCGCGGGTCATTTGACGCCGAGGACCGTGGGATCGATCGCGCGGCTCGGGCAACCGGGACATAGCTCCCGTCAGCCTCTGAGAACGCCATCGCTTGCGGTGGAGTGGCTTCCGGCGGTTGCGATCAGCAGCCAGAATCCCAGGAGTTAAAGAAGCCGATGACGTCATCCCCGTCGACGGAACCGTCGGTATTGAAGTCGGCGGCGATGATGCCAGAGTCCCAGTCAGAGAGGAACGCGATGACATCGTCGCCATCGACGCTACCACTGTTGTCGTAGTCGGCGGGGCAGACGGGGGTGCAGCCGTTGCCGGGCGAGAGGATCACGTTATCGATGCGCCCGGTATCGACGGAGGCGGACCACTCACAGTTGAACCGGACGTCGGTGAGATTTGCCAGCACGGACTCGAACTGGGCTTGTGTGGGTGCCGAGCCGTCCACGGTTGCGATGCGCCAGCCGGCCTCGGAGAGCGTAACGGTTTGCGTGTTCCAGACGTTGGGAGTCGGAATGCCGGGGACGATGTAGACGAGTGTGAGCGTGGGCGACACGAGTGCGAGATCAGCCACGTTGGCATAGGAGGCGCTCCCGTGCGAGCTGATGACTTCCCAGGTGAACGTGCCGCCGTAGTAGCAGGACTTGTCGCCGCGGAAAGCTGCGGGAGCGCTGAAGCCCCACAGGACGCCTCGACTGCGGTCGGTGGCGCGGGCGCAGCCGCCCGGGTTCCCTGTCGCGGACTCCCACGTGAGATTGGTAGCATCGCCGAAAATCGTCCAGCCGTTGAGGTCGGTGTCGAAGGTCTCGGAGATGACGGGCTGTGCAGACGCGAGCGCGGCGATCACCAGAGGGGAGAGGCCGACGGCTCGTGCAAGGCGACAGCTGGGATTGGGCGTGTACATGTGTCTTCCTCTTTAGATCATTTTCGGTCGACGTTTACTCGGCGGCGACGCTCACGCATTGCGCCTGATTCTAACGATGTCCAGGCTGATCGCAACCATGCTCAGAACTTGCTCGAGTAAATTCTTCGGTCTGGCCGACAGGATCCGCTGAAGTCCGATCGGCCCAGAGGCCGGGACACGCTAGAACCCCGATTGCGCATTCGCCGGACGTCGCTCCCGGGGACCTGACCACGCCGATCGACCATCGTCCACCCTCGAGAACCCATCGCTTGCATTGTCCTTGGGACGGGTCGCCAAGGGCAGGTCCATGGTGGGAAATCAAGCTTATTACAGGACCATCAATCTCTCGGCGGGCCGTGATGTGAGGTTTATGTGCTCAATCAATGGTGCATTGAGAATCCACCGCTCCTGGCGATCCCCGCGCGTCCGGGCACTCGTCACGCCGAGCACATACCCATCAGCGCCGTCACCGTCCGCCAGTTGCGAGCGGTGCTGGTGACCTTGAGCTGGGCGTCGATCCACGCGTTGGTGAGCTTGGTTCGCGACATCCCATTGGGGACATGAAGGTACATTACATCGCCCACGACGATGAAGGTGTCGCCGGGCGAACGGTCCTTCGCAAGGCTGGCCACGGTCGTGTTTGCGGGCTTGGCACTGAGGAACACCACGTGGACGTTCTCGCGGTCCTCAAACGGACACCGCTCCACGATCTCGCGCAGCGCGACGGCGGATCGGCAGACGATCGGAACCTCGAAGCCGTGGTGCTCGCGGATGGCTTTCGTCACGGCCTCGCACACGGGCGAGGCGCCGCGTGGTGCGGCCGTGAAGACGACGTTCCCGCTTTGGATGTACGTCGAAACCCCGAACGCACCGGCCTTCTCGAAGTACCCGCGCAGGTCGGACATGGGCAGGCGGTTCTTGCCGCCGACGTTGATGCCCCTGAGCAGTGCGACATGATGCGTGGCTGCGCCCATGGGCACAGGGTACGGTCCGCGGCGTTACGCCGCTTCGTTCTGGCCGTCGAGGCACTCGGCGGTGAGTCGGCGGCGCAGCATCTGGATGGTCGCCGCACTCTCTCGCCCGATGAAGAGCGGGACCTTGGTTTCCACCCGCTTCCCGCGCGGATCGATCCACCAGCCCGCGACCCACACGCCGCCGTAGTGGTGCAAGAGCGTGTCGGATGACACCTGGAGCACCTGGCCGACGTAGAGCGACCACACATCGTCCGGCGCGTCGAGGTTGACCACCAGCAACCGCTGCTTCGTGAGCAACGCCACAAACCCCGGGACGAGGTTTCGGGGTGCCGAGCGGATCGTCTGCCACAAGATCATGGTCGTTGCCGCCGCGACGACCCCCAACGAGCACATCAGCCCGATGGTGTACATGTTGAGGTCCTGAGTCCCCCAGATGGAAAGGGAGCCGAAGAGGGACCCCGCGATGATCATGCCGAGGCGCGCGGCCCGCCACAGATCGCCGTTCATGCGGGGGCGCGCGTAGGACCACACCACCGTTTCGCTGGGCGTGAGTCGGGACAAGCCCGCGTGCCGCGCTCGCGCGGCATCGGCCTCGCTGAACCCCGGCGCACGGTGGTGCCCCAGGGGTTCGGGCAGATCAAAGGCCTCGGTGTGGGTTCCATGCAACATACTCCTTAATCATCCGAAACACACCGCCCGCCGCCTCACGAATGTCGTGATCGGGCCCGGGGAACGCGGGGTCGCGTTCGCTCTGCGCGGCGTGTAGCGGTTGTACCGCCAAACGAAAGACCCCCCGCGTTCGCGAGGGGTCTTGGGGATTGACGGAACCCTGTCGGGACCTTACGGGAAAATCCCGCGGACCTCGTAGGCGTCCTGCAGCCGCTGGAGCGCGCCGATGTAGGCGGCCGTGCGGAGATCGCAGCCGTACTTCTTCCGCGCCACGCGGACCTTGCCGGCCGCCTGGATCATGTGCTTGTTGAGCAGGGAGTCGACCTGATCGAGGTCCCACGCCTGGAAGGTCTTGTTCTGGACCCACTCGAAGTAGGACACGGTCACGCCACCGGCGTTGCAGAGGATCGCCGGGAGCACTTCGATGCCGCGCTTCTGCAGCACGCGCTCGCCGCCGGGAGTGGTGGGGGCGTTGGCGCCTTCGGCGACGACGCGGCAGTTCACCATCTCGGCCTCGGTCTCCTGGATCATCTGCTCGAGCGCGGCGGGGATGAACACGTCAACCTTGGTCTTGTAGAACTCTTCCTTGGTGCAGGCGCTGGCCTTGGCGTAGCCGGCGACGCCGCCCTTCTGGGTCACGTAGACCGCGAGGTCGTGCGCATCGATGCCCTTGTCGTTCTTGATGAACCCGGTGTGGTCGGCCACCGCGATCATCTTCGCGCCCTTGTCCTGGAAGATCTTGCCCGACCACGAACCCACGTTGCCGTAGCCGAGCACCGAGAAGGTGCACTGCTCGGGCTTGAGGTTCAGCTCGGGGAGCATCTCGATCAGCGTGTCCACCACGCCCTGGCCCGTCGCCTTCTCGCGACCCAGCGAGCCGCCGTACTCCACCGGCTTGCCGGTGATGACCGCGGCGGGGTTGTCGCCACCGATCTCGGAGAGGAAGGTGTACGTGTCCGCGATCCACGCCATGTGCTGGCTGTTGGAGCCGACGTCGGGAGCGGGGATGTCGTAATCGGGTCCGATGTTGTGGGCGATCGCCGCCGTGAACCGGCGCACGATGCGCTCCATCTCGTTGCGGCTGTGCTTGCGGGGATCGACTTTGATCCCGCCCTTGCCGCCGCCGTAGGGCACGCCGACGAGAGAGCACTTCATCGTCATGAGGAACGCGAGGCTCTTGACGTCATCGAGGTGCACGTCGTGGTGGAAACGCAGACCGCCCTTGAACGGCCCCAGGCCGTTGTTGTGCTGCACGCGGTAGCCCTTGAAGATCCGGTGGCGGCCGTCGTCCATCTTCACCGGGAAGTGGACCATGATCTCGTTCTTGGGCTGCGCCAAGATGATCTTCAGGTAGTGGGGGAGGCCCATCGTGTCCGCCGCGTGGAGCATCGAGCCCACGGTCTGACGGTACAGGTTGTTGGGATCCGTCGGGAAACCAAGCTCCTCGAAGATCGGGTGGGTGTCCTGCGACGCTGGCTTGCCGGTGGTGCTCGTGCTCATGGGCCTCTTTCCCTTTGACGAAGTCCGCCCGACCGTGCAATGGTGTGAGCGGAAAGTGGAGGGAAGGCTAGGCGGCACCACTCCCCCAAAGCCACCCGGATCCCTTCCTCTCTTATGCGAACAAACCCCGCATCCCCACCCACCC
>VYLF01000064.1_pt1 | contig 55990 bp, 45 predicted proteins | sample 5114371 | NCBI WGS metagenome assembly VYLF01 (sample SAMN12291773, study PRJNA351875) | freshwater metagenome | isolation source: freshwater lake | place: USA: Michigan, Kent Lake | collected 2013-08-15 | reverse complement strand
GGGTAGGGGGTGAGGGCCTTACGGCCGCAAAACTCATTGTGTTCTGTGACTTAGGATCGGCCATCAGCTCTCAATCATTGCGAGCGTAAGCCCTCACCCCCGTCCCCTCTCCCATGGGGAGAGGGGAGAGTCCCAGCTCCGTCATCCCCGCCGTAGCGAAGCGCAGAGCGGGGATCCCCAAGGACTTTGCGGCATGGGGTCCCGGATCGGCTAACGCCGTCCGGGATGACAGAGTGAAGTCTGAAGAGGTAACTGCGCAAAAGCGCGCTACGTCGTGGAGTAGAAGTCCATGCAAAGCCAAAAAGAAAAGGCCCCCGCCAGCTTGTGGAAGGGGCCCCAGGGTTATCTTATTTTTTCTTTGGCTTCGGCGGTGGCGGAACCAAACCGTCAACCGATATCGCAATCGCTTCACTCTTGCGATTTGCAGGCACCCCAAGCACCAGAGAGGCAAGTTCAACCCCCGTGGAAGGCTCTCTGGTTGCCCCCAGAATCACCGCATTTGCGCCTACCTTAGCCGCGCGTTCCTGCATCGACTTATGAAAGGCCGCTATGTCGGTCAAAGTGGAGTCACCGGTGGAAGTTAGGATCGCAACTTCCTTGTAGGACTTACCTACCTGATCCGCAGTCCGGTAGATCGCGATTTGCTCAGGCTCTAGCATCGCACCAGCTGGCAGTGTTGCACCATTTAAGAGTGTGGCATTGGTGGTGACGCATCCCGAAAGTAACATCAGGGCCAAGCTACAAGCGGCGAAAGTTCTTATTTTCATTTACAGTTTCCTTTTAAAAAGGACGTCCCGTAACCATGAGAGGTTATGACATTTAAAATGTCAATATACCTTGAAGCATCTTTTTGCCTTTATGTTAGACTGACCCAGTGGTAGCCTATGCCGGGTTATTCCAACAGCTAAAGTCGGGCGCGCTATTGATAAATTGGCTGGTGCGGGTGTCGCCAGTTTTGGTTCACCGGCCTTGGCTCGAGCCAAGACTCTATCAGCGTTTTGGAGCTAAACCAACGGCGAATTCGCGCAGGATATCGAGATACTCTTCAATATCGATCCCACCCTTTTCAGCCGAGCGAAATCGGTACCTCCAGTAAGAAACAATATGCGACACCATTCCCATCATATGACCCAGATCAACAAACAGCATCGGCGCATCTAACAAGAATTTCCGGAAGGCGGCGGTATGACCCCGCTGGACGAGGTCACGGAACGCGTCATCGTAAAGGGCCAACACGCGCGAGCAATTCGTGGCGGTCGCGCGAATATTGTCACGAATGACTTTTTTCAGGTCCGCCGCCAAGTCCCTGCTGACCCGGTCTGGCCGGCCTTTAATTTTGATCGAATCCATCTCGGACCCGATCTTGCTGAGCGTCGCCATATTCTCGCTGAATTGCCACTTGTAAAAGATAAAACCCCGCCAGCTAAAGATACCATCGCGGAATTGAATGCCCTCAAGGCCCAAAGTCAGACGCAAAGGTTCGAGGCGGGTGTCGGCATTGGTAGACAATAAGGCATTGGCCAATCGACCAACCAGATCGGGATTTATGTCTGAACTGCCCTCCCCAAAGGCCAACCTAATCAGTGGATACATTTCAGTTTCTGTGAACTTCAGCATACGCGCGGTATCTGCTGGCGAGATGGAAAAGTAACAATCCGCAGGAAAACGATTATGGCGGCGCAGCTGCTCGCGCACGAGGAAAGGATCCAATGAAGGCAGCTTATTGAGAAGCTGAAGGGTCTCTAGATCATGCTCAAAATCGTCGACCCGATAGCCCAGAACATTCATCAATGCGTCTTTGTAACCTGTCTCATCAACAAAGATGAACTGGCCGCCAACACGCAGGTCTGACCGATCAAGCGGGAAAATGATCTTGGTACCGATCGGTCCGCCTTTGGGTACAAGATAGGCCTCGTCACTTCGAAACCGATGTTTCACGATAACAGCTTGGTTTAGCTGGGAGTCCCGAAAGAAGGGAGAAGTGCCATACTCCGGCTCCTCGGAAAAGGTTTCAGCGACGATATGAAGATTAAGGACACGACTGGTGGATGCAGAAGTAGTGAGGGCTGAAAGATTTCGAATTCCCGACATGAAAGCCCCGTAGCTTGGCTGCGGACTTAAAAACCAGCGCCTTGGGCCAATTGGTACACCACGATAGTTAAAATTTTAAATTGTTGGGAACGTCGAAAACTAGCGGGAGCGCAGCACTACGACTGAGTAATTTCAGCCCGACTTAGTACTCATTAATCAGACTATCACCTTAAGTGTAAACTGTTCTGAGCCGATTGATTTATTTATTATTTAATGTTTGAAAAGAACTCATAGCAACTTCTTCTATCATTTATGATTTATCTAAATTTATTTGAGGATGCAGTTCTCATCCTCATAGAAAAATCAATCTCAACCTAAATGTCAGCTCCGGACTGAACATACTCGGTAGCCTTGACCCAAAAAGGGCCCAAGCCTTTCGGCTTGAGCCCAGTTTGAAGAAGTTTTTTGTTGTTACGCTTAACGGAAGAGCGACAGAGCTGACTGTGACGAGCTGTTTGCAATCGACAATGCCTGAATACCAAGCTGAGACTTGGTTTGCAGGGCCTGCAGTTTCGCGCTTTCCTTGGCGAGGTCTGCGTCGGCGATGGCACCGATGCCGTTACTCAAAGCATCTTGCAGCTTGCCGATGAAGGTACGGTGAACCTCCAAACGCTTTGCACCTGCACCCCAGGTCGCTAATTGCGTCCCTAAGTTGGTGATTGAGGCATTCACAAGACCTAAAGCGGTGGTCGCAGCGGCCGCGTCGGTCAGAGCACTTGCTACAGCAACTGTAACAACCCCGCCGCCCAAGGCCAAGCTGACACCGTTGACCGTGATGGTGTTGCCGCCAGCTGCATCGCCTAAAGCGACCGCGTTGTTTGGGGTGGCTCCAATCATGTTGGCACCGTCAAACGAGGCGTTTGCACCAATGCTGGTGATCTGATCGCGCAATTGCGCGAAGTCGGCGGCCAGTGCTGCTTGCGCAGAAGCAGATAGGCCTGCCTGTGAACCAGCGAGGGCTTTGCCCTTCATTTCGTTGAGCAATTCCATGATGCTCTCACCAGCAGCAATGCCGGTGTCGAGGATGGAAGCTGCGCGGTCAGTCGATTCACGGACGCGATCGTAAGCCGTCACGTCAGAACGCATCTTGTTGGCGATTGCCCAGATAGCACCATTATCTTTTGCAGAGGCGACCTTCAAACCCGTCGAGATTGCGTTCTGAGCTTTCGCAAGATCGGAATTGGTTTGTTTTAGGGTCTGCAGCGCAACCATGGCGCCGTTATTCGTGTTTACGCTGAGCATTTCTAGCCCTCATCCATACTAGGTTTTCACTTGCATTCAGCAAGCCGCATTCGTTTTGAACACCGGGACAGTCTAAAATTGAGTTCTGAATCTGACATTGAGAAACGTGGTTAACAAAATACTTCTAATAGGAATCATCCAGTACTTGAAGGTAATCTTCTTGGTTATGGTTTGGTTTTTACCTAACTTCATTCGACGAACTAATGAGCAGAATGATATGGCATTTTTGGGTATTTATAGTTTACTCTGGCGGTCTTGCACGAAGGCTAAAACCTGAATTGAGCGTTGACAGCAGGTTTGAAATAAATTTCACGCATGGCTACACTTCCTGCAGTTTCAGCCCACTTTTTCCAAAAATAAGCCTTGGTTGGAGATGATCGGCGGTTTCTTGCCCCCTAGACGCTGCCAACTTCAACCAACAATAGGGCGACGAACTCTAATGCTTGCGAACAAACTCCGCGCGCAGCACAAGGCCCCGGATTGTGTCGTGTTTGCAGTCAATTTCTTGCGCGTCGCCTGTTAAGCGGATGGAGCGGATAATCGTGCCGCGCCTTAGGGTTTGACCCGCCCCTTTGACATCGAGATCCTTGACGAGAGCTACGGCATCGCCGTCTTTCAAGATATTGCCAACTGAATCGCGCACGACAATCGCGCTTTCCGCTTTCGTCCGCGCGGCAAGTTCTGATGCCGGCATCCATTCACCGCTGGCTTCATCATAGACATAGTCCTCGTCAGCGGTGCTCATTACAAATCCCTTAGATTAGGTGTGTCTCTGCATGACAGACGGGGCCGCATAAGACAAGGTTAGCGCGTTGAAGAGGGGTAATGGAGGTTTGTTCTTTTGAGCACGAACACTTAAACCCGCTAGGGCAGGCCGAGAGGCCTTCCTCTCCCGCTTTTGGAGAGTTGATCTCTTACTAGAAGCAACCCTGCTTAACAAAAAAGGCAGGATCGTCATAAGACAAGCCGTTCCAAGTTACATGCTTAACGACAGACCTACCTTCAGGTTTGCGTGATCTTTGTGCACTCACCGGCGCCAAGCCCAAAAAGTATATCCTTTATGTGGAAATCGGTTGCATAAATTGCCGTTCGCTTTCAAATCGAGTTTCAGAAAGCGCCAGCAAGCTTTATTGCCTTTGCACGCGCAAAAGGAGACGTGTTGTGGCAGAAGATGGCCCCTTGAAGATGGCCGATGTGGCCCGCTTGGCGAAGGTCTCTATGTCCACGGTCTCGCGGGCGCTGGCGGATAATCCCCTAATCCCAGAAGATCGGCGCCGCGAAATCCAGCGCATTGCTGCAGAGGCTGGCTATGTCATCAACCAGTCTGCGCGCTCACTCCGCATGCGGAAGACCCAAACGATTGGCGTGGTGTTTCCACTGGGCCATGACGTCGGGCAATTGATTTCTGACCCCTTCTTCATCGAGATGTTTGGCCGCTTGGCTGATGAGATCACGACGCGGGGCTATCAAGTGCTTTTGTGCCGCGTCACCGACACATCAGACGGTTGGCTTAATCGGATTGTCCAGTCCCACCGTCAGGATGGCTTGGTGATTGTTGGCCAATCAGATCAACATGAAGCCCTCAATCACGCGGCAGAATCCTACCATCCGCTCGTGGTCTGGGGTGGCCATTTGAGCGGGCAGGTTTATTGCTCTGTTGGTACCGACAATATCGGCGGCGCGCGCCGTGCAGTGGACCATCTATTGGGGCTCGGCCGCAAGCGTATCGCTTTCTTGGGCATGCTGGAATTGCCCGAGATTGGCTTGCGTTATGAGGGCTATGTTAGAGCCTTGCGGGCTGCAGGCATTGAGCATGATCCAGCCCTTGTTATCCCCGCGCACTTCTCGTTTGAGACCGCCTATGAGGCGGCGCGCGAATTGATCGAGAGCGGTACCAAGTTTGATGCGATCTTCGCTACCTCGGATATTATTGCGCTAGCCGCCATTCAAGCGCTGGCGGCGGCGGGCATCGATGTGCCGGGTCAAGTCAGCGTCGTGGGCTTTGATGATATCGCCATCGCGGCCCAATCGACCCCACCGCTAACAAGCGTGCAACAAGACCTCGCCAAGGGCGCGAGGACCATCGTCGACCTGTTGTTCAAGCGCATGGCTGGCGAAGATGCGCCATCTGCCACCCTTTTACCCAAACTTGTTGTGCGCAAGTCCTGCGGCGGCGCTAGCGCCGGTTAAGCCTCCCCACCTTGAAACAGCCGAACGGGTCAAAATTGTAACTTGCGCTTGATTTTGCAATCGATTGCGTTAGCGTAAATCCCAGATAACAGAGTGCAAAAGCGCCGGTGTATTTTTGGGAGGAAGAACATGACTCAACCGGCGATGAAGCCGCATTTGCCTTTATGGCGTATTGCGGAAATGAATCTGGGCTTTCTCGGCTTACAATTCAGCTTTGGCCTGCAACAAGGCAATATGGGCCCGATCTATAGCTATTTGGGGGCTGACGAAGCCTCCTTGCCCTTGCTGCAGCTCGCCGGTCCGCTGACAGGTCTTCTAGTGCAGCCAATTATTGGCGCGATGAGTGACCGGACGGCCAGCAAATGGGGCCGACGGACGCCGTATTTTATCGTCGGGGCGATCATGTGTTCGCTCGGCCTATTCTTTATGCCCTTAAGCTCATCCATCCTGATGGCGGTGTCGCTCTTGTGGATCCTAGATGCCGGCAACAACATCACGATGGAGCCGTACCGGGCTTATGTGAGTGACCGCCTGAACCCCGATCAGCGGCAATTTGGCTTCTTGTCCCAGAGCGCCTTTACGGGTCTCGCCCAAATGCTGGCCTTCTTATCGCCGTCGATCATGATCAATCTGTTGGGCTTTGATGTGAATGCGGTTGATGCGCACAATATCCCAGAGACGACCAAGGTCGCCTTTACCATTGGCGCGGTGCTATCGATCAGCACAATTCTCTGGTCAGTTTTTAGGGTGCGGGAACTGCCCCTGACCGAGAACGAGCTGGCTTATATCAAAAGCAAGCCGTTGACGGTGAGCGGGACACTTCTGGAAATTTGGGATGCCATTGTCACCATGCCCAAGGTGATGCGCAAGCTTGCGCTGATGAGTTTGTTTCAATGGTACGGCATGGCCGCCTATTGGGGTTATATCATTTATTCAATTGGCCGTTCGGTCTATGGCACGTCGGAGGCTGTTTCCGAAGGCTTCCGAATGGCGGTTGTCACCAATGGTGAGATTGGCGGCTTTTATAATGGGATCGCCTTCATCGCAGCCTTTGCGATGGTGCCCTTTACCAAGCGCTTTGGCCCTGAAATCATGCACGCTTTCTGCCTAACTTTGGGCGGGATTGGCATGTTGTTCATGCCCCATATCAGCGACAAAGCTCTCCTCTTCATCCCGGCCATCGGGGTCGGATTGGCTTGGGCCAGCATCATGGGCAATCCCTTTGTGATCCTGTCCGGGGCCGTGCCGCCAGAGCGGACAGGCGTTTATATGGGCATTTTCAACATGATGATCGTTATCCCCATGTTGCTCATCGCGGCCACCCTGCCCTTCTATTATGAGCCACTCATGGGCGGCGACCCACGCAATGTGATCACCATGGCTGGCATCATGTTGGTGATTGCGGCAGTCTGCGTCTTGTGGGTGCGGGAGAAGCGCCCCGCCTAGGCAGGATGATGGCACTCAATTGGCTACAGATTGGACTGGCTAAGCGCGACCTTCAAGATATGGAGGGCGCGCTTGAGGCTTTAGAGCGCGCGGTCGCTGAAACCGCGACAAACCCAGTCGCGGCCTTTGCCTATGCCCAAGTCCTGTTCGAGACCGGTCGAAACGCCGTGTCAGCTTTTGAACGGGCCAGAGCGCTCGACCCTGCCAATCCGCATCTGATCCGGACCTATGCTGCGGCCTTGGCTGCAGAAGGCGAAGCCGAGCGGGCTCAATCGATCCTGATGGATACATTGAGCCAACATCCCCAATGGCTAGACGGTCACAAGAGCCTCGCAACCTTGCGGGTGGCCATTGGCCGGCGCGACGATTTTGATGAAAGCTATCACCGCGCGATTGCCGCCTTGCCAGATTCATTGAGTTTGTGGCTGGCGCATGTGCACCTTTTATCGACTGCACGGGCTTGGGATGATGCACGTGCCTGCGTGCAAGAGGCCATCCATCGTCTCGGGCCAAACCGAGGCTTGGAGATCGCGCGCCTTTCGATAGAGAGCGAAAGTAATGGCCCAAAAAGCCAAGATCCTAATCTGTTTGAGACAGTCGCAGATGTGGTGGACCCCGGCCTTGATCTCTGTCGTGTACGCCATGCTTTTCGATGCGGTGCGATTGACGCAGCGCTTGCGCGCGCAGAGACATATCGCAACACCCCCCAAGCTCGCTTGTTTTGGCCCTATCTGTCGTTGGGCTGGCGATTGACTAACAATCCTGCCGCGGCGTGGTTGGATGGATCGGGTGATGACTATGTTCGCGCGATTGATCTGGGTCTGAGCCTGGATGAATTAGCGGATTTAGCGGCCAACTTGCGTGACCTGCACACGGCGCAAGCGCCCTATATTGAGCAATCGGTGAAGGGCGGCACACAGACGGACCGACAACTCTTCTTCCGGCCCATTCCGATCCTTCAGCATGTGCGGGAGAAGATTACGGGTGCGGTCCAAACCTTTCTGGCTGATCTGCCAGCACCGCAAGAGGGCCATCCCTTATTGTCCCCACCTCGAGATCGGCCCATCCTGTTTGAAGGCAGTTGGTCTGTCCTGTTGAAGGCGGGCGGCTTCCATAGCGTGCATACGCACCCGATGGGCTGGATCAGTTCCGCCTTGCATATTGAATTGCCAAACGAGACCGATGCTGGCCCAGCGCCAGCGGGCTATCTACAATTTGGCGAAGCACCACCCGAACTCAATCTGGGCCTTGGTCCAACTCACCAACTCACGCCCAAAGCCGGGACCTTGGTGCTGTTCCCGTCCACCCATTGGCATCGGACCGTGCCAATCGAAGCGGGCGAGCGCTTAAGCCTCGCTTTTGATATTCGCCAGCCTGCCTAGCCAATAAGGGTGCTGGTGGTCCCTTGCAGACCCACATAGCTGGAGGGTGCGATAGAGCCTGCAAACTGAGTTTGCTTCAGGATGAGGTCAGTATGGATATTGCCTCCCTTTAAGCCCCAGAAGTCGATAAAGCTGACGACCTCAAGCGAAGGCAAGACCTGCCAAGCATAAGCTTGGCGTGGCTCCTCCGGCGGATTGGCGAGTACAAGGCCCGAGCCATTTAACGGCTCAAACGGCCCAAACAAAGTGGGTCCAACCATCCCATAAAGCCCTGTCGGCCCCTGAGCAAAGCGTTGGTCAAAAATGTGGGTCTGGGTCGACCAGAACACATAATAGAGGCCATCGCGCAGAAATACATGCGGCCGCTCCATCTCGCTCGCCAAGCCAAAGGCATCAAGGATCGGGGGTAGAAGCTCAAAGGTCTGGTGCCCGTCGACATCGGTCGCCCGTGCCAGCCCGATCACGCCATCATAGGGGCTGGCGGGCAAATGCGATGCACGCGAAGCGGTAAACAACACATAGCCTGCCCCATCGGCGGGATCGCGGAACCAATAGGGATCGCGAAAGCCCTTGATCTGCCCCGGCACGCCTTGGGTAACGGAAAGGTCGGCGTAGAACTCACCTGTGTTGACGACGGTTTGGGTCAAGCTGTGCCACCCAGTCACACGCGGGAGGCTGCCAGTAGCGTCTAAGGTGCCAACGGCATGAAACAAACGTTGTTCAAAGTCCGGCTTGACCTCATCGCGCCTGCCTGCCGCTGTAAACCACAAGGTGACTTCACCCGTTTCTGGGTTGAGGCGGGTTGAGCCTGACCACTCGCGACTGCCTGGCGAGAAGCCATCGGGAAGTAGGTTACCGCAATCCCGCCAACCGGCTTGGGTCTTCAACAACAGACGCATCCGCGCCATATTGTGGCGTACGTCGGGGTCGGGCAAGCGAGGGGCCGACAACATCACCCACAGGCTGCCGCTGTCGAGTTCAACAAGGTCGCCATTATCCAATTGGACGGGCCAGATATCCCATAATGTCAAAGCCGGATCGAGGTGTTGGACATCGCCCTGACCAAAGATGCGCGGGCTTGGCAGATTTGCAAAATCAATCTGCGCCAAGTGCGACGCACGCCAGAAATTGGGTCGCCAAGGTTTGTTGGCATCTGGCAGAAAGGTCTTAGATGTAGTCAGGGGCACGCTGAACTCGTCCTGGTCGGTCGTCATCGAATTGAGGGGTATTGAAGGCTGGGATAGGTCACCTAGAGAACCGCTCCTTCTGCCGCGCAATGTTGGTTGACGAAGGCTTGATGGGTGGGGACTTGCTCCGCGCTTGCCACCATGGCAGCCCGAAGCTTGCCGAGATAGTCGCGGCCATCCGTGCCCCGGAAGTCGAACACAGGATCAACGTCTTGGGGGATATTGCCCTGCCCGATGTGGACTGCGAGCCAGCTAGGTTGGCCAAACAAATCCATATCGCGTGCGATATGGCGGCCATAGCGGCGGAAGTGCTCGATCTTGAGTTTCAGCGTGTCGGGAATGTCCATGCTGGCGCAATAACGCCAGAGCGGGCTGTCATCGCGCGTGGTCAACTTATAGTGCAGGACCAAAAAGTCGCGGATGCGCTCAAACTCGGTTGAGGCAATATGGTTATATTCGTCGACAATCAGCGGATCAAAATCGCGCTGCGGGAACAAGGCGAGCAGCTTGGAAATGCCAGCTTGGATCAAATGGATCGACGTCGATTCAAGCGGCTCTAAGAAGCCGCTGGAGAGGCCGATGGCGACCACATTCTTTTCCCAGAACTTGTCGCGTCGGCCAGTCGTGAAGCGCAGCTTGTTCGGTCCGGCCAAAGCTTCGCCATCGAGATTGGCGCGCAATGAGGCTTCCGCATCTTCATCGGAGATAAACTTGCTGCAATAGACATAGCCGTTGCCGGTGCGATGCTGCAGCGGTATCCGCCATTGCCAGCCTGCCTCACAGGCGGTTGAGCGGGTAAAGGGTAGCATATCGCCGACCTTGGCGCAGGGCATGGCCACAGCTCGGTCGCACGGCAACCAATGCGTCCAATCCTGATAGCCGACTTTGAGGGCATCGCCGATCAAAAGGCCACGGAAGCCAGAGCAGTCTATGAAGAGATCGCCGGTTAGCTCTAAGCCGCTCTCCAGGGTCACGCCCTCAACAAAGCCGCTCTCACCATGTTGGCGGACGCTGACGACCTTACCCTCATGGCGCGTGACACCGCGTGCTTCGGCATATTCACGCAGCAAGCGCGCATAGAGGCCCGCATCAAAATGATAAGCGTAGTCAAAGGTCGACATCACTTGGCGGGGATCCGGGCTTGGGCGCGTAAAGCGACCCCGCTGGGCCAAAGACCAAGCCATCGAGAAATCGTCAAACGAAGTCGTATCACCTGCCTCACGCGCCTTCAGCCAAAAATGGTGCAGCCCGACAATATCAAAGGCGCGACCATGCGGTCCGAAGGGGTGGAAATAGCGATTGCCCTGACTGCCCCAATTTACAAACTCAATGCCAAGTTTGAAGGAGCCTTTGGTCTTGGCAACAAATTCACGCTCATCAATGCCCAGCATCTCATTGAAGGTACGGATCGGCGGGATGGTGGCCTCACCAACACCGACAGTCCCGATCAATTCGGACTCAACCAGCTTGATGTCACAATCTTGCTTAAGAGTATTGGCTAAGGCAGCAGCCGTCATCCAGCCAGCAGACCCACCGCCGACAATGACGATGGAGCGGATGCGTCTATCAGATGATGGGGTCATAACGCCTCCTCGAGCCAGAGATTGCTGTTAGTCGAACAAATGGGGCCGAAAGCAGATGCGATCAGCCCCATCTATTTAAGTTTCCGCCTTACGGGGAACCTTATTTCTTTGTTAGCATTGGCCGGTTCACCTTAGAAGGTGTAGCGGATCGCCGCCGTAACTGTGCGACCCAAGGCTGGGTTGCCACTGATCACCGCTGGATTGACGCCAGAGTTTACCACGCCCCCATTGCCGCGCAGATCGAACTTGTCGAACAAGTTATAAGCTGAGAGGTTGAGCTCGACATTCTTCAACAACGAATATTTCGCTGTAGCGTTAACGACCGCGCCGCCGGGATATTCGCGACCACCATCATCGATGGACGAGGTCTGACCGGTGGTGCTGACACCCAAGGCGATCTTGTCGCTAAAGTCGTAATTGGCTGCGACTGTGAAGCTCAAGTCAGGGATGCCAGGCGCACGGGTGAATGGGCCCGACGCACCGCTGCCAGTTGGACGCGAGATTTTCGCGTTCGAATAGGTGGCGTTGCCAATGACGGAGAATGGGCCGTTGCGATAGGTGGCATAGGCTTCTGCACCGCTCGACTCATATTTCGCATCAATGACGCAACCGCCCGAACCACCGGGGCAGCGTGTAGCCGACAATTCAAACGTGCTTTGCTTGAAGTCACCTTGGAGAAGCGTGAATTCGAGCGTGTAGCGGCCGCCAGCCAATTCACCACGGTTCTTCAGGCCCAATTCGTCTTGGTTGACGAAGTCAACCGAAGCGGTACGACCGGCTTGGGTGAGCGAGCCATTGGCGGTGATCTTGCCGCTGACAGTTTGACGGTCGCCATTGAAACGGCCCCCCTTCGAACGACGGACAAAGAAGCTGGTATCTTCGTTGAGCTTATACAAAGCCCCGAACGACCAAGAGGTATAGTCGCGGGTGTAGTTCAAGTTTTCACGAGCACCGTTCGCGCGGATTGTTGCAATCTGGACGCCACTTGAATTGACCAGGAATTCAGGACCACCAGCAACCGTGTTGCCGCTTGCCTCAACCGATTCAAAGCGGACCGAACCGTCCAACGCAAACTTCTCTGCATCCAATTCCAGCGCGATATAGGGCGCAGTGTTGGTGTAGGAGAGGTCGTAATCGCGGGCGCAGCAATCGCCCCAATTGTTGTTGTAGCCCGAGATACCTTCTTGGGTCAGCTTGTTGCCTGCGGCATCAAAGAGATCCAATTGCGATGGGTTGTTGCCGCTCAGCTCACGCAGCGACTTGTTGACATGCCAGTCCATGGCAATGTTCTGCTTCATATAGAAATAGCCCACACGAGCGGTCAAAGCGCCGAAGCCAGTGTCATAATTGCCGGTCAGCTTGAAGTCGTTTGCTGTGCTGCCGATGTCGCGAATGTTGGTGCGAACATTGACGTTATTGTCGAGATAGGTGTCGGTGAACGCCTGGCTGGCTTTAGGACCAGCCGCATAGCGGATGCTGGCAACGGTTGCGTTCGGCAGACCTGGACGGCTGATAACCGAACCGATGACGCTGGCGCGGGTCGCGACGTTCAAGAAGGGTGCCGCGAAGCCACCGCTCATATCGGTCCAACGGAAGTTGTTATCGACGCTCCAATTGTCATTCAGATTGTAGCGAAGCTGACCACCCAACGAGGTTGCCTTGGTGGTGATACCGTCCATCTTCACCCGCTCAAGCACGCCGTCGCGGTTAAAGATCAAAAAGTCTTTGTTATAGACTGAGTAGTTGGAGTCCTTGCGGCCATCAAAGCCGGGGAATGGCTTGATGTTGGAAACTTCCAACCCATTGATCGAGGCCAAGGCTGGCGAGCCGGTATAGTTTGGCTCTTGCGTGTCGGCGATCTTTACCAGGACCCGTACAAAGCCTTTGTTGTCAGCGAAATCATGGGTCAGATTGCCCTTGATTTGGTAGGAATTGCTGACGTCATAGCCTGCGTCCAGTGGGCCGCTGCCCTTTTTGAGATAGCCACCAACATGGAAGCGGGTCTGGTCGCTGATTGGACCGCCATAGCGGAAGTCGAAGCGGTTTTCGCTGAAACCAAGACCGGTGCTGAGTTGGGCATAACCACCTTGCTGCTGCCCGGTGTTAGAAATGTAGTTGATGACCGCACCTGGCGCTTGGGAAGCATAGGTGGAAGCCGAGCCACCGCGTACGCCTTCTACATTGGCGACGCTGGCGTCAAAGCGAGTCCAGTAATCGTTGTTGCCGAACTGAATGTCGCCGAACAAAACGGTTGGTAGGCCATCTTCTTGAATCTGCACGAAGGGCGAACCACCCGTTGCGACTGGAAGACCGCGCACCGCGATGTTGGAGTTGCCGCCGGGGCCAGCCGTACCAGACACTTGGATGCCTGGGATCATCCGCAGGAGTTCAGACTCAGAACTAGGCTTGAAGTCAGCAATGGCTTGCGCATTGACGGTGGTGACCGACACCGAGCTATTGATTTGGGTGCGATTACCCCCCGAAGCAGTCACGATGACAACTTCCAGACCTTCAGGCTCTTGGGGTGCAGCTGCGGCTTGTTGGGCCAGCGCGGGCGCACCAACCGAAAGCGCGGTAACCAGCGCAATCGCAGAAACGCAATTAGAGAATTGGGCAACCTTCATAACTTAACTCCCGGTGTCTGTTTATAGCTAAGGCTCTGTCGGCCTGCCTGATCTTTTTGATACCATCTATGCAATGGATTGCAAGAACCATGATGCAATCCATTGCATAAAAAATTCGCAAAAGTGTCTTTCTCTCTGACAGAGTTAGGTTTTTTGTGCCCGTTGCTAATTGATAAAGGCTTGAAAAGAGCCGTTTACGCTGATTTTGCCCTAGGATGGTGCCTGTTCAGCCAACCAAAGCGCACCCAAAAGCCCTGAGTCTAGACCAAGGCCTGCGCCCACAACGTCAAAGCCACCTTCACCGGGGGCGGCTGTACCATAAGGTCCGATCAGGTCCTTGGCCTTGGCCGCCACCCGCTCAACAAGGCCAGCACGGGCCAACACGCCACCGCCAAAGATCACTCTTTTGACGGCCGTGGTCAGCACCAGATTGGCGGCCAGATGGGCCAAATAATGCGCCTCGATCTCCCAAGCCAGATGATCATCCGGCAGGTCTGACGCATCCATACCCCACCGTGCCAATAAGGCGGGCGCCGATGCCAGCCCTTCGATACAATCGCCATGAAAAGGGCAGACCCCTGCAAAAGCCAAGTCATCGGGATGGCGCGGCACCCGCATATGGCCTGCTTCTGGATGCATGGTGCCCCAGACGGCTCTGCCGCCCAAGATGATACCCGCGCCAATGCCGGTTCCCACCGTCACATAGGCCACGTCATCCAAGCCTTGTCCTGCCCCCCATGCCCGCTCTGCAAAAGCCGCTGCAGTAACATCGGTCTCCAGGGCAATTGGACAGCCAGTCCCTGCAGCCATTGGGCCAGCAACATCGGTCCCTGACCAATGAGGCTTGGTGGTGGCAAGGATGCGGCCCCAGCGCGGACTGGCGGGATTAACCGCCAAAGGACCAAAGCAGGCGATACCAATCCGGCTTACCGCTTGGCCTTGCTCTTTCTGGCCATTGAAGAAGGCAATTGCGCGCGCCAAAGTCTCCGCAGGCGTCGTCGTTGGAAAGGAAGTCCGGGCGAGGATGGTGTCTTTGCCTTCAAAGACAGCGCAGCGCCACGAAGTTCCGCCCGCATCAATTCCACCAAACTTGCTCACGCTTCTGCCCTTCTAAATGTGCCGTCCTTGCGGGCTCCCCCTCTAGCGAGAATTGTGCGGCTGGCAAGGGCGAGATGCGTGGACCGCAATTGATTGGCGCGGTTACGTCGAAGCGCCTTCAATGGCAATCAGGCGAACATCATTCACATTGGTGCGGGTCGGCCCCGTCATAATCAGCCCGCCCAAACGTTGGACAAAAGGATAGGTATTGTTTGCTGCTAGGGCGTGGAGGGCATCGCTCTGCTGCACGCAAGAGGCTTGCAAATAGCCCCCGGCATTATCTTGCGTGCCATCGATACCATCTGTATCGCCAGCTAGCGCTTCAATTTTGGCATGGCGAGGCAGAGCCGACATAAGCCCCACCAGATATTCAAGATTAGGACCGCCTTGGCCGTCTTTGCGGGCTTTGGAGACCGTTAATTCCCCGCCGGAAATCATCAAATAGCGACCGGGCGTGCGGGCATAAATCTGGGCCTGTATCGCATGGGCTTTCCCGCAGGTCGCAGCATCACCGGTTAAAGCCTTGCCTGAGTCGATGACTTGCCAACCATCAGCTAAGGCGAGGCGCTCGATAGCCCGCAGCGCATCGCCATTGGTGGCAACAGTATGAACAGGGTGCAAAATAGCGATTGCTGACCGATTAGCCATTATTGCAGTATGAATGTGCTCTGGCACGTCTATTCCCGCACCTTGCAAAACAGATAGAGCCCCCTTTGGGTCGAACGGCGAGGCAATGCTAGGCCCAGATGCGACAAGGGACGGATCATCGCCTGCTACATCAGAGATAACAAACGTGTGCAGCTCAGCACCTCGCGCACCGGTAATGGCAGCGAGCCGCCCGCCCTTGACACGTGATAAATGGCGGCGGACCAAATTGATGTCTTGAATTGGCACCCCCGACCTCACCAAAGCATCAGTGATCGCCTGCTTCTCGACCAAGGTGATACCTTTAGCGGGCGCACACAAAAGGGCAGAGCCGCCACCAGAAGCCAAAAAGACCACGCGGTCGTCGGGCCCAGCGGTCGCGGCAAGTTCCAGCATCTTGGTGCCAGCCTGCAGGCTATAATCGTCGGGAACGGGATGACGGGCTTCGATCAACTCAATCTTGGTGTGACTTAAATCAGCGCCATGGCCATGGCGGGTCACGGCAAGGCCCGTGACTGGCCCTTCCAAGGTCTGCGCCGCGACTAAGGCCATTTCGGCTGCGGCTTTGCCGTAAGCCAGAACCAAAGTTTTGCCCTTGACTAACCCTCTTGGCAACGCCGCTGGTAACACATGCCGGGGACTTGCAGCGGCAATTGCCGCAGCGAAATACTCTGTCAGCATCGTGCGATAGGTCATGGGTTGCATGCTCCGCCACTGCAAAATGCAAGTTAGCTAAGGGCAAATTCGCAGGTGGAAGTGAAACGTGCAAGGCCAAGCCTCTGTGCCCACGGAAGGGCACAGAGGGTGAGTGCATTGGCTTAGCGAATGTAGGGCAAGTCTGCCGGCATCAGGACGGTATCAATCGCATGGATCAAGCCATTGCTGGCCGGAATATCGGCTTGCACCACGGTCGCATTATTGACGCGAACGCTAAGCGCCCCATGCTGCAATCAGAAACTTAATTGACCAGCCCGTCAAAATATGACACGTTTAGTGTCAATAACTGAAAGATGGGAAGGGAGAATAAGCTTGGAGGTTTTACGCACGCCAGATGCGGCATTTGAGGCGGTTAAAGGCTTTGATTTTGAGCCCCGCTATCTGAACATCCATGACCCAGAAACCCAGACGCCCATGCGGGTCCATTATGTCGACGAAGGGCCGCGCGACGGTCCGATTGTGTTGATGCTGCATGGCGAACCGACTTGGAGTTACCTCTACCGACACATGATTGGTCCAGTCGTCGCTAAGGGCCTCCGTGCAGTCGCCCCAGACCTGATCGGCTTTGGTCGATCCGACAAGCCAGCGTCAAAGCAGGATTATAGTTATGCCCGCCACGTCGCCTGGATGCGCCAATGGCTAGAGGCCTTGGATTTGAAGAATATCACCTTGGTCTGTCAGGACTGGGGATCACTGATTGGACTTCGCCTGCTGGCCGAAATGCCGGACCGCTTTTCTGGGGTGGTTCTCTCCAATGGCGGCCTTCCAGCAGGACAGCGCGGCCCCGCCGCCTTTAAGATTTGGCGCGCCTTCTCCCAATTCAGCCCGGTCTTCCCGATTGGCAAGATTGTGCAGGGTGGCACCAAGCGTCGGCTATCAGAAGCGGAGATTGCCGCTTATGACGCGCCCTTCCCCGACTCCCGCTATAAAGCAGGAGCCCGCATTTTCCCGTCATTTGTGCCCATTGGCGACAATGTGGCCGTTCCAGACCAGCTAGAAGCTTGGAAGGTCTTAGACACGTGGGAGAAGCCTTTTCTCTGCTGCTTTAGCGACGGCGATCCCGTTACACGCGGCGGACAACGCCTCTTCGTGGGCCGTGTCCCCGGCACGGCCTATCAACCCCACACCACGCTGCGTGGGGGCCACTTCATCCAAGAAGATGACCCGCAAGGCTTTGTTTCCTCTATTTTGAAAGTCGTAAAACTATGAATGTGACCAATGAAGTCTTCCCAAGCCCAGAACGCGCAACTGCCTTCTTTGGTGGCGAAGAAGACGGGCCATTCTGCATGGTCAATCTGTTGAAATTCAAGGAAAAGGCGACCTATCCCGATGGGGCAGAGCCTGAACTGAGCGGCCGTGAAGCCTATATGCGCTATGGTATGGCTGTCGTGGCGTGTGTTGAAGCGGTTGGCGGCAAAGCGCGCTTTTCTGGCATGGTCACCGATCTGATGCTGGGCCAAGTCGAGGAGCTGTGGGACATGGTGGCGATTGCCGAATACCCCTCGCGCGCCGCCATGGTGGCGATGGTGAAATCGCCCGATTATCAAGCCATCGAAGTCCACCGCATGGCAGGCCTAGCCGGTCAGTTGAACATTCGCACCAAGATGATGGGTGGCTAGGCATCGGGTCCGGTCAGGGGCTGCAAGTCTAGGATCGTAAACGGCTGATCGCGGCCTTCTTGCTTGAAGATCGCCAAGGTTTCAAAATCATGTGGGCCGGCAAAGTCTTGGAAATGGTCCTGCAAGACCGCCAAGACTTGAGCCCGCAGCGCTTGATCTGAGATGCGCTCTGTTAGCGTCATATGAAAGCGAAAGTCTTCAAAAATATAGGGATAGCCAAATTCCCGCAATTGGCTTTCATGGCGCGGGTTAATGCCCGCATGAAGTCGACGATTGAGGTCAAAGTCGCTCAAGGGTGCTCGGAAGCCATCGAGCGCGACCACACAATCTTGGTGCAGCGCCTGCATCTGCGATGAACGCTCAGCCAGCACAAAAGCTAAGAATGGGCCCAGAGCCGCAACCTGAATGTCCGCTTGGAAGGGCGCATGGCGGGTGGTGAGCGCGCGAAACGCTGACAGCAGGCCCGCTTCATCTTGCTCAGGGTGCAACTCAAAAGGGGCTTTCAGCGTCGCATGGAATCCATAATGACGCGCGTCTTGCGTCAATTGGTCGAGATCGATCCCATTTAGGTCTTCAAGAACTGGCCGCTCACAGCCTGTATTGGTGAACGCATCCCGCCCAAGCCAAGCTGAGGCTGCCACGCTCAAAGGGTGCGCCGCTGAGGGCGCATAATAAATCGCGTAACGGGGGATCATCCCACTGCTTGTCCTTCACGCCAAACCGAGCGGACAATGGGCCAACGGTTGGGCGAAAGATAGACCCGAACCAAATCGGCCCGTTGGCCTACTTTGATCTCACCACGATCTGTCAATCCACAAACACGCGCTGGGTTTTTAGCGACTGTATCGATGGCGCGTTCAATTGGCCAATTGAACGGGGCCTCTGCCAACATGAAAGCTGCCCGGATCATCGACAACGGCACATAGTCTGACGACAAAATGTCCAACAAGTCTTCTGCCGCGCAGGTTCGCGCACTTAAGTTACCAGAGTGAGAGGCGCCGCGCACAAAGTTGGGGCCACCCATCACATTGAGCAAGCCGAGTTCACGGGCGCGCTTGGCAGCATCTAGACTGACTGGGAATTCAGCGGCGACACAGCCATCTTGGTGGCTTTCGTTGACGTGCTCAATCGTCGCGTCATCATGGCTCATCAATGCAATGCCAAACTCTTGGGCCAGAGCCACAATGGTCTCGCGGTTTTTCGGCCCAACTGAAGGGTCGCGCCAATTGGTCTCGGTGGCCAGCATGGAGGCCACTTCTTCCTTTGCCGTACCTGCCTTTTCGAGCCGGTCTTTGAAGCGATTGAGGTCAGCTGTCTGGCGTTGGCCGGGGGTGTGATCCATAACCGAAAGCAGCTTGAGCCGGGGGTTGTCGAGGTGCGGCTCCACCAAGCTCAACAGCTCCGGGTTTGTGATCTCACAGCGCAAATGGAGCAAATGCTCTGCCCGCAGAAGCCCTTCAGAACCGGCCTGATCCATAGCCGCAATCATTGGTGCCAAAGCCTCTTTCCGGTCTAGGCCGTCTTTGCGACCATGCAGACTGAGGCTGTCAAAGACTGTGGTAATCCCCGCCATAACGCATTGGCCATCATGAGCTAAAGCCGCACCCAAACTATCCCAGCGCGCACCGGGCCGAGGTTGATAGTGCTTTTCCAGATTGTCGGTATGAATGTCGACAAGGCCCGGGATCAGGAGGTCATCGCCCAAATCCTGTGCGCCCGCCATTGACGGTGTATCGACTGGGACAATCGCGACAATAAGACCATCCTCAATCTGTACTTGCGCTGCCAATACGCCTTCTGGCGTTACGACGCGCTTTGAGAACAAGCTAGTTTGCATAAAAGCCTCCACCGAAAAAGTTCAACTTCACCGAGACTTAGGCCGCAACCTTATATTCCGACACGTTGAACAAACGTGTCGCGACCGCATCACGCACATCATGGTCATGGAAAATGCCGACCATGGCGGCACCCTTGGCCAAGGCCGCATTAATCAGATCTACAACGATAGCCCGGTTAGCCGCATCAAGCGAAGCGGTTGGCTCATCCAACAAAAGGACCGGATATTCGCGAATAAAGCTTCGGGCGATATTGACGCGTTGTTGTTCCCCGCCAGAGAAAGTTGACGGCGGCAATTCCCAATGGGCTTCTGGCAAACGCAAGGCCTGCAGAAGCGTGATCGCCCGCTCGCGGGCTTCTTCTAGCTCGACACCATTTTCAAGAAGCGGCTCAATGACAAGATCGAGCGTTGAAACACGCGGGATGACACGCAGGAACTGACTGACATAGCCCAAGGTCCGGCGTCTGATTTCCAGCACCTGATGGGGCGGTGCCTTGGTGATATCCACGGGCGCGCCGTCGTGGCTGACGAAAACCCCGCCCGACGTCGGCAGATAATTGCCATAGATGGTGCGCATCAGGGTCGACTTTCCGACACCAGATTCACCTGCCAGAACCACGCACTCGCCCGGCATGACTTCTAGCTTGAGGGCCTCAAACACGCCAATCGACGTGGCACCTTGATTATGAAGGGTGAAAATCTTGCTGAGATCATCGACGCGAATGGCGGCTTCTTGGGTCATGGGAGGATCGCTTCAAACAAAGGCCAAAGAGGATGGACTTAAGTGCGCGTTAGATTTGCAGCACACTTGAGACCAATAATTGGGTGTAGGGATGTTGCGGGTCGTCGAGCACTTGATCGGCAAGGCCCGTCTCAACCACATGACCACCCTTCATCACCATCAAGCGGTCCGCCATCAATCGGGCGACAGCCATGTCGTGCGTGACGATGATCGCAGCCAGCCCGAGGTCGCGCACCAGCTCGCGCAACAAGTCCAGCAAACGGGCTTGTACGGAGACATCGAGGCCGCCGGTCGGCTCGTCCATAAAGACAAGGCGCGGGTTGTGGATCAGATTGCGGGCAATCTGAATACGCTGTTGCATGCCGCCGGAAAAATTGCGCGGCTTATCGTCAACCCGGCCCAGATCAAGTTCAACCCGGCTCAACCAGTCCATTGTGGCTTGGCGCATATCGCCGTAGTGGCGGCGACCGAGGTTCATCAATGGCTCAGCGACATTGGCACCACCTGACACGCGCATTCTAAGGCCGTCGCGTGGGTTTTGATGCACAAAGCCCCAATCTTCGCGCTGCATGCGGCGGCGGTCTGGCTCAGACAAATCATAAATATCGACCAAGCCATGACGACGGGAGTTGAAGGCAATTGACCCAGACGTCGGGGCCAGCTTGCCGGAAATGCAATTCAGAAGGGTGGTTTTGCCGGAGCCGCTTTCACCCACGATTCCCAGAACTTCACCGGGCCGCATCTCAAAGCTGATATCCAAGCAACCGGCAACATGGCCGTAATGTTTGCTCAAGTTCGAGACACGCAACAGCGGTTCCACTGTGCCGACGGATTGGGAAGAAGTCGGCCGATCCAAAACTTCAGTCATGGCTATACTTCCTCTGCCGCGATTTCGGTCTCAATGTGTGCGAGGGCATGGCCAGCCATCGGTCCTGCATGACCCTTCTCGCGGCGGTCTGCGCAATAATGGCTGTCGGAGCAGACAAACATATGCTGTCCCTTATCGTCGAGAACCACTTCGTCCAAGTAAGAGTCGTTCGCGCCGCATAAGGCACAAACCTCGTCCCAGCTTTGCGTCTCAAACGGATAATCTTCAAAGTCCAAGCTACGCACCCGCGTAAAGGGCGGGACCGCATAAATGCGCTTTTCGCGGCCAGCGCCAAACAGCAGAATGGCTGGGTTCATGTGCATTTTGGGATTATCAAATTTTGGGATGGGTGACGGGCTCATCAGATAGCGCTCATCAATCATCACCGGATAGCCAGCGGTTGCCGCAATCCGTCCGTAGGCGGATATATTCTCATAAAGCGAGACATATTGCAGACCATACTCGGCATAAGCATGCATGGCACGTGTCTCGGTTTCGCGTGGCTCCAAGCCCCTCAAAGGCTCTGGCTGCGGCACTTGGAACACCATGATCTGGCCATCCGCCAAAGGTTGCTCAGGGATGCGGTGACGCGACTGGATGATCGTCGCTTCGCTGGTGTTTTCGGTTGTGGCTACGTCTGCCACTGTCGCGAAAAACCGGCGGATAGAGACGGCATTGGTGGTATCATCAGCCCCTTGGTCGATGCACTTATAGACGTCGTCAGGGCCAATGATTGCTGCGGTCAGCTGGATGCCGCCAGTACCCCAACCGTATGGCACGGGCATCTCGCGCGAGCCAAAGGGAACTTGATAGCCGGGGATTGCCAAAGCCTTCAAAATAGCCCGGCGGATCATCCGCTTGGTCTGCTCATCCAGATAGGCGTAAGTGTAATAGCGGTCTTCTGGCGCGGCATTGGGGCGCGCCGGTGCTTCAGTAGCGGTCATTCCGCGGCCTCCTTCATATGCGCTGTTTGCTCTGCCAAAGCCTTTGCTTTGGCATCAAAGAACTCCCGACGCAGACGACGTAGGAATTGAAGGTCGGCTTGGAAGTCGACATAGTGCGGGAGCTTGAGGTGTTGGACGAAGCCCGATGCTTCCACCACGTCGGAGTGATAGAGCACAAACTCCTCATCCTGACAGGGCGCTTGGCCTTCTTCGCCCAACTCACGGCCGCGAAGCGCGCGGTCAACAATCGACATGCTCATCGCTTTACGTTCGTTGTGGCCAAAGGTCAGACCATAACCACGCGTATATTGAGGGGCCTGCTCAGCAGAGCCTGCAAAGCCTGACAACATGATGCATTCGGTCATCGGCAGGTCTGCCAGCTCAATTTCAAAGCCCAACTCATCGGGCGTAAAGCCGACACTGACTTCACCCATGCGGATCTCGCCGCACAAGGGGTGGGTGGAGCCCCAACCGCGTTGGCTAGAATAAGCAAGGCTCAACAAGAAGCCTTCATCGCCGCGTGCAAGGGCTTGCAAACGCTGGTCGCGATTGGCTGGAAACGCCATAGGCTCGCGGGTCAAGTCATAGGGTTGTTCGGACGTGTCTGTAACCGGATCGCCTTCCAACAAGCCTTCATGGGCAAAGACTTGAGCAATGGTCGCCAATTGCGTTGGCATAATTTCTTCAGAAACTTGTGCCGGCGGGACTTCATGGCCACCTTCCGCTGCCAGCTTAAAGTCCAACAGACGGTGGGTATAATCAAACGTCGGCCCCAAGACCTGCCCACCTGGAATGTCCTTAAAAGCAGCAGAAACGCGGCGCTGGACGGCCATGTCTGCGGTCTCAATCGGTGTCGAAGCACCAAAACGGGGCAAAGTCGTCCGATAGGCGCGCAACAGGAAGATGGCTTCTGGGAGATCGCCGCGCGATTGCTTGATCGCCAAAGCCGCAAGGTCTGGATCATAGCAAGAGCCTTCAGCCATGACACGATCAACAGCCAAACTCATTTGTTCGCGAATTTGAGCCACGCTCAGTTCTGGAACGGAGGTATCGCCACGGCGCACTTCGCCCAGCCAAGTATGGGCGTTGGTAATTGCGCGTTCGCCGCCCTTAACTGCCACATAAGCCATGCTTATTCCCCTTTAGTCTGAATGCGGGTGGTTCGCGGGATGGATATAAGCGTCGCTTCGGCACACAGCATCACGTCAATCCCGAATTGAAAATGGGCTACAAGCTCGGCGCGCTCTGACCAAAAGAAGTCTGGCAAGCCTTGCGGCGCAATTTCGGCGATCGTTTCAATCCCCGGCCCTTCGAGCACCACAGTCGGACCCGCCGCGAGATCTGGCACCATCACAATCATGGTGGTCGCTAGATCTGGATATTTAGCATCACCTTGGTTGAAGCCCGACAATATCTGAGCCGCGAGCCCTGCATGCGACACAACGGCAAAGGCGGCCTCTTCAGCCTGATCGGTCAACGGACAGGATGTGTGGAACCGAAGCCAACTCTCGATCGCACTGTCGCGCAAGCCTGGTTCTAGCCAAACCAAAGTATCTTGGTCGGCCAATGTTAAGAGAACAGCTGCCGCCGCCTGATTGAGACCGACCGGCGGACTCAAAGCCTTGCCAACTTCAACGCGCGTGCCGGGCTGCGCTGTGGCGGTTAAAAGCGCACGAAACACACTTTGGCTGTCTCCAACGGGCTCGGAAAAGCCGGGGCGCAATTCTGCAAGATTTAGAGGGGCGTTCATGTCTAGGCCTTCCGGTCTCGGACCATGGTGAAAAACTCGACCTGCGTAGCTTTTGCCTTGCGACTGATGGCGTCACGGCGCACATCATAGGCTTGGCGTAAGGGCTCAATCAGACTGTGGCGCACTTGGTCATGCCAGACCGGGGACTGCAGCATCGCATCCGCAACAGCAGCGACATAAGCATGCGTCTTGTCCCGACCAGACACATAACCAATACCCGTCTCCCCTGTGGCCAAACGGATTGCGCATCGCGTTACCGTCATCTCGCCGAGGTTAAACGGATTGCCAGCGCCGCCCGTGCGGCCGCGCACCATCACCATACCGGTTTCAGCTGGGCGCAGGACTTGGCTTTCCGGCGCAACCATAGCCTCCCAAAGCTTGAGAACTTCTGAGGCGGGGGCCTTTGCTAAGGTTGACAACCAGCCCTGACGGGCGGTGCTGCCATTTTGGGCATTATCAACAAATTCGTCTGTGTACGATTGGGTCATGGCGAACAACTTTTGAATTGATTGTATTTGGACTTGATTTATGCTATAGCTTCATTAGTATAAATACAACAGATTAATTGTGTCATTGCTGTGACGTAATATAGATTTGTTGGTTTTCATGTAAAAGGCAATACAATGTCAGTTTATATTGATGAAAAAAGCCAAACGACAACAAATTGGCGAGCGATCGTCCAATGGCTCGAAGTAGAGATTTCTGAGCGTCGGTTGGTGCCCGGCGACAAATTGCCAACTGAGCTACAAATCTGTGAACGGTTTTCGACAAATCGTCATACGACTCGGCGCGCGCTGGCGCACCTGCAGTCGAAAGGGCTGGTCGAATCGACCCAAGGACGGGGCAGCTTCGTTCGGCGGCCGACCTTGATCTACAGTATCGGCAAACGAACGCGTTTTTCAGCCGGTCTACAAGAGCAAGCCGCTAACCCTGAAACCAAGACTTTGACATTAGATACCCGCCCCGCGGAGCCTCATGTGGCGGCAGCGCTTGGGTTAAAAGGTGGATCCCCGACGGTTTTCTTAGAGCGCCTCGGATTTGCAAATGGACAAGTCATCTCAGTTGCTAGACATTGGTTCGCCTTTGAACGCTTCCCAACATTTGCTGTCTTTTATGCGCGATCCAAGTCGATTACCCAAACCCTGATTGATTGTGGCGTACCGGATTATACGCGGCTGCGAACGAAAATCAGTTCGCGGTTACCGACCGCGCAGGAAACCCAGCTCCTGCATGTACCACGACACATTCCGTTGTTGGTGACACATGCTTGGAACGTCGATGGCCTTGGCCGACCGCTCGAATATGGCGAAGCCCGAATGGCCTCTGACCGTGTGGAAATAACTATCGAAAACGAACGCCTGCCAGACTTGGACTAATTTCTCGCCCACTTCCTCCCAACCTCCAACAGCAATGAGCCGAACGTGACCATCCAACTTTCTCAAGCCAAAATCGTAACGCCCACTGGGGTGATCCAAGGAAGCCTCTCATTTAAAGGCGACGAGATCGCCGACATTGTCGAAGGTCCAAGCCAGCACGGTGAGGATTGTGATGGGGATTGGTTGATCCCCGGCATAATTGATATTCACACTGACAATCTGGAGCGTCACTTCTTCCCGCGCGCCAATATCGATTGGAACCCCGTTTCTGCCGCTGTGGTCCATGATGGCCTGTGCATTAGCGTTGGTGTGACGACCGTCTTCGACTCCCTGTCGATCGGCTCCTTTGGCTCAGGCTCGGCGCGTACGCCCGACAATTTGATCCGGCTAACGGATGCTCTGCACGAAGCACATGACAAACAGCTTTTGAAAGCAACCCACCGCCTACATTGGCGATGCGAGGCCCCCTCTGACGTTATGGCGGACTGGCTGCCAGACTTCGCAGATGCACCACTAACCGGTTTGTTCTCGCTGATGGATCACACACCGGGCCAGCGCCAGTATCGCAATATTGATAAGTTCCTCGATATGTGGCGGCGGGAAGGATTAACCGAAGCAGCAATTGAAGACCGATTGACAGAGCGGCGCGCAAATGTTGCCCGCCATGATGCGGCTAATCGGCGTCTCGTGGTCGAAGTTGCTAAGGCTCGTGGTGTACCTATCGCCAGCCATGACGATGAGTCGGTCGCCCATATCGACGAAGCAGCAGATCTTGGTGCCACCATCGCGGAATTCCCAGTGACGATGGAAGCAGCACATGCGGCCCAAGCACGCGGGATGCATATTGTCATGGGCGGGCCTAACCTCATCCGGGGCGGCTCGTACTCTGGCAATGTGCCGGCGAAGGATTTGATCGCGGCAGGGCTGCCGATTGGGTTTGCTTCGGACTATGTGCCCCGCAGCTTGATAGAGTGCGCCTTTGCGCTTGCTGCTGGCCCTTGGCAGTGGCCGATCGAGCAAGCGGTAAACACGGTAACGGGTCTGCCTGCTCGGGCTGTTGGCCTGCATGATCGCGGCGCTTTGGAAGTCGGCAAACGTGCCGATGTTGTTCGCGTGAAAGTCGTCGACGGACACGCCCTTGTGCGCGGCGTCTGGACGGGGGGCGTCCGCGTCGGCTGATGCGTGTTCTCACCCTCAACATCTGGAAAGACGAGGGTGACTTAGCCGCACGCCTTGAGATGTTTGTGGCAGAATGCCGCCTCCTGCAGCCGGATCTAATCTGTCTGCAGGAGGTTTATGCGGACGCGACGATGGATGCGGGGGAATGGCTGGCCGACGCATTGGGGTTAACCCGGGTCGGCGTACCAGCGCGCATTAAGCAAAGGTCAGGGGTTCTTTCGAGCTCTGGCATCGCTATTTTATCGCGACTGCCGCTCCTCACGGAAGAAAGTCTAGACCTGCCAACAAGTGCTGCCGATGGCGGCCGCAAATCCTTATCCGCGGTGTTTGAAGCAACTAATGGTCCAATCCGCGTTGTCTCTCTCCACTTGTCTCATCTAAAGGCAGACGAAGGTGACATGCTGCGCCAGCAACAATTGGCAGCGATTTGGTCTTGGGCGAGCGAGGGTTGGGATCATCCCATCATTCTGGCTGGCGACTTCAACGCCACGCGCACGGCCGCATGCTTTGACTGGTTGTATCAGCAGGAGAGGATCATTAGCACCGACACCCTATTGCCACAGGCAACAAGCCTGCGCCATCAGCCCAATGCTCTGATCGATCACATCCTCTTGGCAGACCGAGGTGGCTGGGAGTTAAATGGCGCAGAGCTTTGTTTTACAGGAGTTGATGCCACAACCGGATGCTTTGCCAGCGACCACTTCGGCATTTTGGCAAGCTTTAATCCAATTGACTGAAGTATACCGCGATTTATCGTCACAAATCGTCTGATTACGGCACCATTTTGTTTGGCCATGTCACGGGCCTGTCGTGCAAGCGCCATAAGCCAAATCCATGTCCCAACAAAGTAATCAGGCGCGCCACTCATGGCGCGAGACCATTGGATTCTGCGTCCGCTACTGGGCGCAAGAAAGACCACTTTTGTCCGTCGTCGTCTTGCTGACGCTCGTGATGGTCGCCGCGGAAGTCTGCATCCCGCTTTCAGCGGGCCATTTGGTTGATACGCTGACCAAAGTTGCCGCGGGCGGCCTAAGCGACGAAAGCGCTGGGCAAGCAGCGCTGATGGCCGTTGGCCTCATGACTGGGATTTCGGCCGTCTATTATGTGCTGGGCAATATTTCGACCCGTGTTTACCACCGCGCTGCAGCGCGCTGTATGGCTAAAGTCATTGAAGACGGGTTCGCTCGGATTCAGCATTTTTCCTCAGATTGGCATGCCAATACGTTTGCCGGTGCAACCGTCCATAAGCTGACGCGCGGCCGTTGGTCTTATGAGCATATCTCCGACATTTTGTGGCAGCAATTCTTCCCACTCGGCTTGGTCATTCTAGGCCTTGCTGGCGTGATGCTGGTTCGCTTTCCCGTGGTGGGGATCGTGTTTTTGGTGATGGTTGTCGTCTATGTGGTCGCTTCTTTTGTGATCGCCATCCGCTATGTGCGTCCAGCCAACGTGGTGGCAGCAGCCGCTGATTCTCGTATTGGTGCTGCGGTGGCCGACGCCGTCTCCAACAATAATGCGGTCAAAGCGTTTGGGGCAGAGAAGCGCGAGACCGAGCGGTTTGAGCAGGTTACTGGTAAATGGCGGTCCCTCGCGGTCATATCCTGGCGCAAGGCTTTGGATATGGGCCTGATCCAGCATTTTTTGTGGTTGAGCTTACAAGCTGCCATGTTGGTTTTGCTGATCGGACTTTCAACGCGCGGGCAAGCTACGCCGGGTGACGTTGCCTTTGTGATCACTGCCAACTTCCAATTGGGCGGCAGTTTGCGCAAAGTCGGCGATCACATCCGCATGCTTCAGCGCGCGAGCGCAGAGCTGGCCGATATCATCGAATTTGATCGCGCGCCGCTCGGCGTCGAGGACGTCGATCAAGCGCCAGACTTTCAGCCGGGTCTGGGTGAGATCATCTTCGACCAAGTCCAGTTTTCCTATCCGGGGTCACAGGGCGACAAAGCTTCCTTGTATCAGAATCTCGATCTTCGCATCGCGCCCGGCGAAAAGATTGCGCTGGTTGGCCCCTCTGGGTCTGGCAAGTCTACCTTCGTCAAACTCATCCAGCGCCTCTATGACCTAAAGTCCGGCACCATTTGGATTGACGCCCAAGATATCGCACAAGTCCAGCAGGCAAGTCTGCGCCGTGCAATCTCGATCGTGCCGCAAGAGCCAATCCTGTTCCATCGCAGTCTGGCAGATAACATCGCTTATGCGCATCCTAACGCGCCGATGGAAGCCATCATTCAGGCAGCAAAGCGTGCGTATGCCCATGATTTCATCGAGGCCTTACCGGAAGGCTACCAAACCTTGGTGGGAGAGCGTGGCGTGAAGCTTTCTGGCGGAGAGCGTCAGCGCGTTGCCATTGCCCGTGCCTTTTTGGCGGACGCCAATATCGTCATCTTCGATGAGGCGACCTCCAGCCTCGATACGGTGACCGAGCGACTGATCCAAGCGGCGATGGCCGATCTTATGGTCGATCGCACCACAATCATCGTGGCACACCGCTTGTCGACCATTAAGGACGTGGATCGGATCTTGGTGTTTGAACGTGGCAGGATTATTGAGCAAGGTCATCACCAAGCGCTCTTAGCGATCCCAGAAGGTGCTTACGCCCGCCTTCATGCGGTCCACGCGGAAGATCAATTTATTGGGTAAGACCTAAACTAGTTCAGGATTCGGGCCAGTGTACGTAACCTTTGACCAGCCTTTCGCCCCGTCAAACCATGAAAGCCCGACAAGGACGGATAGCTCACCACACTATCTGGCGCGGAAAACTCAAGCCCACGCCCCGTACTGAGCGCAAAGCGTCGACCGGGCTTTGGATTAAGTTTTGGCGTGATTTCGCGGACGCCATATTGCACATGATGCGAGATATCCCAATGATGGGGGACACCTTCGCATTTCAAATTCAGCCAACAATGTCCGGTGGACCAGTGCTCACGTGGTTCGGCGATGTGCACGCCAATGACGTAGGCGGCGGGCACGCCAATCGCGCGCAAAGCTGCGACAGCTAGAGTGTGCATATCCACACAGGTGCCGGGCGTAAGACCGCATTCCAAAGCAGGCATGGCGTCTTCACCCGTCCCCAGATGCGTCTCGCGCGCCCCATAGGTAAAGTGGTCGCCAACATATTGGATGAGCGCGGGAACACGGATGTGTAAGGGTGCGTCGGCCACTTCTGCCGCGATTTGATCCATCAAAGCCTGTGACGGCCGCTCAAACGCGCTCGCCCCGGGCATGAAAGCCTCGTCGCTTAGGCCAGGGCCGGGTTCGTCAAAGGCTATTCGCACCATGGGTTGATCGCCAGCTTTCAAAGCGAATTGATAAGCTGCAATCCGGCCTTGAAGGTCTTGCACTATCGTTTGCGGTTCTGCGCCTTCAAAGGTGACGCTCCCGACCTTTTGCTCCCATGTGTTGGGCGCAACTGGGAAGAGGTAAAGGCCTGCATCTTGAACGGGTTCTTCCAGAAAAGCTTCAAACACACCCATCATGACGTCTCCAAGATTTCAACCAACTTTGAAACACCAGCATCCAAACTCGCATCATTGTTTAAGAAAACAACGTCTGGGCCGGTCACATCATAAGCGGCGGCACGCGCGATGCGGTCAGCAATCTCAGAGGCTGTTTCACGGCCGCGGGCCATTAAGCGCTGCTCAATGACCTTGCTGGGCGCAGTAATCGAAACAATGACCAAGGGCGAAAACTGCTGCCGCGCCTCGTCCAAAATCGCGCGGGAGACATTGACCACCACCTGTTGGCCTCGCTCTAACCGAGCCGTAATGTCAGCTGAAACGCCATAAGAAAGATCATGGGCGTTCCAGAAAAGTGCAAAATCACCTTTTTGACGCTTCGATTCAAATTCAGACGGCTCAATGGCAATGTGATCTTCCCCACCAGCATCCTGTGGCCGGGTAATGAAGCGTTGGGGGAAGTGATAAATGGGATCGTTTGAAAGCTGGGCTTTAGCCCCATCAAGGAGCGAATCCTTGCCAACGCCCGACGGCCCGACGATCAGAAACAAGGTTCCCATCATGGCCTGTAACGCCGACTAGGAGTGTTTCTCGACAAAGGCATCGGCATCCAAATCCCTAAAATCCTGCAGCGCTTCAGCCAGCTTTTCATGCTCCCAATCCCACCAAGCCAGGGCAAGAAGGCCGTCTTGAACTGCTTTTGGAAACCGCTCGCGGATGGGCTTTGAGGGTACCCCGCCAACAATCGTAAAGGGGGCCACGTCCTTTGACACAACTGCCCCGGCGCCGACAACTGCACCGGTCCCAACGCTGACACCTGCAAGAATGGTTGCCCCGTGGCCGATCCAGACATCATGTCCGATCGTCACATCGTCTGCGCGCCGCCACTCAAAGAAATCATCATCGTCCTGCTCGCCCAATTGATAAGAAACGGAGCGATAGGTGAAGTGATGAAGGGCGGCCTTCCACGTCGGGTGGTTACCGGGATTAAGGCGTGTGTCGCGCGCGATGGAGCAGAATTTGCCAATTGTGGTATAAGCGGTGCTCGAGTCCGTCACGATGTAACTGTAAGCACCCATCTCGGTTTCCATCAAAGAGGTGCGGGCCCCAACGCGGGTCCAAGGACCCAAGATGCAGTCGCGGACATGGGCTTCAGGCGAGATACCCGGCTCAGAGTCGGCCTGTTTCTCAGCGGCTGAATCAGGCTTCCAATGCTCAAAATAGCGATAGTCTGGCGGCAAAATCCGCCCAGCGAGCCTACCCGTCACGCAACAGCCTCCAGGAGCTGTTCTGCTTCGTTCTTGGCACCTGATCCTTCGATGACGTGGCGGCCGTAAATCGCGTCCACCACAGAGGCGTTGAGATCATCAGGCGTGCCATCAAACACGATTTGCCCATCTGCCATGCCGATAATCCGTGGACAGAACCGGCGTGCAATATCCAGCGCATGTAGATTGACGAGAACGGTAATATTGCGCTCCCGATTAATGGTGGACAGCGTCTCCATTACCGTTTGAGCATTGGCTGGATCGAGGGAGGCAATAGGCTCGTCCGCCAAAATGATTTCAGGCAATTGCATCAAAGTTCGCGCGATAGCGACGCGCTGTTGCTGCCCGCCAGACAAGGTATTGCACCGTTGTAAAGCCGTGTGAGACATGCCCAAAGCGTGCAATTCCAGAATCGCGCGTGCGCGTTCTTCTGCTGGGAAGAGCTTGAGCATCGGGGCCACCCCACGTTGGCGGGCGAGACTGCCGATAAGGACGTTGGTCAAGACATCGAGACGGGGCGAAAGATTAAACTGCTGGAAAACCATGCCACAGGTCGCACGCCACTGACTTAACGCTTTACCGCGTAGCTCCGTCACAGGCTTACCATGCCACGTGATTGCGCCATCATTCGTGTCGCATAGACGATTAATCAATCGCAGAAGCGTGGACTTACCAGCCCCGGAACGGCCAATTATGCCAACCATCGAACCAGCAGGGATTTGTAAGGACACATCCTGCACCGCACGGGCTGAACCAAAGTGCTTTGTGACCGACTTAAGTTCCAGCACGTATGCCTCCTATTGCTGACTTGAGGCTAAGGCTGGCTCGTGAAACCTATGTGACGGTCGAGCGCGACTCTTACGATTAGGGAGTTGATTTGTTGGGCGCACAGGAGATTCCTCAGCCGTGCACCAATTTCGAGCGGATGTTCTCTGAGACATAATCAAGCGCCATGACGCAGAGCACATAGGCAATGACGATCCAGGCGACTTGATCAAAAGCAAAGATGCGGATCCGCTCTTCCAGTTCAAACCCGATGCCGCCCGCGCCTACAATACCCAAGATGGCAGCGTTGCGGAAATTGGACTCCAACATATAGAGCGACTGACTGGCCATCACCGGCAAAACCTCTGGCAAAAGGCCAAAGCGAATAGCTGCTCGGCGCTGGCCACCCGTGGCACGAATGCCTTCCTGCGGGCGCGGGTCACTATTCTCAATTGCCTCGGCATAGAGTTTAGCAATGCGCGGGATATCGGTAAGCGCTAGCGCGATAACACCGCCAAAGGGTCCAAGCCCAAAGGCGACGATCAGAATAAGTGCCCACACAAGGGCGGGAATGGCACGAAAGACGTCAAAGCTTCGCCGGATGAGAAAGTGCAGCGCCTCGTTCGAAACAAAGGTTTTAGCGCCGAGCAATCCCAAAGGTATAGCACCCAGAACACCCAAGAAGGTCCCAGCGACCGCCATTGCAAAGGTCGCGGCCAAGGCTTGCAGGATCCGAACTTCCTCGCCAGCGGCATTAGGCGGAAACATGCCACCCATGAAGTCGGCCAGTTTCGAGAGGCCTTTGGCAAAGGCGGCAGGCGTCATATCTACCCCGATACACAGGGCGACGAACACAGCGCTCAATCCAATCCACAGGGCAAGGCGACGCGCGTGGACGGACAATGGCGTGTCCACCAGATGCGGTGCGATTGCGCGCGCAACCTGCATCTGATGGGCGGTGACTTGGGGAGGCGTGGCAAGGGTTGCGCTGGTTGTCATGCCGTCGCCTCCAAGCCGATCAAACGGTGGCGGATTGCCTCAGACACAAGATCAATCAGGATAATCAGACCGATGATTAAGATCAAAAGGGCAAAATAGGTATCAAACTCTGTATAGGTGATCGCGCGCGACAATTCGATCCCGATGCCGCCAGCCCCAACCACGCCTAAGGCGGCGGCACCGCCGACATTAATCTCTAAGCGCAGCAGTCCGTAGGACGCATAATGGGGCAAGACCTGCGGCAGCACACCAAAACGCACCTGCGCCCACCAAGAGCCCCCAACCGCCTTTACAGCCTCAACAGGTCGCATATCTGCTGCTTCATTGGCTTCCGAATAGAGTTTTCCGAGACTTGCCATAGTCCCTAAGGCAATGGCAATCACACCCGGTAATGGGCCAACCCCAAAGGCTGCAACCAAGATCAGCGCCACGATCAAATCCGGCAGTGTACGGATGACTTCTAGCGTGCGGCGGGTCAGCCAATAAACATAGGGCGATGGGGAGAGGTTTTTAGACGCCAAGAGTGAGGCCCAAAACCCGCCAAAAATGCCAAACAAGGTCGCAACAATGGCGATCTGAACCGTCTCCCACAACAAGTCCAGCCACGTTGGCATGTCATAGAACCAAGAGGAGAGTGAGCCAGCCGTCGCACGATCCTCAAACAGCGCCTCTGGCTTAAGATCGGGGATCATGATGTTGAGGAGATTGGCAATCCGCCCCCAAGGGTCGCTGCCTTGGCTACCGGAGAAGAACCCACTGACATGAAAGCACACAGCAATCAGCGCACTAAAGCCAATCAAAACGACGACTTGCTGGGTGCGCTGGCGCAGCAGGGTCACCCGCCGCTGCGCTTCAAATTCCCGAATGACTTGCGCCTTAATCGCTTCTTGCTGCGGCACGTTAGCGAGCACCCCTTTGCATGGCAGCGGCCTCTGTCGGATCTAAGGCTATCCCACCGCCAAGTTTTGCAACCAAAAAGGGCATGGCTTCCGGGCGCTCTTGATGTAGCGCGATATGAATGCCGACCAATTGATAGCGATCCGCTTCCGGCAGGTCATTTCTGACGACAAGGCCTGTCTGCGCTGTAGGGCGTCCGCGCCACGCCTCAACCACATCGCCACACAAAACGACTTTGGGATCATCGCCACGGCAGAGCCTTTGGCGCGCACCTGCTGTAATAATCAACGCATCGCCCTGTCCGGCACGCAATGCCGCAAGACCTGCTTGCTCGTCCGCGACAAAGATCTCTGGCTTAAAGCTCGTGGTATCCGCGCCAAAATCGGCCAAGCCTTGCAAAGGCACTTGGTGGCTGGCCGCTAGTTTAGAAATGAAGATCGGTCGACTGCCAGCAAGCTTAACTGGCGTATCTCGGCCTGAGGTTTTGAGCGTCAAAGCGACGGCGAGAACACGACCGGTTATGGCGTCAGCCCGCGGTGCCAGAATTGGGCGAGCGATCTTGCTGACTGGTTCAAAAGATGGTTGATCCAAAACAGCCAAGTCCAATTGACTATCTTGCAAGGCCGTCCCCACTGCTTTGCCATCTTCATAGCCACACAGAACAACAGGCTTGCCCAGTCGTCCTTCAAGATGTTTGCGGTAGGCCGCCGCCGCCGCATCACTAGGCGTGGCGGTGCAACCAGATTCGGTCAGGCCCTCAATTCCAATTCGAAAGCCTGCCGGGGGTGTTTGTGCTGTGGCAGGCTGCATCAAAGCCAGCAGAACTAGAAAGATCCCAAAAGCGCGGATCATGGCTTAGCACTCCCATTGCTTGGCTTCTGAGCTGGGGCCGCACGGCGTTCGGCGATCTCTGCGCGACGCATTTCGACCACGGCCTGATAGTCAGCAGCGGTCATGGGTTGCATATCGGATCCCTCTTGAAGCCCGATATCCACCCATAATTGTGAATCCTCGTAAGCCAGCGCGGCCATAGCTCCACGGGTGACGTCTTGAAAGGCTTGAGGACGGTCAGTCCGGATCACATAGGGCGAGTTGGGCATCGGACCTGCTGTCCAGATGATGCGATAGTCTGAAATCTTCACCGCGCCTTTGCGCGCTAAGGTATAGAGTGAGCCTGTGGTGAAGCCGGTTTCTGGCGTGCCGCCACTGGCAATCAAAAAGATTGCATCAAACTGCCCATTGGCTAGGGCCAAAACACTTTGCGTGTGACCACCGCTCATCGCGGTTTTGCCAAAGAAAGTATCAGGATTTTTCCCTTGTTGGCGCATCGCCCAGCGTGGGAACAAATAGCCAGAAGTCGAATTGAAATCGACATAGCCCAAGGACTTGCCGCGCAAATCCTCAATCGTGCGATAAGGGCTGTCTGCCTTGACGATGAGCGCGGAATAATAGCCCGAAGAGCCCTCAGCCGAGCGCAAGGCCAGAAAGGGGGCTACCTTCTCACCCATTTGCTCACGGGCATTCGCATAGGCCGCGCCACCCATTTGCGCGAGCTCCAACTGACCAGAGGCCATAGCTTGAATGACACCATTATAGTCTGCCGCCTGGAAAACTTCGACCTTCAACCCAGTGATGCGGTTGAGGTATTTTTGATAGGCCGTCCATCGGGCCAAAGTGGTGGAACTATCTTCGCCCGACGTTGCACCAATGCGCAATTGGCCAACTTCTTTCTGCCAACCCGTAAGTTCGGTATCTGGCTTGTCGGAGCCACAGGCAGAAAGCCCTGAAAGGAAAAGCACGACGCAAAGCGACTTGAGCCAGGTTGATTTCTGCACCTGCTTTACCCCCACTATCTTTAGAGCCTTCATGCCTGAAAATCATGTCAGTGGCGCGACGGAAAGAAACAATGTCCGCCCAACCTACAGCCGATTTGTGGGGCATCGGCGGGCCCTGTTTCGCGCGATTATCAAAAGGAAAGGGCCTGCCGGATTAAACCAGCAGGCCCTAAACATTTAGATCATGTCCTCAAGCGCCCAAGAAGGGCGGCTTGATTAGAAGTTGACCCGTACACCCAGCAAATAGCGTGGGCCATACTTCTCCCACTCCAACCGTGACGTGCCAACAAAGCGTGGATCGGCATAACGAATACCAGCTTCATCCAAAACGTTGGTTGCATCAAAGGTTACGGTTAGGTTTTTGTTGATCTCATAACGGATCGAGATGTCGAGCTCGGCATCATCATCCCAATAATTGTCGCCGTTTCCATCTGGAACGCTGACCCCATTGACGATCAAGTACGTGCCAATGCCATTCTGCCATGCCTTACGGAACTGATAGGCAGCACGAGCGGAAAGGCCATACTTCTCATAAACCAAGCTGAGATTGTAGAGGAAATCTGAAGCCCCAGGCAGGCCCGTTTTGCGCTCTGGATGGGTTGAGGTGCGAACGCCATTCACAAGAGCAAAAGTCTCTGGAACCGTTACTTCTGATTCAGTCCAAGTCGCAGTCGCCCGAACGCCGAAGCCACCTAGCCACTCGGGTGCCTTGATCGCCTCAACAAACGGCTCTGCGAATTGATTGTAGGTGAGCTCAAAGCCGGTGACTTGGCCATCGCCAGCGTTTTGCACGGACGAGAAGGCATAGGTCGAGCGCTCGAAGCCCGGGGCGTCAAGGGTGGTGATGCCAAACGGTTCGATTTGCGTGAACAACACATCCGACAATTGCTTGTGGAACACACCAGCCGAGAAATAGCCTTGTGGTTGGATATACCATTCCACATAGGCATCCACACCGACGGCGCGTTCGGGCTGAGCGTTCGGATTGCCGCCCGAAATGGTCTTGGCCGCATCATTGATCGAGAAGTTTGGACGAATGGTCGTAAACTCTGGGCGTGCTGCCCCGGTTGTCAAACCGATCCGAACCTTCACATCGTCGCGGACATCCCAATTCAGATGTGCGCTTGGATAGAAGATCACGTCATCAGATGAGACTTCTGTGAGCCCAAAGACCCCGCCAATCGTGTTGAAGGATTGACCTGTATTGGTCGTCTGCTCGCCACGAAGACCGACAACCAAATTACCCCAGTCGAAGTTAAATGTTGCCATGCTGTAGGCCGCAAGGATTTCTTCCGTGACATTGAAGTAATTGTCAGTTTGATCGATTGGCCGCGCAATACCAGCCTTGATCAAATCCTGCATGTAAGCTTCAAGTCTCGCTTCAGAGTGATAACGGAAGTTATAGCCAAGCGTCATTTCGCCCAAGAATGGCCGATCTAGTGCAAAATCGGCATAAGTTGGCGAAGGACGACCAGCTGCAAGAATTTGAGCATTCGTCGCGGTCCAAACACTGGAGCGGGTCTTTTTGGAACGAGTTGTGTAAGCGAAGCCAGCCTTGAAGTTTGTTTCAAGCCCGAAGACTTCAAAGTCCTTCTTTGCATCAAAGCGCCCGGTAAAGGCTTGCGTGAAATCGCCTGCACCCGAACGGTAAGAAATATTGTTAAAGTCGAGCGGGAATGCCTCGATGCTGAGCTGACGTGGACCACGTGAGCGGACACCTGTCACAGGGTCAACAATCGTGGTGTAGAGGCGCACGGTGTTGAACTCAGGATTGGTGAAATCATACTCGACAGTTGGGCGCAGGCGCGGATCAGCTGAGCTGGTGAAGTTTGGAAGCGCACCCGCGTCAAAACCATCTTCAGCCTCTGTGAAATTCAAACGCCAAGCCATATCCCAGCCAAATCGCTTATGGTCGCCACCAAGTGTGCCGGTTGAGATATATTCTTTGGTGTGCAGGGAGTTAAAGTTGCCAGTGATCTGCGTCCCGTAAACAGTGCCCTTGGTGGGCGTGTTGCCGTTGCAGATGTCATAGGCACCGGTGCCGGTGATTGGCGCAGCGACGGCTGGGCAAGCGCCTGTTACGTTGGTTGCACCATTGTCGAAACGGAAGATATAGTTGTTACGCAACTCATCATCGGTGTACTGAGTATAGACCACTTGGGCAAAAAGCTTGTCCATGTCATTTGGACGCCAGTCGCCGCGAAGGCTGCCCGAGATGTTGCCACGCGTCAGGCGATATGGCTTGTTTTCATATTCACGCGCCCAAGACCGCGTTTCCGAACCAGGCCGCCGGTCGGGAGAGCCTGAAAAACATGCTGTTGGTACTGGCGTAATGGTCGAGCAGAGTGTGGACACACCAGCGACCGTCGTACGAGCGGTGCTGAGAACGCCACCGGGCCGTAGCATTGGGTCGGTCTCGAAGTTATCGGTGATCATCCGGCGCTTGTAATAGGACGCCTGCGCCAGCAAGCCTACTTTGTCGTCCATGAAGCGGTCAGACACAACGATCGAGGCATCAACCTCTTCCCCGCCGCCATATTCAACCAAACCGAGTTGAACGCCGCCGGTGATTTTCCGGCCCTTATAGTCAAAAGCTGAACGGGTCTTGATATCGACATTACCTGCAACGGTGTCGCCTGGCATGTCAGCCGTGATTGCCTTGCTCACCACAACTTGGCTGGCAAGTGCACTTGGGATGTTGTCAAACCGGGTTGCCCGGCCTTCGGGGCTGACGACGTTCAATCCATCGAAGGACACGGTTACGTAACGGTTCGGAAGACCGCGCAGATTGATATAGCGCGCTTGGCCTTGGTCGCGCTGAACGCCAACGCCGGGTAAGCGGCCCACTGCGTAGGCAATGTTTTGGTCAGACAGGCGACCGGCTTCGTCCGCGGACAAAACCGAAACTAGGGATGGCGAGGCACGTTGCACCAAAAGGGCTGCACGATCGGATTCCGCAATCGGACGTGCGGCGCGAACGACGATGGTTTCAGCTTCCGTCGCTTCTGCTGGTGCAGGCGTGGTGGTAGCCGCTGTTTGAGCGGTTGCTGCGGTCGCTGCAAGTAATGTAAACGAGCCAACTGCGCCCATGAGGGCAGCGCGTGTAAACTGAGTGGTCATTGGAATCCCCTTTTGCAAGTGCAACACACCTGGTCCGACGGGGGCGATACTGTTTTGAGGTAACAGATCGAAGTCTGTTAGGATTCAGTTTTGCGAAATAATGCTCACACTTCTGTGACGTCCGAGGCCGCTTTCATGCGCTATGCTTTCGGCGCAGCGACTTCAATTACCTCTAGATTTGTTGGGCATATCGGGTGGCTTACTTGATTTTTCTGAGATAAACGCCGCGTACGCCACTCGACCAAAATGCCGGTTCAAAAAGTGTCAGCTGCCTCCATAACCAAGTTCAACACCACCCAACCCGGTCGCAGCGCCCCTTTGATCGGCACCAATCGCTCTGGCAAGTCGACCTCTTCGTAAAAGCTGTCCGGCGCGGCGGGCAGAATCTGAGCTGTCTGGCCGTGAAGCCTATAGGCGGTAGGCATGGCCGTCATGGCATGTGTCGACGCGGTTGATGGCGATTGCCGAATACCCCTCGCGCGCCGCCATGGTGGCGATGGTGAAATCGCCCGATTATCAAGCCATCGAAGTCCATAACATTGCAGGCCTCGCCGGTCAGTTGAACATTCGCACCAAGATGATGGGTGGCTGAGCCAAGTCTCGTCCAAGGCACAGCAAAGCCCGCTCTATGCCGGTCACATAGAGCGGGCCCGGCCTTTAGTACTTAAAGCGAACGCCAATCATATAGCGAGGACCGAAGGTCTCATACTCAATCGGATAGAGTTCACTATCCGCAAAGCGGCGACCTGGGCTATCGGCGAGATTAATGCCATCGAACGTCAGTTCGAACTGGTCGTTCAACTGATAGCGTGCCGAAACTGACAGGCTTTCAGAGTTGTTCCAGTAAATGTCGCCATTGCCGTCTGGAACTAGAGCACCATTGACGGTGGCATAGCCGCCCACGGACTGCAGCCATTTGGTGCGGTATTGATAGGCAATGCGGGCCGACAAGCCATACTTTTCATAAGTCAGCCCAACATTGGTTACCAAATCAGACGCACCGGGTAGATCAACAACGCGCAAAGGTGCGGTTCCAACGGCTGGAACATTGATCTCGCTATCGTTGAAATTGGCAGACAGGCGGACGCCAAAGCCTTCCAGCCAATCTGGACCTCCCATAGACTCAACCAACTCCTCAATCGTATGATTGAAGACAACCTCAACCCCCATCAGCTTGCCATCACCGCCATTGCGTATGGTGGTGAAATTGTAGCCGGACCGATCGCGGTCAGGCGTATTAAGGATGGTGCTTCCGAACGTGCCGCTTTGGGTGAACAAGGCATCCTTGATGTCCTTGTAATAGAAGCCGATTTGGAAATAGCCCTGTGACTTCATATACCATTCGAAATACGCATCAAAGCCAACCGACTTTTCAGGCTTAGCGTCAGGATTGCCGCCTGTGATGAGGCCGGGAGCATCATCAATGGAGAAGTTTGCCGCCAAATCATCAAAGTCAGGACGCGCCGCGCCGGTGTTCAGGCTAAGGCGGACCTTCATCTCTTCATTCAGGTCATAATTCACATGGACGCTGGGATAGAAGAGCGTGTCATCGCTTTTGAGCGCGGTGAGGACGCGACTGCCGCCGATGATCGGCAAGGCCTTTGAAGTATTCTCAGTGCGCTCAACGCGGCCACCGAAGATGATACTGCCCCAGTCCTGCTTGACGGTCGCCATCGCATAGGCTGCAACGATATCTTCGGTCACTTCAAAATACTCACCCGAGCCATCCTGGTATGAACCGATCCGGCGATCCTTCAGGCTTTGCACCAAGTCGCCAACCTTATCGCCAGAATAATAGCGGAACGTATAGCCAAGCGCGTATTTGCCCTTGAAGGCGGTATCGATGGCAAGGTCATTATAGGTCGGCAAAGCGACACCGGCAGCCGTGAAGTCAGCGGCGCGGGCGCGATATTGGGTCAAGCGCCGCTTCTTATCGCGGGTGGTGTACAAGCCACCAACCTTTAAAGTCGCTTCAGAACCGAAGAGGCTTATGTCACGGCTGGCGTCGAACTTACCCGTCCAAGCCGCTGTCAGGTCACCGCCCTCAGCATCTACGATATCGATGAATAGCATCGGGAAGGCCTCGACGCTGCTAACCGCCGGTCCTTTTGAGCGGGTCGTGCCTGTCAAGACTGTGTTGAACAGACGCAACGTATTATTGGTCACATCCGTGAAGTCATAATCGACAGTTGGTCGCGAGGTGACGGTGGAGGGACTCTCAAATGACGGCGTCCCGGTTAGGTCTTGGCCATCCTCGGTCTCTGTGAAATTCAAACGCCAATCGACGTCCCAGCCAAAACGCGCATGCTTGCCGCCGATCGTATTGGTGAAGATGTATTCCTTGATATCACCCGTGCGGAAATTCCAGTTCATCCGGACGCCATAGACGGTGCCTTTGTTCGGCAAGTTGCCGGTACAAATGTCATTGGCGGCACTGGTTACGATCGTGGTCACAGTCCCAGTGCAGGCGGCATTGGGAGTGTTTGTTGCGCCGTTGTCAAACCGGAAAATGTAATTGTTGCGCAGCTCAATATCAGTAAACTGACTGTATACGGATTGGGCGAACAAGGTATCTTGCTCAGTTGGTCGCCAGTCGGCGCGGACCGAGCCGGAAATATTGCCGCGGGTCAAACGGTAGGGCTTGTTCTCATGTTCGCGGGCCCAACGGCGAGTCTCCGAACTTGGACGACGATCAATTCCAGACGTCGCGCTACCAGGCCTCAGATAGGGGTCGGTCTCCCAGTTATCGGTGACCATTTCACGTTCATAGAAGGACACTTGCCCCAAGAGGCCCAGCTTACCGTCAAAGAAGCGGTCCGCCACTACTAACGACGCATCAATTTCGCGGCCGCCGCCCAACTCAACTTGGCCAAGCGAAAGACCACCAATGATCCGGCGTCCGCGATAGTCAAAGGCAGAGCGGGTACGAATGTTAATGTTACCAGCGACTGTATCGCCCGACATATCAGGCGTGATGGCCTTGTTGACCGAAACTTGGCTGGCGATTGCGGTAGGTATGTTATCAAAGCGCGTGTCGCGCCCTTCTGGGGACACAACGCTCATACCGTCGATCGAGTACGTCACCCAGCGACGGGGCTGGCCGCGCAAATTCACATAGCGGCTTTGGCCTTGATCCTTCTCCACGGCGACGCCGGGCAGACGGCTTACAGCATCGGCAATATTTTGGTCGGCCAAGCGACCGGCCTCATCTGCAGATAAGACGCTGACAAGAGCGGGCGCGTTGCGCTGGACTTGCAATGCGGCGCGGTCGGACTCAAAGATTGGGCGAGCACCACGCACGACGATGGTTTCAGCGGCCTTTTCTTCAGCTGTTGCAGCAGTTGCGGTTGCCGCCGATTGAGCGGTCGCTGCAGTCGCTGCAAGTAATGCAAACGAGCCAACTGCGCCCATGAGGGCAGCGCGTGTAAACTTAGTGGTCATTGGAATCCCCTTTCGCAGGTGCAACACACCTGTTCCAAGGGCCGCGATACTGTTTGGACGTGACAGATCGACGTCTATTGGGATTCAGTTTTGTGAAATAATGTTCACATTTTTGTGAATATGAAGGCAGCTTCGCCTCGATAAGCTTTTGATTTGCTGATATCAACTAATTCTGGATTTGTTCATCGCTCCGGCAGCTCGCTAGATTTATCTGAGATAAAGGCCGCGTAAGCTGTAGACTGAAATGTCAACTTGAGAAAAGTCTGCAACTTCCATGGACGAGTTCAACACCACAAAACCCGGCCTCCGCGTGCTTGTGATCGGCACCAGTGGCTCTGGCAAGTCGACCTTTGCCGAAAAGCTCGCGGGCGAGGCCGGTATCGCCCATCTGGAGCTGGACCTAATCAATTGGCGGCCGGGCTGGTACAATCGTTCAGCAGAAGAACCTGAGGCCTTTCTCGCCGATGTGGATCAAGCCACCTCTCAAAGAGACTGGGTGCTGGCAGGCAATTATTCGGTTACGCGCCCCGTCGTATTGCCCCGCGTCACCCATTTAGTGTGGATGGATTTGCCTTTGTGGCTGGTGATGTCGCAAGTGATCCCACGTTCCATCCGCAGGGCTGCAGCTAAGGATCGGGATGTGTTTGAGGGCTGTCGTGAAGATTGGCCGCGTCTCATCCGCGCCGACCATCCCATTCGCTGGGCGCTAACTACCCATTATAGTCGCAGGCACAAATATGTCGCCGCTGCAGAGCAAATCACCGCACAAGGTGGGCAGGTCCTGCGCTGCACCACCCGCCATGAAATCGACCAAGCCCGTCAGTCGTTGGTTGCCTTAACGCGCGCACGTTCTGCCGCTTGAGCGGCTAAGATCAAGGCTGACAAAGCGCCCGAACCCTCGCGATCGGTTTGCCGAGCATTGGCTTGGCCAGTGGAGCGCGCAAGCGTGAGGTCTAAACGCGGACAATGGACAGCTGCGGTGCCCCAAAAGCCCCCATGCCCCCAACACAACTCTCCATGCAATTTAGTTGGGTATAGCCCAAGGCCATATCCCTCGCCTTTTGGATCTGGCCCAGGCGTTTGCATCAACAGGCGCGTTGCAACAGGATTGGTAAACACCTCGCCCAAGACAACAGCGCGCGTGGCTCGGCCCAGATCATCCATGCTCATCACAAGGCCACCACCGCCATATTGATCGTAGGACACGTCAACGTCGGAATCTTTGATCGTACCGCGATACTGCACGGCCCGGCGCGTGCCTGCAGGCTCTGCCTCCATCGCCTCCCAATAGGTCTCATCTGCACCAATCTTTGGCCAGGCCAACATCTTGCGAGCGGCCACACCAATCGACGGCGAGCCGGTCGCTTGCTTGATGATATCGGCGGCGATCAAATAATTGGTATCGGAATAGGTGAAGTTCTCACCCACCACGTCCTTGCGGCCGAAAGTTACGGCAAACCAGATCTCGCTTTCGGCGGTCCAATGCGCAGATAGGCCATAAGCGTTGGGCACCAACGCCAAAACTTCGAAGAAGGGAACTTGGAAATAATCGGGAATACCTGACGTATGGTTCAGAAGTTGGCGCATGCTGATGGTGTCAATCTGATAGCCATTCTTTTCCAGCATCGCCTTGACCGCAGGAGACAGGGCCGGGCCAATCGGGCCATCCAATTGCACCTTTCCCGCCTCAACCAGTTGCAGGGCCATGGCGGCAACGAAGGTCTTGGTGTTGGATGCCACTCGCACGTCATCGCTTGAACGCAGGTCATCGCCGGACGCAAATGCCTGATCTAGGCCAAGACTAGGCGCGCGGACATAAAGTAACTGGCCCGGACTATTGGCATTGGCCTTCGTCTCGCGATTGAGTTCGACTTGAAGAGTCGAGGCAAGGTCCAAGCCCCGATCTCCGAGCTTCCACGTCACGTCCGTCCAGCCTGCGCGCTGATCGCCCTGCCAACTTGACCAGCCAATCGCCAAGGCCAAAGCAAGCGCGACGGCCAAAAAGCCACGAAGCGCATAGGTTCCAAGCTGTCTCATATTCATTCCCTGTTTGGTCAGAGTTCGTTTGACGTCTGCCTGCATAAAACGCCAACGGCCCGCCACAAGGGCGGGCCGAGCGCAATTTTGTTTTTCCGGCTGGTTTACATTCTCCAGACCAGATTAATCGCATAGCGGCGACCAATGATGTCATACTGGTTTGGCAATGTATTAGCGTCCTGCTGTGCCGAACCCAAAATTGGTGGCTCTTTATCAAACAGATTGCTGACGGTGCCGCCAATACGCAGATTGTCGTTGATCTTGTAGGAGAAGCCGAGGTCGAAATAGTCCCAAGCATCAATATGTTGGACATTGTTGGTGTTGGCCGCCACATTGCGCCACTGCGGTTCCGGCACGCGCTTGATCAAGGCATCGACTTGACCTTGGTAACGCCACGCACCGCGAATGGTCAAAGGACCATCCATCCATGCCACTGCGAGGTTGGAGCGGAAGGCTGGGATGGCGCGGATACCCGTACCGGCATCGGAACAGGCACCACCGCCAAAGTCCCCAGCGCAATCAAACAGATTGTCGGATGGGAACAAGAGGCGGACAAAGCTGTCAACCGTACCGCCTTGGAAGGTGATGTTGATCCTATCGCCCGGCAAAGCTTTAGGCAGTTTCGCATTGTAATAGATCGAGAAGTCGACCCCAGAGGTCTTGAGCAAAGTCAAGTTGGTATCGCGTTGGTCGAACCTCACAACCCGACCATTGGCGTCACGGGTGATCTTCTTACAAAGCGCGCTATTGGGGTCTTGCAGCACCAAATAGCAACTATCCATCAATTGGATCGGGTTGATCGTGCCGATCGCGTCGTCAATCTGGATGTTATAGGCATCAACCACGACCGATAGGCCAGGGATGAATTGTGGTGTGAACACAAAGCCATAGGTGAAGGTCTCCCCCGATTCGGGCTTGATCGCATCTCCGCCGCCTTGAACCGCAACCGCATTGTCGATCAGCGGCAGACCGGTACCAACAACAGGGATGTAACCCGGTGTCGAGGGTGCACCGAGTGCGGTACATAGAGCCGCCGGCACGTTGAAGCGGACGGGATCGGAGCAATAGTCCGTTGGACGGCCAGTGCCGAGAATCGGCGCTTCCACGGCTGCACCGAAGAACTCACCAATGTTTGGACCACGCACCACCGTTTGCTTCGAACCGCGCAGGCGGATGGTGTCATTAACCGCCCAGTTCACACCGAGCTTCCAAGTGTCGTAGTCGCCAGAGCGGGAATGGTCGCTCCACCGGCCGGCGGCTTCAACGTCGAACTGCTTGAAATATGGCTTGTCGGCCAAAACGGGCAGCCGCAACTCGCCATAATATTCGGTCAATTCAAAGTCAGCGACCAAGTTCGCGCGCGCACCTTGACCATGCAGTGTGTCGCGGGTGAAAGCGCGTGGTCCGAAGATCGAGTTACCAAACTCTTCGCGACGTTCCGCACCCAAAGCCCAGCCGACAGGGCCGCCAGGCAAGCTGAAGAAGCCTGTTGTATCGCCGGAAATGTTCAACGCCAAAATGTCTTGATGACGGTTGCGCTTGTTGAACAATTCGCTGGTGTCGCCATTAACCCAAGCCACTGCAGCAGCGCTGGCGGCGGATGGGCCAAATAGGTTGTAAGGCACGCAGCCATTGGCCGGATTGACGCAAACCGCTTGGCCGCCGGCGCTGGTAACATTGGTTGCTTGCTGGAAGCGGCTCCACGAGCCCCAACCGATACGTTGCACTTCTTCGATGCTCTTGCCCGTTACATAAGACAGGTCGTATCTGATGTTGTCGGTCAGCTCACCTCGGACGCCGACAACGACTTGGTGGCTGGTCCGTTCTGTCTCATCAATGAGAGGTCCCAGCTCCAATAATGTCTTGGCAACGCGGAAGCGAGCCGCATCGGTGCCTGGGCCTGTGCCGGCGGCATTCAAATTGAACAGTGAGGTACCGCCAGCTGGATTTAGAATCGACAGGATCTGAGGGGTCAAGAATGGGTTGGTCCGTTGGATCAACACATCACCTTGCGTGACGATATTGGCACCACCGGGAACGGCAGGAAGCACACCTGCGGCGTTGCCGTTGGTGCGCACGGGAACCTGCTGACTGGTGTTATTGATCAGCGAATAGGTACCGCGGCCATAGAATTCAGCCCATTTGGCCAGCTTGAATGTACCAAAAATGGCCGCATTGGTGCGGTCATTTGGGTTCTGGAAGGCTTCAAATTGCGAGAAGGCTTGCGTACCAGCTGTGGTGCCCAAGGTGCCATCAGCGGCATAGGCGAATGTTGGGGCAGCAGTCCCAGCAGGGGCGGCAGTAGCGCTGGCCCAGCGCGTGAACGCGCCGCCTGCGGTCGGGAAAGTTTGGATGAACAGCCCAGCGTCATTCAATTCAGGGAGAGCCCAAGCGCGATCTTCACGTTTGAGGATGCCTCGGTCCGCATAGCTGGCGTGCAGCACAATATTGCCGCGATCTTCAAAGAAGTTCATCCCGCCTGTGATGCCAATGCTATAGCTCTGCGCATCGCCTTGCTCAGAAATCCCGCCATTTACGGCGACTTCTAAGCCTTCATAATTGTCGCGCAAAATGTAATTGGTTACGCCTGCAACCGCATCTGCACCGTAAACAGCTGCAGCGCCACCTGTCAGGGTTTCAATTCGCGAAATCAAAGCTGAAGGAATGGAATTCACGTCTGCCGAGTTGCGGAAGCCATTTGGCGTAACGCGCTGGCCATTGACCAAAACGAGCGTCCGATTCTGGCCTAAGCCGCGCATATCCAACGTAGAAGCCCCGTGGGATTCCAACAAGGTAGGGTTGGTTGTTGCGCCGTTTGAGGGCAGGAACTGGTTCTGTTGCTTCAAAACCTCGTCGATATCTATCAGGCCCGTTGCGCGGATCGCCTCGGAATCGATGACCCGAACTGGAGAAATGGCACGGTTTGCCGCCGTCTGAATGCGCGATCCGGTTACGATGATCGTTTCAACACGGGGGGCTTCGTCTGACGCAGCGGCTGTGGTCTGCGCAATGGCCAAACCGGGCGCGCCAGTGAGTAATGCGATGGCACTTGCCGTTGCGGCAAGCGTTAGTTTGTGATTTTTGTTCAACATGTGCTCAAATTCCCCCGTTGCTCACAAAAAAGGCCCCCGCCGGGGCCGCGTGAAGGCGTCTGTCTGCGGTCATGCCAAACTGAGGCACAACCCAATGCCGTTAGGTTGCTTTTGACAGAAATCCCGCCAGTTTCAAATTAAAATGATATATCTAGATGACATTTTTGTTCACAAGAGCGTTAATGCTAGTCGGCACGCACGGGTGGCGGGTACAAAATCTTACTTGCCACCGGTTTCCTTATGCAGATTGGCCGCGCGGTGCCCGCCACATCATTTGCAGAGGCGGTGCCTTTAGCTCCCCCCTATCTTGACCACACGGGAAGTGTCCAAGGGAATCGAAGCCATGAGATCGATAAAATCCCTCATTGACTGGATTGGAATTCTCTAAATAAACGGGGGTTCCGGTTCGATCACACTCTGCCAACACCGGAGCAAATAGAGCTTTGCCAACTCCCTTGCCGCGATTGGCCAGGCGCGTGCCCAAGGTAAACAGATAAAGATGCGGCTCCTTAGGATGATGTGCCTGCATACGTTCTCCGGCTTCCAAAGCGCGAGTAATTGCGCCAGGAGATCCCGTCGCCATCAAGGTCCAAGCAACCTGAGCAATGGCTGATAGCGAAAGCTCTGACGGTGCCCCCCACGGCAACCACATCGCTGCGCCACCATCCCCGATCATATGGCAAAAACCATGCTTGAGATAATGTGTTCGTGCGAGCAGTGGAAAGATGGCATCTAAGGTCTTTGGTGTTCCAAATATCCAGCGATTGACTGGGTCTTCATAAAAGGCTTCAGCCGTGATTGCGCCCAATTGCTGCCAATCTGCAATCCCTGCCCGTTTCATGCCTTCTGGTAGATCCAAGTCCATTGCGTTGTCCTGCCTGTCGCCTTTTCGCCACTCAGGCCCGACCTGAGCGACAAGTCAACATTCAACGACATTCACGGCGAGGCCGCCTAGACTGGTCTCCTTGTATTTCGACGACATATCCAATCCGGTTTGTCGCATGGTCTCGATCACTTGATCCAAGGTGACGCGCGCTGGTTGATCGGTCTGCAGCGCTAGCCGAGCAGCGTTGGCGGCTTTCACGGCTGCAAGCGCATTGCGCTCGATGCAGGGAATTTGCACGAGCCCGCCCACGGGATCACAAGTCAAACCTAAATTATGCTCCATCCCGATCTCAGCCGCGTTCGCCACTTGCGATGGACTACCACCCCAAACAGCTGCCAGGCCACCCGCGGCCATCGAGCAAGCGACGCCCACCTCACCCTGACATCCCATCTCAGCCCCGGAGATCGAAGCACGTTGCTTATAAAGAATGCCAATAGCTGCAGCCGTCAAAAGATAGGTATGGACGGCAGATGATGGGGCCTTCGCATCGAGTAAGTAAAAACGCAAGATCGCTGGAATAATCCCTGCGGCACCATTGGTTGGGGCCGTCACCACCCGGCCGCCGGCGGCGTTTTCTTCATTCACCGCCATGGCATAGACATTGAGCCAGTCGAACAAGGCCTCCCGCTCATTGGACAGTGGTGACCCTGTCAGCTTTTCATAGAGATCAGGTGCCCGGCGACGCACCTGCAGGCCACCTGGCAAGATGCCCTTCTGCACCAAGCCCCGCGCAATGCAGGACGCCATCGCTTCGGCAATCACCTCTAGGGCGGATAAAGTCTCGTTACGGTCACGCTTGCAATCTTCACATGCAAGCAGAACCTCGGCCACCGAAAGGCCATGAGCTTGGCACAAATCCAAAAGCTGTGCCGCAGAGGTAAAGGCAAACGGTCCTTCTGGGCCACCCCCTACGAGATCATTTTCCAAAGGGGTCTCTAATTGCCGTTGGCTGGCGATGAAGCCACCGCCCGTGGAGTAATAGGTTTGGTCGGCCAGCACGCGACCCGCTGCATCAAGCGCCAACAATGTCATGCCATTTGGGTGCAGTTTTGGTGGCGTCTCATAGTCAAAGATCAAATCTGCTGCAGGATCAAACGCAATGGTTTGACCTGATTGCAGACGCAACGCGGATGTCGCCAACAAACTCTTGAGGGCCGCTTCGGCTTCTTCTGGATCTGTTGTCTCGGGCTTAAAGCCAAGAAGCCCCAGATAAACCGCTTCGGGAGTTCGGTGTCCGGCACCTGTAAAGGCGAGCGAACCTTGCAAAGAAACCGATAGACGCGCGACGCGGGCCAAAAGCCCTGCCCGCGCTAGGTCCGTCATGAAGCGGGCGGCGATCCGCATAGGCCCGACGGTATGCGAACTCGAAGGGCCAATTCCGATGCGGAAAATATCTAGCGCAGAAATCATCTCTTGGGCCCTTTGTCACATCCTAATCTGCCAGCTAGACATATGAACTAAACCCAGCCTCGGTGCCAAGCGGCTTAGCCCCTGCAACGTGCCTGCCGCTGCCCCTTGCAGGCCCGTCACCCGTCCGCTATGAACCCGCCTTCCTGACGGACTGCTCTTCTAAGCAGTCTGAACGCCGTAACGGCGGGCGCGTAGCTCAGCGGGAGAGCACTACGTTGACATCGTAGGGGTCACAGGTTCAATCCCTGTCGCGCCCACCATTAAATCAAAGACTTAGCTGATCTTTTGCTCCGTCTACGGAGCAATTTTGGTTTTAGGTCCATGTATGGTCCGTGGAAAACAGACAAATTGCGTCAATCTGCAGCGACCTTTGGGTAGATTTCTGACGGTCATGCGGCCGGACATCTCAGCGCCATTTTTGGAGGGTCCCACCAATTTGGAGCTAGAATATTCCGTCTATCTCGGGATTGGCCACAAACCATTCAGCTTTTTCCAGCGGATCGAGCCCAAGGGATTTAAACACGACGCGATGTCGATCTGGCCGGACCTACCAAATCAACACTATTTTCCCGATCAGGAAATAATCGTCGCACTGACCAAAAAGCCACTCAAAAATGTCCCGATCAGCAAGCTGCACCCGCACTTAAAACGACTTAGATGCCACTATCTTCGAGGCACCATTGACCTAGGTCCAAACGCGGACATTTAGGCGACCCCGGAATGAGGGCCGCCAAACAAGTGGAAGGCCATGTTCAAGTGCTAGCACGCGGGTTGCACGTACTCCTGCTGTCTCACTTCCCCCCTTTCGCCGCTTCAATGGCGATGAGGTTATCGTCGCTATTGCGGTCAATCCGCTTCACATATGGGTCCACGCCAGCAAAGGCGGGCTCGGTGCCAGCAGGCAAAGTGAGGACCACCTGTTGGCGGCCGCTACGAAGAGGCCGACGTTCAAAGGCCAACACATTGACCTTAGTGAAGCCTTCGTCCTCGGGCTTTTTGCTGAATACACCTACTTCCCAAGCTTCCGTCATCGGGGCCTCGGTCTCTTTGCCCTCGCCATCGGCATAGAGTTTTTTGGCTTCGACCGTCAGCGTTACCTGCCAACGACCGTCAGGTAATTTGACCTTGGTGGCCGATGTTGTTTTTGCATCATATAGCGTGATCTTCTCAAACAGATCGGTGATCAATTGCTGCTTTACTGGGTCTGGCCCCACTTCCGCGCGCAAATAAGCGATGAATTGGGTGCTCGTGGGATAGGGGGCTGGCTTGAAGGCGAATTGGGCGATCAACTTGCGGATGGCGGCATTCACCGGTTCCTCACCCACTTCATTGCGCAGGAAGTACATCACCAAGGCACCTTTGTTATAGTGGATGTAGCCTTGGTTCTCGACGCGGTTGAGGGGCAATTCTTCCACCACCTCGCTGCCGCGCGCACCCAAATAGGAATCGAGCTCATTCTTCAAGAATTGGCGGACTTGTTCTGGTCCCAATATGTCTTCCATCACCAATAGCGCGCCATATTGAGAGAAACTCTCGGACAACATGGTCGAGCCCTGCTTATCGCCACCGATAAATTGGTGGGCAAACCATTGGTGCGCGATTTCGTGCGCCGTGACGAAGGTGACGAGGTCGATCTTCTTCGGATCGCGATTAGCCTGAAGCCAGCCAATATCCTCGCTAAAGGGCACCGTGTTGGCAAAGGCCTGTGCAAAAGTGTCGTAGCCTGGGAATTCCAGAACGCGGAACTGCCGGAACTGATAGGGCGAGAAACGCTCTGAGAACAGGGTCAAAGACCGATGCGCCGCCTTCTCCATCCGCTCTAGGTTCGCAACATGTTTGGGGTGATGGTACAATTCCACCGAGACAGGCTTTCCTGCCACCAGGACCTGCGAACGCTTCACACCATAACGCGCTGACTGGATCGAGAAGAAGTGGTGGATCGGTGCCTCAGTCACAAAGCGACGCGTGATGCGGCCATCCTTCCTGGTCTCAGAAACCTGATATCCGGGCGCGATGGGGATTTGATCATCGTCGGTGCTGACGGTGATGTCGGCGTTCACCCAATGGCTGTCTGGCCGCAGATAGTGATGCGCATCACCCTTTGGGTCTTCCAACTTATAGGGACGACGGTCCGGGTCGAGGCCATATTTGCGCCGCTTGGATCGATCGGTCAGCCAGTTGCCGCGAGAAATACCAAAGCTTGGCGTCAGCTCAAAATTGTCTAGGAAGGTCCCGTTGGCGATCAGGCGGTTTTGACCACTGCCATTGGTGAAACCCTTGCGGCCATAGGTGGTCTCAAACGTTACTGTGCGCTTTTCGCCCGGTGCCATCGGCTTCTCAAACCGATAAAGGGTCACGTTATAGTTGGGCCAGGCCTTTTCAACCACCACGCCGGGGATGGACAAGCTTGCCCGCTCGACCGTCGCTTTATCGGGTAGCGCGGCAATCATGCGTGTCAGCGGGGCACCAGTTTGGTTTTCGATGACATAGCTGCCAGTCACATCGGCTTGGCGATCTTTAGGGCGCAAATTGACGGTGAGCTTTACGTCTGTGATCGTTGGGCCTGGCATCTCCTCATATTGGGCGAGCGCCTTCTCGGCATTAGCCAAATTTTCTTCGCTCGCAACGTTAGACTGATAGATGTTGAGCACATTGGTGTTGTAGAAGATCCAACCGCCTAGGCTGGCAAAGGCGATAACCGCGGAGGCCAATGCAAGCCCCGTCGCACCCATCATCCGCCGTGGGAAGCGGTTGATCCGAGGCATCAACCGTGTCTCCGCCCCGCGCCGCCACAGCCCATAAGAGAGGATCACCAAAACGACACAGAAGGCACCCCAATAGAGGTCAAACCAAGTCCTGCCGATCCAGAAGTGCGCCATGCCGTTGAAGGCACTTAAGGGCGTACCGGGGCTGCCGCCAAAATTATACAAATTGTGCTGGAAGCCCATGCTGGCCAAAGTGATGGAGGCAACCAAATAAACCAGCAGACAGCCCCAGCCGACATATTTGTTGGGCGAGAGCGCTTGGAAAAAGACGGCAAGAATGGCGAGCTGGAGGGCTGAGATCGTGCCAGGCACGATCCACCAGAGCAAATAGCCCATGAGTTCAAGGCCTGCATACCCCTTAAACAGCTGGACCCCCATCGCTGCCAGCATGCCAACAATATTCGTTGCCAATAGAACCAAAAAAATCGCCAAAACTTTTGGGAAGACAAAGGCCCAATCACTAACTGGCGTAGAATCGATGATCTCCGCCATGCGACGCTCGCGATCGCGCCAGACAAGGTCACCCGCATAAAAGCCGGCGATGATGATGGGGATGATTGAGAAAGAGCCTTGTAAGGCCACGACCATCAGGCGCGTGACCGGCTCAATCGCGGTGCCCCGTACTTCATCTGCATAGAGAAGGGCACCCATGGCATTAAAGAGTCCCAAGACCAACAGCACGAAAAAGGCTGGGCTGAGCATCACAGCTTTCACGTCAAAGGTGGTACGCGCCCAGAGCTGTGCCAAGCGGACTTGGCCGGTAAGGACTGGCGTAATGACGGGGGCTGTTGCCACAATCGGGGCCTCGACGGCCTTGCCCAGCTTCGCGTCTTTATCCGCCTTCACCCCTTTGCCGCCCGGGCGATAGATGAGGTACGACACGGCCAAGCAAGCCAAAGCGACGCCGAGCCAGATGGCTCGGTTTTGCAAAAATGTCCCGACCAGTTCTGGCAGGCGCGTATTGCGGTCTGCCGCCGTCCAATACTCGGTTTGGCGGAACAAAGCGTTGACCCCAGTCGGGTCAAAGAGGCCAGCAATGTCCTCGAGGTCTGGCTTGTCAAGCAGGATGCCTGCGGTCACCCAAGCAACAAGAATACCAATCAGACCCAGATAGGCACCCATCATGGAGCGGGTCGCCGTGGCAAAGGTAAACAACATTGCGCCAAATACGAACAGCATCGGCAAAGCAATGATGAAATAGGCAAAAGCATAATGGCTTAGGACTAGGGGACCCAATTTTTCTTGATCGAGCCATGGCATGAAAGAGCCGATCAAGATCGCCAGCGGCACCGACAAATAGCCCACTGCCGCCGCCAACCAAGCGCCGGCAAAGCGGCCATAAAGATAGGCCCCTTTACCCAATCGGGTCGCGCGCAGAATAGGGCCATAGCCGGTCTCGTCATCCCGGGTCACCGAATTGGCGACAAAAGCCGTGACGGCAAACAGCGCGAAAATGCCCATTACCATCATGGTTTGGTTGATCGCGAAGGGCGAATTGATATTCGTATTGCCAGTCCCACCGATCTGGATTTCATCCACGGTGACGGCCCCGAAAGTCAAAAGGAAGAAGAGGGTAAAGCTGACCCAGAGTACTGGGTTACGGAGTTGGTAGCCGAACTCAAAGCCAGCCACCGACAGGAATTGGCGCAAGGATTTCATGATTGATGTCCCAATCTCAAGCGGCAGCGCGCATAGCGGCTAGGGTTGAGAAATAGACGTCTTCCAGACCACCCTCGACGGCGACAAAGCCGGGCTCTGGCTCTTGGTCGGCCAAGACATGAATCACGGTCTCGCCGCCGAAGAGACGCGAGGAGATGACTTGCATCCGTGCTTGGTAATCGGCCAAAGCCGCGCGCCCGATTGTCTTACGCCATACGCGTCCCGACAGCGCGTGGGTTAGGTCTTTGGGCGCGCCCTCGGCCACAATCCGTCCACCCGCAAGAATGGCCATCGCCGGGCAAAGATCGGCGACATCTTCCACGATATGGGTAGAGAGGATCACCACCACCTCATCGCCAATCGCGGCGAGCAGATTCAAGAAGCGATTGCGCTCTTCGGGGTCGAGGCCTGCGGTTGGCTCGTCCACAATGATCAGTTTTGGGGCCCCGATGAGGGCTTGCGCGATACCAAAACGTTGCCGCATCCCGCCGGAAAAGCCCGCGATGGCCTTATTCCGCACTTGCCAAAGATTGACTTGGTTTAGGAGGCCTTCAACCACTTCCTTGCGCTCCTTAGCAGCCGCAAAGCCCTTAAGGATGGCCATATGGTTCAGCATGTCTTTGGCCGTCACACGCGGATAAACACCAAAGTCTTGTGGCAGATAGCCCAAGGTCTCGCGCAAAAGTTCAGGCTGTTGCAGCACATCAATCTTGCCAAACTCAATCGCGCCAGAGGTCGGCGTTTGCAGTGTGGCGATGGTGCGCATCAGGGTCGACTTACCTGCACCATTGGGTCCGAGCAGACCGTACATGCCAGCGGCAATCGTCAGATTGATGTTATCTAGCGCCTTTACGCCATTGCTATAAACATGCGTCAGGCCGGCAATCTTTAACATGTTAGTCCCCCATTTTGCCTGAGGGTAACGCGCGGGTTTCAGGGCGGCAATGCCCCCAGATAATTAAATTATCGTCATAAACCTCTAGGATTACGAGGGTTTTGCTCCCGCATTCGCCGCCATGGGTGGAAGAGTGTGGCCTAAACATAGAGTATTTCTTTGAACCCTAAGGCTGTAGGTGTCTAAAATTGACGTGCCCCAACAAATCTAACCAAACATCAAGCCGTTGACATAAATGTACTCATCGGCTGCGGCGGCGTTGCCGTTTTTCCGGGCGACATTGCTGTCGGAGATGGCGACGGGGTTGTCATTATACCTGCACATTTGGCGGAAGGACTGGCCGCGGAAGCGCGTAGAGGGATATCCGCGCGCAAACCGCGGCGAACACGCCATGTCAGCTTCCTGTTATCGTGATCCGCAGGCATTTCTACAAAAACACAAGTCAACACATTTCATTATTCATGAATTGTCCACGATTTATTGGTTAAGTTGATCCTGTGAGTGGCATCTCAGAAAATGCCGGTTACGCGGAGAAACCGGCTTAAATTAAAACAACGACGAATTATCGCCTGAATAGGGAACACCTATTTGACGCGAGACGGTTCGCCAAACTCAAGAATGCACCTGAATCGAGGGTGCGAAGGCCAAATTTGGTTGACGCCGTGATTGCAGACCTGATTGCAGTGTTCGTCTTAGAGGAGCGAAGAATATGAAGGAAGCTCATCCAACTAGCCCAGTAAAGCTTGATCGCTCTCGCTTTGCCCGTGCCGCTTTTGGATTGTCGGCTGCAACCTTGAGCGTTGCGGCGTTGCTTGCTGCTATGCCAGCCCATGCGCAAAGCCGTGCTGGCTATGCCAATGAATTCAGCCGTCCCTATGGCACCAATCCTGGCGACCAAAACCGCCCCTATGATCCCAGCACCCGCGATCTCAACGGCAAC
>VYLF01000127.1_pt1 | contig 56834 bp, 48 predicted proteins | sample 5114371 | NCBI WGS metagenome assembly VYLF01 (sample SAMN12291773, study PRJNA351875) | freshwater metagenome | isolation source: freshwater lake | place: USA: Michigan, Kent Lake | collected 2013-08-15 | reverse complement strand
CTCGCTCGCCGTAACCCTGCTGTAGGGAGCGAATCAAGACATTCATGGCAATGCGGTGTCGGTTGCTTTCCAAGGGTTCACCATCATCAAAAATTAAGTCTGTGGGGGGTGGGGTGGGTTCCCAGCAGTCCTCGAAATCTTCTTCTATCAGTGCCGGAGAGGTGGCAGTTTCGTCGCTTTTGGCAATCGTCATTTTTTCGGCCTCTCTAGGTGGGAGTATCCATATTTTTGCTGATTATTGATCCTATGTTACATCAGAATTTAGGAGTGAGGAGATAGATTTTAGGAGTTGAGAAAATTGTCTTCGCTTAACAATGATCAAAACTTTTCTTCTGGGTGCGTTACATTGGGCTAACACACCTGAATAATATCCTTAAGCTAACCAAAAAACTTGGCTTTATCTTTAACTAATTTTGTCCCGATTCCGGCGGCAATGACTTCAGAGAGAATGCTAATTAAACGATAGATAGCAACGGTGATAAGTACGTTAGCGGCAGGAAAATTTTCTGCGTCTAAAAGTGCGATCACTGTAGCTTCAAAAACTCCTAATCCCCCCGGCGCTCCGGGGACAACTAAACCCAATAACCAAGCAAAACTAAAGGTTCCTAAGAGGGGTAAAATCTGAGCGGGGGTAATCATTTTTAATACCATCCAAGCTAAAATAAAACCCGCACCGCGCCACAATAAAAATCCAGTTTCACCCAGGAGAGGTACAAGAGGATATTTAGTTAGATAAACAGGTTCTTGAGCAATCTTTTTCTTTTGGCTAAGGATTTTCAGAGGATAATTTAAAAATTTGGGATGAATGCCGATTAAAATTAATCCTAAAACTAATATCTGTATCCCTAGACTTGAGCTAGATTTCATCCAACCTAAACCACTACCAATAACTGCTATGGCTAAGGCTGCACACACCAGCAATAAAAGTTCTAATAAAACGCTTAAACTAGCGGTTCCCCAATCACTTCCTGCTTTATTAATTGCCACGATGCGAGCATAAAAGTGACCGATATTACCAGGTAGATATTTTCCTAAATTGGTAATCATATAGATGCCAATTCCTGCGGAGGTTTTAATCGGTTGTTGATAGCTTTTGAGTATCCATGTCCACACCCATCCTGCCCAAATTTGAGCGATAACGGTGGTTACAAGTGCCAAGAAAAGAAATAACCAGCCATGATTTTCAATTCTAACTGAGGTGACGTTATCCCAGTTATTTTTAAGGTTACTGAGAACAAAAAATAAGGTTCCCCCAATAATCAGCCAACGTAGAAAATTTTTCAGCATTTCGTTTTTTCCTTTATTCATTTTCTGGAGGAAACCAATCGATATCAAGGAGATTTTCTAAACTGTAGGGACATTGCCCAGGAAAACTAACTTGATTATCGGTTTTTTCTCTAACATAATTTAAGGCTTTCTGGTAAATACGAGGTAATTCTTGAGTGAGATAATTGCGGAGATTAGTAGTTAAATAATTGTCGATCTGGTTTTTGAAATTGACGATTTCTGAACGCCAATGAGAACGATTATATTCTCTTTCACTTGTCCAAAATTGTAATAATAAACAATCTCTAATAATTTGCTCTAATAAACTAGCAACACGAAACTTTTTTTCGTTTCCCAAATCTTCTAACTCCTCGATTAAATTGTCTAAATCTAAAGCGTCAAAATTTTTAGCCTTGAGCAGCTCTATAGTTTCTTCCAACCAGAGGGAATCATCAATTTCGTAGAGAGTTTTTAAGTCGGGAATAACAGTCATTATCATCTCCTTTATTCGTAAGGTGGTAGCCAATTAGGAGCGAGAAGTTCTTCTAAACTGTAGGGACAAGTATTAGGGAAAGTAACTTGATTTTTTGTCTTTTTTCTCACATAACGGATTGCCTTCTGATAAATATTATCAAATTCTTGTTCTAAATATTTCCGTAAACTTGCCGTTAGGTAGGTATTTAATTGATCTTGAAAATTTACCAGTTCTGATTCCCAATGACTTTGATTATATTCTCTTTCCCTTGTCCAAAATTGCAGTAACAAAGCATGACGAATAATTTGCTGTAAAAAACTAGCAACACGAAACTTTTTTTCGTTTCCAAAATCTTCTAACTCCTCGATTAAATTATCTAAATCTAAAGCGTCAAATCTTCTCGCTTTTAAGAGTTCGATGGTTTCTTCTAACCAGAGGTAATCATCAATTTCGTAGAGAGTTTTTAAGTCGGGAATAACAGTCATTATCATCTCCTTTATTCGTAAGGTGGTAGCCAATTAGGATCGAGAAGTTCTTCTAAACTGTAGGGACAAGTATTAGGGAAAGTAACTTGATTTTTTGTCTTTTTCCGCACAAAGAAAACTGCATCTTCATAAATGTTAGTTAATTCATTTTGTAAATAATTACGGAGATTGGTGGTTAAGCGTCTTTTTAGCTGAATTTGAAAGTTGACTATTTCTAACTCCCAGTGATCCTGATTATATGCTCTTGCCTCTGTCCAAAACTGTAGGAGTAAAAAATGTCTAATAATTTGCTCTAATAAACTGGCAACACGAAACTTTTTTTCGTTTCCCAAATCTTCTAACTCCTCGATTAAATTATCTAAATCTAAAGCGTCAAATCTTTTCGCTTTTAAGAGTTCGATAGTTTCTTCCAACCAGAGGGAATCATCAATCTCGTAGAGAGTTTTTAAGTCGGGAATAACAGTCATTATCATTTCCTTTATTCGTAAGGTGGTAGCCAATTAGGATCGAGAAGTTCTTCTAAACTGTAGGGACAAGTATCGGGAAAGTTGACTTTATTATCGGTTTTTTGACGAACATATCGCACGGACTCAAAGTAAATTTGCTCAAATTCCTGTTCTAGATATTTACGAAGATTTGTAGTTAAATAGCGCTTTAACTGATATTGAAAACTAACTATCTCTGCTTGCCAATGAGCTTGATTATATTTTCTTTCACTTGTCCAAAATTGTAATAATAAACAATGTCTAATAATTTGCTGTAAAAAACTAGCAACACGAAACTTTTTCTCGTTTCCCAAGTCTTCTAACTCCTCGATCAAGTTTTCTAAATCTAAAGCGTCAAATTTTTTCGCCTTGAGCAGTTCAATGGTTTCTTCTAACCAGAGAGAATCATCAATTTCGTAGAGAGTTTTTAAGTCGGGAATAACAGTCATTTTTTATCTCCTTTATTTGTAAGGTGGTAGCCAATTAGGAGCGAGCAGTTCTTCTAAACTGTAGGGACAAGTATCGGGAAAGTTGACTTTATTATCGGTTTTTTGACGAAGATAGCGAAGGGCTTTTTCATAAATAGTTGCCAAATTATGTTCTAGATAATTTCTTAAATTAGTCGTCAAATAAGTATTAAGTTCATCTTTAAAATTGATAATTTCTGAACGCCAATGAGCCTGATTATATTCTCTTTCACTTGTCCAAAATTGTAATAATAAACAATGTCTAATAATTTGCTGTAAAAAACTAGCAACACGAAACTTTTTCTCGTTTCCCAAGTCTTCTAACTCCTCGAGCAAGTTTTCTAAGTCTAGCGCTTCAAAATTTTTAGCCTTGAGCAGTTCGATAGTTTCTTCTAACCAGAGAGAATCATCAATTTCGTAGAGAGTTTTTAAGTCTAGAATAACAGTCATTTTTTATCTCCCCTAGAATTGGCAATAGTGACCAGTTAAACCGATCACTAAAGCTTTTTTACTGTTTATATACTAGATAATTTTAGCGGCGCGCAGACCGAAAAAGAGACCGAGGGCAATTCCGGTAAAAACGATCAGATAACCCGCCAAAGCAGCAACAGCTAACACAGACATGGTGAAAATCTCCCAAGTAATTTAATCTTTTTTAGCATTGTACCGTTATTCTTGCCCTTCCCCTTCCTCGTCTTCTATATCTTCCCCAAAGCGCTGCTGGGGGGGGATTGCGGCGACAATTGCCTCGATTACCTTGCCGACTGGAACAATTTCTAAGCCCACATCTTCGGGATAAACTTGACCTCTGGGGACAATCGCCCGTTTAAAGCCCAATTTAGCCGCTTCTTTTAATCTTAGTTCCATTTGCGACACTAGGCGCACTTGTCCGCCTAATCCCACTTCCCCGATTAAGACTGTGCGCGGATCCACGACTCGATCGCGAAAACTGGCAACAACAGCGATCGCAACTCCCAGATCCGCCGCCGGTTCTTCCACTCCCAACCCTCCTGCGGAGGCAACATAGGCATCTAATTTCGATAAAGGAATGCCGACGCGCTTTTCTAAAACGGCGAGAATTTGCTGTAATCGGTTGTATTCTATGCCCGTGGTCGATCTTCGCGGGGAAGCGTAGCTGGTGGGGCTAACTAATGCCTGTAACTCCACCACAATCGGGCGTGTACCTTCACAGGCTACCACCGTCGCCGTACCCGGGGAAAATTCGTCGCGATTGCCTAAAAACAATTCTGAGGGGTTTTCCACTTCCACCAAACCGTGGTCTACCATCTCGAAAATACCGATCTCATGGGTTGCCCCAAAACGGTTTTTCACGGATCTTAAGAGACGATGGGAGGCATAGCGATCGCCTTCAAAATATAACACCGTATCGACCAAATGTTCCAAAACTCGCGGACCGGCGATCGCTCCTTCTTTAGTAACATGACCGACAATCAATAAAGTAATATTCTCCCGTTTTGCCACCTGCATCAAGGCGGAGGTACATTCGCGAACTTGGGCGACAGATCCCGGCGCAGAAGTTAACGCCCCAAAATAAAGAGTTTGAATACTGTCAATTACCGCCACCTGTGGACGTAGAGATTCTAATTCTCGCAAAATTTCCTCTAAATCTGTTTCTGGCAGAACATAGAGATGATTATCGAGTTCTGAGGTTGATTCAGAGGCTTTTTTCTCCTTGCCATTGCCGTTATTTTCCGACTCCACGGCAACCACTCCCACCCCCAAACGGGCAGCCCGCAGTTTAATCTGTTGTCCCGATTCTTCAGCGGAAACGTAGAGGATGCGCGGTAATCTTTGGGCGAGTTGGTTGGTAACTTGCAGTAAAAGCGTCGATTTGCCGATACCCGGATCGCCGCCGATTAGTACAAGAGAACCGGGGACAATGCCACCACCGAGAACGCGATCGAATTCCCCGTAACCGGAGGGAAAACGTTCCTGTTCATACTGGGTAATTTCCGAGAAGCGAACCGAGATGCGCGGTTGGGGGTTGCGTTGCCCTTTGCCGTTATTTGGGCGACTATTTTGCCATCCTGGGCGATTTACCGCCGGATTATTGCCACCAGCTACCACTTGTTCTTCTAGCGTCCCGTAGGTGTCACAACTGGGGCATTTTCCCAACCATTGGGGAGATTCCGCCCCACAAGCACTACAGATATATATTGTTCGCGATTTCGCCATGTTTTTTAAGAAAAGTTGAAGAAAAGCGGTTTGGGGATCAATTCTCTTGTCAAATTTAATTAAGTATGATAGGGGGGAAGGAAGACCATAAAGTTATTGATAATTGCCATAAAAGAAATAAAATAGGAAATTTAGGCTTAATGATAACGGCAAAAGGATATTCTATAAACAGGAACGCTCGTTATTTAACTTTAAAATTCATCACACTATTTAACTAAGGAGTGTTAATTCAGTTGGAGAACCAGAAGGAAAAAATTCTCGTTGTTGATGATGAAGCCAGCATCCGTCGTATCTTAGAGACTCGTTTGTCGATGATTGGTTATGAAGTCGTCACCGCCGCCGACGGCGAGGAAGCTTTAGAAACCTTCCGCACCGCCGAACCCGATTTAGTGGTTTTGGATGTGATGATGCCGAAATTAGACGGTTACGGTGTCTGTCAGGAACTCCGCAAAGAATCGGATATTCCTATCATTATGTTAACGGCTTTGGGGGATGTGGCCGATCGAATTACCGGGCTAGAATTGGGCGCGGATGACTATGTAGTTAAACCTTTTTCTCCCAAAGAACTCGAAGCGCGGATTCGTTCGGTGTTGCGTCGGGTAGAGAAAAATGGCGCCCCGGGGATTCCCAGTTCCGGTGTGATTCATATCGGTTCAATTAAAATCGATACCAATAAACGCCAAGTTTATAAGGGGGATGAACGCATCCGTCTGACCGGTATGGAATTTAGTTTACTAGAATTATTGGTCAGTCGATCGGGAGAAGCTTTTTCGCGCTCGGAAATCCTTCAGGAAGTTTGGGGTTATACCCCCGAACGTCATGTGGATACGCGGGTGGTAGATGTGCATATTTCCCGTTTACGAGCCAAATTAGAGGATGATCCCAGCAATCCTGAGTTAATTCTCACCGCTAGAGGTACAGGCTATCTTTTTCAACGTATTCTAGAACCAGACGAGGAATAGTTCTCAGCTATGGCACAAGCTGATCCCAATCGTATTTTAAGACTGTTACCCCTGTTCGCCGGCATCGTCGGGGGTACGGTATTAATGTTTAATCGTTTTGCCACTGCCGATCTAACCCCATCGCAAGCGCGTTCCGATGTGATGGGAGTGATTTTGAGTGGGGTTTTAATTTTGGTGGGTTTAATCTGGCAAAGAGTTCAACCCCGCTTACCGGATGCTGTGGAATTAATCGGGCGCGAAGGCCTGGAATTTGCCCCAGATTTGCCAGAACCGGTTAAAATTGAGCTTGCTTGGGCTTCCCATTTACTTTTAACTAACACCGTGACAAAATCTCTGATCGTTTATTATCGGGGAGAAGTTTTATTACGTCGCGGTATCTTAAGCCAGAATTCTGAAGTTAAAGTTAGTAATATTATCAAAAGAGTTTTAGAAACCGGTAAAGCCGTTTATTTAGTTAATTTAAATTTATATCCCGCTAAAATCGAGTTTGACTATTTGCCAGAAAACACCCAAGGCTTAATCTGTCAACCCATCGGTAAGGAAGGGGTGTTAATTTTGGCGGCAAATGCGCCGCGCAGTTATACTAAACAAGATGAAATTTGGATCGAGGGAATTGCTGATAAATTAGCCAACACTTTCAGTCAGTTTTAGACGATTTCAGTAAGATTTAAGAATTTGGTTAAGATGAGAGTAAACAGTTAGCGATCGACCTGTAGCTACAGCAGTTATCTCAATGGTGAGATAGCTATACTTTGCCGGCGGCGATCGAAGCTTTTAAAAATCGTTAACTGATGCCAAGCTGAATATTTTCTGGAATTTTATTCCTCTCCGGAGACTTCCAATGACTCTGCCAGTGAATTATCTTCAATTTCTATCTCATCAATTGTATCATCAGTTAAGCCCAACTCTTTCTTGGCGAACACACGCCTTGCACGACGATCAAGAATTTTGATAATATTGGTTCTATCTTGTTTAATTGCATCAATGTCTTCTTTTTGTATCAACACCATATAGTATCTCGATACTTCCATCATTCGATAAGCATACTGAAAAGCGTCTCTAGTAAATTCACCAGTAGTCACAATCATAACTACGTCAGACCCTGTTACGAAGGTCATACCAACTTCTTTGGCTAATACTTCTACATCTACTCGCTTTGTATTTTTACACTGAATTTGCCAACGATGATAAACAAAGCGGTCTGATGCTGCCAGAACATCTACTTCACCCTGTCCAGTTTCATAGTCTCTTTTCCGCCATTTTGTGAATCTAAGACTGGTTAGACGAATCATCCAAATCGCCAGCAGTTCAAGAGCTTTACCTTTAATATGTTTATCGGGATTATCTAGGTCATTAACAACATCTTCAAAACTTCGATTTAGCTCGGTTTGGGAGATTTCTGTAATATCGGATATAGATTGTAATAATCTAGATAACAGTTCCATCTGTGATTTCTCGGTAAGCTTGACAAGATTAGGTTTCGCTCCTCGTCCACCAGTCGTTTTCTCAGTTGCAATTAAGCCGACTTTTACTAAAGGTTGAATAATATCCTGAACAAAAGATTTCGAGGGGAATCGTATTTTATAAACACTGGTGGCGTATCTGGTAATTTTATTCCACTCGGTTAGCTCAGTAATCGCCATCTGAAGCATAGCCAGTAAAAAATATTTTTGTTCGGAACTAAGAGTATAAAGCTCGTCAATATAGTCTTGATCCAGTTCCAATAGATCATAGACTCGATCCCAGTTAATCTCATAACTTTTCTCTAGGACTTTAGCTTCTTGTAACCATTGTCTCATGGTACTAACATAAGTGCAATTGGTCGAGAGTGAATACCCCATTTCTTGAAGTTCGTAAGCGATGATTTCTAGCTGGGGTTTATCTCCCCTGCTATTAATCGCTTCTATCGCTTTTATTAGGGACATTCCAGTTAGGTTAACAAGAATATGGCGAGCAAAAATTGAGAAAACTGTCTCAGTATCTTGTTGATTGTCTAATATTTCATTAGCGATATCCGTGAGTCGATACTGCCAATCATCACCATCAATTGATTCAACCAACTTATAAGCACGAAGGGAAAGAAATGTATTCATGGCAAGTTTGCCACGATTCTCTCCTTTCTGTAGATCGTTTTGGCTGGAATGGCCAGCATAATAACGTTTAGCAATCTCATCCTGAAGCACCCGACGATCAGGAAGACAATCAGAACAAAGTTGTACTAATTCAGATACTTGAAATTGCTTAGGAGAAAACTGGTCGCCGTAGGTAAATCTGATGATTTTTTTGTCTGTCATACTATCATCGCTGGCAGGAAACAAATCTAACTGAACAAAAGGTTTCTGAGTATCCATGGTCAAGCTTTTGTCAAGACAATCATTAGCCAGTTCTAAGGCTCGTGCTTTAAGAGTTTTTCTATCCTTTATAGGAGCTACGACTAAAGGAGCATCTTGTTCAAATCGAAACTGCGACGCTATCATATAATCTTCATTTAATTCAAACGCTAACCAACGACGCTCAAGGGTTTCAGCTACTCGTCCTGTCATGTTTGAACCAGCAAAAGGATCGAGAACTAAATCACCAGGCTCAGTACAGAGACTAATAACAAATTCGGGTAAAGCTTGCGGAAATCTAGCAGGATGGGGTTTCACCCCTTCTTCCTTACATCTTCTTTGATAGTAATCATTAGATGCCGTGTTAGAAGCAGATATAACATTTACTGGCTGCCCTAAATCATTCTCTAAAATCCAGTTGAACTCTCCCAGGACTGGACTACCTATAGACGCGCCTCTTTCCTGAATAGAATCAGTAATAATATTTGGGGGAATAGCTCCTCCTCGGTCATTCTGAAATTTAGTAGAAATATCATGTCCTGACGGGCGCAGTTTTGCCTCATAGCCATTTTTAATCAGGTTTTTCATTGCCTCGCTATAAGGGCGTAAAACTCTCTTGTTATTTGCTTTCGGGTGCGGCTCCTTCGATAACCACCAAACGGTATTGACAGCATCCTTGACTCGTTCCCTCCTGACTGTCACCCATTCTGCCGGGGTAGGAAGTTTGGCTGGATTATACCAAAAAAGTTCTTGGGCGAGAAAAAAACCTAGTCCACCTTCTAATCTCGGTTTACAAAGTTCTATAACTAACTCGAAATGATACAGAGAACGGACGGGAAAACCTTTAAGCCAACTACCACCAATATCTATAACTAGGGAGCCTTTGGGCTTGAGAATACGATAAAATTCACCAGCAAATATTTTAAACCATTCAACGTAATCATCAGCGTCCACATTGCCATACTCTTTTTTTCTTACTAAGGCAAAAGGTGGGGAAGTACAAATCAAATCGACACTCTCATCCGGCAACTCCCCCATCAGTGTCAGGCTATTACCCAAATAAGCGGAACCGAGCCGAGTCTCATAATAGGGATTTCGGCTGATTTTGATTAAACCATCGTACTCAGTAACAATTGGCACTACTTTGTTTTCTAGCTATTTTTCCTAACTTCTAGCCCTGGTTATCGGTCAGGGGTCGATGTTTCTCGACCAAATCGATCGCCTGGGTGACACTTTCGGGGAAAATTACCACTAAACCACCCTCAGAAACCGTGCTTAAAGCCTTCTCTAAAGCCTCCGTTTCATCGAGAATAACTTCCGGCCGCAAACTGGCATTTTCTTGGCTAATTCCCCTGAGAATTAAATCGGCCACTTCCCCCCGGCGGCGACCGCGAGTATCGTTATCTTCCTTAACAATAATTCGATCGAACATTTGGGCCGATAATTTCCCTAATAAAATTAAATCATCATCGCGTCGATCGCCAGGTCCGCCGACCACGCCGACCTTTTCCCCAGACCAATTGCCGACAAAACCGCCGACGGCTTCGTATCCGGCGGGATTATGGGCATAATCGATTAAAGCGTGATGGTGTCCCAAGTCAAACAGGTTCATCCTGCCGGGGGTCTGGGCCACGGAAGGTTTAAAAGTTCGCACCCCTTGGCGAATTAACTCGATATCGATACCCTGCACAAAAGTCGCTAAACAGGCGGCCAGGGCGTTAGCAATCATAAAAGGAGCCATTCCCTGCATAGTCACGGGAATATTAACCGCTTCCTCGATTCTCAGCGTCCATTCTCCCTCTAGAATCGACAGATAGCCATTCTCATAGATGGCGGCCATGCCACCGCGACGGATATGGTCGTGAATAATCGGGTTATCGGGACTCATGGAAAAATAAGCGACTCTTCCCTTGACTTTTTCGGCCATACTAGCGGTCAAGGGGTCATCGGCATTTAAAACCGCGTAACCCTCGGCGCTAACCACCTCGGCCACAACGCTTTTTACCTTCGCCATTTGTTCGATGGTGTCGATATCACCGATACCTAAATGGTCGGCGGCCACATTTAACACCACTCCCACATCGCATTGATTAAAAGCTAAACCCGATCGCAGGATACCACCCCGGGCCGTTTCTAACACGGCAATCTCGACCGTGGGCTCCTTCAAAATCATACTGGCGCTGTAGGGACCGGTGTTATCGCCCTTTTCTACCAGATAATCATCGATATATACGCCGTCCGTCGTGGTAAATCCGACTACTTTCCCCGTTTGTCGGCAAATATGAGAAATTAAGCGGCTAGTGGTGGTTTTGCCGTTAGTTCCCGTAATTGCCAGAATTGGCACGCGACTGGGAGTCCCGGGAGGGAATAACATATCGATAACTGGGGCGGCGATATTGCGAGGTAAACCGCGACTAGGGGCGACGTGCATCCGAAAACCGGGGGCGGCGTTGACTTCTACGATCACCCCGTCCACTTCTTTCAGGGGTTTGCGGATATCATCTGTCACCACATCGATACCGGCAATGTCCAAACCGATTAATTTTGCCACTCTTTGGGCGATCCAGACGTTTTCGGGGTGAATTTCGTCGGTACGATCCACGGCGATGCCGCCGGTGCTTAAATTAGCGGTGGCCCGCAGATAGGCGATCGCTCCTTGGGGTAAAATGCTGGTTAATTCATAGCCCTGTTTTCCTAGCACATTAAGGGCGGTTTTGTCAATAGTTATTTTAGTTAAAACGTTGGCATGACCGTCACCCCGGTTGGGATCCTGATTAGTAATTTCGATTAATTCTTCTATAGTTGAGCGCCCATCACCGACGACGTGAGCGGGGATCCGTTCGGCCACGGCGGCGACTTTGCCGTTTATGACTAAAATTCGGTGATCACTGCCTTTATAGTACCTTTCTACAATCACGCTGCGGGTTTTCGAGGCGGCACTGGCTAGATCATAGGCTTCCGCTGCTTCCTGCTGATTTTTAACATCGATGCTGATGCCCCGGCCGTGGTTGCCATCGAGGGGTTTAATCACGATGGGAAATCCTCCCACTTCCTCGATTGCCTCTGACAACTCATCCAAGTATTGAATCACCGTACCCCGGGGGACAGGAATTCCAGCATCCTTGAGGATAGTTTTCGTGCCTTCCTTGTCACAGGCCAACTCAACGGCTAAAATCCCCGAAAAACTGCTTAAAGTGGCTTGAATGCGCTTTTGGTGAACGCCATAGCCCAACTGCACCATGGAACGAGCGCTCAGGAGTAACCAAGGAATATTTCTAGCTTGTGCTTCTTTAACGATGGTTTCGGTACTCGGACCGAGGGCAGCATTATTGCATAAATCGCGTAAATCGGCTAAATCCTGGGCCAATTCTTCCTGAGGATAGGTTCCCGTATCGACAATTGATTGACACAAACGCACGGCAGCCCGACCCGCATAACGTCCCGCTTGCTCGTCAACGTACTCAAATACCACGTTATAGACTCCGGGGGTGGAGGTGGCTCTAGTGCGACCAAACCCGACGGGAGTTCCCGCCAGTTCCTGCAATTCTAGGGCGATATGTTCGATAATATGGCCCATATAAGTACCAGTGCGGACTCGTTCAAAGAAACCGCCGCGATAACCGGGGGAGCAGTAATGTTCGACTAAACTGGGCAGAACGTCGATTAATCCCTCGTAAAAGCCGGGGATTTCATTCGATGGCTTCTCTGCCAGATCTTCGAGATCCAGACGCATAACAATGAGCTTGTCGCGACGAATACTCCAGTAGTTGGGACCGCGCAGGGTTTGGGTTCTGAGAATTTTCATGATATAGCTGATGTTCGCTGTTGAGAAGCACAAAGAAGCCGTTGTTTATTGTCTGGTTTTCCGAGATTAGTAAACTGTTCATCGTGAACAGTTTTTCAGGAGTTTTTTTACCCCAATTTAGCGATCACTTGCTGTTTTTTGAGATGATAGCCATCACCGTAGGCAAGAATATGTACCCGCAGATTATGCAGACTCAGGGGTTCGTTAGCGGTGACGTGATGGTGGTTGGTGTGGGACATTGCCCTGGCATCAATTACCGTCACTGTACCGCAGCCGATTACCGTCATCGTGCCATCCCGTTCAAACATAGCGCAGGTATCCTCATCGATGCCAATTCCTAAACGTTCGGGATAACCGGAGATAGCGCTCATTAACCGAGCCATGCGGTTGCGATTGTGGAAGTGTTGATCGACAATGACTTCAGGAATGAGACCTAATCCCATGGCCATATCCACTAGGGCCCGATTGGGTGCTTCCCCGCTGCTGCCCCCAGCAATCATGTGATGACCCATAACGGCGGCCCCGGCGCTAGTTCCGGCCAGAGTCAGTTCTCCCTGTTGCACTCTTTGTCTGATCCTTTCCATCAGGGGGGTATCGGAGAGCAACCCGCATAAACGCAGCTGGTCGCCTCCGGTCATAAATACACCCGTACATTCTTCGATGTAGGCTTGAAATTGGGGGTCTTCTCCCTGTACACGATCGCGAATATCGATAACTTTGACGTATTTTGCCCCCATTTCCTCGAAAATCTTCTGATAGCGATCGCCGATTAAAACCGGTTCTCTGGAAGCGGAGGGAACAATAGCGATCACTGCTTCGCTACCCCCGGCGCGATTCCAAAAGGTGTGCAGTATCTCTTTACCGTGGACTTTATCCTCGGCACCACCAATGACTAAAATCGCCGTTTTGAGAGATATGGGGGTAGGATTTTCGTGGTGTTGGGTTTCTAGCTCGATGATCATGTCACTGAACGAATAGACATTTTTAGGGATGGAAGGTTTTTCGGGAAGATGGACAAGTATTTTAATGTTATTTTCCCTGAACGGTTGACGGAAAAAAATGCGGTTTAGGAATATTTTTCGGGACATCAAGCAATAGTAGAGGCGATTTTAGCAATTTTCTTCGATCCACTGGCAATGACGGACTGTTAGTTAACTTTAAGTCTAGGCTAGACTTCGATCACTCAAGCTAGAGCCAGAAAAACCCCTAGACAGTACAGCATAGTCTATCATGTTATCGAGATAGACTAGCGCCAAATTAGCAAGATTTTAACCGATCGAACCGTGACAAAATGATACATTAAACACTATCCCAGTCTAGGCCTTAATTTTCCCCGTGCAGTTTGACATTATCACTCTCTTTCCCGATTTTTTTACTTCACCGCTGCAGTCGGGGTTGTTGGCAAAAGCTCTCGAACGCGACATCGCTAGGGTAAATTTGGTCAATCTCCGGGATTTTGCCCACGATAAACACCGTCGTGTCGATGATGAACCCTACGGTGGTGGTGTGGGAATGTTATTAAAACCAGAGCCAATTTTTGAGGCGATCGAGTCTTTAGAAATTTTACCACCCCGGGAGATCGTGCTGATGACTCCCCAGGGGGAACCGCTCAATCAAGCTTTACTGAAAACTTGGGCCGGTAGTTATCGGCAGTTAATTCTCATCTGCGGGCATTATGAAGGGGTAGATGAGCGGGTTTGTGAGCATTTGGTGACTAGAGAGGTATCTTTAGGGGATTTTGTCCTAACTTGTGGGGAAATCCCTGCTTTAGCGATTATTAACGGGGTGACGCGGTTGTTACCCGGGACGGTAGGTAAGGCAGAATCGTTGAAATTGGAGAGTTTTGAGGCAGGTTTATTGGATTATCCCCAATATACCCGGCCGCCGGTCTTTCGCGGTTGGCAAGTGCCGCCGGTTTTGCGATCGGGTAATCATCAGGATATCGCTGATTGGCGCTATCAACAACAACTCGATCGCACTAAGGAACGTCGTCCAGATATCTGGCAAAAATGGCTAGAGGAACAGGATTAATCCCCAAAAATGCTGGCTCGCTGCCTACAATTTCAGGTGATTAAGGGCTAAATTCCTTTGTTGGAGAGCGAATTGATGGCTAGGCTCTAGTTTTAGGGTTTGGTTAAAAGAAACCACTGCTTCCGAGAAACATTTTAACTTGTAGAGACAACAACCCCGTTGATACCATGCCTCAGCCTTTTGGGATTGTAACTGTAAAGCCTTATTATAAGCGGCGACCGCTTCACTGAGTCGTTCTAATTCCCGTAAAGCTTCGCCTTTACTAAACCAGACATTAGCATCGGATTTAATGGACAGGGCTTGATTATAAGCCGCTATACCTTCCGCATAATGTTGCATCCGACATAAAATCATGCCCTTGTAATGCCATGCTTCCAGATAATCTGGCTGCAGTTGAATTGCCTTATCCCAAGATGCGATCGCTGCGCTGATTTGTCGTAAATTAGCTAAAGCGATGCCGCGATAAAACCAAGCCCGAGCATTATTAGTCTCTAATTGAATTACCTGATTAAAAGACCCTAAAGCTTCAGGAAAACGCCCTAATCGTTGCAAGGCCAGACCGCGATTATACCAAGCATTGACAAAATCGGGCTTTTTCCGCAGGGACTGCTGATACAATTGAACTGCTTCGAGATACTGCCCCAAATCGAGATGCGCGTTACCACGATAAAACAGTTCCTCTGCTGAAATTTCCGACACTAAAGCTTGTTGTTGACGCAATTGCAGTAACTCTTTTATGGCATCTAAAACTTCTGCTGCCGAGGGAAAGCGTTGGCGCCAGTCATAACGGGTCATTTTATCGATAATAACTGCTAGATCATCTCTAACATCGGCCTGATTGCGCCAAGCGATTTCTCCGGTTTCGGCATCTTCGGGAAATTGCGTCGGTTTGAGACCAGTCAAGGCTTGAATAGCGATGATTCCCACGGCATAGACATCGCTAGACAATCGCGGTTTATTTTGCGCCTGTTCACTAGGCATATAACCAGGGGTGCCAATCCCAATGGACACACTGGTCTGTTTTGCTTTTAGCCATTGAGTCCCCACTTGTTTGACTCCGCCAAAGTCGATTAAAACTAGCTTGCCCTCTTGGCGACGGATAATATTATGGGGTTTGATATCTCGGTGAATAATATTATTTTGATGGACAAAAGCGAGAACTTCCAAGATATCTTTTAATAACTGAATTACCTGATTCTCTTCTAAACGCTTACCCTTAGAGATTTCCTGACTAAGATCGTGACCATCGATAAATTCTTGAACGATATAAAAAGACTTATTTTCCTGAAAACTGGCGAAAAATTGCGGTATTTGAGGATGATGGCCGAGTTTTTCTAAAGCTCTGGCCTCACTCTCAAATAATCCTATAGTAACTTCGTTAACCACTTGGGTGATTAACTGTTTGACCACACATTGAGGACGGCCGGGGCGATAGTTATCTTGGGCTAAAAAAGTTTGACCGAAAGCCCCTTGACTTAGAGGTTTAATAACTTGGTAACGTCCCCCGATAATTAGTTTCATGGTAGCGGATTATCTTTACCCTAGGGCAGCTTGACGGGACGGTTAACAGCCAAAGGGGTTAACTTGCTCATGCCCATCTTGCCAGTTAATTGATATATTACATCAATTGTCGTCAGAAGCGGGTAACGCGACTCGAACGCGCGACATTCACCTTGGGAAGGTGACGTTCTACCACTGAACTATACCCGCAAAAGTCTCCCTAATCATAGCATTGACCCCCCCGCCAGAGCAACTGCCCTAGGCTGTTTTCCATCACCGCGCCAGTGCAATTTGTCGGCAAAACTGGCCTGGTGGGAATTTAACATTTTTTCCTGACAGGACAGTAGGGCCTTTTCTAGCTGTTGATCGGCATTTTTTCGGCTTTCTAGCGGCTTTTGTTGATAAACCCCCAAAATACTCCCCAAGCACGGCCAAGGGCAGGAAAACCGTGCTGGAGAACATTTTTTTGATCGCTTGCCTCAATCGCTGCTGCTGGTAAAATCCAGTAAACCCTCCCTCATAGCTGACTAGCGCAGGAAACTGCCCCCATTAGTCCCACTTGGGCATTAAGGACGATATGAACGGGAATATTGCTTAATAGCTCCGTCATCCGACCTTTAGCCCGAAAAGCCTTCATAAAGCTACCCTCGGTCATTAGGGGAAGATTTTTGGCCGCAATCCCTCCCGCTATGTATAATCCTCCGTAGGGAAGCAACTTGAGGGCTAAATTGCCCGCTTCCGCACCGTAGGCCTCGACAAAGATTTTCATGGTTTGATAACAAAGATGATCCGAGTCATCTTGGGCAAAACTGGCAATTTTAGCCGCTAAATCGACGGGTTTTTGCGGTTTACCCATTTCTTCTAACCAAGTGCGGTAAATTTCCGCCATGGCCGGCGAGGACTGACTATAGTTATTATCGTGGAGAAATCGATAGATAGAAGTGATTCCAGGGCCGGAAACCACTCGCTCCACCGAAATGCGCTCGATATTATAGAGTTCCAAGAGATAATTTAATAGTTGATATTCTAAACTCGATCGGGGGGCAAAATCGGCGTGGGAACCCTCACTACCAAACACCCGATATGTACCCTTCGAGACAGGGATCAAAAAACCCTCTCCTAACCCCGTTCCTGCACCGATAACCGCAATCGGGGCCTCTGGTACTGCTGGGGCCGACTGTAGATTGTGCAGCTCCTCTGGGGCTAATCCTAACACCCCATAACCGATCGCCGCAAAATCATTAATTAATTTTACTCGCTCAATCTGCAGCTCACGGCTTAGGCGATCGCCAGTTAGGAACCAACTTAAATTAGTCAATTCGGAACTATTGTTAACCACCGGACCGGCAATACCGAAACAAGCTTTTGTCACTGGGGGAATAGTGACTTGTCGGGCCAAAAACTGCTGGACGATCGGCACCAGATCGGGGTATTGTTCACTGGGATAAATTTCTTGATCGAGAGTAGTTAGCAGGGGTTGGGGACTATCCGATGAGTTTTGGCAATCCACTAAACGCAGGATTGTTTTAGTTCCCCCGATATCTCCCCCTAAAAGAATCGTCATGCTGGTTTTTCCCTTAGTTTGTCCCCATAATTATAGTTTTTTACCCCTTCTCCCCGGCAAATTTAAAGGCCACTAATTCTATACTATAGTGAAAGATGGTAATGCCTAAGCCCTAATTAAGGATTGATTAATCGTCGCTCCGGGGTTTGAATGGGGATTTGCTAGAGGACAGAAACGGGACTGAAAGACATTTTAGGTCTAACTGTAGCCTCAAGGCGATCGATAGGGCGGCAGAACCTATCACTGTCCCCATAACTTTTTAAGATAGACCAGAGAGGGAGAAATTAGCTTGGGTGTAGAACTTCGCAGTTACGTTTATCTTGACAATTTACAGCTTCAACACGCCGCTTACATCGGTACAGTCGCCCAAGGATTTTTACCCTTACCCGGGGATGCTTCCCTCTGGATTGAAATTTCCCCCGGCATCGAGATTAATCGCATCACCGATATTGCCCTCAAATCCGCCGTGGTTCGTCCGGGAGTTCTATTCGTAGAACGACTCTACGGACTCTTAGAACTCCATTCTAGCAGTCAGGGAGAGGTAAGGGCGGCCGGTCAGGCAATTTTGCAGTATTTAGGCGTTAGTCAGCGCGATTGTCTGAAACCGCAAATTGTCTCTAGCCAAATTATTCGCAACATTGACGCTTACCAAGCCCAATTAATTAACCGTAGTTCTCGGGGTATGATGTTAATGGCAGGACAGACTTTATATGTTCTAGAAGTGCAACCAGCCGCCTACGCTTCCCTGGCCGCTAATCAGGCCGAAAAAGCCGCTTTAATTAATATCCTACACGTTACTTCCGTGGGCAGTTTTGGCCGCTTATATTTAGGGGGAGAAGAACGAGATATTATCGCCGGTTCCAGGGCGGCAGTTTCAGCTTTAGAAAATATTCAAGGTCGAGCTTTTCCGGGTAGCGACAAAAAAGAATAGGCTAATAAGCTGTTGACTATCTAATAAGTAGTAGGACAAAATTAACTTCTTGGTTAGGATAGGCACTCATGCATGAGGCAAAAGGCAAGAGGTGGTTAGATATGTATAATTAGGGCTTGCTGAATAAATGTGAAATGTAGGCAAGGTAAGGGTTTTATGGCTTTTCTCGCGAAACAGGTGCAAGATTTTGAGAGAATCGTCGTTAAAAACCTTGCGTCTTCATCAGCCCGAGTCCTGTAGGGGCGAAGCATTCGGGCAATAACCTATCGGTGAAACCGGAGATTTTCTATCCGAATGCTTCGCCCGTACTTTTTGCCGCAAACCCTAATTAATTGTGTCTAGCTACTTACTAAATCCCGTTTAAAAGGTATAGGATAGTGGGGAGTGGGAAGAAGGGAGAGGAAGTTTGAGCATTTGTACTGAATAGCTTACAACAGCATTTCGCCCTATTGAGGAGATTCAAAAATTAGTTCGCTATTATTCAGTTTTTCAACGACTAACTTGCGATAGAGTGTCACCTGCCGGAGGATTTGGTCGGGATTATTTTTCTTGTTAGAAAACATGATCATTTTAATTGATTCAAATTCTATTCTTGTGATCACACCATCTTTGATCGCTCGTTCAATTGTAACTCGTAAATATTCTAATTCTTGGCTTTCCTCTGGGGTAATTTCTAGACTGTTAGGACGTTCTATTTTCATGATCGATCGATTGTTCTTACCTGCTAACTGATAACTGGATAATCACGGCTATTTTTTCACACTTTCACGATCGGTGGAGAGAGAGTTTCCTTCTGGTTAGAAACGGCCAGATTATTATTTTGGCCGTTATTTTGCGGCAATTGTCCAGAAGCTAAATTTTGCCCCTCTCCCGTAATCAAACGAGCGCCACGACCGCGGGTAAAATAATTCCAACCCCATTGCACCATCACCACTAATTTATTATCAAATTCGATCAGATAGTAAATATGGGCCCAAACCCAGACTAACCAAGCGATGAACCCGGAAAACTTGACAAATCCCAAATCAACCACGGCCGCATTTTGGCCGATCACTGCCAGACTACCTCGATCGATATAATGAAAAGGTTGAATAGTTTGCCCTTTTAGGCGAGAAATTAATAAATTGGCCAGATATTCGCCCTCCTGCATGGCCACGGGGGCAATTCCGGGTAAAGGTTTATCTCCCTGATGGGCAAAATTAGCCAGATCCCCGATCACAAAAATATTGGCATAACCAGCGATACTTAAATCCGGTTCGACGATTACCCGGCCGACGCGATCGAGATTTACCCCGGTTCTTTCGGCCAAAATTCGCCCCATTCTCGATGCTTTTACCCCTGCTGCCCATAAAATTGTCTCGGCGGCGATTTCTGTCGTCTTTTCTCCCTGACGGACGCTGACACAACCTTCAACAATATTGGTAACGATGCTGTTGGTTTGCACTGTCACCCCTAATTTTATGAGAGAAGCGGCAGCTTTAGCGGATAAATCGGGCGAATATGGGGGTAATACTCGATCCATCCCTTCTAAGAGCAAAATTTTCGCTTCTGTGGGGTTAATCTGGTGAAAATCAGACCTAAGCGCACCGTGGGCAATTTCAGCGATCGCTCCTGCTAATTCTACCCCCGTCGGTCCGCCACCGACAATAACAAAAGTTAATAAAGCTTGCCGCTTTTCGGCATCGATTTCTTTCTCGGCCTTCTCGAAAGCGAGATAGATGCGACGGCGCATTTCTACTGCGTCTTCAATGGTTTTTAACCCTGGAGCGTAGGGCTGCCATTGATCATTGCCAAAATAGTGATGACTGACTCCCGTGGCAATGACTAATTGATCGTAGGCGATCGGCGGGTGATCTTTCAAGATCACTTCTCCCTTAACTGGATCTATATCTATGGCATGATCGAGGAGAATATCTGTATTCTCATGGCCCCGTAGGATTAAGCGCAAAGGTGAGGAGATATCGGCCGGAGACAGCGCCCCAGTAGCGACTTGATAGAGGAGGGGCTGAAAAAGATGGAAATTTCGCTTATCGATGAGGGTAACATGAACGGGGGCGTTTTTTAGGGCTTTGGCCGTGTATAAACCCGCAAATCCGCCGCCTATGATAACAACTCTTGGCTGTTTTTCAGTCATTGCTTAACAATAATTCATAAATTTTCCCTAGTGTAGTCCGGATTGTCACAATTTAGCGGTGACAAGCGTTACCGAAAACAGCAGTCTTTACCCTAGAAAAAAATATAGATAAGCTGCCCGCGCATTTAAATTGCTTGTTGAGATGAGGCACTCTTGCACTCTTGCAAGAGTCAACAGAACGTAGGTTGGGTTGAAGCATGAAACCCAACGCCTGCTCATGTTACGCTACCGCTAACCCATCCTACAAATAATTGTGCCTCCCTACTTAAGCTGTTGACTATCTAAATTACTCGTTAAGATTGCAGGGGAGCAGGGAGAGGCAGTTTGAGCATTTGTACTAAAATTTCCAATACGGAGTTTAAATTCAGTACAGCTTACAGTGCTTATGCCCAGAATTTGACCTATATATGCTCGAAAAACTTGAAAAGACCGCTACGCCGTTTTACCTAAGTTTATGACCTGGGTTAACCAGGTGGGAACTTATATTCCGCGTTTCTGTTTCCGAGTACAAGCTCGGTTTACTACCACACGAATTGGTTATTTGCTCCCTTATCACAATCAAGCATAGATCAAAAAACTTGAAAGGCAGTCACCAACGTAGAAGCCCGATTTAGTTTTATCGTAGCATTTTTTTTTCTCAGAGGCAAGAGGGGCGATTCAGTGATCAGTGATCAGTGATCAGTGATCAGTTATCAGATTTGAGTTTTCAGTTTACTGTTTACCGACCACAGCCAAAAAGCCTGCCAACACCCGATCTTGTTGGCTCTGTGAAAGTCTGGGACTACAATAGAGAAAAGTGACAATTTTTGCCAGAGTGATCACCGAGGACTAATAAAGAATGACGGCTATCCTAGGGAAACCTGCCACACTTAACACTCCGATTCTGCACCGTCTTGCCAATGGTTTAACGATTATTGCCGAAAGTCAACCGGTAGAAGCGGTTAATCTCAATGTCTGGCTGCAGGTCGGCTCGGCCTTAGAATCGGATCAGATCAATGGGATGGCTCATTTTCTCGAACACATGGTTTTTAAGGGAACCCGTAACTTAGACAGTGGTGAATTTGAACGGGCGATCGAATCAAGGGGAGCGGTGACTAATGCCGCTACTAGCCAAGAATACACCCATTATTACATTACCACTGCCCCGCAGGACTTCGCCCATCTGGCCCCGCTGCAGCTAGAAGTGGTTTTAGAAGCTTTAATCCCTGATGAAGCTTTTGAGCGGGAAAGACAGGTTATTTTAGAAGAAATTCGTCGTTCTCAGGATAATCCCCGTCGTCGCACTTTTTATCGCACCATGGAGACCTGTTTTCAAGTTTTACCCTATCGTCGTCCGGTGTTGGGTCCGACGGCAGTGATTGAAAATCTTACTCCTCAACAAATGCGCGATTTTCATCAGACTTGGTATCGTCCCGAATGGATGACGGTGGCAGTGGTGGGTAATTTGCCTGTAGATGATTTAATGGCTATTGTGAGCGATTCTCTAGATACTTTAGGCAGTAAGGGCAATTCTGGGCTTATTTCCCATCCTATCGCCAATCTAAAGCCCGAAGCTCCCTTTAAAGAGATTATCCGTCAAGAATACGAGGATGAAAATTTGCAGCAGGCCCGCTTAATCCTATTTTGGAAAGTGCCGGGGTTGAGAGACTTAGAAAAAACCTATCCTCTCGATGTTTTAGCGGCTATTCTGGGTCAGGGCAAGGTATCGCGATTATTTCAGTCTCTGCGCCAAGAAAAGGGCTTAGTTTCCCAAATAACTGCCAGTAATATGTCCCAAGCAGTGCAAGGAGTGTTTTCCGTGTCGGCCCAATTAGCCTCGGAAAATATCGAGCAAGTGGAAAGGGAGGTAGTAGCACAGATTGGACAAATTCAACAGGAAGCTGTGACAGTTTCTGAACTGGAACGAGTCAAAACCCAAGTGGCCAATCGGTTTATTTTTAGCAATGAAAGACCGAGCGATCGAGCCAACCTTTACGGTTATTATCATACTCAGATCGGTGATTTACAACCGGCTTTTTGTTATCCCCAACACATTGAAGCCCTCACTTTAGAGGACATTCAAAATGCCTGTCAAGAGTATTTAAATCCCCACGCTTACGGTGTGGTGGTGGTAAGACCAATCAGTAATCAGTGAACAGTAATCAGTAATCAGTGAACAGTAATCAGTAATCAGGGATAAAGATGAAGATAAATAAATAACTAAATAACTAATTAACGGTTCTTCGTTACTTAGTATGGTTCGTAGTTCGCTCTAGATAAAAAATAATTGACAAAAATCGCCAAATGCCTTTCTATATAAGGGTTCCATCCCTTATAACCCCCGTCCATTGCATAACAAAAACCGAAGAACCTAATTAACTTACATCTGATAACTAAATAACTAATTAACTTAAAACTTACATCTGATAACTGATAACTGATAACTGATAACTGATAACCTATGTGGACTCAAATTGCCCGACATATTGCCCAAACCACGGAAAAACCCTTTGAAATTGAGAAAAGTCATCCCGTTAGTGGTGGCTGCATCAATCAGGGTTATGCCGTCACTGGCAATGGTTTAATTTATTTCGTTAAGATTAACCAAGCGAACCAAGAGGCCATGTTTGCCGCCGAAGCTTTAGGATTAAAGCAAATTCACGCTACCAAGACTATCAGGGTTCCGGAGCCAATTTGTTGGGGAATTGCCGAGAAATCTAGTTATTTAGTGCTAGAGTGGTTAGAATTCGGCGGTGGCAATAGCCAAAGCTGGGAAAAAATGGGGCAAAATTTAGCTCGTTTACATCAAGTTTCCCTATCCGATCGCTTTGGTTGGCAGTGTAATAATACCATTGGTTCTACTCCCCAGATTAATACCATTAGTAACAGTTGGGCGGATTTTTTCGCTCATCAGCGTATTGGCTATCAATTAAGACTTGCGAAGGAGCGCGGCGGCAATTTTCCCGACGAGGATCAAGTTATTCCCGCTATTAGCGAGATTTTGAGTCAGCATCAACCCCATCCCTCCCTCGTCCATGGTGATTTGTGGTCGGGAAATGCGGCCATTACCGTCGATGGGGAACCGGTAATTTTAGACCCGGCCACCTATTGGGGAGACCGGGAGGTAGATTTAGCCATGACGGAACTTTTTGGCGGTTTTCCGGCGGCTTTTTATCGGGGTTATAACGATGTTTTCCCCCTCGATGCTGGTTATCAACAGCGCAAAACTCTTTACAATCTCTACCACATTCTCAATCACTTTAATTTATTTGGTGGTGGTTACGCTTCCCAGGCCAATCGGATGTTACAGGAAATTCTTTAAGGGTTTTACTTGTGAATATTTACCGAGGATAAATTATGTCTATTCGAGAAACTACTGTGATGAAAACTCCAGAGACAAAAGTATGGACTGATGCAGAGTTTATGGCGTTACCTGACGATGGTAATCGTTACGAATTGGTCAAGGGAGAGTTAATTAATCTGGGTAATTCTGGGGCTTTCCACGGTTATATTGCCATTATTTTAAGTGCTGCTTTATTCGCTTTAGTAACATCTCGAAAACTAGGGATATTATTGGACTCCAGCACTGCTTTTACCATGAAAAATGGCAATAAACGTTCTCCCGATATAGCTTTTTTTGCTAAGGAACGTCTGCAAGGATTGGAAGAATTGCCGACGGGTTTTTTAGAAGGTGGTCCCGATTTAGTGGTAGAAATTCTCTCTCCTGGCAATACAGTGGCAGAAATCGAGGACAAAATTGCCGAGTATTTTGCCAATGGTACTCGTTTGCTCTGGGTTATCAGTCCAGGTCAACACTATGTTTTAGTTTATCGTTCCGGGTACGAACCGCAGCGATTATTGACATCAGCAGATTTTTTGGAGGGGGAAGATGTGGTTCCGGGGTTCACTTTTCCCGTGGCCGATTTGTTTCAAAAACTATCTTTTTGACTCTTTCTTCTCAACAAATCGGCTAATAAATCGGCACTGTCACTAATGGCTAGATGAGAAGCTTGTTGAGCCATGGCGGCCAATTTTTCGGGATTAGACCATAAATCGAGGACTAATTCGCTTAAAAACTGAGCAGTTAACTCATTTTGACGATAAAGATAAGCGGCTTGAGCTTCAGCGAAAACTTGGGCATTATAGAACTGATGGTCTTCGGCAGCAAAAGGATAGGGAATTAAAATCGAAGGCGTACAAGTGATCGCTAATTCTGTTAAAGTGCTGGCTCCAGAGCGACTGATAGCCAGATTAGCTCTTTGCCATAATCCCGCCATATTTTCGTAAAAAGGCCGGGAAAAATAGTTAGAATGGCGCAAACTATCCGCTTCGGGGTCGTTTTCTCCCGTGAGATGCAAGATATAAATGCCTTTTTCTAACCATTGGGGAGCGCTTTGCCGGACAAGTTGATTAAGAGCCACGGCCCCTTGAGAACCACCGGCAACGACAATTAAAAAAGCATCCTCTGGAATCGGTAAATCTAGGGACTGGGGAATGAGAAACTGCTCCCGTACAGGCGTACTAATCCAAGTGGTACGAGTGCCGGGTAAATAGCTGGCGGTTCCCTGAAAACCGAGGGCAACCGTATCGCACCAGCGACCGAGAACTTTAGTGACTTTGCCCGGTATGTAGTTAGATTCGTGTAGGATGACGGGAATATTGGCTAAACGAGCCGCTAAAATGGTCGGGCCCGCGATATAACCCCCGGTGGTAAAAACTGCCGCTATCTGACGTTTTTTGATTAAACTACGCACTTGCCAAATGGCCCGCAGTTGACTGAACAGAATCTTGAAAGTTTTTAACCCCAAACGGGTTTGAAATCCCTCAATGGGGATGGTGTGCAGGGGATAGGTTTTTGGAACTAAGGACTGTTCGAGACGGTCTGGAACTCCTAACCATTCAATCTCGTAATCCGGCAAGCGCTCGGCCAGGGCCAAAGCGGGAAATAAATGACCACCAGTACCACTAGCGGCAATCAATAGACGGGTTGGAGTGCGTGCCATAATTCGAGAGAGGGGAAATTCAGCCCTAGAATGAAATAATCTACCATAGTTATTGATCGATCCTTACACAAACTATCACTAATGCGTAACTTGAACACGATCCCCGATAAATTTTTTCGTCAATCCCTCAATTTTTCCCTATCGTTGCTGTTAGGTTTGGGGTTAACTTTCGCCCTCGCTACCGGTCTGCGGGCCGAAAAGCCAGAAACTGCCCCGGCTAATTTAAAAACCCTTATCTCTAAAATCGAAACGGCGGCTAACGAGCGAGATCTCAAGCAATTAATGGAGTTTTATAGTCCGAAATTTACTAACTCCGATGGCTTGACCTACGAAAAAACTAAAAAGGCTTTAACTCATTTTTGGGAACGTTATAACAATCTACAATACACCACTACTCTCGAATCTTGGAGTCGTTCCGGGGACAAGTTAACGGCCAATACAATTACTAAAATTACCGGGACGGGAAAGGTGCAGGGACGAATGGTGGGAATGAATGCTACGATTCGTTCTCGTCAACAATTTCAAGGGAATAAACTGGTTTATCAGGAGATTTTAAGCGAGAGAGTCGAGTTAAGCACTGGCAAAAATCCCCCCAGTGTTCAAGTGAGAATTCCGGAAAGGGTGAAAGTCGGTCAAGAATTTGATTTTGATGTGATTGTTCGCGAACCTTTGGGGGATGATTTATTGGCCGGAGCGGCGGTCGATGAGAAAGTAGATATTGAGCGTTATATTAATACAAAGCCTCTAGAATTGGAATTATTACAGTCCGGCGGTTTATTTAAGCGGGTAAAAGCGCCGGCAACACCGGAAAATCGTTGGTTATCGGCGATTTTAATCCAAGGAGATGGGATTGTTGTCGTTACTCAACGGGTTAAGGTAGAAAAGTAATTTTTATCTGGGTGTTGCGGCAAAAAGCTTGTTGGTGGGGTGTGGGGTGTAGGGTGTGGGGTGTAGGGTTTTATTCCCCCCGTTCACTCCAATGGCTGGCACTTTCAGGCAATTTAATCCTTATTTTTGCCGTTTTTGAACCCTCAAAAATTAATTATGCAAGAGGTTTAATAAATACTCTGATTAAGCATAGAGGTGGGAAACATCGCTCGTCCATACTTTAAATTTTGTTAAATTTACTTGACCAAAAGAAGTTGTTAGGGAAGCATCGACGGCATCTAAGCCGCGAGTCATTAAAATCCGCCCGATTCTGGGGGTGTTATGACGAGCATCAAAGGTGTACCATTGATGGTCTAAATAAACTTCAAACCAAGCACTAAAATCCATCGGTAGAGGTTGGGGAGAAATACCGATATCTCCGAGATAGCCGGAGGCATAACGGGCGGGAATATTTAGGCAACGGCAAAAAGTCAAAGCTAGATGGTTAAAATCGCGACAAACCCCCGTTCTTTCCCGATAGACATCATAGGCGGTTTTCGTCACCCGCGCGTATTCGTAACCAAAACGAATGTGACTATGAACCCAATCACAAACCGCTTGTACCCTTGCCCAACCGGGGGGAGTTTGTCCGAAAAGTTCCCAGGCAATTTCCGCAAGCAAATCCACTTCACAATAACGGCTACTCATTAGGTAGGGAAAAACTTGGGTTGGTAACTCTGCTAGAGAAATTTCTTGGGCATTCCAATTAACGATATCGGGTTTCCATTCATTCTCGATAACCGCTTCATTGTGAATGTGTATCTGTCCGGCGGGTAAAATTAGACGACTGGTTCGATTGCCGAAGCTATCTAAAAATTCTTCTATTTTTGTTGCCGGTTCCACCTGCAAATTTTCCGATTGTCTAACTTGATTTAAAATTGAGGGGTGTAGATAAAGTTTTAACAACATGACCACGGGTAAGGGGGCATCAAAGCCAAATTCATAACCAACACGGATTAACATTAGGACTCCTATCTAGGGCTTGCTGAATAAATGTGAAATGTAGGCAAGGTAAGGTTTTTGTGGCTTTTCTCGCTCCCACAGGTGCAAGATTTTGAGAGAATTGTGCTTCCAAACCTTGCGTCTTCATCGGCCCGCGTCCTGTAGGGGCGAAGCATTCGGGCAATAACCTATCGGTGAAACCGTAGATTTTCTATCCGAATGCTTCGCCCGTACTTTTTGCCGCAAACCCTATCTAGATAGCAATTTTGTCGGGATTTGTCGGGATGAAACGCCAATAATCGCCAGACTGAAAAAAGTTGGGACCGACTACTTAGTTAAAAGTTTGAGGAGAAAGTAATAGCCAAGCTGAAACCCGATAAGCTTTGTACAGAGTTACTTTTATTATAAACCGCCTCAACTAAAAGCTTTGTAACTTTGAAGACAAGCCATCGGGAGGATTAGCTCTATCGAAAAGAGTCTGGGGTGGATGGTTCGTCTAATAGACGGATTTCAATGGGGATGTAGGCCAGTTTAGCAAAAATCTTTTGTTGATGACTGACGGGCCACCATTCGTAAAGAAAAATTTCTAAAGGTCGCCAGAGGGCCACCCAACCACTAATTAATAATCCTTCTTCTAAGAAGTGAATAAATGTATCGGTGCCAAAACGACTAATTAATTCGCTGAGACTCAAACAAACAAAAAGAAAGGAGAGACCAATTAGCAAAGATATGCGTCCCTGTCGCCAAATTGTGCGTAATTTTCTTTGTTCTCCCTGTTGGCGATAGTCAAAATAATTATGTAAAGCTGAGGGTAACAGATGTCGGGCGGTATTCTGTTCGTTACTGGGAAGATAAAAGACTAATTTAAGGGGGGTATTTAGGGGGAATTCATCCACAGAGTTAATAATATAATTTTCGGCGTTATCGTCTAAATCTCTATCTAAAAATGGCGAAGGATCGAGAGAATTAAAGACTTGCTGTAACTGATTAAGTTTAATTTCAATTAAGTAAGTTCCTTCCTGCTCTCGATAATAGGATTGTAATTTATTTACCAGTCTAGACATTAGTTATTAAGGTTAAGCAAATGTGGTGAACTGACACAACTAAAATCTACTAAGTAGGTAGGCACAATTATTTGTAGGGCGTTGGGTTTCATGCTTCAACCCAACCTACGTTCATCTTATATTTAATTCCACCCACCCACTTAGAAGTTAATTCATCTTGCTCATACAGGCTAAGGATTGAGCTATCTCTGAGAATATTTTAGCTGTATCAGTCCCAGATCATTAATTTAATTTAGCGACCAAAACCAGCGTACCAAAAATAGGTAACCATGGGGATTACTGTGGCTAAAACCAGTAAAACTATCACCCAAATCGTGGCGCTTTTATCGTCAGTTTCTTCTGCGGTAGTAAAGGTACTTTCGATATTAATTGTCGCTACTTCCGGCGGTCCGGGATCCGCTTCTCCAGAAAGTACCGCCGTTAGACGACGACTAGCATCGAGTAAAGCTTGATTATATTTTCCCCCATCTTTGAGGGGAACTGCCATAGTTTCCGAGAGGATACTATCAGCAATAGCATCGGTTAATAGGGGTTTTGCTTCCTCCCCAACCCGAATAGCAGTTTTATTGGTTAAAGTATCAAGAACGATGATAGTTTGATTGGCACGATCTTCGGAGTTAGGATACCATTCTCTCAGGATATCATCGGCTAAATTGTCAATTTTTTGACCGTAATCCAAGCGCCGGACTACCACCATTCTCACTTCCTGGCCGGTTTTTTCGGCGAGGTTTTTCAGGTCTTTATTTAATTTTCCCTCGTTAGCAGCACTAATGGCCGCAACGGGATCGACTACATAAGTGGGCGCTCCGGGGCTTAAAATGGGGAGGTCATAGACTCCCATGGCAGCAGCAGGTGACAGGGAAACACCCAAGGCTACACAGCAGGAGAGAAGGAGAGAAGCTAATAATTTGAGCATATCGATTCGGTAAAATTCCTATAGAACATGATAGGGGAAAAGTTTACTGTTTTTTGAGTCGGGAGACAGGAGATGGGGAAGTGGGGAAGTGGGGTGATGGGGAAATTCAACTAATACCCTAAAACCCTAAAACCCTACAAACCTACAAACCCAACACCCAAACCCTTTTAACTGATAACTGATAACTGATTATGAGTGATTTTGAGGAACTAGAGTCTAAAAAACGGGAAAAAGCCCTAGAAATGCAGGCACATCGCGATAATTTGCTCTCGCGGGTGACAAGACTACTAATTGCTCAAGATATCCACTCGGCGATCGATCATACCCTAGAACTGCTCTGTCAATTTACCCAGAGCGCTCACTGTTACATTATTCAATATTCCACCTGTCGTCAGCAGTGGAGTATGGTTTATGAATACTGTCACCCCGACTATCCGCAGGTTATCCCGATTCGGGAACAATCACAAAATCTCTCAACGGAAACCTTTCCTTGGTTTTCTGAACAATTATTAAACGGTATTCCAGTTAAACTGAACTCTTTAGACGATTTACCCGCTACTGCTATCCCTGAAAGAGCTATTCTCGCTAATAGTTCTACTCCCTGTCTCTTAATCGTTCCCATGTGGGATAGTTGTGGGGTAACGGTGGGTTATCTGGGATTGGATGCAAGTGCAGAAAAGCAATGGACAAAGGAAGATGTCACCTTTGTCCGGTTGGTGGGAGAATTAATTGCGATCGCACAAAGTAGATATGAAGCGGAAAAAGGATTAAAAGAGGCTAAAGAAGCGGCAGTTAAGGCAAATAAAGCTAAAAGTGAGTTTCTAGCTAACATGAGCCATGAATTACGCACTCCTCTTAATGCTATCTTGGGTTTTACTCGCTTAATATCCCGGGATAGCAGCATCAGCAGTGAATATCGGCAATATTTGGAAATTGTCAATCGTAGCGGAGAACATTTATTAGAGTTAATCAACGATATTCTAGAAATGTCGAAGATAGAAGCGGGAAGAACGGTTTTTAATCCTAGTAATTTCGATTTATACGCTCTTTTAGATAATATTGCCGAAATGCTACGCCCACAAGCGCAGGCAAAAGCTTTAAGCTTAATTTTTGATCGCAGCTCCAATCTGCCTCAATATATATGTACTGATGAAAGTAAATTGCGACAGGTGTTAATCAATCTCTTGGGTAACGGATTGAAGTTTACTGAGTCGGGAGGGGTGACTCTCCGGGTAAAATTAGGGGAGAAAAGAGAAGATTATCAGCGATTGCTCTGGGAAATTGAAGATACAGGCCTAGGAATCGCTCCAGAGGAGATTTATAAGCTATTTCAACCCTTTAACCAAACGGAAACGGGACGAAAATCCCAACAGGGGACAGGATTGGGTTTACCTATCAGTAAAAAATTTGTTGAGTTGATGGGAGGTGCGATCGGAGTTAGTAGTATTCTGGGTCAAGGAAGTATTTTTAGTTTTGATATTCAGGTGGGTTTGGTGGGGGAAAATGAGATTAAAACCGAAACCAATAGGGCAAAAGTAATCGCTTTAGCAGAAAATCAGCCTAAATATCGCATATTAGTCGTCGATGATCGACCGGAAAGCCGTTTACTGTTACTGAAACTCCTGGCTACCCTAGGATTATCCGTGCAAGAGGCCGCTAATGGTCAAGAAGCGATCGCAATTTGGCAAGCATGGCAACCTCATCTTATCTGGATGGATATGAGAATGCCGGTGAAGGACGGTTACGAAGCAACTAGGGAAATTCGGCAGTTAGAGGCTGATAATCGCGGAAAAACGGTGATAATTGCCCTAACTGCCAGTGCTTTTGAAGAGGATCGCGCCTTGGTTATTGCCGCTGGTTGTGATGATTTCGTGCGTAAACCTTTCCGAGAGGAAGTTATCTGGCAAAAAATGAGCGAATATCTAGGATTAAAATATATTTATGCCGATAATGAGCCAAATCAACCCAATTATTCGCCAGTTTTCCTCGATTCCCTGCAATCGCTATTAAAATTAATCAGTCCCGTCTGGATTAGACAATTGCAACAAGCGGCGCGAGAATGTGATGATGAAAAAATTATCGCCCTAACCGCAGAAATTCCCGCCGATTATGCTACCCTTGCCCAAGGTTTACAACAGTTAGCCGGAGAATTTTCCTTTGATGCGATCGAAACCATAATTAGAGATTTAAACATATCTTAAGAGAGTATTTTATCTAGATCTCAAAAACGTGATATTCTAAAGGCATAAATCCCTAAATATGACAATTTTAAAGGATGAAACTGTTAAAAATGCTTATCGGTACTTGGTTAATACTACCGATTTTTTCCGTTCATGCTCAAGTCCCCTCGCTGCCCCCAATTAAGCAAAATTCCCCCAATCTTGGTGATCTACCCAATGATCCCACCCAGCAGAAAAATTGGCTTTGTACCCAAGGAGATCAACGCATTGCCGTGGCTGCTAAAGAAGAGAAAGGTTGGAAAGAATTAATTGAAAAACAAGGTTGGCAATGTCGTGAGGGAAATACCGACATACCCGATAAAACTCTCGGCTTTTCCTGTCAACCAGAACAAACCCTCGGACTCTTGACAGTTTACTGGTTAAATGGTAGTAATGGTCAACAACAATTAAGCCAATGGCGAGATAAATTAGCAGCACAACAGGGGATGGTTTGTACCATTAATAACGTGCAGTTATTCGATACTCAAGAAAATATACCCAACCCATCAAAACCATGATTAAATTAGCAATTTTGCCTCAATCTATCCTCCTAGGTATCAGTTTACTATTAAATAATTCTCTGCCCTTACTTGCCCAATCTACACCCCTGAGCGTGGATAATTTAAGGAATACCGTCTATAACATTCCCAATCGGGGTTCCGTAATTGTCAGCGATGGTATTTTTCAATCCAATGAGGGACAGATTTTAGGAGTGCAAGTCAGTCGAGAAGCTTTGATGGGGGACTATAATAATGATCAAAGGAATGATGGTATTGTCGTGTTAAGAGTGATTACCAGAGATCAACAGCAATTACATTATTTAGCCCTAGTGATTGATAATAACGGTACTGCCACTAACACCGATACTGTCCTGTTAGCCGATCGAGTAATTGTCGATAATCTTAGTGCTAAAGATGGTATGATCACCGTCAATATGAGAAGATTTCTCCCCCGGGATCCTTCCTGTTGTCCGTCGGGAGTCATTACCCAACAATTTGCGATTAATTCTAGTATTAATCAATTGACTTTACTGAGTACCAACGAAAGTCAACCCACCACACCAAATGTGCAGGTAGTACCCGCTTCTCCCCTGAGAATTAATAATAGTAATCTCCCCTTTCAACCTCCCGCTGGGGCCATCCAAATCCGCTTTTAACCTTATTTTTGGTGCGTTACGCTATGCTAACGCACCCTACCTTTTTGTTTGAGAAAAAATGACCTACAAATATCCCATCCAACGCTGGTATATTGCCGCGACTAATCCCGAAAAAATCGCGGGGTTAGCGCGAGAAATGGGACTATCATCCTTATTAGCAACTATCTTAATTAATCGCGGCATTGATACCCCCGAATTAGCTAAAACTTATATATATCCTGAAGCGGATACCTTACCCTCTCCCCTGGGAGAATTTCCCGACTTAGAAAAAAGCGTCAATTTATTAGTAAAAGCGATCGCTAGGGGCGATAAAATTGCTATCTGTGGGGACTACGATGCCGATGGCATGACCAGTACATCTTTACTGTTAAGAGCCTTGAGACATCTCGGCGCTAGAGTAAATCATGCCATACCCAGTCGCATGAAAGAGGGATACGGAATTAATCAGCGCATTGTCGAAGAATTTGCCGAATCGGGAGTCGGATTGATTATCACCGTTGATAATGGTATTTCCGCTCACGAACCGATCGCCCTAGCGATAGAATTAGGATTAAAAGTTATTATCACCGATCATCACGATCTGCCGCCAATTTTACCAAATGCCTCCGCTATTCTCAACCCGAAATTATTAACCCCGAACTCTCCCTATCAGGGATTAGCGGGGGTGGGAGTCGCCTATATTTTAGCGGTGACAACTGCCCAAAAAATGGGTAAATTACAGGGATTAACCGAGTCATTATTAGCATTATTTACCCTAGGCACTATAGCAGATTTAGCTCCATTAATTGGGGTAAATCGTCGCTGGTTAAAACGGGGTTTAAGAAAATTGCCCAAATCTCAATTAGTCGGGATTCAATCCCTGATGCAAATAGCGGGAATTAGCGAGGAACAAAAGCAATTACAACCGGATGATATTGGCTTTAAATTGGGACCGAGAATTAATGCCATTGGTAGAATTGGTGATCCCCAGATAGTTATTGAATTATTAACCACCGATGAGGCGGGAATTGCCTTAGAAAGAGCGATGCAGTGCGAACAAATTAATCGTAACCGTCAAGAATTGTGCGAAAAAATTGAAGAAGAAGCGATTAAATTAGTGGAAGAAACGCCGATTCTTTGGCAAAAAGATCGAGTTTTAGTCGTGGTAGAAAAAGATTGGCATCATGGGGTAATTGGTATTGTAGCTTCCCGTTTAGTGGAACGCTACGGAGTGCCGGTTTTTATTGGTACTTATGAGGAAGAAGATGCTAGTAAAATTCGCGGTTCTGCCAGAGGAATTGAAGAATTTCACGTTTTTGAAGCCCTGCAATTTTGCCAAGATTTACTAGGAAAATTTGGCGGTCATAAAATGGCGGGGGGTTTTAGTTTACCCACAGCTAATTTACTAGCATTTAAACAAAGATTAAGTCAATTTTCTCACAAAATTTTACAAATAGAACAATTAAAACCTTTAATTAAAATTGATACTATCCTCGACTTTAAACAAATAAACCTGCAACTTTTTCAACAAATTGATAGTTTACAACCCTGGGGAATTGGCAATGAATTACCCGTTTTTTGGACTCCTAACGTGCGAGTAGTGGAACAGAAAACTATCGGAAAAAATCATTTAAAATTATTGCTGGCTCAAAGCGATAATACCAGAATTAAAGCCCTAGCTTGGCGTTGGGGCGAATATTGTCCTTTACCAACGCGTTTAGATATTGCCTATAAACTCAAAGAAAATACTTGGAATGGTAATAAAACCATAGAAATTGAATTAGTGGGAGTGCGATTACCCCAAGAAAATAATAATATTAAAAAAGCAATTTTTATGCACGCCGAAAAAATGTATCAATGTAGTTTTTGGGGTGATTTAAACGAGATTCGCATCAAAAATGAACAGGGCGAGATTTTAGTCGTGCAGAAAGGGCAGCGCATTGGTTTATTAGGCAAAAATCGGCAACAAGCTAGAGAAGTCAACGTGACTGAACCCCGTTTTTATACTTTAATTAAAGTTGCCATCAAAGCTTTGGCTATCTAAGTAGCTGGTTATAATTAAATTAAAAATCGATTTTAGGTTCGATCCCCCCTGCCCCCCTTAATAAGGTAGGGTTGATTCATGAATCAACCCTACCCTTGATAACGGGGGTGTCTGATAATTTTTAACGCCTACCTACTTAGCAAAACCTCCAAAAAAAGCGCCTTGACGATGAACCAAACCATAGTGATCAAAATCGGTACTTCCAGTTTGACCGATAATCAAACCGGCCAATTATCCCTATCCACGATCGCCGCTTTAGTGGAAGTCCTCACCCGGTTGCGCGCTGCCGGTCATCGGGTGGTATTAGTATCTTCCGGGGCCGTGGGGGTGGGCTGCCGTCGTCTGGGAATACAGGAAAGACCGAAAAAAATCGCCCTCAAACAAGCGATCGCCGCCGTCGGTCAAGGTCGTCTGATGCGGATCTATGATGACCTCTTTACCAGTCTTGGTCAACCGATCGCCCAAATTTTGCTGACCCGTCCCGAATTGATGGAACGCACCTGTTATGTCAACGCCTATAATACTTTTCAGGCTTTGTTTGAATTAGGGGTGATTGCCATTGTCAACGAAAATGATACGGTGGCGATCGATGAGTTAAAATTCGGCGATAATGACACTTTATCAGCCCTTGTAGCCAGTTTAATCGAGGCTGACTGGTTATTTATCCTCACCGATGTGGATCGCCTCTACAGTGCCGATCCGCGGCTATTTCCCGAAGCGGCGGCTATTGCCCGAGTTAGTCCCGCGGAATTAGCGCAACTATCGATCGATGCCGGTAGTAGTGGCAGTCAGTGGGGGACCGGGGGTATGGCGACTAAATTGGCGGCGGCCCGGATTGCCACCAGCGCCGGGGTAGAAATGGCGATTACTAGGGGACGGCAGCCTGGTAATATCTTAAAAATTATGGCAGGAGAGGCGATCGGAACCCGTTTTGAGGCCCAAAAACGCAGTGATAACGCCCGCAAACGCTGGATCGCCTACGGACTAATGCCCATGGGTAAAATCTATCTCGATGCTGGGGCGATTCAAGCCATTTGTCAGGGGGGAAAATCTCTGCTCGCGGCCGGGATCACCAAAGTGGAGGGGGAATTTAGCGCCTCGGAATCGGTGCAATTGTGCGATCAAGAGGGCCGGGAAGTGGCCCGGGGAATTGTTAATTATAGTAGTGAGGAGATCGATCGAGTTAAAGGTCAACATTCCGAGCGTATTGCCAGTTTCTTAGGTTATATGGCCGCAGAAACCATCATTCATCGGGATAATCTCGTCATTTTGAGTGCCTCGTCCACCACCTCGACTAATCAGGGATAATTCCGCCACCCAGCGCCGGTCCAGCCAATGCCTTAAATGTAAAGAAATGTCTCAAAAAAACAACAAATTGTTAGACAAGCAAGAGAGTTAGACTAGGGATGTCCCCCGAAGTTCAACCCTGTGAGATTATAAATAAAGCGAAACTCAAAAATGTCTTTATTGCTGTTGGGAGAAACTTAATAATGCGAGACGCGGTAACTAGCCTGATTAGAAAATACGATGTCACTGGACGTTATCTCGATCGAGATGCGATCGATAATCTTAAACAATATTTCGCCTCGGGAACTGCCCGTCTAGCTGCCGCCGCCCTCATTAACGCTAATTCGGCGGCGCTCGTGCGTGGGGCGGCGATTCGTCTATTTGAAGAAGTTCCCGAATTGATCCGCGCCGGGGGTAATGCCTACACCACCCGTCGTTATTCTGCCTGTCTGCGGGATATGGATTACTATCTCCGCTATGCCAGTTATGCGCTGGTGGCTGCTGATACTAATGTTCTAGATGAACGGGTACTGCAAGGACTGCGGGAAACCTATAATTCCCTCGGTGTTCCCATCGGTCCGACGGTGCGCGGTATCCAAATCATGAGCGAAATGATTCAAACCATGGCTACTGAGGCGGGTATTGCCGACACCTCTTTGATCGCTGAACCCTTTGATCATCTCACTCGCGAATTAAGCGAAGTGTCTATATAATGCAGTTGTCAGTTATCGCTTATCGGTTTTGTCCGTTCAATTTTTGATGGAACTAACCCGCATCAGTACCCACTCTCAGCCTAGGGGAGTGGGGAAGGTGCAGCAAGGGGAACAGTTGATTAAAACATTGTCCAGCTTTCTTTGACCCATGACTCTCCCCTCGGATTTTCCCCTAGAACCACCGGCTACCAATAAAGATCCCCATCGTGATTATCGCGGACTCGATCGCGATAAACTCACCCCCATGTACCAGCATTATGTGGAGGTAAAAGAAACCTATCCCAATGCTCTTTTACTCTATCGTGTGGGCGATTTTTTCGAGTGTTTCTTTCAGGATGCGGTGATTATCTCCAGAGAATTAGAATTAGTTCTCACCAGCAAGGAAGGGGGTAAAGGTATTGGGAGAGTCGCCATGACCGGAGTTCCCCACCACGCCCTAGAGCGTTATAGTCGTTTATTGGTGGAAAAAGGCTATGCAGTGGCGATTTGTGACCAAGTAGAGGATTCAACGGAAGCAGCCGCCGAAAAACGGCTCGTAGAACGCGCTATCACCAAACTGCTCACCCCCGGAACCCTCACCGATGAGGGAATGTTAAACGCAAAAAAGAATAATTTTCTAGCTGCTGTGGTGATTACCGGAGAAAATTGGGGATTAGCCTATGCAGACATCTCCACCGGAGAATTCTACACCACCCAAGCCAGCGATTTAACGGCTTTAAGCCTAGAATTAAGCCGTTTACAGCCCTCAGAAATCCTTTTTCCCATCAATGCCCCCGATTTAAACCGTATTTTGCGCCCCGGGGAAAAATCCGACCATCTCCCCCCCTGTTTACCCGATAGTTTTTGTTATTCTCTCCGTCCCCAAACTATCTTTACTCTCACAGAGGCGAAAAATCGTCTCCTAATCACCTATAAAATGCGTTCCCTAGAGGGTATGGGCTGCGAACATTTGCCCCTCGCTATTCGCGCAGCCGGAGGCCTCTTAGAATACATTGAAGATACCCAAAAAGCCAATCAAGTCCCCCTACAACCTTTAAAAACCTACTCTATCTCCGAATTTTTGATTTTAGATGGGCAAACCCGTCGCAACCTTGAAATTACCCAAACGGTGCGCGATGGTAGCTTCTATGGTTCTCTATTATGGGCGATCGATCGTACCTGTACAGCCATGGGTAGTCGGGCCTTACGTCGTTGGTTATTGCAACCTCTCTTAGATTCTCGCGGTATTCGCGCCCGTCAAGATACTATCCAAGAGTTAAAGGATAATCCCGCCCTGCGCCAAGATATTCGGCAAAAATTAAGGGAAATCTACGATATAGAACGTTTAAGCGGTCGCGTTGGCGCAGGAACGGCTAACGCCCGCGATTTACTTTCCCTAGCGGCATCTTTAGTCAAATTAGCCGATTTAGCGGCTTTGGTTGCTTCGGGAAATTCGCCCTATTTGAAAGCTTTACAGCAAATTCCCGCCGATTTAGAAAAATTAGGCCAGCAGGTGATAGCCCATCTGGTGGAATCTCCTCCGCTGCATCTGAAGGAAGGGGGGGTGATTCGTGAGGGAATTGATGCCCAATTGGATGCCCTCCGGCGCGACTATCAGGAAGTAATCGATTGGTTTAAGAATCTGGAGACGACAGAGAAAGAAAGAACGGGTATTAGTAATCTTAAGGTTAGTTATAACAAAACTTTCGGTTATTATATCAGTTTACCCCGCAGTAAAGCTGATTTCGCCCCAAAAGATTATGTGCGTAAGCAAACTTTAGTCAATGAGGAACGTTATATCACCACCGAGTTAAAGGAGAAAGAAAATATAATTCTGACGGCAGTAGATGAATTAAATAAGTTAGAATACGAGATTTTTAGCGATTTACGCCGTCAAGTGGCCGAATTTTCCCCAGAAATTCGGGAAGTTGCCACAAAAGTCGCCGCTTTGGATGTGTTGGCAGCATTGGCAGAAATCGCCGTTTATCAGGGATATTGTCGCCCAGAAATCGCCGATGGTCGTCTTATCGATATTAAAGATGGTCGTCATCCCGTGGTGGAACAATCCCTTGGGGCCGGCTTTTTTGTGCCGAATTCGATTAATTTGGGCAATCAGGAAGGTTTGGAATACCCCGACTTGATTATTCTCACCGGTCCCAATGCTAGTGGCAAAAGTTGTTATCTGCGACAGGTGGGATTAATTCAATTGTTGGCCCAAACTGGTAGTTTTGTCCCGGCAAAGTCGGCCAAAATCTCCATCTGCGATCGCATTTTCACCCGGGTGGGGGCTGTGGATGACCTCGCTACCGGCCAATCCACCTTTATGGTGGAAATGAACGAAACCGCCAATATTCTCAATCACGCCACAGACAGATCATTAGTATTACTAGACGAAATTGGCCGGGGGACAGCCACTTTTGACGGTTTATCCATAGCTTGGTCTGTGGCGGAGTATTTAGCCACGGTACTGCAATCGCGGACGATTTTCGCCACTCACTACCACGAACTGAATGAATTAGCCTCAATTTTAGAGAATGTGGCCAATTATCAGGTAACAGTCAAAGAATTACCCCATGAGATAGTATTTTTGCACCAAGTACGACCGGGAGGCGCGGATAAATCCTACGGTATCGAAGCGGGAAGATTAGCCGGTTTACCAACTTCTGTGATCGATCGTGCCATGCAGGTGATGGGTCAAATCGAAAAACATAGTAAAATTGCGATCGGTTTGCGTCAAGGAATTAAGAAAATTAAACCGGTTAAGTCGGATAATTCCCCCTCTCTGCAGCAGTTAGATATTTTTGATGACAGTAAGTAGTCGTGGAAAGCTCAACTTTGTCTCCTTTGTGTCTCTGTGGTTCACAAAAAGGCTGCATCTCGATTTTCCAGAAACACCGACAATCAGCAATTATCAGTGATACTAAATCCGTTGAGTATAGGCTACTTATGAGAAGAGGCAAAAGGCAAGAGGCAAAAAGCAACAGGAGGAATAAATAATCAGTCTTTAATAACAGGATTTGGTATGACCCTTAAACTGGGACAAATATATCAACAATTGCGTGTAAGCATCCCACCGAAAAACTAATGCGCGGGGGGTTTGGGGGCGGCGCCACGCACCCAACGGGGGGTTTGGGGGGTTCTACCCCCCAAAAGCTTGGATTGAGGAAAAAAATCGAAAGTAACGCCCGATTTTAGAAGAGAGTTTTCCCCTTAAAAATCTTCCTTTTTCAACACTATTAAAACTGTAAAAACTTTTTAACTTGTGTCCAAAGATTGGTAAAAGACTCTTTCATTTCCTCCTTAATTTTCCAGCGTTTAAATGCCTCTTCGTAGGCAATTCCTTGATTTTGAAAAGTTTTCCAAGCGGAGAGAGAAAGAGGTAAACCCATCAGCAAAAGCAGATAAATTGCCCAAGAAATTGTTCCCGCACTAATTAAATTAATGATAATAAAAAAACTATTAATAATCAGATAGCGAACGGTTTTATTTTTTAGCTCCTCGCGACGAAAGCGATCGAATTCTTGCCGTTTATAACTGACCATTTTTGACTCTTGCCAGTCCTTTTCCGCCGCTTCTAAGTCTTTAATTTCAATAGCTAAATCGTCAGCAATTTCTAACAACTGTTGACGGGTAATTTCTCCCTTATCCCCTTGACGGGAGATAGCCAAATAGAGAATTTCCTGCACATCCTCTTGACTGTAGGATTGGGGAGGGAAAAAATCGGGGTTTGGCATAGCGATAGAGAAAGAAATAGGTTCCTTCTCTATTATGGGCGATCGATTTAGCGATTGACAGTTAGACGAGACAGGGAGTTTTTAGCTGATTCATCCATGCTTCTAAATCCTGCAAAGAGCGATCGGCATATTGACCGTAACGTTCCCGTTTATTGCGGATTTTTCTGGTAAAATTCGGCAAAATGCCAAAATTTGGCGGCATCGGTTGAAAATGTTTCGGTTCGGCACTGCTGATAAACTCAAATAATGACCCCATCATCGTTGTGGTTGGCAATGTCACCGTTTCTAATCCTAAAGCTAAACGAGCGGCATTAGTTCCCGCTAACCATCCCCCAGCAGCCGCGGCCGTATAGCCTTCCGTGCCGATTAACTGTCCTGCCGCTAATAGCGTCGGTCGCGATTTAAACTGGAGACTGGAGGATAATAACTGGGGAGAATTGATAAAGGTGTTTTTGTGCATCACCCCCATGCGGACAAATTCGGCCTTTTCTAACCCCGGAATCAGACGGAAAACCCGTGTTTGTTCACCCCATTTTAAATTAGTTTGAAATCCCACCATATTCCACAATTGGCCCGCTTTATCTTCCATTCGCAACTGTATAACTGCGTAGGGACGTTGATCTGGATATCTGGGATCCGCTAATCCCACCGGTTTCAGGGGACCAAAACGCATGGTATCTTCTCCCCGACTGGCTAATTCTTCGATTGGCAGACAAGCCTCGAAAAATTTGGCATTTTCTCGCTCAAAATCCTTTAATTCTGCTTGTTCTGCCTGTTTTAACTCTTGCCAGAAATGCAGGTATTGTTCCCGATCCATAGGACAATTGAGATAGGCGGCCTCACCTTTATCGTAACGGGAGGCCAGAAAAGCGATCGATCGATCGATCGATTCCCCTAGAATAATCGGACTAGCGGCATCAAAAAAGCTCAGATAGTCCAGGCCGGCAAAATTTTGCAGATCTGCGGCTAAAGCAGCACTGGTTAACGGTCCAGTGGTTAAAACGACGATACCATCCCGGGGAATTTCAGTGATCTCCTGACGTTTTAAGGTGACTAGAGGGTGGTTAGCCAAGATTTCCGTCAAATTTCGACTAAAGACCCCTCGATCGACCGCTAAAGCCCCTCCTGCGGGGACACTGTGCTGATCGGCCTGGGCAATAACTAGAGAATTTAAGCGTCGTAATTCTTCATGGAGTAACCCGGTGGCGCGATCCACCGCCATGGCACCAAAGGAGTTACTACAGACTAATTCGGCTAAAAATTGGCTATGGTGGGCGGGACTAGAGCGAATTGGGCGCATTTCGTACAGGATCACGGGAATACCTGCTTGGGCTATCTGCCACGCCGCCTCAGTCCCCGCTAATCCTCCACCAATTACATGAATAGGGCGATCGATCATAGTTGGGAGAAAATGGCTAGAGTAGGATTATTTTAGCGTTAAGCAAGGAGGCAAAATTATTTGTAGGATGGGTTAGCGGTAGCGTAACATAATCGGGCGTTGGGTTTCATGCTTCAACCCAACCTACGTTCATCTTATATTTAATTCCACCCACCTACTTAGTTCCGAGTCACCAAAAAAATAGGCTGGGCTGACGGCGATCGCATGAAGATTGGGGCTGATCACAAACTCAGGTTATAATATAAGGAAGGGATAGAACATTATATTCTATCTCGTCACGGTTTTTGCTTTCGAGAAGGTGGCAACACCGCCCCACTTTCTCACCATCTCCGTCCAGATGGGCTAGTTAGCGGTTTGACTTCTATGAACACCAATTATCTTGAAGAATACCAAAAATACCTAGCCGAATGGCAGAAACTGCTTCTGTCCGCTTGGGGTAATGGTGTTCCCTCGACTACACCAGTGTTTGAGTTTCCAGAAACTTTGGTTAAATCCCTCGAATATCAACAAGAATGGGTGAAATCCTACCTAACCGCCCAAGAAACCGCCACCAAAGTTGCCCTCGATAGTCAGAAACAATTCTGGGATAGTTATTTCGGTTTTGCTCGTCAGTCCATGGCTGTAATCAATAAACCGGCCTAATTTAGATATAAATTGGCTAGATAGTTCGGTTAGTGACTTAACTTCCCTTAAAAAATGAAATTCCTCAAATACAATCCCCTCTGGCTCTGTATTTGAGGCTTTTTTGGGTTTTATTCCCTTTAGGCAATGAGGGAATTTTGGGGTTTAGCAAAAATCATCCGTCCGGCCGAGGTTTGCAGTGCAGATGTCACCACTACCCGCAATTCTCCCCCTAGATAATCTTTTCCTTCTTCTACCACCACCATCGTGCCATCTTCTAGATAACCGATGCCTTGGGTGGGTTCTTTTCCTGCTTTGAGAATTTTCAGATCTAACGTATCCCCAGGCAGGTAGATCGGGCGTACTGCTTGGGCGAGATCGTTGACATTCAAGATGGTGACTTTTTGCAGATTGGCCACTTTACTGAGATTATAATCGTTAGTGAGCAAGGTGGCGTTAATTTCTTGGGCAAGATGGACTAATTTAGCATCTACGGTGCTAATATCCTCATAATCGGCGGGATGAATGATAATGCGCTCGGGGAATTCTTGCTGCATCCGGTTTAGGATATCTAATCCGCGTCTTCCTCTAACTCGTTTTTGGTCATTACTGCCATCCGCTAACTGTTGCAATTCCTGAAGGATAAATTGGGGAATGAGTATCTGTCCCTCGATAAATCCTGTGTCTAACAATTGTTCGATACGACCATCGATAATACAACTGGTGTCAACAACTTTGGTGGCGGCCGCTTGTAGGGTTCCTTCGGCCACTAAAATTGATTCCATACTATTGGGGTTAATCAGACGCAAAAAAGTCCGACCGTGGGTATCAGCTAAACTAACCCCCAGATAGGAAAACATAACACTGCCTAAAATCGCGATTATCGGCTTAACAAACGAGAATTCTCTGGGAATCGGTAGGAAGAAAATCGGGGCTAGGATCAGATTAGCAATTAACAAACCGATCACTAGACCGACCGAACGGGTTAAAATAACTTCGATCGGAGTTTGCCTTACTTGGGTTTCTAGACGACGATAGGTAGTTTGGGCAACTAAACCGAGGGCTAAACCAATAATTGAGGCAAAACCCGCCGATAACCAGCGTAAAGCTTCAATATTGCTGATTTGCGACTGGACAGTAACCGGCAGCAAGTCCACACCACTATAACCAATACTGGCAACAGCGAAGACGAATAATAAAATTATGACGGCATCAAGCATGGGGATAATACCAGAGGGGATAGGGGGGAATGATGGTAGAAAAATAATGACTATGGATACTTTTACATTATATCCGTGGGCCTCTCCTAATTTGTGTCGGGAAAGTTGCTTTCATTCTAGGAGATGTTCTCCCCAGCCATAATACATCTTAACGAAGATAAACGAAATTATAGCCGTCGGGAGTCAGCTTTGAATCAGTTATCAGTTATTAGTTATCAGTCATCAGATACGAGTTACAGCGTTTCTCAGATAGATGAGGTTCGTTCTTGCATCTAAAATACTTGATTAGCAAGGCTTAGTCTGTACCTCACCTTGACGAGAAAGGCTGTATGAGTTCACTGATTACTGATTACTGTTCACTGATAACTGCTTTAATGCCCTATTTTCACCCCATAACCTCGGTTTATATTCATATTCCCTTTTGTCGTCGGCGCTGTTTTTACTGTGATTTCCCGATTTTTGTCGTCGGTAATCGCACCAATCCGGCGACTTTTCCCCCCGTGGTGGAGTATGTGGAAATATTACAAGAAGAAATTAGCTTTAGTCAGGGGACGGGGAAACCCCTAGAAACAATTTTTTTTGGGGGGGGGACCCCTTCCCTGTTACCGGTGGAATTATTAGGATCAATTCTGGATACTTTAGCCAAAAAGTTTGATTTTGCGGCCGATATAGAGATTTCTATGGAGATCGATCCGGCTACCTTTAGTTTAGAACAATTACAGGGTTATCTTAGCGCGGGAGTCAATCGGGTTAGTTTAGGAGTACAGGCTTTTCAAGAACCATTATTACAGGTTTCTGGTCGATCGCATACCGTTAAGGATATCTATCAGGCAGTGGAATTAATTCAGGGATTGGGAATAGTTAACTATAGTTTGGATTTGATTTCGGGATTGCCACAACAAACCCTCACAGATTGGGAAAATTCCCTAGAAAAAGCGATCGAACTGCAACCGGCCCATCTTTCCTGTTACGATTTGGTCTTAGAAGCGGTTACTCCTTTCGGTAAACAGTATCAACCGGGGAAAAACCCCTTACCCGATGATGAAACCACGGCAAAAATGTATGTTTTAGCCGGTGAAAAACTAGCTTTAGCCGGTTATCAACATTACGAGATTTCTAACTATGCTAAACCGGGTTATCAATGCCGACATAATCGAGTTTACTGGGAAAATCGTCCCTATTACGGCTTTGGTATGGGGGCGGCTAGTTATCTTCATCAACAACGTTTTACCCGTCCGCGCAAAAGTCGCGACTATTTCGCTTGGGTAAAAGAAGGCTGCCCAATTGACGTGGAGAAAAATAGTTTTATCGATGATCTTCTCGAAACCTTAATGCTAGGGTTAAGGTTAGGGTCAGGGGTGAGTTTACCCGCCATTGAAGCTAATTTTGGTTCGGAAATCAAAAAAGCAATTTTAGAGGTCTTAGAGCCGCATAAACAGCGTAATTTAGTAATAATTGAGGGGGATAGCAGGGTCAGATTAAGCGACCCCGAAGGTTTTTTGTTTTCTAATCTAGTTTTAACCGATTTATTCGATCGCTGGCAATAGTTAGAAACTATATTTTACTAGCGATAATGGATAGCTAACCAAATACAAGGGGGATTATTGCTAGTAAATTCGACGCGATGTTTTTGGTGAGGAGGAATCAGCAGATAATCCCCCGCTTGCAGATTAACTTGGCTGCCATCTTCATAACTAATCTCAGCAAATCCCTGTAATAAAATCACCCATTCAAAGTCAGATTGATCGTACCATTGACCCCTGGGAGTGGTTTGACCGGTGGAAATAATTCTTTCCAGACGAATAGCCTGACTTTGGTCCAAAATTTCCAGAATTTCTCGGTCAGGAATTAGTTCAGGTAAATCAAAAATTGAAGCTGCTATCATTAGTTATGATCCCTTTCTGGATGAAAATCTTTAATCACCGTCGGTATTGCTGTTAAAATTTTCTCAACGATATCAGTAGGTGTATCTAGGTCAGAAACAACAATCCGAAGATCTGCTTCTGCATAAAGTCCTCGTCTTTGTTCTAATAATAATTCCAGTTTACTTTCTAAATCAGTGGACTGAAGCAAGGGACGAGAGGTATCTTTTTTTAAACGTTTAACCAAGACTTCGAGAGGAACATCTAACCAAATCATTAAACCGTGACGAAGATAACTCCAATTCATCGGTTTTAAAACCATCCCTCCCCCGGTGGCAATCACAGTTTTAGTTAGAGAGGATAATTCGGCTAAAACTTGGGTTTCTAACTCCCGAAAAGTCGCTTCTCCCTCGTCGGCAAAAATTTCCCTGATTTTCTTTCCCGCGACCCTTTCTATTAATATATCTGTATCAAAAAAACGATATTGTAACCGTCGGGAAAGCAACTCTCCCAGGGTGGATTTGCCAGATCCCATCATTCCTAGCAAAAAAACACTTAATCCCCGTAAGGAGTTAAAATCCGTTGAATTGTCCATAGTTAAAATTTAGCTGAATGTAGTCCTCGCTACTAAGGGACGATGTTTTGATAAGCATGTGGGAGTAAAAACCGCGAGATGAAATCAGAAAATCTTCTCAGAACTCCCATTGACACCGACATCGTGTCAGAATCTGGATAACCATGATACCATCTTGGTAATTAATCGACAAAATCAGCTTGATTAATCTAATCAAGTGGTGTGGGGAGTGTGAACACAGGAGTCTAAAATTCATGTCCAATCAACCAGTAAACTTTCCGGGTAACAGAAATCAACTCAAACCGATTAAAGTCGGGATTATCGGGGTCGGTAACATGGGACAACACCATAGTCGCATCCTGAGTTTATTAAAAGACGTGGAATTCGTCGGGGTGGCCGATGTCAACGTCGAAAAGGGACTGGAAACTGCCAGTAAATACCGAGTCCGTTTTTTTGAAAATTATTTAGATCTCTTACCTAGGGTAGATGCGGTTTGTATCGCTGTCCCCACGCGGTTACACCATCGAGTCGGGATGGACTGTCTGCAAGGGGGAGTACATACCTTGATCGAGAAACCGATCGCCGCTAGTATTAGTGAAGCGGAATCTTTAGTCAATGCGGCAGCCGATCACGATTGTATTCTGCAAGTGGGTCATATCGAGCGTTTTAATCCCGCTTTCCAAGAGTTATCGAAGGTCTTGAAAACCGAGGAGATTTTAGCGATTGAATCCCATCGCATGAGTCCCTATTCCCAACGCGCTAATGATGTGTCGGTGGTGTTAGATTTAATGATCCACGATATAGATTTAATTTTAGAATTAGTCTCCGCTCCCGTGGTGAAATTAACCGCTAGTGGTAGTCGCGCTGCCACTGATTCCGGTTATCTCGATTATGTCACTGCAACCCTTGGTTTTAGTAATGGAGTAGTGGCTAATTTAACCGCTAGTAAGGTGACTCATCGCAAGATTCGCCGTTTAGCAGCCCACTGTAAAAATTCTCTCACGGAAGCGGATTTTCTCAATAATGAAATCCTCATTCACCGGCAAACCACCGCTAACTATAGCACCGATTACGGTCAAGTTCTCTACCGTCAAGATGGTTTAATTGAAAAAGTTTATACCAGCAATATTGAACCTCTACACGCGGAATTAGAACATTTTGTTCATTGTGTGCGCGGTGGGGACCAACCTTCTGTCGGTGGGGAACAAGCTTTAAAAGCTTTACGATTAGCTAGTTTAATCGAACAAATTGCCCTTGATGGTCGCGTTTGGCAACAATCGGACTGGAATTATCAATATCTTAATTCTCCCGTGATTACTGCTTCTTAATTGTTTCTACCCCGATTCTTTAAATGAGAGAATTGGGGTGAGGAACCAAAATTAGTTATTTTGAGAACTTTCCAAACATTTTTCTGAGGATTTTTTTCCACACCATTGACTTTCACAGGGAACTCCATCACCGTCTCCATCCATTTTGACATTGGGGCAATTTCTCAAGAAAAAAGTCGCTTCTGCACAGGAGGTCATCTGGGAACAGTGAGTTCTACCATCGCACCGAAACTGTGGAGAAGGACTAGGTTTTTTCTGGGGAGTGGGACGATTATTGTTGTTAGCTACGGCTAAATTATTGAGGGTTTGATTGCCAGAAATTGGTGATTTTATTGATATTTGTTCGCTCAGAAAACCCAGAATTAAAATAACAATTACTTTTTTCATAAAATGCTTGCCTGATTCTCTGCTCTTATCATAGTACCAAATAGGATACAGGATAATAAATCAGAGTTATTCCCAGGTAAACGTTTGGGGGGGGGTCAAGCAGCCAGTGGCACTGACTCTTCCGATTATTTGTTAGTATATGCAGAAAAACACCATGAAAATTAGCCCTAACGGACAAATCACTATTCCCCCTGATATTCAAGAAAAGCTTGGGTTGTTACCCGGTACAGAAATCCAGCTGGAAGTGATTGGGGATATCTTGCAAATTCGCAAGCCTAGAACCCTAAGCCGGGGAAAGCAACTGATTGCCGCTATCCGTGGCAAAGCAACTAGCCGTCTAACAACCAACGACATCATGCAAGCGACCCGTGATACTAAATCCGGTTATTAAAGACTGATTATTTATTCCCCCTTTGCCTCTTGCATGAGGAGAAAACGGGTTTCTCCGAGAAACCCGTTTTCTGTGCGTTACTCAACAGATTTAATGACTCTAATAACTAAATCAGGCTTGAGTCTTCTTAGTTGAGTCCCATGGAGAGGATCAACATTTTCATCTAAGAGATATTTCAGACTCATTTACTTGTTTGACTGCTTTTCTTTGTTGCCTTAACTTTCTTAATTTTTCCGCAACAGGAGGAGGATTTTGTTTTTGTATTTCTCTCATTCTTTCTCCATGTTCAATCCATTCGGTTAAATAATTGGTTATTTTTTCTTGCTCATGCAAATAGTACAAAATTGTTGCATAAACTTGTTCTAAGCTCAAAGATGAGTAAGTTTTGGCAATTTCTTCAGGTGTTTTAAGTAGGGAGGCACAATTATTTGTAGGATGGGTTAGCGGTAGCGTAACCCATGCGGGCGTTGGGTTTCATGCTTCAACCCAACCTACGTTCTGAATTTAAAAAATAAGCTTGCCTACATATCTAAGTTATTCCCCGTTTCCTATTCCCCCTATTTAGAGTAAAATTTCCCTGTGTTGAATTGCTAATTTATGGGCGGGAAAACCTTCGTACTCGGCTAAAGTTTTCGTGGTTTCTTTTAACTTTTCAAAGCCTTCAGGGGTGACATAAGCCAAAGTAGAGCGCTTGAGAAAATCATAAACCGAAACCGCCGAATAGGAACGGGCAAAACTTCCTGTCGGCAGCACAGCATTGACTCCGATGGCGTAGGTAGCCATAGAGGAAGGAGTATGATTTCCCAGGAGAATTTCGCCAGCATTTTTAATCTTGCCCAGAATGGCAAAAGGATTACTAACTAAAACCTCTAGATGTTCCGGGGCGTACTCATTGACAAAATCGAGGGATTGCTGCAAACTATCGGTTAAAATTATGCCCCCATAGGTGGCTAAACCCGCCTCACAGAATTCCCGTCGCCAATCCGGGAGTTTTTGCAGGTATTCCTGTGCATATTCACTAGCAGCGATCGCCAAATCTTCACAGTGGGTGACTAATAAAGCCGCCGAATCCGCCCCGTGTTCCGCTTCAATTAATAAATCCAAGGCCGCTAAACGGGCATCGCTGGACTCATCGGCCAAAACTATCGACTCACTTGGACCTGCCGGCAAACCCACATCCACAGTGCCGAACAGTAACCGTTTGGCCGCCGCCCCATAGACGCTGCACGGACCGGTAATTTTGTCAACCCTTTTGATATTTTTTGTTCCCAAAGCCAAAGCGGCGATCGCTTGTACGCCCCCTAATTTATAAATTTCTCTGACTCCAGCCATCTGCGCCGCCACCAGAGAAACGGGTTCCACGTTGCCCTGTTTATCGGGGGGAGTGCAAACGACAACTCTTTCCACTCCTGCCACCATTGCCGGGATGGCTAACATTAACATCATCGAGGGAAAAGCACCGCGGCCCCGGGGAACGTATAAACCCACATTGGGGATAGGAGAGATTTTTTCGCCGGCAAAGACACCGGTTTCAATTTCTGCCAGTAGTGTTTCTTCTGGCATTTGGCGACGATGTACCTCTTGAATATTCCGGAAAGCCTGTTCAATGGCAGTTTTTACTTCCGGTTCAATTAACTGAAAAGCCCGCTCAAATTCTGCCTCGCTGACTTTGATATTTTCTACCGTCGCACCTTCGTAGTCAAAACGCCGCACATAGTCCACAACGCCGGCATCCCCCCGTTCGCGGATGGTTTCTATGACCGTTTGAGCGACTTTGAGGGCGTTATCAATATCTAACTCGGCTCTTTTCTGAAGTTTTGCCCGTTCTGCGCTACTTAATTGCGAAAGTTTTAATATTCTAACCACTATTGCTGCTCCTACTGCCCCCCGTCCTCTCAAGAATAACGGGGAATCTGAATCTTTATTTTTATTGTAACCTTTGGGGGAGTGCCGGCTTTTCAGTGATCAGTAAACAGTAACCAGTAATCAGTGAACTGAAAACTCACATCTGATAACTGATAAGCTAAACGGCTTTTACTTCGGATCACCGATATAGACTCCAAAAGGGTTATAGCTATTGGATCATGCAGGTTAAGTGCCGTTTAGCTTAACAAAGGCCGAATCTAAAACCTAATTTGTTAAGCTAAAAGCTTTATTGCCAGATTCTTTCTCTTGCCTCTTGCCGACCGCCCCCTGCCTCCTTGGGTATAATGCAGATCATGTTTAAGCTCTCTTGCTGTTCTGTAAATGCGATCGCTCTTGGTTTATTATGGGGGGCGATTAGTCCGGTGTGGGCAGAAACGGATTTAGACTTAGACCCGAAAATTCGACAAGAAAGCCCGGTTTTAGAGCGTTGGTTAGAAAAAATACCCGATATCGCCGAAGATATTCGCCGCGATCCCAGTTTTCGCACTCGTATCCGCTTGGGATATGCAGAGTTTCCTTCTAGCGATAATTCCAGTGGCGTGATTTTGGGGGTAGAAGATGTGTTTTTCGGTCAAACCAGTTTAACCCTAAGCGGCGATTATCAGACGGCTTTTAACGGCAAAAGGACGGCAATAGGAGCAAATTTACAATACTATCTCCTCCCTTTGGGTGATTATGTCAATCTGGCTCCCATGGTGGGCTATCGTTACATTCAGACAGGAAATTACAGCACCGATGGGCTTAACTTAGGATTAAAGCTCAAATTAGCCCTTTCTCGCACGGGGGCGGCAGATATCACCGTCAGTCAGAGTTTTATCTCACCGGGGGGTGCTAACGAGGTGGGATTGACTACTCTTTCGGTTGGTTATGCGATTACCTCTAATTTACGTTTAGCCGCCGATATTCAAGCCCAAAATTCCCGCGCCCGTAAAGATAGCTCCCTAGGAATTTTACTGGAATGGCTGCCCTAATTAGGGTTTGCGGCAAAAAGTTTTTCCTGGGGGTAGGGTGTGGGGTGTAGGGTGTGGGGTGTGGGGTGTGGGGTGTGGGGTTTTACCGATAAAAACTCACACCTGATAACTGAATCACTGATAACTGATAACTGATAACTGATAACTGATAACTGATAACTGTTCACTGATTAGGTACTAAAGTATTTAGCGGTGGGGTGATAGGTGATAATGGCGGTGGTGGATTGTTCTGGGTACAATTGTTCGCTTTCGTCCATAGACATCCCAATGCGATCGCATCCTAACAGAGCTAGTTGCTTGTATTGATCCTGAATATTGGGACAAGCGGGATAGCCGAAACTATAGCGAGAACCCTGGTAACGCTGTTGTAGTATATCGCGGATATTATCAGGATCGAACTCGGCGAAACCTAACTCGCGACGGATGCGGGTGTGGGTCCATTCGGCCATGGCTTCGGCGGTTTGGACAGCCATGCCGTGATAATAGAGGTATTCGGTGTATTCGTTGGCATCAAAGAGAGATTTAGCGTATTCCGTGGCGATTTCCCCCACTGTCACTGCTTGCATCGGGAAAACGTCGATAATACTGGATTCCTGCGGGGCGAAAAAGTCAGCAATACAGAGACGACGACCGGATTTCTGGCGAGGAAACTCAAAAATGGCGATCGGTTGCAGATTTTCGGGTTTTTCGCCCGCTTGTATCGATTCGGGATCGTAAATTAACAGGGAATTACCGGACGACTGACAGGGAAAATAACCATAAATTAATGTGGGGTTTAGTAAATTTTCCTTGACAATTTTCTCTTTCCATGCTGCTAGAATTGGATGAACTTTTTCCTGTAAAAACTGGTCGTATTCCTGCTTCGATTGGCTTTTTGGTTTGCGGAATTGCCATTGACCGACAAATAAAGCTTGTAGGTCTAAATACCAGAAAACCTCCTCGATGGGAATTTCTGCTGCTGTTAATATTTTAGTACCCCAGAAGGGCGGTGTTGGTCGGGGAATATTAACTTCCACCGCTTCCGAACGACGGGTATCAATAACTAATTCTTGGTTGACGCTGCCATCGGTAAAAATAGTATCGGGATTAACCTTTAATTCTTCGGCAACAACCGGGCTTTTTTCTGTCTCGGCACACTCCGCTAAAAAGCCTTTACTATCATCCCATTGACCCCCAGCTTTAGCGGGCATTAATTTATCCATAAAATGCAGGTCAGAGAAGGCATCTTTACCATAGATAACCTGTCCCTTGTAGGTTTTTTGACAGTCATCATGAACAAATTTGGGAGTTAAAGCTGCCCCGCCAAGGATAACAGGAACGGTGATTCCTTTTTCGTTAAAAACCTCCAGATTTTCCTTCATAAAAGCCGTTGATTTCACCAATAAACCGCTCATAGCGATACAATCGGCTTTATGTTCTTTGTAGGCTTCGATGATATTTTCTACGGGTTGTTTAATGCCCAAATTAATCACCTTATAGCCGTTATTTGTCAAGATAATATCAACTAAATTTTTACCAATATCGTGAACATCCCCTTTAACTGTTGCGATAATAAAAGTCCCTTTGGCATTATTATCCCCCTCTTTTTTCTCCATAAAGGGTTCTAAAAAAGCAACAGCTGCTTTCATAGTTTGGGCAGATTGGAGAACAAAAGGTAACTGCATTTGTCCTGAACCAAATAACTCACCCACTACCTTCATCCCATCCAGGAGGAAAATATTAATAATATCTAGGGGTGGATAGTCCTGTAAAGCTTGCTTTAAAGCCTCTTCCAGTCCCAATCTTTCCCCATCAATAATATGCTGTTTTAAGCGTTCCTCCACGGGTAAATTAGCATTACTAGAGGGGTCTTTTTTAGTAGTTTTCCCCGCAAATAATTCGGTTAATTTGGTCAGGGGATCATAAACACATATATCGCCATCAAAACGACGATGATCATAGATTAAATCCCGACAAACTTGCTGATATTCTGGTTCAATTTTTGCCAGAGGAAGAATTTTATTAGCGCTGACGATTGCCCCATCCATCCCCACCTGCATCGCTTCGTTGAGGAAGACGGAATTTAATACCTGACGCGCTGCCGGATTCAAGCCAAAGGAGATATTAGACACACCTAAAAGAATGTGACATTCTGGCAATTCTTGGCGAATTCGACCCATTGCTTCGATGGTAGCCTTACCATTTTCTCGGTCTTCTTCGATACCGGTAGAAATCGGTAAAGCTAGAGGATCAAAAAAGATTTCGTAGGGAGGAATTCCGTATTCTATCGCCGCATAATAGGCCCGTTTAGCTATCTGGAATTTTTTCTCGGCAGTGCGTCCCATTCCTTCTTCATCAATGGTTCCAATTACTACCCCTGCGCCGTATTTTTTCGCTAAATCCAAGACTTGATAAAAACGCGGTTCCCCGTCTTCGTAGTTAGTAGAGTTGAGGATACATTTACCCCCCGCTACTTTTAACCCCGCTTCCATTTTTTCCCATTCGGTGGAATCTAACATTAAAGGTAGGGTGACATTATTAACTAAACGAGAGGCTAATTGGTGCATATCGCGCACCCCATCCCGGCCTACATAATCGACGTTGACATCGAGAATATGCGCCCCTTCTTTTACCTGCGCTTTCGCCATAGATACTAAACTATCCCAGTCTTCAGCATTGAGAAGTTCCCGACATTTTTTAGAACCACTGGCGTTTAATTTTTCCCCGACAATAAGGAAAGAATTATCTTGAATATAGGGTTGGGTACTATAAATAGAAGCGGCGGAGGGTTCATAATGATAATGACGAGATTTCGGAGTTAAACCTTGACTTAGTTCCGCTAAAGCTTGAATATGGTCGGGACGAGTACCACAACAACCGCCGATAATTTGTACTCCCAAATCTTCGATAAAGTGCATTAAAGCCATTTTTAATTCTACGGGAGTGAGGCGATAGTGCGCTTGACCGCCGACATTTTCCGGTAAACCAGCGTTAGGAATACAAGAAACAATAAAAGGGGAATTTTCCGAGAGATATTTAATATGGGGTTTCATTAAATCGGGACCGGTGGCGCAGTTAAGTCCCAAAATATCGATTTTATAGGGTTGTAAAATAGAGACAACGGCGTTAATTTCCGTTCCTACTAACATCGTTCCCATGGTTTCCATCGTCACCGAAACCATGAGGGGCAATCGTTGACCTTTTTGCTGAAATACTTCTTCAATAGCATTTAAAGCCGCTTTAATTTGCAGGACATCCTGACAGGTTTCTACTAATAATAAATCTGCCCCGCCATCGTACAGACCCTCTACCTGTTCCACATAGGCATTTTTGAGCGTATCAAAGTCAATATGACCCAAAGTGGGCAGTTTTGTCCCCGGCCCCATGGAACCCGCCACAAAACGGGGTTTTTCGGGGGTAGAGTATTTATTAGCGCAAGCCTTGGCCAGTTCGGCGGCGGTTTTGTTGAGATAATAGGCTTGATCGGCTAAATCGTACTCGGCTAAAACTATCGAGGTTCCCCCAAAGGTGTCGGTTTCAATCACATCCGCACCCACTGCTAAAAAGGCTTCGTGGACTTTGGCTACGGCGCTAGGTTTAGTATGGACAAGATACTCGTTACAACCTTCGTATTCTGCCCCACCAAAGTCCTCGGCCGTCAGATTTTGGCTTTGTAGGGAAGTTCCCATCGCCCCATCAAAGACGAGGACGGGATGCTTGGGGCCGTTGAGGTAGTCGAGAAAGGGGCTATTCATAGAGAGATTTACTGCTATAGCATTTTGAAAGTTTATTGTAATACGGTTACTAGAAATCTGCTATGGTCGGCATTTCAGTGATTTTGGGCGAACGCAGTTCGCCCCTACATTGTGGACAAAATCCGTTACTGTAGGGGCGCAAAGCTTGCGCCCTCCGATCGATTGGGATATTATTCCCACGCAAGTCCCTTATCAGTGATCAGATTTGAGTTTTCAGTTATCAACTAGAAGAAACAGGTCGGCAAGCTGTTGGGAATTTTAGTACAAATGCTCAACTATTTCTCCCTGCTATAGTCAACAGCCTAGCACCAGCGATCGAGAAAGCCAATCAATCTAATTTTGTAGAACTAGACGGGCTAAACCAACTCCGGGATAATAATTACCGAGAATTTGTTGATAATCTAGGCCTTTTTCCGCTAATTTATAAGCCCCAGTTTGACTCATACCGCGACCACCGTGGGCCCAAGCGACAATTTCATCGGTGGCGGCATAAAGAGACTCGACTACACCCCCTTTATAGCTGAGAATCTGCCCGGCAGTGGCATTAACCGCTTGGTGAGTCGATTGATACTCCGAGCGAATGCCTTTATATACCTGCCAGCGTTGGCTATTGCCCAGATGAAACCAAGCATTAGCGGGGCGGATCATGTGTACTAGGGCATAGGAACGAGCGGCGATCGCCTGTGCCTTTAAAGCGTGCATTGGCGCAGTGGAGTGCATTTCACTACCCACCACACTATAGAGATAGGCCTCTAAATTAACATGATTGACCACTAACAAGCGATCGCCTTGGGCAATAAGGAGGATTTTGCCCCGATACCAACTATCATCCACATAAACTAAACCATCGGCACTGGTGGGCTGCACAAAAATCACCTCTGGCAGCGATAAATCGCCCATTTTTAAGCCATTGGCACCTGGAATGACCGGTAAACCCTCGTTAGTGGCAATCGTTTTTAAACCACGACCTTGGCGATCAGTGATCACCGCCGGCCCGTTAACTCCAATCAAAACACTGGCCACATCCCTTTTAATCGCCACGCGAATTTCTAGGACCGGCGGCGTATAATTAGCGGGAACCGCTAAAGGTTGTCTAGTCACTGGTTTGGCAGCAGCAGCGGGGGAAGTATTAGGGGAAGTATTAGGGGAAGTTTGAACCGATGGCGCTAATTTTTTCGGCGCTGAGAGGGAAGACTGAGGAGAGGGTGCTGATTTTGGAATCGCAGAAGATTGGGGAGAGGGGGATAGTTTCGGCGATGGCGCGGTTAAGGGGGCGATCGGAGATGGGATAATAGGAGCAGGGGAGGCAGCAGTTTCTAGATTTGCCTGCGCTTGCGGGGTTTCTGGTTTTTCCTTGGCTAAATAAGTTAAGAGAATTGGCGTAAAAGTAGCGATCGACAACAAAGGAACGGCACAATGACGCAGCAGGGAAAAATAGGTACTAGCAGCAAATTTCACTTTAATCACACCATCTTTAATTTTCTTATCTAACTTTATCATTCCCCTCTCAGGCCGGGCAATTCTAGAGAAAAAATCTCGTATTCTTGAGCTTGTCAGGACAAATAAGGCTGAAATAGTCAAGAAAAGCCGAAAAAATCCTGATAATTTTTATTTATGCCTCTGATTTGTTCCTTTCAGAGCAAATTATACAACAGAGGGAAATAGGAGAGTAATGATTCTGTAGGTACTGATTAAGTAGGTAGGCGTTAAAAATCATCAGATACCCCCCTTATCAAGGCTATCCATTAGTCACATCTTTCTTAACATAAAATTTGACAAAAAGAGAAAAGTGTGCCAGATGGCTCAAGGGGGTTCTATGGGGGAACTAATTTGATGAGATAGTTTCCA